>Ga0308164_10002139_pt1 | contig 20473 bp, 14 predicted proteins | sample PhyTR2_FD_201031 | JGI IMG/M metagenome (GOLD analysis project Ga0308164, IMG submission 201031) | Phyllosphere microbial communities from UC Gill Tract Community Farm, Albany, California, United States - DLSLT.R2 | ecosystem: Host-associated > Plants > Phyllosphere > Unclassified | place: USA... | reverse complement strand
TGTTTGCAGCATGAGCCGTCGTGGCAACTGCTGGGACAACGCTGCAATGGAGAGCTTCTTCTCGACGCTAAAGACCGAGCGCCTGAGCAAAAAGCATTACCAGACCAGAGATGATTTACGCGCTGACGTGTTCGACTATATAGAAAGGCTCTACAATCCACGCTGGCGTAATTCCACTATCGGCTATGTTAGTCCGGTACAGTTTGAAAATCTAAAATGCGCCTAACGGAAGTGTCCGTATCGATGGGGAAGGCCAATTTAACGTCAGGATTTATGGATCTAACCCATGCTTTACAAATGTAGGAGGCCTTTAGCGATTGGGGTCTTGGATGAATTATGTGTACGTCCACGCCATGGCGCCGGTAGCCTCTTGGCACCCGTAACCAAGCAGGCAGTTGACTGATTCTATTTAGCCGAAAGCGCTGGTGTGTCCAGCGCAGTTGTCCTGATCGAAAGAAAGCTGCTATTGCATGCGATTTTCGGCGGGTTTAGATGGCAACGCGGCCGAAGTACCGCTTGTGCTATGAGGAGATCTTAGCGACTCACAAGACAGTGTATTCGCTATCCGGTGCCCTGATGCTTGCGCGCTTGCTCATTCCGAAAGCACAATTTTCGACAGAACCTGTGCACGGGGCTGATCAGCAGCTAACAGTTCCTATGTTTCTACTATTGCCCAAGCCTTTATCCATTCCCGTTGAGGTGCACTATTAACGCCCACTTCTGGCGCGTGGAGGATCATCGGTGCAGGTGTAACGACTACCTACCAGCCGGATCACATTATTTGCAGGTAATCAATAACTCCTCCGAGAGGGGCAGTGTAGTTTCGTGAAGGCCCACATAACTCAGTCCTTATTAGCCGCTAATAATCTAGGCATCTGCGCGAGACTCACTCACACGTGATCGACGACGCATCAACGACGCGTTTAACATTGATGTATTCCGGTATAGCACAGTGCCACGCTATCGGTTCGGTTGCTGATAGTGGCAGCAAATATCTATAAGGGTAGACGAGAAGAGCAGTAGATCGCGCCTGTGGCGTACCGGAGATCCTCATGTCCTCTAGGCACGAACTCTCGTACTTCGGAACACACACCATGTCAAACAGGACCCCAGCGTGGCATTATTAGCAGCTAATAATCCGTCGTCAATTATCTGGTAACCCTGTTTGGCGGCCATCGGTAGGATGATGACGTTTGGAACGTGGGCCTGCTGTACCTGCTCGCGGCGCCGGAGACGTCGCTCATTTTGCTGGGCATGTGCGCAGGACTGGTGATGCTAGCGCTCAGTGCCATCTCAGTGACGTTGCTCTGCATGACAGGCTAGAATTACTTTCGCATACAAAACGCTAATCCTAATTCGTTCGGCAGGGTCGCCATTTTCACGCTGAACTACGCCTGCGTGGGCGCATTCATCACGCTCACCTGCGGCAGGTTGCTCAAGAGCCTGTGCACATCCCTAGGCGACCAGCGCTTAGTGGCCGAAACCCTGGCCGACCGCCAGGCCGCACTGCACGCCTAATCAGTACCGTGGAGCGAGCTTCTGATCGCAAACTTTGCTCAGTAACAGAAATAGATACGTTCATCAGCGGTTTGACTAGCTAGCAAAGCTACGGGCATCGGCGATGATCCCCAGTCATCCGTGGAGGTCCGGTGTTGGCGCAGGCTGTCTAAAAACGCGAGAAAAATCGTCGAACAAAAAAATCGACCTCTCAGAACGACGCAACGCGATTTTCTCGAGGTCGGGAATGATAAAGGGATCCCTGAAACACATTGATCGCGCGTTTTCACACAAACTTGGCCTATAGCAGACGGGCCGCCTAGCCCGAGTGTACAACCTCGTTGCCCAACTCGATATTAGAAGATATATTGTCGATTTAGCAACGAGCGAGGCGAAGTGACCTTGCCGTATTCCGTCACCTTCTCACGACTCCGCCTCGGGCGTAGTCTGATGAAGTAAAAGTGTGACTGTTTATGAAGCGATTGTGAGACTCGCCGCAGAACGCAACGAGTCGGGGAACCGCCGGCTTCGTCGACGGTATCTCTACACATTTACTGGAGCTACTAGCTCCGGCCCCTGATTGCGCACGTTCCCGATTGCCGGGTCGACCGCATGCCATGCAAAAGCACCCGGTCCGAGTGCAGCGATCCTTACGATTTCTTCGGCCATCTCCGGCGGGGTAGCTGGGTCTGGCCACGCTGCGGCCGCGTCGGCGGGCAGCACAACCGGGCGCCGATCGTGCACGTCGACTAAGCCACCTTGGGCCTCCGCCGTGACAATCGTGAAGCCATGAAGCGCCTTTGCGTCCGTGCGTGGCCCGGGATTGGCCAGCGCCGCCATACAGACCGGCCCCAGGTCACGCTTGTGAATATGCCATGGCTGCTTGTCGCCTTTTTCCCCGGTCCATTCATACCACCCGAACGCCAGCACTATAGAGCGTCCAGCCTTAAGTAGTCCCCGCCAGTACGAGTTTGAGATTTTCTCGGCACGTGTCTTGATCGCCATCGGTACCTTGCCAGATGCCTCTCCCCAGGCCGATCGGTAACCCCAGTGCAGGTCGTCAACAACGAGCTGGTCATCCTCCATGTGCAGGACAGGTCTGAACATACCTGGTGCGACGTTGTAGCTGTCCTTTGCTTCCGTGCGGCTGATGATCGAATCAGCCCACGTAAAGTCAGTGATCAGCCGGAACACATCATTTTGACTTATACGCCCGCAAATTTTGGCCTCTAGTGGTTGCTCAAACTCTATTAGTGGAAGAAATTTAGGTACAAAAACCGTCAAAAATTTGTTCCACAACCAGCAACGTCGCATCTTTCCAGTAGTTTACTTAATAAGAGCTAAGTAAACTAGACTAGAATCAACAGTACATTTATACTTGTTTCTATACCTTTAGCTGCTTGCATGCGTTCCACCCTGCCGCATCCGAAAACTAACTTTACGCGCTGATTGATCTGCGTGGCGCAGCATTGCATCCACGCCTCCAGCGCCAACGAAAGAACTCCACCTTGGGCCGATTACCGTTCCAGATGTCCGATGAGCAAGCGAGCAAGCTGTTGCTGCTCGTCTTGCCGCTCAAAGAGCAATATCCACCTGGCCGCCCATCGAACAGGCCATTCGTGCATGAGTTCATTCGGGCCGTCCATACAGCCACTGGACGCACGTTTAGCCCAACGATCTACCGGCGCTTGCTCAATGCTTACGCGCCTGATTACAAGCCATCGACCAATACGCTTGCGCTCGAAAAAGAAGCCGTTGAGCGGGATATTTCAGGTGCGGCCGCGCCGGCGTCGTATGCGGGTGCAGCGGCCTCGAGCTGGCAAGCGCCAGCCGGCGACATTGGTGGCCTGATAAGGGGCGCGGTTGAGGATGTGCTGGCACGTCAGCTCGGCGCCGTAGGAAAAGCACTCCAGGGAGAGCAGCAAATGGCTCAAACCTATATTGCCGATCTCAGCAACCGCCTTGCGGCCTCAGACAGGGCTTTGGCAGAAACGCGAGGGCTCGCTGCCAAGCTGGCGGCCGACCTCCAGGTGTCGACGGAGCGTGCAGCTGATGCGACCGCGCGGCTGCATCAGGCCGAAGCGTCGGCGCAGGCGCTGCGCGAGGCCCATGGCGCGGCGATGCTGGCAGTGGCTGACGAGCTTGCCGAGATACGGAAGTTCGCCATGCGCTCCATTGATGACGTGCGTGGGGAAACCCGGGCGGAGCGTGACCGCCGGAGCCAACTTGAAGAACTGCTGAAAACGAATGAACGACTGATGGAAGTGTTTCGCCAGGCCGCATATCAGCGCGGCGGCGCGATTCCTCCTGAACTGCGCACGGAGCAAAAACGATGAAGAACGACCTGATTGTTCAGCCAAACGCCCTCCCCACCCGCTCGATCGACTCGACGCCGCATATCTTGGGCGCCGTGGTCGATGACTGGCACGCCATCGAGGTCTGGCTTGCAACGGTGGCGTCCAATAGCCGCAATGGGAAGACATCGACGGTCGCCACATATCGCTTCCACCTTGCGAAGCTGCGGTGGTTCTGCGAAAAGGTGCTCGGCCGCCCGCCTTCGACATGGAGCATGCAAGACGTTGAGGCGTTCCGCGATTTCCTCGAGGAGGTGCCGCCGCGGTACCTTCCCGCGAATAAGGGCGAGCCGAACCACACTCCCTTTAAGTCCCAACCCTCAGCCAGCTCGCAAAGCGACATCATGCGGTTCACGAAGGCGATGTTCGGAGCCTTGCAGGCCAGTGGATACCTCCAGCGCGACCCGATGGCCATGACAAAGGCGCCAGCAGCCAGGCGCCTGAACGTGTCGCGAGCGATTCATCTGGATGTGTACGACACGGTCCTTCATGTGATGGACGAGCAGGATCGCGCATGCTTGACTGACCGACGCCGGCACTTGCGTGATCGCTTTATCCTCGTATGTCTACGCGAAGCCGGATTGCGTGCGACGGAAATTGTTGGAGCAAAGATGGGCGCGTTCACGCAGTTGGCAGATCCTGCGAACCGCAAGACGTACTGGGTGTTCACTGTGTCCGGTGAAAACGCTAAAGGAGGCAAGGAGCGCCCAGTACCGGTGACAAGCCTGTTGATGGACGCACTGATCGCCTACCGCCTCTCGTTCGCCCTGCCCCCCTATCCTTCGCATGGAGATTCAACGCCCCTGCTGCTGTCGCCCCGCACGAAGAAAATAGAGCTAAAAGGAGGCGCGATTACACGTGCGGCCGACAAACGCTTCTTCGGCGCTTGGGCAAGCGTAACCACGCGCCAAGGCCTCAACAAGATCATCAAGGCTCGCCTGTCCGATGCTGCCGCGGTCATCCAAGCGCGAGGGGATCGCGCTACAGCCGATCGGCTCAGGGAAGCATCTGCGCACTGGCTGCGCCATACGTTTGCCACGGCTGCACTCCTGAAAGGGCAAGATATTCGTACCGTCGCTTCCATGCTCGGCCATAGCAGCGTCGAGACGACGATGAACTACACGCGGCAGGGTGCCCTCGACGTAGTACGTGCGAGCGAAAAGGTCGACTTTGGAGGTATTGCGCAGGTTCAATCGCCTGTAATTCCTGACACTAAAGAGTCTAATTACAAGTAAATAACGACCGATAGCATCGACCGCAATGCCGGCGATCTACCTGGAGAAAAATCGAGATTCGCATTATTATCGTCTAAGTCCATGTACGCATATTAGCTCCAGTCGATTACCGCAGGCGGCCTCGCCTTGACGGAGCGCTTGTATTTGGACATACCGTTGTAGTACGCATTAGCGCCCTCCTCAAAGATTTGCATGACCTCGCTGGGCTCAAGGTCTAGGATCTTCGGGATGCCGATTCGAGAGATGTTGAGTACCCTCACCGAACCCTCGGCTAACTCAACGAATTCGAATTTCCCTTCCACCGTGACCGTGCCTGCATCGAAGATTAGGTTGAAGTAAGAAATTTCCTCGTACTCGCGCGCCAATGACGTTTCGCCGAGGCTCAAAAAGTAAATATGGCGCGCTTCATCGATCGCATAGCTGCTCTGGTGTTGCACGACTTCACCTTTGACCTTGCTGATGAGGTTTCCCGCAATCTCACTTGTCACTTTCCTGTGTTCAAACGTCACCTTATGTCCCCTTTTCGCGAAAGTCACTGCGCTCGGCATGCTCGCCGATGCCGTGGATGAACTCGGACATTGTAATCTCCCCGTTCATGAAGTTTAGAGCCTCCGTTTCAACCTCTGCGGATGGATTGAATCCTTCAAGGCCTACAGAAGCACGCGAAAAATTTAGTGCTTGGCGGCGCCTTTGGCTTTCTTCCCAGGCCTCGCATATCGTTGGCGTCTTTGGATTGGCAAGCCACTTTTTTTTCACATTCTCGGGCAACGACGACCACCATGAATAGCTATCACGCTCTAAGGATGCCGACAAAGTGCACTGTCGGGCATTTTCTTGTACTTGCTCCAATCCGTCGCCGTTGGATACAATCGAACCAGCTTCATACGAAGTCAAAAACTGATTTACTAAATTCTGAATCTCTTTTTCGTCCATTCTTATCTCCAGATTCCGCGCTGCAGGCCATAGGAACATACATCAATCCGATATGTCTGATCCTTAAGGAAATGCCTGAGAGAAAGCGTGCATTAGGTTGGAATGTGCAATCTCGCCCATCTGGAAGAAGTCAACAACGCCATCCTTCGGAATAGCGAAATGCACTGCGAATTGCACTGGCTGAAGCATCTTGTTGGCGTCAAATGCGTCAATACCGCTGGTCGTTTGGCCATCAATGTCGACTTCGATCCGGTCGGCGAAGTAAACAGCCGTCGTGCGAAAGGCGATGATTGGCCGAATATTAATTTCATTGTCGCCAGGATGCCCAAGCGGTCCATCATTCACGATGCCGACCTTTTTCCCCTCGATGTCGGAGCAAAGGCCTTCTTTCATTAAATCTGGATCCTGCGTAAGGATCATTGACTTATCGAATGAATCTAAGTAAATCTTGAATCGGCACAAACCAAACTGAGGCACTTCCTTCAAGATAAAGTCTGTATCACTCATCCATACACCGACCCCTAAGCTTCGAACAAGCCCATCCACAGCAATTGTACCTTCGAACTCAGCACTAATAGACACAAGCAACTTTCAATGTTAATGATTACGCCGCCAAATTCCTCGGGTTCAACTTCTTTAATCTTGCTCTTGACGAAGCTCGATCGTTGGCGTTAGTTTAACAGTTTGCCGGAACGAAACGTCGCCAAGGGTCGGCTGCGTGTGTATCGTGCGTATGCGGCGGTTCAAACTGCCTTTTTCCAACCATCGATCGAACCCTTTTCCGTGACTTTACCTCAAAGAGTTTTTGTGTAGGCACGGGTAAAATAAGTGGTGTGATCGCGCCCCGTGTCGGTTGGATCGGCGCGTACCAGCAGCAAACCGACTTCCATATAGACACTAACCGTACGGTCATTGACTTCGATGGCGATTGTGGGCTGACCACTTGAAATGGGGTTGGCTTTATAAATGCGCGCCGGGTCGGCAGTGTGGAGCACTACTCTTTCCTTGAAAACTTCGTCCAAGTCGATAGTATGGGTCAAATGTGTGCCGTCACGCGCATTCCATTCCATTTCAACTGGTCCTGCAAACGCGTAATAAGTGCCCGATAGAAAACCCGGCCCTCTTTCCTCATCGGACGGCAGTTTCTCCCGCCCCGGAGTATCGAAGCATAAGTTATGCCCGGATCCCCCATATATCAGGTCCAGATTGGTAATCCCCCCATAGCACAATATTCCAAAGTCATGCGCTCTGAACTTCAAAACTCCGTTCCTACCAATGAAAGTGTTCTTTTTACGGGTGCGGCAAAGCAACTCCGCTAGATATGTATAAATAATAATTGTTCTCCTTTTTTCTTCGCATTGGTCGCGTTTTTACTCAGAGGGCTCCTGCGGACTTGAAGAATCCGGCTTTGGCTTCCATGGATGAGGCACGGGGAAAAGTTAATTGCTGATATGATCGCTCTCTCGCCTGGTCGGCAGAGATTGCGCCGCTGGCCCACATGGTCAGCGGCTTTTTTTCGCTGCTGGCTGCGAACGACTCAGGCAACATGGTCGACAAGCTCTAGCACCTCGTCCATCTTCGCTGGTTTCGTCATGTGCTTATCGAAGCCAGCCGCCACTACCTTGTCACGGGTTTTAGGGTCATTCCAGTCAGTAAGCGCTGCGATATAAACCCCAGCGAGCTTTGGACGTCGACGCAGTTCTGGGACCACCTCGGGTTCTGTCGCATTAGCGAACGGGGCGGGCCGGTCGGGTAAACTGCGGTGCCGAATCCAAGACGAATCGACATGCTCAACTTCAAAGGGATGCGCTTTCCGATCGATGTGATCCTGGTCTGCATCCGCTGGTATGCAGCCTACCCGCTGAGCTACCGACACCTCGAGGAGATCATGGAAGAGCGCGGCGTGTCGGTCGACCATTCCTCGATCAATCGGTGGGCGATTCGTTTTCTGCCGCTCATCGAGAAGATGGCCCGAAAACACAAGCATCCGGTCGGCTGCAGCTGGCGCATGGATGAGACCTACATCAAGGTCAAAGGGGTCTGGAAATACCTCTACCGCGCTGTCGACAAGCAGGGTAAGACCGTCGACTTCCTGCTGACGGCCAAGCGCGACATGGCCGCAGCGAAGCGCTTTTTCGACAAGGCCATAGGAGCGAACGGCGATCCGGACAAAGTCGCGATGGACAAGAGCGGCGCCAACAAGGCGGCAATCGATGCGATCAACGCCGGTCGCGCCGTGCCGATTCTTGTGCGCCAAGTTAAATACCTCAACAACATTGTCGAGCAGGACCACCGCGCCATCAAGCGGGTGACCAGGCCGATGCTCAACTTCAAATCATTCCGCGCCGCAGGCTCTGTGCTCGCCGGCATCGAACTGATCCACATGATCCGCAAGGGCCAGTTCGCAATCAACGGCGCTGAGGCCGTGTCGTTAGCCGACCAGTTTTCTGCGATGGCAGGAGTGGTCCGTCCAGTGTGAGGCGCGTAGCTACGTTTTCGGCCAATTTCTGCCTATGATCAACAACGCGACAGAACCGTAGTACGAGACCGGATATACGTGAGCAGTCGTACCTCACGGCCTGAAAACGGATTGTTTGCAAACGAGGAGGAGTCCATATACGGACATGCTGATTTGAGAGAGCTTAACTAAGTATCCACTATGAGTGCTTGCTCCTACTTAACTATGGGGCAGACGAGTTCGCAGGGCTGTTGAAAATTGCTCCCACGATTCTTGCACTTCTCCCCACGTAGGCTTTTGAGCATACATGTGGAGCCGGGAATCCAAATAGTCCGAGACTTCGTTAAAACGGCCGAGCAGGAAAAGCACCACGGCTATACGTTCAGGGTACCCACCAAGCATCTCTTCTTTCCTACGGAGCAAGTCGAGTAAGGCCTCGAGATTGGCGTTTTCCCTAATCCACGGTACGCCGAACTCGATTACTGCTTCAGCCAGTCGGCGAGCTTCGCTATCAGGATGTTGCGACTGCTCGAAGCTAAAAACATCGATGTTAGGTGCGAGTTCGCCTAAATGAAGCGACGCCGTGGCAGTTTGGCCAACTAGATATTTCAGCTTGCGGTGACTAGCAAGTTCGTACCAAAGCCGCATGATGGAGATGCAGTGCAGACCAATAAACGGATTAATGCGCCATGTAGTCCCCGTTTTACCCCTATTTAAACCCACCCATCCGTAGATGTCAGTTGAAATAGAAATTAACCGCGTACCCCTTCGTGGAAAGTAAAAATCATATGCAGAGAGTGCTGTATCACACGCAAGCTCTACCTCGTCAATAAACTTGTTTTTCATTTTAGTGAGCAGCCACCGCGGCCTTTTATAGCACCTCGTTATACACAACTCTTGAGCGCGCCTATTTCACGTAACGTGCGTATCGTTTCCGCCGCCACGTGAACATCCTTCAATCCAAGCCAGATCATCGCGACGCCGGGCTCGCCATCGCTCTTGCGGGCGAGGAAGCCGCCTATGCAGGCGACTTGGCGCAGAACGTCATTCAGACGTGGCTTGTCCGGAGGTGTCTTTTTGCGCAGCAGATAGGCCGCTTAAATCTCATCCGGGTCGAAGAACAGTTCCGCGTCCAAGTCCGGGCAAGTCCGCCCCAGGCGCATCAGACGCGCGATGCGCCAGGCCACCACCATGAAAAGCGCCAAGGCCCGTTCAAGCTGCGTGATCGAGCCCAGCTGCAGGGCCTCGACGCGGCAGGCGTTTTTCAGAACGTCGAACAGCATCTCGATTTCCCAGCGCGCGCGGTACCAGTCGATCAACTCGACCAGCGCCTCAGGCGTGGCTGCCTCGCGGTTGGTCAGCAAGCGCCATTCGATCGGCTTGGCGCCGTCCGGCGCATCGATTTCGCGCGCAATCACGCAGGTTGCGACGACGCTCTTGCCTTTTCCCGCCGGCAGGGTCACCTTGCGCGCCCACAATTGCTGGCGCACCGTGCGCGCCTTCACCCGATACCGCGCCGCCATCGCGAACGTCAGCTCGCCGATGGGCGCGCCTTCGCCCGTGTGTTCCCACAGCCTGTCGCCGTCGGGCAGGCAGCGGTTATGCTTGGCGCGCACTAGCCAGTCGGCCGGCGCGCCCAGTTCTTGCGCGCGCAGCATCAGCGGCACCAGATCGGCCTCGCGGTCGGCCGCATACACCAGCCGGGTGTCGGGCAGCTGAGCCGCCATCTCGGCGATTCGTTCGTAGCCCTCGATCCAGCGCAGACTTTCCTTTGGCCCGCCGTGCGCGCCGGTCTTGTCCTTTTTTTCGCGCGCCTACATCCACGCGTCGATGATGCCCAGCGGCTCGCGCGCGGGCGTGACGGCGTAGGTCGGGTGCAAGTACATGCCGCGCTGGGTCTCGTAGCTCAACGGCCCAAGGCCGAACGCACGCTGGCCGTTGAAGTCTAATTCGGTCGTGTCCTGCAGGCACAGCACCACCGGCAACGCGGCCGTACGTTGCTGCGTCTTCTGCCAGTGTGGCGCCATGATCGCCTGCCAGTCGACGCTGTCGTTGTCGAAGAAGCGATACGCCCCCATCGTCTCGCCCCAGCCATGGCACGCCTTTGGCACGCTCGCCGTCGGGTCAGCCGCAAATCGTTCCATCAAGATCCTCGCTCGTTTGCTCAGGCGCGTATCGCCCAGGTCGAGCTGTCTAAATTCCGTCTCGATCTAAGGATCTGGTGCTATCGCCAATTTGTCCATGCAAAAGACGAGAGTAAACCTGACTCGCCGCAAGTTTACAAGGGGCGCGTTAAGTCCTTGAATGTAAACGTGTTCTCACGCCGTCCGGACTGCGGTGCGGACATGTGTATAACGAGGTGCGTCTAACCCGGTGGCCTTGCCGCATGATGTCTTGTAGAGCGGCAGCTTATTCCTACGTAGTGCACTGTCAAAATTGCGCTGTTGATCGACATTAACGAGGTGTCATGAAGATAGCTACTACAAAGTCACGTTGGTCATAGCTAACGTCGATTTCCCCCCACTTGACATGCCATGTACGCTGCCTATTTTTCTTATTATTCGGTGGACATCCGACTGTCTTTTCTACGAAATTCAACAGCAGACGATACTCATCTTTTAGCGCCTTTTCGCTTACTCCATCCCAGTCTTTACCGGTGCAGGGCCCATCTAGCCAGCGTAGTAGAAACCACTCAATTTTTTTCTCTTGCAAGGAGATAATAACGCCAAACTTCATACCATCTTCCACGGATTCGACGTAAAAGTAAGGCTCGCCTTTGCCAGGGTCTTTTCGCTTCTCGATTAAACCTTCTTGGGCAAGAGCGTTCAAATCCTCATAATCAGAAAAAGCGAGGATTTTTTTCGCCCCGAGATCGAGTTGTCCTTCAACGAGATTAATCATTATTTTGTTAAATCCATAATCGGTCCCTTTTCCATACTCATCCGATCTTTTGCGGTGATGTAATACTGGGTCCCCCCCCCCGGGCCATATTGATCATTAGCTAGCGCGTAAGCTTTGCCGACACAGAGATCTTCTTTAAGCGTAAATGCCTGTACTTGCTGCCTCGGACCGCGCGGGAATAGCTTGGAATTTCCGGAGTGCCCCACTTGTGTCGCGTCATGATATGTACTAACTGATTTCTTTGATGCAGCAAGAGTAGACCCGTCAGCAAAGAACCCGCCTGGCTTCGGTCCGTAAGGATAAAGTGTATAAACAGTGGTTCCTTTCGGTAGGATTACATTAGACCAACGATCCTTATTAGGGTACCACTTGTTGCTTTGAAATGCTGAGGCACCACGCGACGGATTTTTTGTACCTCCACATGGCGTCCCGCTACATATAGGACAAGCTGCTTTCTTTTTCCTGTTCCGCAGACCCAAAGGGTCAATCCAACCCGTCGGATTAGGAGCGTATTGATAGGCATTCATCCCGCCGAGCAGGCCAATTGGATCAGCCGTTATGTAACGGGCGCTGTCCGGATCGTAATACCGATACCGGTTATAGTGCAGCCCCGTTTCATCATCGAGGTACTGTCCCTGGAACCGGATCGGATTGCGCATCCCGGCCTTGAACGCCGCCTCGCTGATCGCCTCCTTCGCCTGCCCCCACGCCTTGTACTGCGCCGACCACGCAACTTTGCCTTCATGATCAGTCAATTCCTGCGGCGTGCCCAGATGGTCGCATTGATAGAAGGCGATTTCATCCTTGCCAAACGGTTCGCTTTGTTGCTCGAATTCTCCGTTCCATAGCGGATCGAGTGCAATATCATACTTGCCGTCGTTGACCGCCATTAGCGCCGTGGCATCGGTGGTGGGCGCCAGTTGAAGCGCTTGGTTACGTGTTGCCTGCACCAGCGGCACGAAGCTGTCGCGCTCGTACACATAGTGCACAGTCCGCTCATCTCTGGCATGGCCGTAGTGCACGCTGCTTTCCAGCGCCAGCGTGTCGCCATCCCAGCCGTACATGGTCCGGGTCGGCTCCCGAGCTGCGGCGCCTTCCGCTGCCTGGATGTGCTTGGCGATGCGCCGCGCCATGGGATCGTAGGCGAAGGTGGTGACGCCGTGCCGGGTGGTGACCCGTGTCATGCGGTTGAACGCATCCCATTCGAAACTGTCGCGCTGGCCGTTCTGCACGCGCTCGACGAGGTTGCCGCGTTCGTCGTAATGGTAGCGCGTACCGGCATATTCCTTGAGCAGGTTGTCCAGCACCTTCGGCAGCGGGACGGGGCGGTTGAACTGTCCCTGCTGCGCTGCATCGGGTACTTGGATGTTGCCGGCCGGATCAAACGCAAAGGTTTCATGACCTAATACGCTGTTCGCCGCCAGCAGCCGCCCGACCGGGTCGTAACGGTATTCGATGCGGCCGCGCCGGCTGTCGTCGATGCTGGTCAGTTGGCCGGACGGGTCGTAGTGGTAACGTCGCTGGATCGCTGCCTGCATGCCGACCTGGACGTCGGGACGATACTGGTCGGGATAGAAATGCCGGTCCTTTTGGCTGAGCTGTGCGATGGCGCCGAGCTGCTGCTCGATCAGGCGGCCGGCCGGGTCGTACTTCATCGTTTGCAACAGGCCGTTGGCCTGAGTACGACCGGTTTCCTGGTACAGCGCGTCGCGTTCAAAGGAAACGAGGTCCTGTCCGTCAAGCAGCAGGCCGTGCACGTGGCCGGCGCCATACGTCAGCCAGTCGATGCGGTGGCCGTCAGGGCGGGTGGTGCCGGTGCGCCCGTTGAGTTCGTCGTAGCGGTGGTGCCACACGGCAGTGCGCTTCTCAGGGTGGAACGGTCCTTGATAGTGCTGGTGCTCGCGCACCAGGTTGCCGGCCGCGTCGTAGAACCATTGCAGCCTGGCGTGTTCGTTCTGCGCTTCGGCCAGCTGGCCGTCGGCGCTGTAGGCGAAGCTTTCGCTTTGCTCTGGCTGGCCGGGCGCCGCAGCGCGGCGTTGCAGCAGCCGGCCCATGGCGTCGAAGTCGAGCCGCGTGGTCACGCCCGCTCCGATTGTTTCCGCCAGCACGCCGGTACCTTGGTCGTAGCGGTAGTCGGTGGCTTCGCCATCAAAACCCTGTTCCTGCAGCAGGCGGCCGACCGGATCGTACTGAAAACTGTAGACGCTGCCGTTTTCGTTTTCCAGCGCGGCCAGGCGGCCGAGCGCGTCCCACCGGTACTGCAGGCTTTGTCCGAGCGCGTCGGTGCGCTGCGCGATCGATCCGGCCGCGGTGTAGCGATAGGCGGTGCTGCGTTGCAATGCGTCGGTGTGCTTAAGCAGCCGGCCCTCGGCATCGTGGCGCAGTTGCTCTTCGCTGCCATCAGGATGGATCACGGCTTCGAGCTGGCCGGGATGGTTGCCATTGCCTTCGCTGTGGGCTTGCGCCAGCGTTTCGGCACTGAGCGGCGTGTAGCGGTAGCGGGTGACGTTGCCGGCGGCGTCGATGCTTTTGACCAGGCGCTTGCGCTCATCGTATTCCCACTGGCTGCTGTGCCCGGAACAGTCGGTATAGCTGGCCAGCTGGCCATCCGGGGTATAGGCGAGTTTCTTGACACCACCCTTGGCATCTCTGACTTCGACGGGCCGGCCAGCCTTGTCGTACACGTATTCGGTCTTGTTGCCGCGCGGGTCTGTCTCTTCGATCAAGTTGCCCTGGGCATCGTAGTCGCGCTTCCAGGTGCCACCTTCGGCGTCGCGGATGCCGGTGGTGCGGTGCTGGGCGTCATATTCGAAGTGGACTTCGGTACCGTCGGCGCGGGTGTGCGTGAGCAGGTCGCCGTGGTCGTCGTAACGGAAATGCTCGCTGCTGCCGTCGGTATGGATGTGGCGCACGACGTTCTTGGCGTCGTCCCGGAAGAACCATTCTTCCAGGCCGTCCGGATACACGGTGCGGTAGGTGTAGCCGGCAATGTCGTAGTAGTAGCGGGTCTCGTTGCCAAGCGCATCGGTCTCGTAGGTCAGGCGGATGTTCTGGTCCCATTCCAGCCTGGTTTTATGGCTGCCGTCGTCGGCCCACTCGCGAATCGCCCTGGCGTTGGCTCCGCTGTCGATGCTGGTGTCGTAGGCGAGGTTCATGCCGCGCCCGGTGCGGTCGGTGTAGCGGGTGACGAGGTGGCGGTCGTACTGGTAATGCCAGGCGGCGGCGTTCTCGTCCTGGGCGCGCACCAAGTCGCCGTGCTCGTCGTAGTCGTAGGCGGCGAGCTGGCGCACCAGCTTGCCCTCCTTCATCTCCCACAGCGCGCGGATGCAGCCGGTGCCGGCATCGATCTGGGTGCCGACGTGGGCGACGATGGTCAAGCCCTGCCTGCTGACGATGTCGCTGAGCACCTGCTCGCCCGCGTATGGGCCATCGGCGACGAGGTGATCGTAGCGCAGGCCGAGGGCGGCGCCATCTTTGGCATGCAGCGCGATCAGCCGGAAATGCTCCTTGCCGAGCTCCGCTGCCTTGGTGCGTACGGTGTCGCACAGCTCGTAGGTTTCGCGCCAGGGACTCGCTTCGCCCTCTGGCAGCAGCTTGCCGAAGTCGAGCGTGAGCAGGGTGGCGCTCATGCGCGTGAGTGTGATCTGCTCGACCGGATCATGGTGCCGCTGGCCGACGCCAGGGAATGGGTAGCCATGACTGCGCCCGTCAGCGGCGTGATACAGCAGGCCGGCCGGTTTGCCCTGGCCGACCACGTCGATGCGCGTGCTGTAGGGAGTAAGCCAGCGCGCGCCCAAGCTGCCATGGTCAAAGGCGCTCAGCTGGCTGCGGTAGGTGCGGCTCCATGCGATGGGCAGCGGGGCATCGAGTACGAAGTCGGTGTGGGTAAAGGTTTCTGCGCCGGTGGCAAAGCTGATCGAGTGCGCAGTCCCGCCTTTTGCGGGGCACAGCTTGCAGGCATTGGCGTCGCCCCGGGCCGGACTTTGCCGGCTGATGGCGCCCAGCTCGTGGCCGGGGTTGTTCTTCCTGTGACGCGCGCCCTTGCCCGATGGAACCAGCGCCGGAAACCGCTTCTTGTGCTTGACGACCGCGTCGCGCAGCCGCATCAGGATCCACCGGATGCTCATCTGCGTCTTTTCGTCGGCCAGGGCGGCCAGCTTGCCGCGAAAGGCGGGCTTGAAGTCGGTCAGGTGCCCGATAATGGCCGTCACGCCCGCCACCGCGCTTTGCGGCAGGTGGCTCGCTGCCGCAGCGGTGGCGTAGTTCGCGGCTTTCTTGCACTGCCGGTCCAGGGCGCCCAGCATGCGGCGCAAGCTGCTTGTCACCTTCGGGTCATGCAGCTTGCGTTCCACTTCCGCCGGGGATGCCACCTCGAACAACGGTTCCTTGCCAATGCAACGCTTGAGGATCTTGATCAGATCGTCGGCCATGCCGTCGGCAAGACGGGCGCATTCGTCCAAAATGCCCGACAGCCTAGCCATCGCGCTGTCGACAAAGGTGTCGATTTCGCCGGCCAGCCTGGCGTTCAGGTGCATGATCAGCACCTCGATCAGCGCCGCGCCGATATCCTTCACTCCCAGCGCCAGTTTTTGTCGGACCAGGTGCAGGGCTGGTCGCAGGCTCATGCGCGCCGCGCTCATCGCCGGTGGCACCGGCACCACGCCGATCAGGTTGATGCCCAGGCTGACCCATGCCAAGAAATCGATTTCCTTTTTGGCGGTGTACTTCTGGATGACCCCGACAACATCCATGATGGCGTCGATCAGCGCCATGATGTTGCCGATCACCGGCAGGCTTCCGGCCACGGTGCTCAAGCGCTCCAGCGTGACGTAGTCGTAGCTGATCTTGCGCAGCCATTTGTCGAAGGCAGCCGCGGCCACGCCGACGTCTTGCTGGGCTATCGTGTTCAGTGGGGCGACCGCGACTTCGGGCGCGCGTGCGGGGGGCTCGGTGGCTTGCGTGGGTTCTGTCATGGAAGTGGTTATACGATGGATTTTTTCAGAGTTGAGGTCGCAACGTCAGCATCGATGCGCGGCAGCGATCCAGGCAAACCTGCAGTGGACGCGAGGGCGACGGCCGGCTTGCCGGCACTCAGCGCGCCGTAGGCATTCAGGGCCGATGCACCGCCTGGCAAGTTGCCCGCGACGTTCGTCAGTGCCTGTTGTCCGAGCGGCGCCAGCAGTGCTTGCGCCCCGCCTTTCTGCAGCGATTGCACCGCGCTTGCCGCTTTCTGTGCGGACTGCGCAATCGCACCGAGATTGCCTGCCGCGCCGCTGCCTGCCACAGCACTGGCGCCGGCAATCAGGCCAGCCCCCGGCGCCGGCCCTGGCGGGCCGGCCGTTGCCGCCGCATCGGCGCCTACGTCGGGTAGCTCCACGGCGGGCCATTCGGTTCCCTTGCCGAAATAGCTGCCTTCATCCCACGGGTCGCGCGGGTCCTTGCCATAGCTGACCGTAGCCATTCCCATCGGCAGGCCAGCAACGCTGGCAAAGCCGTTGCCGTCGAGCACACCCTGGTGGACACCACCTTCGGCGTCGACCACGGTGTAGTCGCCTTGCCGGATTCCTTGTTTCGTACCGCCTTCCAGGTTGACGTACTGGTGATGCAGGTCCAGCTGCCCCGGTGCCAGCTGCACGGGCTGCGGCAAGACGGGCGTGCCCTCGCTCTTGGCGCCGTCGATGTGATGTTGCGCCGCGTGTTGGCGCCAGGTGCCGCTGGTGCCATGGACGATCCCCGATGCGTTCCAGCGGCTGAAGCTGGAGCCGCCGTTGATCACCACCTCTTCCTTTGCGGTAATCGTAATCCGGTTGGCGGTATGGGTGATGTTGAGCTTGGCCAGGATGTTGATGCTGTCCTTCAAGGCGGTGATGTCGATGTCGGCGCTGGCCGCCACCAGCTTCATGCCGGCCTTGTAAGCAAACATGCGCACCGCTTCTTTGACGCTGACGAGCAGGCTTTTTCCCGCACTCAGGCTGGCGTGGCCGCCGCTGGTCAGGGCGGTATGCTCCACGCTGATCAGATGGGTGGAACCCTGGGTGCTCGTTTCGATGCCGGCAGGGCTGGCTAGGGTCAGGTGGGGGGCCTGGAATTCCGGGAATTCGCCTTGCGCCGGTGTGCTCCCCTGGCCTTTGATGGCGTCAACCTGCGCCTGCAGCGCGGCGACGACCTGGTCCTGGTCGCCCGGCTGGTGCGCCTGCGCCTGTTGCGCGGCCTGCGACAGGCTGTCGTGCAACTCATGCCCCTGCGCCATGCGCTCAAGCGTCTCCGCCATGTCCGTGATATGGGCCTGGCCATTCGGTCGTGCTTCTGTGCTGAGCAGCAGGCCATGCTGTGCCCGCACCACGCCATGGCCGTCGGTGCGCAGCTCAAAGCCCTGGCCGCGCGCGTCCTTGCGTCCGGCGTTGTCCTCAATGCGGTTGATATGGCCAAGGCTGAGCTGGCTGGCCAGATGGTCGCTCTTGAGCTGAGCCTGGATCTTCCCTTGTGTATCGTCGAGCACCAGATGGTTGCTGCGTCCGCCAGGCGAGTTGCCCCCTGCGTCGGTCAGCTCCCGGCTCCTGAGCCCCATCAGCGCCTGCTGTTCAGGCAATTTCCATGGCGGCATATAGTTCTGGTTGTATACCGAGCCAGTCACGATCGGATGATCGGGATTGCCGTCGAGCCATTGCACGATCACTTCCGATCCGACCCGGGGATGGCTGGCTAGGCCCTTCTCGCCACCGGCCCAGTTGCTGCTTACCCGGACCCAGCAGCTGCCACTTTCATCCCGGTCCCAGTGAAACTTGACCTGAACACGCCCATACTCGTCCACGTTGAGGCTGCCCTGGCCGTTCTGCCCGACCACGATGGCGGTCTGCAGGGCCAGCAGTTTGGTGTCGGTGCTATTGAAGCCTCGCCCTGGGCGCCAGGGTACGGCCTTGCTCTGGCATACCAGGTGATTCCTGTACTCGGAGACCGCACCCTTTCCTTGCAGATAATTGTTGCTGGCCTCGTGATGTACTTCTAGGATCAGGAATTCGCTGTCTTCGCTTTCGCTGAAATGGTCGAGCAGTTTGAACCATCTGCCTGCGGCGACGCGCCGGTTGTTGCCTTGCGCTTCGTACAGCTTGCCTCTGGCTTCGATCTCTTCCATGCGCAAATGGGACAACCGGATGGCGTCGGGCTTGCGCTTGAAGCCGTAATGACCCTCATAGCTGTGCACCTCGAGCTTCGGAATATCGCCTTGCTCGTTGATGGTCACGGTATCGGCATGGACCGCACGCGGATTTTTAAAGTCGAAGCCGCTCACCACTACTTGTCCGGATGCCGATTGGCGCAGTGGGCTCCAGGCGCTGATCGCGTCCTCCTCGGTCGAGCCACCGGCACTCTGGAAGCGGATGCCAGGCGACAGCCCGTCGATCGGCGTCGCGGTGTCGGTCGTGTCGCAGATCTTGAGCGTATGGCCTTCGCCGCTATGTTCGTAACGATAGCTGTAGCCCGCCGCTTCCCAGCGCCGGCACAGGTAGTTGTGATCTGTTTCGTCCCATTGAGTAGCCATAGTGAACTGCGGCTGCTCGCCAGCGACTTCCCATTCCCACGCGGGCAGGCCGCCATAACCGGCGAAGATCGTCTCTGCCTGCTCGCACAAGCTTTTCGCATGGAACACGCGGTTGTTCTGGCGCAGCTTCGCGTACGCCAGCCATGGTTTCAAGATGGCCTCATAGAACGCTACGCCGCCATCTGTTTTGAGCAGCTTAAAGGACGCAACATAACCGGTGAAAGGACGCAAGCTGCCGTCAGCCTGTACCAGCGAGACGCACAGCAGCTTGCCGTGCATTGCCTCCAGCGCCATCCGGCTGTCGTCGCTCAGGAGTTCCAACTTGAATTCGTAGTCTCGAGACAGGTATTCCGTGCCCTGAAACCGGTTCACCATCAGCTTGGCTTCCGGGCCGTCGTTCTTTGGGAACGACAAGCGCAACAGGCGAGTAATTTGGTGGCTTTCCAGCAGCGCTTGCAGATCAATCATCATAATGGCTCATCAGTTGGGTGCGTAGCCCGAGGCCAGATACTATTTCGACGGTGCTGCCTGGCGATGCATGCGAACAATAGTGTAACTGATCAGCACGCTTGCACGCCAAATCAAAATGACAGATTATTTCTAGAATAAAATCACCAAATATCACAACATGCTGCAACCGATCCACTGCAGGCCGTCAGCGCACACCCGCTGATCGTTTAGTCCGCGCAACCGTTCAGGGGATGTATCGAGCGCTCTGTTTTGTTACGCGCACGGCCCATGCAGGCCGGTCCTCCATGCGACAAAATCACGTCGTCGCCTTCATGACTCGACAAAGTTTGCGACCGTGGCGATCAATGTCGCTCCACAACTGGTTTTATGCCCATCATAGGCCACAGGGATGCCATCGATTAAATGGCGAGAACTCCCCTCGGCAATGGCGCACATCTGGTGGCCGCTGATCGGGCAGACACACAGATCACCGACGCGGGCGATAGCAATCCCTCCCACGGTAACGTGATGGGCGGAAACACTCACAACTTTGCCGCCATGAGAAGTGGGGTCGCCAAGGCGAATGACATTAGGCATAAACGAACTCTTGTCTTCAGGTTAGGAAGCAGCCGATGAGTGCAACCGGGTTAGTCGCTGAGATGTGGTGTTTCGTGGATACCATCAGAAAGACCATCGATATGGTGGCACGCCATGCTACCGCCTGCAAATCCATGAGACAACAAAAAACCCGCACTCCCTATGAGAGAGGCGGGCTTTGATCCTGCTTGACACTAACTCGTAGTCAGGTTTGGTAGTCATGCTGCAATCTTGCCATGAGTCGGTTCAAGTGCAGCAAACGTTACGTGACAGGTCAGTGTAATGTGATCTTTTTGGTCTCACGCGCTTCGTCATAAGGCGTGACAAGATGTCTTTGAAGGTTCACCTCGTGCCAACATGTTACTGGTCAGCAAAGGTCCGCTCTTGGCCGAACTCGGCCGTTTAAGTCAGTTTCGCAGGTTGTTGAAATAAAACTGTTACTGACTGTTCGACTAGCACTTATCGACTCCAAGTTGTTGTTCAAAGCGATATGAATTTATCTACCTTGCAG
>Ga0308164_10002138_pt1 | contig 20494 bp, 20 predicted proteins | sample PhyTR2_FD_201031 | JGI IMG/M metagenome (GOLD analysis project Ga0308164, IMG submission 201031) | Phyllosphere microbial communities from UC Gill Tract Community Farm, Albany, California, United States - DLSLT.R2 | ecosystem: Host-associated > Plants > Phyllosphere > Unclassified | place: USA... | reverse complement strand
TCTTGTCGTAGTCCGATCCCTGGCAACTTTCTTTGGTTACTTTCTTTTTTGCCAGAAAAGAAAGTGACCCGCCCCCGCGCGGTAAGCGGGCTCCACCCTACGGAGTAGGAGAAGAAAATAACAAGCCGAAGGCAGTCAAATAAACCAAAAACCCCCTAACCAATCAAAATCATCCTATTTCCAAAAAACCAAAAATCAACAAGAAATATCCAACTCCCCCAACGCAACCCGAAACCGCTCATCCAGCACCCGGTGCACGTTGTACCTCGCCCAAGGCGACACAACCGTCGAATCCACCCGAAAAATCCGCCCCGGCGCCAGCACGATGCCCCGGGGCATCAACGCCCGGGCCAGCTGAATGGAATCCTCCACCCCCGGCAGGCAGGCCCACAAAAACAGCGAAGCCGGCACATCCGAAAAAACCGTCCCGCCCATTCCCAAAAAAAGCGCCCGCGCGCGGGCCGTCGCATCCGCCGTGCGGTCCCGCAGTTTCTCCAGATGGCGTGGATAACTCCGTTCCCCCAGCAAGGTATCCACCGTCCGCTCGCAATATTCACTGCTGCTGGTGCAGGTCAAAATCTTCAAGTCGGCTAGATCGCTCGCCAGATCGGCACTGCACGCCAAAAACCCCACCCGCAACGCCGCCGACAAGGACTTGGCAAAACTCCCGACATAAACCGTGCGCTCCAGCTGGTCCAGTGCACATAATCGAGGAAGCGACGCCGGCTTGAAATCACACAAAGCATCGTTCTCGACGATTCTCAAATCATATTGCTCGGCCAGCGCCAACACCTGCCGCGCCTTGTATTCCGATATATCCGATCCAGTCGGGTTGTGCCCCAGCGACTGGGTAAAAAACAGCCGGGGCCGATGTTGAATCAACAGCGCCTGCAATGCATCGATATCCGGCCCGTCCGGTAATCGCGGCACCCCGACGATATTCGCGCCCGCGAGTTTCAGCTTGCCGAACAGCGGGTAATACCCCGGGTCGTCCACCAGCACCGCCGCCCCGGGCGGCACGAAAAACCGCACGATCAGGTCCAGCGCCTCGTTGGCCCCGTGGGTCAGCACGATCTGCATCGGCTGCGCGGCGATGCCGTTGTCTGCCAGCTTGCGCACCAGCCGCTGGCGCAGCGGCGAATACCCGCGCCGGTCGCCATAACGAAACAGGGTTCCGAGACCGCCGCGCGCCACCTTGTGGTGGATGCGGTCCAGCCGCGCGCCCTCCAGCCATTCGGCGGGCGGAAAGGCATCGCCCACCGCCAGCTGGCCCGGCGCCACGTGCAGCTGCGTGCGCATCAGCCAGACGATGTCCATCGCCCGGCCCAGCGAGCCGACATCGTCCTCGGCGCGGGCTGGTTCCTGGGGCTGTTCCTTGACGAAATAACCGGCACCGCGCTTGGGCTCGACCAGGCCGCGCGCCACCAGCAGCTCGAAGGCGGTCACCACCGTGTTCTTGCCGATGCCGCGCTGGCGCACCAGTTCTCGCAGGGAGGGCAGCTTGTCGCCGGCCCGGAAGGCGCCGTCGCGGATCTGCCGCTCCAGGTCGTCGGCGAGGGCCATGAAAAGCGGCGGACTGTCGGGCGAAGAACGGGGCATTGGAGGCCGATGGAAGGCGAATGAATCGACTAGGGGAAAACAGCCGGGCTGTTTCCGCAAACTGTACCTACCGGCACGGGTACAGCGACCCTAGAGTTACCCGCATACACCCGAAGAAAACCAGGAGACAAGACCCATGCAAGCAGCCGACACGGCCCCCCTTTCGACGCCTTCGACGCCTTCCGCCGAGCGACCCGCCCTCGATTCCCGCCTGCCGCGCTTTCGGGAAATGACGCCCGCCCAGCGCCTGGCGCATGTCGTCGAGACCTGCGGCCTGGACGCCGGCGAAGCCGCCCTGCTCGGCACGGCGGCCACGTCCAGCGCCCTCGGCCTGGCGCGCGCCGACGGCATGATCGAGAACGTCTTCGGCACCTTCGAACTGCCGCTGGGCATCGCCGGCAACTTCCGGATCAACGGCCGCGACGTGCTGGTGCCCATGGCCGTGGAAGAGCCTTCGGTGGTGGCCGCTGCCTCCTTCATGGCCAAGCTGGCGCGCGAGGCGGGCGGTTTCGAGACCAGCAGCAGCACCCCGCTGATGCGCGCCCAGGTGCAGCTGCTGGGCGTGACCGACCCGTACGGCGCTCGCCAGTCGCTGCTGCGCCGGCGCGACGACATCGTGGCGCTGGCCAACAGCCGCGACAAGGTGCTGATCGGCCTCGGTGGCGGCTGTCGCGACATCGAGGTGCATGTGTTCGAGAAGACCGCGCGCGGCCCGATGGTGGTGATGCACCTGATCGTCGACGTGCGCGACGCCATGGGCGCCAACACCGTCAACACCATGGCCGAGGCGGTGTCGCCGCTGGTCGAGCAGATCACCGGCGGCCAGGTGCGGCTGCGCATCCTGTCGAACCTGGCCGACCTGCGGCTGTCGCGTGCGCGGGTCTCGCTGAGCCCCGAGGTGCTGACGACCAAGGAGCGCGGCGGTGCGGAGATCATCGAGGGCATCCTGGACGCCTACGAGTTCGCGGCGGTGGACCCGTACCGCGCGGCCACCCACAACAAGGGAATCATGAACGGCATCGACCCGGTCATCGTCGCCACCGGCAACGACTGGCGCGCGGTGGAGGCCGGGGCGCACGCCTACGCCTGCCGCGACGGCCATTACGGTTCGCTGACCCGCTGGGAAAAAGACACCCGCGGCCACCTCGTCGGCACCATCGAGATGCCGATGCCGGTCGGCCTGGTGGGCGGCGCCACCAAGACCCATCCGCTGGCGCGCGTGGCGCTGAAGATCATGCAGCTGCGTTCGGCGCAGGAGCTGGGCGAGATCGCGGTGGCGGTGGGACTGGCGCAAAACCTGGGCGCCCTGCGCGCCCTGGCCACCGAAGGCATCCAGCGCGGCCACATGGCCCTGCACGCCCGCAACATCGCCCTGGTGGCGGGCGCCGCGGGTGCGGAGGTGGACAGCATCGCGCGGCAGATGGCCGACGAGAAAGACGTGCGCACCGATCGCGCCGTCGAATTGCTGGCCGCGCTGCGCGGGCGATGAAACCCGCCGACCTGAAGCTGCACCACTGCGTCAGCGCCCGGTCCTTCCGGCCGCTGTGGATGCTGGAAGAGCTGGAGGCGCCTTACACGCTGGCGATGTGGCCGTTTCCGCCGCGTGCGCTGTCGCGCGAGTTTCTCGAGGTGAACCCGCTCGGCACCGTGCCTTTCCTGGAGCACGGCGAGACCCGCATGAGCGAGTCGGCCGCGATGTGCCAGTACCTGGCGCGCCGGCTCGATCCGGCCAATCGGCGCGGGCTGGCGGTGGCCGAGGACGAGGCCGACTACGGTGCCTGGCTCAACTGGCTGTGCGCCGGCGAGGCCACGCTGACCTTCCCGCAGACGCTGGTGCTGCGCTACGGCCGCTTCGAGGCGCCGCAGCGCCGCCAGCCGCAGGTGGCGGAGGACTACGCCCGCTGGTTCCTGTCGCGCCTGCGCGGCGTCGCCACGGCGCTGCAATCGCAGGACTGGCTGTGCGCCGGGCGCTTTACCTCGGCGGATGTCAGCGTCGGCTATGCCTTGATGCTGGGCGAACACATCGGCCTGCTGCCGCGCTTTCCGGTGGCGGTGCAGGACTACTGGGCGCGGCTGCAAAGCCGGGAAGGTTTTCGCCGCGCACTCGCCGCCGAACAGGCGGCGGCGGCGGCGCAGGGCGTGTCCGCCCTGCCTGCGCCGCAGGCCTTGCCGGGCGACTGAAAAAAAAGTAATTTCCAAATTCTTTTTGCCGTGGGTGCATCCAAAGCCGCGACCGGCGGGTAGTGGAAGGGTGGGCGCATCGTGCGCCCCGAACTCAACCCTTCCGGAGATCACGCCATGCAACGCACCACCACCCGTATCGCCGCCGCCGGCGCGCTCGCCTGCACCGCCCTGCTCACCGCCTGCGGCAGCATGGCTCCGATGAGCACCTATTCGCAGGCCCAGCTGCCGCCCACCATCCAGGTGCCGACCGGCAACAAGGTCGCCATGGAAACCGTCGGCAAGGGCGAGATCAACTACGAATGCCGCGACAAGAAGGACGCACCCGGCCAGACCGAATGGTTCTTCGTCGGCCCGGTCGCCACGCTGAGCGACCGCATGGGCAAGCAGGTCGGCAAGTACTACGGCCCGCCGGCCACCTGGGAATCGATGGACGGCTCCAAGGTCACCGCCACGCAACTCGCCGTGGCGCCCTCGGGCACCGGCAACCTGCCGTTCCAGCTGGTCAAGGCCAACCCGGCCATGGGCAGCGGCGCGATGACCGGCGTCACCTACATCCAGCGCGTGGCCCTGACCGGCGGCGTGCCCCCGGCGATGGCCTGCACCATGGCCAACAAGGGCCAGAAGGCCGTCGTGCCGTACCAGGCCGACTACATCTTCTGGAAAGCTGTCTAAACAGTTTTTCCTGATGCAGGTTTCGTAACTGAGCGTTGCGGGCGGCTAACATGGCCGCCGTGCAAAACGCCCACGACGACACCTTCGACCACGATGCCGCCCTGAGCGCCTGCGCGCGGGGCGACAGCCACGCGCTGCAGCGGCTCTACCACCACGAGAGCCGCAAGCTGCTCGGCGTGGCCCTGCGCATCGTGCGCGACCGGGCCCTGGCCGAAGACGTGCTGCACGACGCCTTCGTGAACATCTGGCAGCGCGCCGCCAGCTACGACGGCGCCCGGGGTTCCGCCCGGGGCTGGATCTACAGCGTGGTGCGCTACCGAGCCCTCAACCATGTCCGCGACACCTCCCGCGAGGTGACGCTGGAAGAAGAGACAGCCAACGCCGTGGACGACGCCGCAGCCCTCGCCGCCTATGACCAGGCGCCCGACCCCTTCGAGCGCCGGGCCGACCTCGGCCGCCTCGACGGCTGCCTGCAGAAGCTGCCCGAGCCGCGGCGCGACTGCATCCTCTACGCTTATCTCGACGGCTGCTCGCACAGCGAGATCGCCGAACGCCTGCAGACGCCGCTGGGCACGGTGAAAGCCTGGATCACGCGCAGCCTGGCCGCCTTGCGGGAGTGCATGGCATGAATCCGCAAGACCCGACACCCCGTTTCCCGGACGACGACGCGCTGCAGAACCTGGCCGGCGAATTCGTCATCGGCACCTTGTCCGCCGCCGAGCGCCAGGCGGTCGAGGCACGCCTGGCGAGCGACCCGGCGCTGCTCGAGGCCGTCAGCCGCTGGGAAGAACGCCTGCTGCCGCTGACCGCGCTGGTCGAGTCGGCCGAACCGACCGATTCGCTGTGGGAGCGCATCACCCACAGCGTGGCCGCGCTGGAACGCGGAAGCCCGAAAGCTCCCGCTCCGGTCCTCAGGGCGAACCCGGTCACCGGCTGGTGGCACAGCCTCGCCTTGTGGCGCGGCCTGGCCGCCGCCGGCTGCGCCGCCGCCGTGCTGATGGCTTCGGTGCTGGTGCTGCGCCAGCCCGAGAGCGGCGCGCCGCAGTACATGGTGGTGCTGGTGGCGCCGCAGGACAAGGCGCCGGGCTGGGTGGTGCAGGCCAGCCATCACGATGACGGTTCGGTCGAGCTGATCCCGCTGGGCCGCGACGAAGTCCCGGCCGAGAAATCGCTGCAGTTCTGGACCAAGGCCGACGGCTGGAAGGGCCCGGTCTCGCTCGGCCTGGTCAAACCCGGCCAGGCGGTGCGCGTGCCGCTGTCGTCGCTGCCGCCGTTGCAGTCCAACCAGTTGTTCGAGCTGACGCTGGAGCCGGCGCAGGGTTCGCCGCTGGATCGGCCGACCGGCCCGGTGCAGTTCATCGGACGCGCGGTGAAGGTGCAGCTGTAGCCTGCGGGGCGGCCCCGGCGGGGCTATCCTCGGAGCCTTTTCCGCAGCTCGCCAGCACGGGTTTCTCATGGGCGAATTCGACCTCATCTCCCGCTATTTCCATCGTCCCGCCCGGCGCTCGCCGCTGGGCGTGGGCGACGACTGCGCACTGCTGGCGCCCGCTGCGGGCCAGCAGCTGGCGGTGTCCTCCGACATGCTGGTCGAAGGCCGGCATTTCCTGTCCACCGTGGCGCCCGACCGGCTCGGCCACAAGGCCCTGGCCGTCAACCTGAGCGACCTGGCCGCCTGCGGTGCGCGGCCGCTGGCCTTCACCCTGGCCCTCTCGCTGCCCTCGGCCGACGAAGCCTGGCTGGCCGGTTTTGCAAGCGGCCTGTGGGCGCTGGCCGAGGCCCACGGCTGCGACCTGGTCGGCGGCGACACCACCAGGGGCCCGCTCAACATCTGCATCACCGTCTTCGGCGAGGTGCCGGCCGGCCGGGCGCTGCTGCGCACCGGCGCACGGGCGGGCGACGACCTGTGGGTGAGCGGCACGCTGGGCGACGCGCGGCTGGCGCTGGAGGCCTTTCGCGGCACGCTCGAACTGCCGGCGGACGTTTTTGCCGCGGCTCGCCTGCGCATGGAAACCCCCACGCCACGGGTGGCGCTGGGCCAGGCGCTGCGCGGCATCGCCAGCAGCGCCATCGACATCAGCGACGGCCTGCTCGGCGACCTGGGCCACGTGCTGGCGGCCAGCGGAGTCGGCGCGACGCTGGAAACCGGTCGCGCCCTGCCCCTGCTGGCAGCCGGCGCCGAAATCTGCGAGCCGCACTGGGCGCTCACCTGCGTGCTGGCCGGCGGCGACGATTACGAACTGGCCTTTACCGCTCCCGCCGCGGCGCGTGCCCAGGTCGAGGCGGCCGGCCGGGCCGCCGCCACGCCGGTCACCCGCATCGGCCGCATCGACGCTGAACCCGGCCTGCGCCTGCTGGGCGCCGACGGCGCGCCGCTGGCCCGGCGCTTCGCCGGTTTCGATCATTTCGGCTGACCCATGACCACCTCTCCCGATCCCATCGGCGCCGCGGTGCGCCCCACCTTCGGTTTCATGCGCGGCCATCCGGCGCACTGGATCGCCCTGGGCTTCGGCTCGGGCCTCTCGCCGGTGGCGCCCGGCACCGCCGGCACGCTGTTCGCGTGGGCCGCGTGGCTGATGCTGTCTCGGTGGCTGGACAGCGCCGCGCAGGGTGTGCTGATCGCCGTGTCGACGCTGGTCGGCTGGTGGGCCTGCACGGTGACCGCGCGGCGGCTGAACACGCTGGACCCGTCCAACATCGTGTGGGACGAGGTGGTGGCGTTCTGGCTGGTGCTGTGGGTGATCGCGCCCGCCGGCTGGCCGGCTCAGCTGGCGGCCTTCGGGCTGTTCCGGTTGTTCGACGCGGTCAAGAAGGGGCCGGTGGGGTGGGCCGACCGCACCTTCCACGGCTTCGGTCCGAAGGGCGGATTCGGCATCCTGGCGGACGACTTCGTCGCCGCGTTTCTCACGCTGCTGGTCATGGCCGGCTGGAAGGCGGTCTTCTGATGAACTCCCTTGTGGAAACCGAACGGGCCCTTTGTTCGCAGTGGCAGCCGCTGGCCGATTTATTGCTGGCGCGGGGCTGGATGCTGGCGACGGCGGAAAGCTGTACCGGTGGATTGATCGCGGCTGGCTGCACCTCGCTGGCGGGGTCCAGTGCCTGGTTCGAACGGGGTTTCGTGAGTTATTCCAACCTTGCCAAGGGTGAACTGCTGGGTGTGGATGCGGCGGTGATTGCCGGGCACGGGGCGGTGAGTTCTGAAGTGGCCGCGGCGATGGCGGCGGGGGCGGTGGCGCACTCGGGCGCGCAGGTGGGGGTGGCGGTTACCGGCGTGGCCGGGCCTTCGGGGGGGACGGCGGCTAAGCCTGTCGGGCTGGTCTGGTTTGGGTTTGCGCTGCCGGGTGGGGTGGTTATTACGGAGTCTTGCCGGTTTGATGGCGACCGGGCGGAGGTGCGGGGGGCTACGGTTGCCTATGCCCGGGGGCGGTTGTTGGCTTTGCTTGGGTAATGGTAGATCGGGTTTTGGTTTGCCTTTTCGGCGGGTTTTCTTTTACTGCCTTCGGTTTGGTTGGTTCTTCTATTACTTCGTGGGGTGGGGGGTTACCTTTTACTGCCTTCGGCTTGTTTACTTCTTCTACTCCTACGGAGGGTGGAGGTGGGGCTTACGCCGCCCCACACCCGCGGTAACTTTCTTTTCGGGCAAAAAAGAAAGTCACCAAAGAAATTGCCTCGGGATCGGGTAGCCATACAAGAATCGGGCTGTCGCTTCGCTCAGCCTTGGGAATATGTCATCAATAGGCCCATATCCCGACGACTTGAGCATGCCTCAGGTCACGGCACCGCTCCCGACAGGCCAATAGTCCAGACTGCGTCGATTTAATCGCACTGCCGTCCAGGGATAATGCAGGGCGGTGATTATTTCGATGCCGGCCGTGATCGGTGGGCGGTGCGCTTGATAATGGCCTGGAATTTGTTGGCCGCGATCGGTGGGCGGTGCGTCTGATAAAGCGTGGTGTTTGCTTTGCGGCGGCAGTGCCGTGGTTCGTGCGTAGTCTGGACTATTGGCCTGTCGGGAGCGGTGAGGGTATATCAGGCATGCTCAAGTCGTCGGGATATGGGTGTTCGATGGCATATTCCCCAGGCCGAGCGAAGCAAAGGCCCGATTCTTGTATGGCTACCCGCTCCCGAGGCAATTTCTTTGGTGACTTTCTTTTTTGCCCGAAAAGAAAGTTACCGCGGGTGTGGGGCGGCGTAAGCCCCACCTCCACCTTCCGTAGGAATAGAAGAAGTAACCAAGCCGAAGGCAGTAAAAGGTAATCCCCCACCCTACGGAGTAATAGAAGAAGCAACCAAACCGAAGGCAGCGAAATAATAAATTCCCCCGACACCAGCCAAAAAAACAACCCTAACGCATCAACAAAGCCTGCCGCAGCAACCGAGTAGCCCGATCCCGAATACGCCCGGGAATATGCCGAACAGCCGCAGCCGGCCGCTGTCTCCGCGCATAACAAGCCTGCAGAAAATCATTCAATATGGCCGTGTCGTCAATCGTAGGATTAGCCCCTTGCCGATGAAACTCCGGATGCCACTGCGTCGCCGCGATATACCCCGGCATCGGCCCACCGGTGCGCCGAATCGCCTCCGGCACCCGGTCCGGATAACTCCAGGCCTCCACCGTAAAACCATCGGCCAGCCGCCGAATCCCCTGGTGATGAATGCTGTTCACCCGCGAACGCTCCACCCCCGGATAGAGCTTCGAAAGCCGCGTCCCCTTCACGATCTCGATATCGTGAAAATTCAGGTCGTAGGTATCGGCGTCGCGATGCCGCAGGGCGCCGTCGTGCTGGGTCTCGATGTCCTGATACAGCGACCCGCCGAACGCCACATTGATCAGCTGCAGCCCCCGGCAGACACCGAATATCGGCTTGCCCGCCTGTGCAAAAGCCTCCACCACCGCCAGGTCGTACAGGTCGCGAATACGATCGCCCTCCCATGCGGGCTGGAGCGGCTCCTCGCCGTAACTACCGGGCCAGACATCGGCCCCGCCATGCATCACGACGCCATCCAGCCATTCGGCGTAATGCGCCAACGTGACATCGCCGCGGGCCGTTTCGCCGGTCGGGCATGGCACCATCACCACCAGCGCCCCGGCCGACATCAGCCAGTGCGCGATGGACTGCTCGACGTACTGCAGCGTCTTTCCGGTGAACAGGTGCCGGGATGGGTCGGCGTGCTGGAAGCAGGCGGAAAGTCCGATCTTGAGGCGGGGCGGTGCAGCAGCTTGGGGCATCTTCGATCAGCGGCGGGCTGGAGGCGCAAGGAGCCTTCCAGCCTACTCGCAATGCAGCCCGAATGGCGTCAGCCGGAAACCACTTCCTGCAGCCGACGGGGCTCATGCATCGGGCAGCCGTTGGCCGCACCGCGGAATGCGGCCGAAGGCGGATAGACGTCCTTGCGTGCGCGCATCACGCCGCCCAGCGGGCGGTGGGCCTCCAGGCCGTGCCAGGGGCTGAACGCAAGACCGTCGTCAATGGCACGCGAGCGTTCCTCGCTCCAGCCGGTCTGGCGGCCGATGCGCACGCGGGCCACGGCCACGTACGGACTTTCTTCCTCCGACCACTCTACCGAGGCATCCTCGATCGGCATCTTTTCCAGGTCGGTATTGAGCTGCACGCGCAGCTCCCACTCGGCGGTGTCGTCGCTGGCGAAGAAGGCGTTGACCGACTCCCGCAGGCCGTCCTGGTTTTTGGCCATCTCTTCCGGCAGGGGCTTGTCGGTCAGGGCGGTCAGGGACGGCGATACCGGCGCCAGCGAGAGTTTGGCGATGTAGTCGCCGAAGCGCATCGGCACCTGGGTGAAGAAGGTTTCGCCCAGCGGTTCGGTCTGCTTGTGGCCGCCCATCGAGATGAGCTTGGGGCTTTCGATGCCGACCGCGCCGAGTGCGGCATTGGTGCCGCGCAACAGCACCGACAGGACGCGTTTGGCGCCCTCGGCCTTGTCGGTGGTCGAGGCCAGCTGCTTCAGGCTGCTGAGGAAATGCTTGGCATCGGGCGCGTTGAACACCGGGCCGTCGACCATCAGGAAGTCCTGGGTGGTGTCGTTCTCCGAACCGGGCAGGCGCTGTCCTTCCACGCCGACGATCTTGATCGACATGGCGCGCGGCAGCGAGACGCGGTCGTCCAGTTCTTCGGCGGGCGGGGTGGAAAAGCGCGCGACCAGGTCGTAGGCGCGGGGCGTGGCGAACAGGCCCTGGGCGAGCGCCGGCGGCAGGTCGCCCAGCACCTCCAGCGATCCGCGCAGCAGCCCGAAGCTCTTGGCGTGCACGCTGCGCAGGCCGTGGCCCGTGTGCTCGTGCATGGTCTTGGACATGGACAGCAGGGTCTCGCGCAACTCGGCGATGGTCTGCACTTCGTCGTCGGCGACCTGCTCCACGGAGGGCGAGTACGGGACGGGCGTGGGTGTCTTGTAGGTATTCATGCACCCGGTTCTAGCAGCGAGCCCGGGACACGGCGTGTAGGTGCAAATCGCGCGGCGGCGACGGCGCGACCGGCAGGCTTCAGAAGCCGACGTCGACCACCACGCTGTCGGTGTAAGTGCCCGCCGCCGGCTGCGGCTGGTCGGTGTAGATGCGGGCGGTGTAGGGCATGAGCTGGGTCGCCAGGCCGTCGGCCGCGGCGGCCCCGCTGGCGCGCGCCACGCCGGCCGCGCCCCACACGGTGGTGTCCGGCTTGAAGATGTCGTACTGCAGGCGGTTGGCACCGGACGCCATCTGGCGCCGCCCGCCGCCGGCGTGGCTGCCCGGCGACAGGCCGACGGTGTAGACCAGTCCCTTGGTGCACAGCAGGCCGATGTTCTGGCTGCGCGCGGCGAAGCCGGCCAGCAGGGGCGCGCTGCCGAACTGGATGTCGGGTGCGGTGATCGAGCAGTCGTTGGTCACCGTCAGGCTGACGGTGAGCTGGCGCGCCACGTTGCTGGCGCTGTTGAGTACGCCCACGCAGAGATTCAAGGCGCTGATCAGCCCTTCGCAGATGTTCTGGTAGTTCCACAGCACGGTCAGCGTGTCGGTATAGGTGCCGGCCGCCACGTTGGCGCCGAAGCTGGTGCTGATGTTGAAAGGCACCCGCGCCGCGCCGGAGGTGAGCAGGCCGACCACCGTGGCGCCGTTCAGGTTGATGACCGCGGCGCCGTTGCCGTAGGGCAGGTTGCCGGCCCCGGTCACGCTGTATGGAATGCTGTCTCCGGTGGCGACGTTGCGGAGGGTGAGGCCGGTGATGGGGCCGGAGATCACCGCGCTGATCGACGGGGTTCCGCTGGCCAGCGTCAGCACCACGCTGGTACAGCTGAATTCGACATAGCCGGTGGTGTTGATGCCGGGGCCGTTGCGCACCACGAAGGACGACGCGCTGCCGAGCTGGCCGCCGTTTTCTGCGAACGTGCAGGCCGTGGCGCCACTGCCGCACAGCGCGGCCAGGAGGGCCGGTGCGGCCGTCCGCAGGATCCACCGATGCAGTCGGGCGCTCATGGCGGCGGCTCTCCCGCGGTGCAGCGCAGCGTGCGTTCGCCGCGCCGGTATTGCTCGGCCGAAAAGCGGACATGGCACAGGCCCGAACGCGGCCGCAGCACCAGCGTGTTGACCGGCAGCATGCGCGGCAGGTAGACCACGCCGTCCCAGCCGACGACGCTGTCGGTGCCGGCCTCGGCGTGGTGGTACGCGGTGCCGGCGCGCAGGGGCGTGCCGTCGGCCTCCAGCAGGAAGACGGTGGCCGAATCGACCGTCTGCACCGGCAGCTCGACCAATGCGCCGGTGCCGCCGCGCACCGCCACCGCGCGCTGGGGCATGGTCACCTGCACGTCGGGCGGCAGGTCGAGCACCTCGATGGCGTAGCTGCCCTGCAGGTAGCCGGGCACCTGGGGCACCAGCAGGTAGCCGTCGCGGTCGGTGCGGCCGATGAGCTGCTGGTCGAAGCGCACCGGCACGTCGGCGCGGCCGGTGGAAACCACGGCGAAGGCGTCGGTGACCCGGTTGGTGGCGAAGACCCGGCCGTCCAGGTAGCCCAGCGATCCGCTGGCGCCGAGCCAGCGCGCCAGTTCGCCGGTCTGGCCGTAGACGCCGCCCTGCAGCAGCGCCTGCCGGTTGCGGTAGAGCAGCGTGGCCTGGTTGTAGTCGCGGCCGTTGCTGTCGCCCAGGGTGCGAGAGAGGTTCCAGCCGAAGCCGCCGTCCGAGGGAATGTTCTGCTGGTAGCCGCCCACCAGACGCTGGTCGTCGCCGCTCCTGGACGCCGACGCGTAGGCGTTGGCGTTGCGGCCGAGGGTGTAGGTGAGTTGCAGCCGCACCTGGGTTTCGCCGGTCTCGACGGTGCGGCCGGCGCTCACCGACAGGTAGGCCGATTCGCCGATCGGCCGGGTGTAGCTGGCGTAGGCGACGCGGTTGCGCGCGTTGGTCGGCGCCAGGGTGCTGCCGCCGCCCCGCAGGTCGATGACGCCCGCGCTCAGGGCGCCGTCGCCGACGGTCATGGTGGCGCTGACCTGGCGCTGCTGGCGCGGCAGGCGGTAGCCGTCGTCGGCGTAGGTGCTGGCGTCGCCGTAGCCGGCCTGGCGATGGGTCTGCTGCACGCTGAAGCCGCCGAGCTGGCTGTTGTACTGGTAGCCGGCCGTGGCCTGCCAGCCGCTGCCGCTGGTCGGCGTGGCGCCCCGGCTCAGCGAGGCCGACAGGGTGCCCCAGGTGCCCGGCTGGAAGACCGCGCCGGCGCCCGCCACCGACAGCCCGCGTCCGACCTGGCCCTGCGCCTCCAGCGTCAGGCGCTCGTTCCAGCCGTGGCGCAGCACGCCGGCGGCCAGCGGCTGGCCGTAGTCGAGGCTGCGCAGCCCGTAGTTGCGGCGCAGCGCACCCACGGAGGCCGAGTAGTCGGTCAGGCCCGGACGCAGCAGGGTGGTGCTGACGTAGAAGGGCACGCTGGTGCTGACCCGGCGGCCCAGCGCGTCGGTGGTGACGACGGTGGCGGCACCCGCGCCGCTGACGAAGGGCAGTTCGTTGAAGGTGAACGGCCCGGGGTCGATGTTGCGGCTGGCGGTGCGGTAGCCGTTGACGAACAGGTCCACCGCCGAAGGCACCGCGGCCTGGCCGGCGAACTGCGGCAGCGGGTAGGTGACCAGGTCGGGCCGCAGCCCGAAGTTGCGCGACCACTGCACGCCGCCGAGCCGCACCGCGCTGCTCCAGGGCAGCGCGCCCAGCACCACGTCGCCCAGGTTGCGCTCGGTGGCGCCGTCGGTGTCGGGCCGGGTCCAGCGGGTGTCGTAGCGCAGGTAGGCCGGGCCGCTCCAGCCGCCGCGCCGCACGATGCCGGTGTTGCTGAAAATGCCGGACGGGCTGAAATAGCGCTGCTCGCTCCACAGCGAGTTGAGCGAGATGCCGCGGCTGGTGGTGCTGTAGAAGTCGTAGTTCACCAGCAGGCCGGTGCCGGAGATGGCCTCCACCCGCGGACGGCGGCCGTTGCCGCCCAGGTTCTGCTCCGGCAGCCACTCCGACGGCACGGTCAGCAGCAGGCGCTGGCCGAGGCTGTCGTATTCGGTGGCCACGCCGGGCAGGGCGTCCACCGCCACGCGCTGGGCGGCTGCCGCCTGGCGCAGCACGTGCAGGCGGCGCAGCACCGCGGCGTCGACCTCGTAGTGCGGGCCGCGTTGCGTCACCTCGACCACCTCGCCGCTGGCCCGGCCGTTGACGACCAGTTCGAGATACAGCGGCACCGCGCCGGCATCGGCCGGCAACAGCGGCGGCGGCACGCCTGCCGACAGCAGCCGCGGCAGGCACGCCACGGCCACCAGCAGCGGCCCCAAGGGGCGGCGCCGCGCGCGCTCAGTCGACGGCACGCGGGATGTCGGCGGTCAGCCCGTTGAGCTGCGCCCGCAAGGCCGCGTTGCGCGGCGGAGCCGAGGCGACGGCGAAACGCATGCTGGCGCCCGCCAGCACATAGCCCAGCAGGCCGGGATTGATGGACTGCGCCTGGCCGTCCGGACCCTGCCACTCCACCGCGGTCACCCGCGCATGGGCGTTGCCGCTGTTGCTCAGCACGAGGAAGGGCTTGCCGCCGTCGATGCGGGTGGTCCATTGCAGCTTCGGCTGCAGGGCGTCGCCGGCCAGCGCGCCCGGGCCGTCCCGGGTTCGGGTGAGCGGCGGCACGGCGCCGGCGCCATAGACGAACAGCGGCACCGCGTAGCGCAGTTGCAGCTTCACCGCGGCGCCCTCGCTGCCGGAGCCCTCCGGTGCGTCCGGCGCGGGAAGTTCGTCGATGAAGATGCGATAGGCCGACTGCACGCCCGCCGGCGCCGGCCGGGTGGCGATCAGCCGTACCAGTTGCCTGCCGCCCGGGGCGATGGCGGCGATTGGCGGGCTGGGCAGCACCGTCTGCTGCGGCTGATAGACCTCTTCGCGGCCGTCCTGGCTCCACGCGAAGATGCGCACCTGCAGCGTCGCCGGCTGCGAGCCGTGGTTCTCCAGCCAGAGCGCGGTGGCCTGCTGGCCGGAGGTGATCGCCGGGTCGATCGGCCAGATCAGCAGCGGCGTGCCCGCCCGTGCGGGCGCGGACGCCAGCACGGCGGCGGCCAGCCAGCAGGCGACGAGCAGAAGCGGGATGCATCGGTTCCGCCGCATCGTCACCATGACACCGTCACCTGGACCGTGTCGCTGTAGGTGCCGGCCGCCACGCCGAGGCCGGGCAACAGCACGGTGCCCTGCAACGGCAGCGGCTGCGGCGTGCTGCCGATGTTCACGCCGATCGGCAGGCCGGGCGTCACCGGCAGATTGCCGAGCGTGCTCAGCACCAGGCTGTAGGGCAGGTAATAGCCGTTGCCGTTGGACAGCCTGCGCTGGCCCGACAGCGCATGCAGGCCGCCGTCGATCGTCAGCTGCACGCTGGTGCCGGCGGTGCACTGCAGCAGCGCCTGGCTGCCGCCGGAAGGGCCGAGCGCGGCACTCTGGATGCCCGCGCTCAGCGCCGAAAAGCTGCCGAAATTGAGGGCGCCGAACACCAGTCCGGTGGTCTGCCCCGGACTGCCGGCCACCAGGCAACCGTTTTGCACCGTGGCCCCGACCGCGAAGGTCGCGCCGGTGGGGATCGTCGCGGCGGGTGCGTTGGCCACGCCGGCCATGCTGGCGCCCAACCCGGCCAGCAGCCGGGCGACGGTGCGAAGCAACGCGGTGGGCGGCATGCGCGGATCAGAAGGTGAGGGTCACCACTAGCGTGTCGGTGTAGGTGCCCGAGGGCAGCGCGGAATTGCTGGTCTTGTTGATCTGTCCAAAGATCGGCAGGTTGATCGCCGCGCCGCTGGCGGGAATGGCGAAGCCGGTGAGCGCGGTCCCCACCGGGTAGGCGACGGTGTGGCCAATGTCCTGGTAGATCTCGTAGGGCACGAAGGCCGTGCCGTTGCGCATCGCGCGGGTGCCGACGCCGATGCCGCTGCCCTGGCCGGCGTTGCTGCCGCCGTCGATCGAAATCTGCAGCCCGCTGACGTCGGGGGAACACAGCACCTGCGTGGCACCGCCGCCGCTGGCACCACCGGTCGGAATCGCCGACAGGGTGCCGGTGAAAGTGCTGGGTTGCGAGGCGAAAGTGATGGTGCCCAGGTTGATGCCGCTGGTCGAACCGGGTACGCCGACCACGATGCAACTGGCCGTGAGCGTGAGGTTGGCGGTCAGCGTGCCGCCCAGCGTCGCGGCATGGGCGTTGCCCGTCGCCAGGGCCAGCGCGGCGGCGCAGGCGGCGGCGCCGCAACGGCGTGCGGTGGTGCGTACAGGCGGGTGATGAGTCGCCATCGATTTCGTCCTTGAAGCAGAAAAGAAGTGGCTCACGGCACGGCGCCGATGGGCGCGTGTCCAGCCATGGATTCTTTATCGCATCAATTCTGGAAATCTTTAACTATTTCCATGGTTTTGTTACGGATAACAGGGGTACATCCGGACCGTGCGGCCTATCGGAACGGCCGACTAAGAAAGCGCGAACCGGCCTCGCCGAAGCGCCAGGGCTGGTCGACCGCCTTGCTGATGCCGATGCGCGGGCCGGTCAGCAGCACGACGGATTCGGCGCGATCGGCGGGCAGCAGCTGGAAGGGCGGCCGGTCGATCGGCAGGCCGTCCAGCCGGCGGTCGACTGCCAGCGCCTGCCCCACCCGGCCCGGCCCGGCGCAGAGCAGGCGCGGGTCGTCGAGCTTGCGGCGCTGGCGCATCGCATCCAGGCCGTGGGTCGGCTCGATGGCGCGGATCAGCACCCCCGCGCCGTGCCCGGGTTCGCGGCAAACCAGGTTGAGGCACCAGTGAATGCCGTAGGAGCGGTACACATAGGCATGGCCGGGCGGGCCGAACATGGCGCGGTTGCGGTCGGTGGGCCCGGCGTGGCTGTGCGAGGCGGGGTCGTCGCGGTCGTAGGCCTCGGTCTCGACGATGCGGCCGCCGACGCCGTCGATCAGCAGGGTGACGCCGATCAATCGGGCAGCGACCGTTTCGGCTGGCGCCAAAAAATCGATGCCGGCGAGTTCGAAGGCGCCGGGGTTTGTTGAGATCGGGGGCTGGGGCATAAAAGCGGAAGTAATCGACTCGGAAACGAACAGCATATGGCCATTTGCAAACATCGAACGCAAAAGGTTTCCCTTGATCGCTGTTAATAATGAATCGCCTTGCTAGCCTGTTCGTCCGATTAAGCATGGAGACCGCAGGTGGCAGAAAATATCCCGTATTGGAAATCCAGCGGTTTGCTGGGTTCATTTCTCTGGAAAGACGGGGCGAACGGGTGCGTTGACCGGAACGTCTGGTATTCCGTCCGGAATGGTGATTTCCGTCACTGGCAGAAAAAAACACGGGCAGGGTGGCGATTACGTCATTTATACCGACGCGATCAGCAGAATGTTGCCATACCCTGTTTCATTGATCATCCCGGATTCATATGGGCAGAAAATCTAGGCTTGCATCGGGCTACTTGCTGATGTCGGCCGCGTCTTTTTGTGTTTTGGCGCCGCTTGATGCTATTTTTCAGCAAAAGGATATGTCGGGCTGGATGGCCGAAATATCGACATCACATGGTGGGGCTTATCTCGCCCAACTCGGCGGTGACGACGAAACCGTCTATCTTCGCTTATACGACGCGCGTTCCAAGCGAATTCTTGGTGAGGACGTATCCCGTAGGCATGTCCCTCAATTTGCAATGGCGCGCGGATCGGTTGATATATGAGCCAGCCGGAAGTAATGGTTATGAAGAGCGGTACATCGACCTGCCCCCCACCTACCTCGATTGGCTGTTTGCCCGATGGCCATGAGCGGTCGCCACGCCTTTCGACAAGCCGACAAGAAACCACAAGCACAATACCGCCATGCTTGTCCTTCGCAACTCACCCTTCTCCCCCTTCGGCCGCAAGGTCCTCATCGCGGCGGATGTTGCGGGGTTATCCGATCGCATCGTCGTCCAGCTGGCCGATACCAACGACGCCGAGGACAGCCTGCGCAGCCAGAATCCGCTGGGCAAGATTCCGGCGCTCATTCTGGAAGACGGCGAGGCGCTGTTCGATTCGCGGGTGATCGTCGAATATTTCCACGACATGGCCCCGCTGGCCGGCCTGTTCCCGCCCGGGCCTCGTCGTTTCGCCGTGCTGCGCCAGCAGGCGGTGGCCGACGGCCTGCTGGACGCCTGCATCCTGCAGGTCTACGAGGGCCGCTTCCGCCCGGCCGAGCATCGAGTGGAAAAGTGGGTCGACCACCAGCGCGGCAAGATGGAACGCGCGTTGCAGTTTGCAAACGACCGTTTTTCTGCTCCCGGCACCGGCAGTGCGGACGTGGGCGAAATCGCGCTGGCCTGCGCCCTCGGCTATCTCGACCTGCGTTTCGCCGGCGCCTGGCGCACGCAATATCCGGCCTTGACCGACTGGCTGGCGTCGTTCGAGGAACGCACGCCGTCTTTCGCCACGACCGCGCCTCCCTCGGCCTGACGGTTCAAAGGCCGGTGATCAGCTTCAGGTTCTGAACCGCCGCGCCGCTCGCACCCTTGCCCAGGTTGTCCAGCTTGGCGACCAGCACCGCGTGGTGGTGGTCGGTGTTGTAGAACACGCGCAATTCGAGGTCGTTGCTGCCGTTGAGCGATTCGGCTTCGAGCTTGCCGTCTTCGGTCGCGGGCATCACACGGACGTATTGCTCGTCGGTATTGCTGGCGGCGTAGTGTTTTGCCAGGGCGTCGTGCAGGTCGGCCGCAGTGGGTTTGCCGGGCAGCAGGTCGAGGTGCAGCGGCAATTGGACCAGCATGCCCTGGCGGAAGTTGCCGACCGAGGGGATGAACACCGGGCGACGGGTCAGGCCGGTGTTGGCCATGATTTCCGGGATGTGCTTGTGCGACAGGCCCAGCGCATACAACTCGAAAGGCGCGGCGGTGCCGGCTTCGTAGGCCTCGATCATCGAGCGCCCGCCGCCCGAATAACCGCTCACCGACGGCAGCGCCACCGGATGGTCGGCCGGCAACAGGCCGGCGTCGATCAGGGGGCGCAGCAGCGCGATGGCGCCGGTGGCGTAGCAGCCGGGGTTGGCCACGCGGGTGGCGTTTTTGACCGCTTCGCGCTGGCCGGCGGACAGCTCCGGAAAGCCGTAGACCCAGCCCGGCGCCACGCGGTGGGCGGTGGAGGCGTCGATGATCTTCGCGCCCGGCTCGCCGGTTTCGGCGGCCAGGGCATCGACCATGGCGACCGTCTCGCGCGCGGCGTCGTCGTGCAGGCAGAGGATGACCACGTCGGCCTGCGCCAGCAGTTCTCGCTTGGCGGCGGGATCCTTGCGGCGCGCCGGCTCGATGCTCAGCAGTTCGAGCTGGGGCATCTGCTGGAGGCGTTCACGAATCTGCAGGCCGGTGGTGCCTGCCTCGCCGTCAATGAAGATCTTGGGCATGTCTGTGGTCTGGGTCTGGATCTGGAAAGGAGAGGGCCGATTTGCTACCGCCAGAGACTACTGCGCCTGGATGAAGCAAGTGTGTCGAAGATGCAGGGCGGGGAAACCCCATGATACAGTCGGCGGCTATCCGGGCTGCCGTCGGGCCACAGGCTTCCGGGACCTTCCGCGCCATGCATCTCCATGCCCGCGGGTGGAGACAAGAATCGACGGCGCGATGCTCCCATCCTTCTCCCCCTAGAGCGAGACCTCATGAAGATTCACGAGTACCAAGGCAAGGAAATCTTGCGCAAGTTCGGCGTGCCCGTTCCTAACGGCATCCCCGCCTTCAACGTGCAGGAAGCGGTCGAAGCCGCCGAAAAACTGGGCGGTCCCGTGTGGGTCGTCAAGGCGCAGATCCACGCCGGCGGCCGCGGCAAGGGCGGCGGCGTCAAGGTCGCCAAGACCATCGAGGACGTGAAGCGCATCTCGGGCGAAATCCTGGGCATGCAGCTCAAGACGCACCAGACCGGCCCCGAAGGCCAGAAGGTTCGCCGCCTGTACATCGAAGACGGCGCCGACATCAAGAACGAACTCTACGTTTCGCTGGTCACCGACCGCGGCACGCAGAAGGTCGCCTTCATCGCGTCCAGCGAAGGCGGCATGGATATCGAGGAAGTGGCCCACGCCACCCCCGAGAAGATCATCACCGAGATGATCGACCCGATCGCCGGCCTGACCGAAGAGCAGAGCCGCAAGATCGCTGCAGCCATCGGCCTGACCGGCGCTTCGGTCGACCAGGCTGTGGACATCTTCGCAAAGCTCTACAAGTGCTACATGGAGACCGATGCGTCGCTGGTTGAAATCAACCCGCTGAACTGCAACTCCAAGGGCGAACTGATGGCCCTGGACGCCAAGTTCAACTTCGACGCCAACGCCCTGTTCCGCCTGCCGGAAATCGTCGCCCTGCGCGACCTGGACGAAGAAGACCCGGCCGAAATCGAAGCCAGCAAGTTCGACCTGGCCTACATCAGCCTGGACGGCAACATCGGCTGCCTGGTCAACGGTGCCGGCCTGGCCATGGCCACCATGGACACCATCAAGCTGTACGGCGCCGAGCCGGCCAACTTCCTGGACGTCGGCGGCGGCGCCACCCCGGAGAAGGTCACCGAAGCCTTCAAGATCATGCTGAAGAACCCCAAGGTCGAGGCCATC
>Ga0308164_10002135_pt1 | contig 20521 bp, 18 predicted proteins | sample PhyTR2_FD_201031 | JGI IMG/M metagenome (GOLD analysis project Ga0308164, IMG submission 201031) | Phyllosphere microbial communities from UC Gill Tract Community Farm, Albany, California, United States - DLSLT.R2 | ecosystem: Host-associated > Plants > Phyllosphere > Unclassified | place: USA... | reverse complement strand
GCACGGCGATACGAACTCGCCGTGCGACGACGCTCGGGCGTGGCGCCCACGCGGTAGATGACGTGGACCGGCGCTAACCCTGCGGACGGGCGGGGGCCGGCCTGGTCGGCGCATCGGGAAGGCCGACGCCGTCCGTCGGGGCGACGCCTCCCGGCGGGGTTTCGACGGCGGGGATGGCGGGGGACGGCGCGGCCGTCGGTGCAACGGGTGCCGGCCGAGGGTGGTCGACGGGCTTCGGTGCCGGCGCGGGGGCGGGCGCAGGAGCGGCGGCCGGCTGAGCGGGTGCGGCCGGTGCGGCCGGTGCGGCCGGTGTGACCGGCTGGGCTGGCGCGGAGGCCGCGGGGGACGTGCCGGGCGCGGGCCGCGTGGGAGCCGCAGGCGCTTCGGTCCCGGTCGACGGTTCAGCGCCCACCGGAACGGCGGGTATGCCGGGAACCGCGGGAACCGCGGGCGCCGCGGGCACCGAGGGACTCACCGGGACGGGCTCGGAGGAGCCCTGTGCGGATCCGTCCGGTGCAGATCCGCCCGGTGCAGATCCGTCGGACCCAGATCCATTCGGGTCAGTCGGCTCGGGACCGGACGGCGTGGGTGCCGGGACGCCGCCGTCGGCGCCACTGTTTCCGGAGCCGTCGGCACCGCTGGTTCCGAGGCCATCGGCCGCGCTCGTTTCCGTGCCATCGGCGCCACTGTCACCGCTGTCACCGCTCGTGTCGGAGTTGCTGCCGGTTCCTGCGCCGCCTTAGCTTCCGTTGCCAGAGCTTTCGCCGCCCGCGCCTGCGCTGCCTGCGCTTCCGTTGCCCGAGCCCTCACCGCCTGTGCTTCCGTTGCCCGAGCCCTCACCGCCTGTGCTTCCGTTGCCCGAGCCCTCACCGCCAGAGCTTTCGTTGCCGGCGCCCGAACCGCCCGGGCTTCCTTCCTCCGGGCCTCCGTTGCCCGCCGACGCGGCGTTCGCATTCGAGCTGGTCGACGCGTCTGCCGATCCAGTGGTCGACGCATCCGTCGATGCGCCGGCGGCCGGACCGCCGGCGGGCGACGTGGTGGAGGGAACGCTTTCGCCGGCCGACGATGGTGCGACGGACGGGGTGGTGGCGTCGACCGGCGGGGCGCCGGCGGGGTTCGACGCGCTCGGCCGCTGGGCCGGGCCGGTGCCGCGGGGCACCGGGTCGCGATGCGGCGCGCGGGGGACCTCGGGCTCGGCGGGCGCGGGCGGGACCGCCTCGACCGACACGGGTGTCTTCTGCTCGTCGCCCGGTTCGGCGGGGACGCCGGGCGGGGCCGCGGGTGCGGTGGGCGCCTCGGTGCGCGGTTCGGCCGGCACCTCGGGGCGTGGAGACGCGCTCGCCTCCTGCGCGGCTTGTCCCGCCGCCAGCACCATGGGAAAACCATTCTTCGATTGCGCGGCCGACAGGGCGATCGAGGTGCCGATCCCGACGCTGACGATGCAGATCGTGGCGGTCGCGGCGATGGCGGTTCCCCGTGTGAAAGCGGAACGGGTGCGACGCAGCGACGCCGTCAGCGTTCCCACGACCGCCGAGACGGCGGCGAAGGGGGAACTCGCCGCGGCCGTCGATGTCGAAACGGCCGAGGCGGCTGTTGCAGCCGACGCGGACGACGCCACGGCCGCGGAACCGACGGCAACCGCTGTGCCCAGACCGACGCCACCTGATACCGCGCCGGGGCTGCTGCGGTAGTAGTGCACCGGCGTCGTGCGCCGATGCCGCTCGGGCACCCAGGCGTTGGCCGCATCGACGATGGCGTCGCTCGAGGCGAAGAGCGGGAGGACACGTGTGCAGAGCGTGCACGCCTCGATGTGTTGGGCCGCGCGCTGTCGGGCGCGATCGCCCAGTCGGCCGGCCTGGTAGTCGTCGCCGCGGTCGACGACCACCCGGTGCGGCGAGAGCGTGTCGATGCGCAGCGCGAGCTCGTGGCGCCAGGAGGCGTCGAGCGCGGTTGCCGCCAGGTGACGCAGCCGGGGATCGTGCCGTTCCGCCAGCGTCGATGGGTGCCCGCGTGATCCCTCCGCTCGGGACTTCTTGGCCTCGGCGTGTCGCGTGTGCGCGGATGTGTCGTGGGCGGCTCGGAGGTCGCCCAGACAGCGGCGCCAGGCCTCGGGCAGGGTGTCGAGCGCCGCCCGGGCCGAATCGACGATGAGCGTGCCCGTGTCATCGGGCTCGGGCAGGGAAGCGTTGCGCTGGGCCGGAGCGGCACCGGGCGTCGGTGCGGCGGCCTGTCCGGCCGAGTCGGTTGAACTGTCTGCGGACGTGGGTCGATGCCGTGGCAAATGAGCCTCCTCTGATGAGCGATCGACAGAATACATGCAATGCTGACATTTCTGTATCCACGTTCGCTGACCGTGTGCGACATGTAGACAGGCGGCCCCGCGCGCAAGCCCCGTATAAGAGGTAATCGAACACCTGATAAGTTTGTAAGCCAGCGGCCGCCTCGACCAGGAGACCTGCATGACACTCATCCTCGCTCTGTTCGCAGCGCTGTCTGTCGCGTCTCCGCTCCTCACCCGCTGGCTCTCGACGCGCGTGTTCTACGTCATCGCGCTGCTGCCGGCCGCCGTGTTCGGCATCACCCTCGCGCAGACTCCCACCATCGCCTCGGGCGGGGTGATCGAGGAGAAGATCGAGTGGATTCCGCAGCTCGGCATCGCCCTGACATCCCGCATCGACGCGCTGGGCTGGCTCCTCGCCCTCGTCGTCACGGGCGTCGGCGCGCTCGTGCTCGTTTACTGCGCCCGCTACTTCGAGGCCGACGAGCCGGGCCTCGGGCGTTTCGCGGGCCTGCTGCTGGCGTTCGCCGGCACCATGTACGGCCTCGTGACGAGCGACGACATCATCGTGATGTTCATGTACTGGGAGATCACGAGCATCCTCTCCTACCTGCTTATCGGGCACTACACGGGGCGCAAAGAGTCGCGCGGTGCGGCTCTACAGGCGCTGCTCGTCACGACCTTCGGCGGCCTCGTCATGCTCGTGGGCGTCGTCATGATCGCGTCGTTCGCCGGCACGACCTCGCTCGCCACCATCGTGTCAGAGGCGCCGCAGGGTGCCGGGCCCACGGTCGCCATCCTGCTCATTCTCGTTGGCGCTCTGTCGAAGTCGGCCATCGTGCCGTTCCACTTCTGGTTGCCCGCCGCCATGGCCGCTCCCACACCCGTGAGCGCCTACTTGCATGCGGCCGCCATGGTCAAGGCCGGCATCTACCTGGTTGCACGCCTGGCGCCGGGCTATGCCGACATCCCGGGCTGGCAAGCCCTGCTCGTGGGCCTCGGCGTCTGGACCATGATCGTGGGGGCCTGGCGCAGCCTGCGGCAATACGACCTCAAGCTCGTGCTCGCCTACGGCACGGTCTCGCAGCTCGGTTTCCTCATGGTCATCACGGGCTTCGGTTCGCGGGATGCCGCGCTGGCCGCCGCTGCGCTCCTGCTCGCCCACGCGCTCTACAAGGCCACCCTGTTCCTCGTCGTCGGCATCATCGACCACCAGGCGGGCACACGTGACTGGCGCAAACTGTCGGGTCTCTGGCGCACCACACCATCGCTCTTCGTCATCACGGCCATCGCCGTCGCCTCGATGGCGGGCATCCCGCCGCTGCTGGGCTTCGTCGCGAAAGAAGCGGTCTTCGGGGCCTTCGTCGAGGCCGCCGTCGCGGGCGAGTTCTGGGGCTGGGTGGCGCTCGTCGGCACGGCCGTCGGCTCGGTGCTCACGGTGGCCTACAGCGCGCGCTTCCTGTGGGGAGCGTTCGGCAACCGCAAGAAGATCGTCCCGACCGAGCTGCACGCGGATGGCTGGGGCATCCAGTTCGCGCCCGCCGTGCTGGCGTTCGCGACCGTCGTCCTCGGCATCGCCGTCCCCCTGCTCGACCCCCTGCTCGCACTCTACGCCGACACCGTGCCGGGCGAGGGCCACTACCACCTGGCGCTCTGGCACGGCCTCGAGCCCGCGCTGTTCATCAGCGCCGCGGTGCTCGTGCTCGGCGGCTTGCTGTTCTGGCGGCGCCGGGGCGTCGCGCGTCTGCAGGAGAAGGTTCCGCCGCTCGTCGATGCCAGTCGCGGCTACTGGGCTGCCACGCAAGGTGTCGACCGGTTGTCCGCCAAGATCACGATCTTCGCGCAGCGCGGTGGCCTGTCGCAGTACCTCTCGACCATCCTCGTCGTCTTCGTGCTGGCGCTCGGCCTGACGGCCACGCTCGGTCGCACGTGGCCACCCGGCATCCGCTGGTTCGATTCGCCCGCGCAGCTCGTCGTCGCCGTGGTCATGGGCATCGCCGCCATCGCCGCCGCGCTCGCCAAGCAGCGAATGACGGCCGTGCTGCTCGCCGGCGTGACCGGTTTCGGCATGGTCGGGCTGTTCGCCCTGCACGGTGCGCCCGATCTGGCGCTCACGCAGGCGCTCGTCGAGACCATCACGGTCGTCGTCTTCGTGCTTGTGCTGCGCCGCTTGCCCGTCAAGATCGCGCAGCACAACAAACCCGAGCAGCGCACGCGGCGCCTGATCATCGGCGTGCTCGTCGGGCTCGTGATGGGAACGATCGGGCTGATCGCGCTGGGCGCCAGGCAGGCGCCATCCATCGCCGCCGAGCTGCCGCGCCTCGCCTATGAAGAGGGCCACGGCCGCAACATCGTGAACGTCATGCTCGTCGACATCCGCGCGTGGGACACCATGGGTGAGCTGTCGGTGCTCGTCGTCGTGGCCACGGGCATCGCGAGCCTCTTGTTCGTCTCGGGACGCGCCAAGGCCCTGCCGCGGCTCAGCGGGTCGCGCAACCAGCGCCGCGCCGAGCACCGCCGCAACGTGATCGACGACCCGCAGACCACCGAGCACCCCGAGAGCACGCACCGCCAGTCGTGGCTGCTCGGCGGGCTCAAGGTGTCGAGCGAGAACCGGTCGGTGCTGCTCGAGGTGCTCGTGCGCTTGCTGTTCCACCCCGCCATCGTTGTCAGCGTGTTCCTGCTCTTCGTCGGCCACAACGCGCCGGGCGGTGGTTTCGCGGGCGGCCTGCTCGCGGGCCTCGCGCTCGTGTTCCGCTACCTCGCGGGCGGCCGTTACGAACTCGGTGAGGCCGCCCCCATCGACCCGGGCAAGGTGCTCGGCGTCGGCGTTCTGCTCGCGGTCGGCACGGCCATCGGCTCGCTCTTCTTCGGTGGCGAGATCCTGCAATCCGCCTACCTCGAAGCGGATGTCCCCGTGCTCGGTCATCTCTCGATCGGAACGTCGTCGATCTTCGACGTGGGCGTCTACCTCGTCGTCATCGGCCTGACGCTCGACATCCTGCGCTCGCTGGGCGCCGAGGTCGACCGCCAGCAGGAGGACACCGACCTCGAGGCCGGCACCGACGACGACTTCACGCCCGCGGAGGTGCGCCCGTGACCGCTTCGCTCACCCTCGTCGTGCTGATGGCCGTCATGTACGGAACGGGCATCTACGTCATGCTCGAACGCAGCCTGACGCGCCTCTTGATCGGCTTCCTGCTGGTCGGCAACGCCACCAACATCCTCATCTTCTTGATGAGCGGCCCGAGCGGCAGCGCGCCCATCGTCACGGGCACGGCCGCCGACGAGAACATGGTCGACCCGGTGCCGCAGGTGCTCATGCTCACGGCCATCGTGATCAACTTCGGCGTCGTCGCCTTCATCCTGGCGCTCGTCTACCGCTCGTGGTGGCTGGCCCAGCTGGGCGACGAGGGCGACACGCTCACCGACGAACACGCGGGCGAGACCGAGGCCTCGACCGAGGCGGCCTTCGCGGCCGTCGACGAAGACGATCTCGCCATCCAACAGGTGCTCGACGCGTCGAACGAACACGGCGACAGCGACAGCGATTCAGGTCCCATCGAGGACGACCCCGAGGCACGAGAGAAGGAGCGCCGATGAACGCCCTGGTCCCTCTCGTCGTCACGATCCCGCTGCTGGGTGCGGCCATCGCGCTCATCTTCGGGCACCGCCCGCGCATCCAGATCGCCATCAGCTCGCTCGCGCTCACGGCCGTGACCATCATCAGTGCCGTGCTGCTCGTGTGGGTCGACACGCACGGCACGGTCGTGGTCAACGTGGGGGCCTGGCAGCCGCCGTGGGGCATCGTGCTCGTCGTCGACCGCCTCTCGGCCATCATGCTGCTGGTCTCGGCGCTCATGCTGCTGGGCGTGCTCATCTTCTCGATCGGGCAGGGCGTGGCCGACAACCACGACGAGACGCCCGTGTCGATCTTCCACCCCACCTACCTCGTGCTGGCGGCCGGCCTGTTCGACGCGTTCGTGGCGGGCGACCTGTTCAACATGTACGTGGGCTTCGAGATGCTGCTGGCCGCGAGCTACGTGCTGTTGACGCTCGGGGGAACGGGTGCCCGCATCCGAGCCGGTGTCACTTACATCGTCATCAGCCTCATGTCGTCGCTGCTGTTCCTGGCGTCCATCGCGCTCATCTACGGCGCGACCGGCACGGTCACGATCGCACTCGTCGCCGAACGGGTGCGCGACCTGCCACCCGATGTGCAGCTCATCCTGTGCTGCGCGCTGCTGCTCGGATTCGCCGTCAAGGCCGCCGTGTTCCCGGTGTCGTTCTGGCTGCCGGACTCCTACCCCACGGCACCGGCGCCCGTCACGGCCGTGTTCGCCGGTTTGCTCACCAAGGTGGGTGTGTACGCGATCATCCGCACCGACACCGTGCTCTTCACGGATGTGCCACTCGCGGTGCCCTTGATGGTGGTGGCGTTCTTCACGCTGCTCATCGGCATCTTCGGCGCGCTCGCCCAGGCCGATATCAAGCGACTGCTGTCGTTCACGCTCGTGAGCCACATCGGCTACATGATCTTCGGCATCGCCGTGGGGTCCGAGCTCGGCATGACGGCCACGATCTACTACGTTGTGCACCACATCATCGTGCAGACGACGCTGTTCCTGGCCATCGGTCTCGTCGAACGCATCGGCGGCACGGCATCCATCTCGCGGTTGGGCGGCATGCTCAAGGCATCCCCGTTCGTGGCCATCCTGTTCTTCATCGGCGCCATGAACCTGGGCGGCATCCCGCCGTTCTCGGGCTTCCTCGGCAAGGTGGGGCTCTTCCAAGCGGGCGTGCAGCTGAACGACCCGCTGGCCTGGATTCTGATCGGCGCCGGCGCCGCAACGTCGCTCCTCACCCTCTACGCCCTCATGCGCGTCTGGAACATGGGCTTCTGGCGCCGCAAGGACGAGGTCAAGGACTACGAGTCGCCGCTCATCCAGTCCCTCGCCGAGAACCCCGACGACGCCGGCGAGATCGATCGCAAGCACACGCCGCGCCTCATGATCGCCGCCACCACAGGCATGGTGCTGCTGAGCCTGTCGCTCACGGTCTTCGCCGGCCCGCTCTTCGACCTCGCCAACCGCGCGGCCGTGGCCAACGAGAACCACTCCAACTACGTCGACGCTGTGTTCCCGGGAGGTGTCGAATGAGCACCTCGAATGCCGGATCGAATTCCGGCCCCACGCGCTCGATCGTCAGCCAGATCACGCTGCTGCTCGGCCTCGTCGTGCTGTGGTGCCTGCTGTGGGGCAAGGCGGATGTCCTCACCATCGTCACGGGCATCGCGCTCGCCGTGCTCGTCTCCCTCGTGTTCTACCTGCCCGCCGTGCAACTCTCGGGCCGCGTCAACGTGCTCTGGGCCGCCTACTTCTTCGGCCGGCTCGTGGTCGACATCGTGCGCGCCTCGGCGCAGATCACCTGGCTCGTGACCAAACCCACCTACACGCCCAGCAACGCCATCATCGAGGTGCCGCTCTCCACGCGCTCCGACCTCATCATGTCGGCAACGGCCGAGGCCATCTCGCTCGTGCCCGGCTCGATCGTGGTCGACCTCGACCGCGCCAACTCGGTGCTCTACCTGCACTCGCTCGACACGCACGACGAAGCGGATGTCGAACGCGTCCTCCGTGAGGCGCTCGGCACCGAGCGTCGTCTCGTCCTGGCCTTCGGGTCGCGCGACGACGTCGACCGCGTCAGTGCGCGAGACGCGGGTGCGACACCGACCGCCCGTGCGACAGAAGGGAACAGCTGATGCTCGCCGTCGTCATCGTGATCACCGTGCTCTTCGGGGCCGGCGCGCTCGCCGCCGTCTACCGCATCATCAAGGGGCCCAGCCTGCTCGACCGGGTGATCGCCTCGGATGTGCTCGTCGCCACCGTGATGTGCGCGCTGGGTGCCGAGATGGCGCTCAACCATCACGCCGACAACCTGCCCGTGCTGCTGGCCCTCGCGATGTTCGCGGTGCTCGGTTCGATCAGCGTGGCCCGCTTCATGGCGAAGCAGGACGACGCATGATGGGCGTCACGTCCGCCGCCGTGGCCGCGACGCAGGCCGCAGGGCTTGCCGGCGCCGGCGCGGCCGCGAGTGCCGCGACGAGCGCCGCGACGAGCGCCGTGCCCGAGATCACGCCGCGCATCCCCGAGTTCAGCGGCGACCCCATCCGAGACACCTTCACGGTGCTGCTGGTCGTGATCGGCGCCGTCATGTGTTTCGCGGCCGGCGTGGGTCTCCTGCGTTTTCCCGATGTGCTCTCCCGTCTGCACGCGGCCACGAAGCCTCAGGTGCTCGGCCTGCTCGCCATCACGGCGGATGTCGCGGTCTCGACCCCCACGGTCGGCAACATCACGCTCGCCATCGCCATCATCCTGTTCCAGTCGTTGACCGCGCCCATCTCGGCCCACATGGTGGCCCGGGCCGCCTACCGCACGCATCACGTGCGCCACGACCTGCTCATCCGCGACGACCTGCTGAACCGGGAAGACCTGCAGCAGCCGTAGCCGGCGCGATGTCGCGGGACGAGGACCTCGACGTGCGGCGGTCGTGTCGGACGCCGTCCGGACGCCGTCCGGGCGCGCGGCGGTCGTGTCGGGCGCCGATGTGCTCGGCCGCTCAGATCCTGGCGGTCAGACGCGGGTGCCGGCGACCCAGACGGCTGCGACCTGCAGCGACTCGTCGAGGAGCACGGCGTCGGCCGCGAACCCGACGCCGAGGTGACCGAGGTCGTTCTCACGGCCGAGGGCTCGCGCCGGTGTTGCCGTCAGCGCCTCGACGGCGACCTCGACTGACACGCCCGCGTCGCGTGTCATGACCCGCAACGCCTCGTCTTGCGTGAGCGTCGACCCGGCGATCGCGCCGCCGTCGGTCAGCCGCGCCACACCGTCGCGCACGTCGACGGCCAGGCCGCCGAGCGAATACCGCCCATCCGCCGCGCCAGCCGCGGCCATCGCGTCGGTCACGAGCGCCACGCGGCCGGGCGCCTCGTCGAACGCCAACCGCAACATGCGCGGGTGCACGTGCACCCCGTCGGCGATGAGCTCGAGCGTCACGCTCTCGTCGTCGAACGCCGCCGCCACGGGCCCGGGGGAGCGGTGCTGCAAACCGTGCATGGCGTTGAACGTGTGGGTCAGGATGCTCGCGCCAGCGTCGAATGCCGCACGCGTCTGGTCGTAGTCGGCGTCGGTGTGCCCGACCGCCACACGCGCACCCGACTCGGCGAACCGGGCGATGGCGTCGTGCGCTCCCGGGCGTTCGGGGGCGATGGTCACCTGACGCAGGGTGCCGGCGGCCGCCTCGATCAGGTGCTCGATGCTCGAGGCATCCGCGGGTCGCAGCAGGGACTCGGTGTGCGCGCCCTTGTGCCCCGGGTCGAGAAAAGGGCCCTCGAGGTGAGAGCCCAGAATGGACGGGTCGGATGCCGCGAGCCGCGCGATGTCGGCCACGCGGGCGGCGAGGTCCTCGATCGAGGCCGTGACGAGCGACAGCACCGAACGGGTCGTGCCCGAACGGCGGTGCACCACGAGCGCGCGGGCGATGGCATCCGCACCGTCGTCGAAGGCCGCACCGTTGCCGCCGTGTGCGTGCAGGTCGATGAAACCGGGGGCGAGGAAGAGGCCCGTGGCGTCGACGACATCGGCCGTGGGCGCGGCGCTCAGCTCACGCCATCCGTCGCCCCGCCCGGCGTGCGTCACGATGCCGCCGTCGAGGCACACCCAGGCGTCGGTGACCCGGCGCGAATGGTCGACGAGGATGGCCGAATGGATGATCGTGGGCAAGGCGTTCACGCTGGCAACACTAGCGTTCGACCGGGCCGCCGCTGCTATGCTGGACGGGTCGCAACTGGCGTAGTGACGGATCGTGAGCAGCTGGCGCATCCGCCCGAGATGGTTACCATCGGGGAGCGACTGACACGGATTCGGCCGCACGCCTGGGCCGATACGAGAACCGATTGTTCCGTCAACTGTGTCTAAAAGGAGCCAGTTTTGTCTTCCACCTTCAACGCCCCCCTGGCCGAGGTCGATCCTCAGATCGCCGAAGTCCTCGAGCTCGAATTGGGTCGCCAGCGCGACTACCTCGAGATGATCGCGAGTGAGAACTTCGTTCCCCGCGCCATCCTGCAGGCCCAGGGCTCGGTTCTCACCAACAAATACGCCGAGGGCTACCCCGGCCGCCGCTACTACGGCGGCTGCGAATACGTCGACATCGCCGAGAGCCTCGCCATCGAGCGCGCCAAGAGCCTGTTCGGCGCCAACTTCGCCAACGTGCAACCGCACTCGGGCGCGTCGGCCAACGCCGCCGTGCTGAGCGCCATCGCCACGCCGGGCGACACCATCCTCGGCCTCGAGCTGTCCCACGGTGGACACCTCACCCACGGCATGAAGCTCAACTTCTCGGGCAAGCTCTACAACGCCGTCTCCTACGGTGTCGACCCCGAGACCTTCCTCGTCGACATGAACGTCGTGCGCGAGAAGGCGCTCGAGCACAAGCCGCAGGTCATCATCGCCGGCTGGTCGGCCTACCCCCGTCAGCTCGATTTCGCCGCCTTCCGGGCCATCGCCGACGAGGTGGGCGCCAAGCTCTGGGTCGACATGGCGCACTTCGCGGGCCTCGTCGCCGCGGGCCTGCACCCGTCGCCCGTGCCCTTCGCCGACGTCGTGTCGTCCACGGTGCACAAGACCATCGGCGGCCCGCGCTCGGGCTTCATCCTGTCGAACGACGCCGATATCGCCAAGAAGCTCAACAGCAACGTGTTCCCCGGCCAGCAGGGCGGGCCGCTCATGCACGTCATCGCGGCCAAGGCCACGTCGTTCCTCCTCGCGGCGCAGCCCGAGTTCGTCGACCGCCAGGAGCGCACCCTGCGCGGTGCCGCCATCCTCGCCGACCGCCTCACCGCCGACGACTCGCGCGAGGCCGGCGTCGACGTGCTGACGGGCGGCACCGACGTGCACCTCGTGCTCGCCGACCTGCGCACCTCGCCGCTCGACGGCAAACAGGCCGAAGACGCCCTGCACGAGGTGGGCATCACGGTCAACCGCAACTCGGTGCCATTCGACCCGCGCCCGCCCATGGTCACGTCGGGTCTGCGCATCGGCACGCCCGCCCTCGCCACGCGCGGTTTCGGTGACGCCGAGTTCACCGAGGTGTCGGATGTCATCGCAGCGGCCCTGCGCCCCGACGCCGACCTGCCGTCCCTGCGTGCGCGCGTCAAGACGCTGACCGACGCGTTCCCGCTCTACCCGGGCCTCGAGCAGTAGGCGCCGCCGTGACCGCGATCACGCTAGATGGCGTCGCCACCGCAACGGCCATCAAATCCGAGTTGCGCGAACGCATCGACGTGCTGCGGGCGTCGGGCAAGCTCGCCGGCCTCGGCACGTTGCTCGTCGGCGACGACCCGGGCTCACGCTCCTATGTCGCCGGCAAACACCGCGACTGCGCCGAAGTGGGCATCGAGTCGGTGCGCGTCGATCTGCCGGGCACCGCGTCGGCAGCCGACATCCGCGCCGCCATCGCCGACCTCAACGCGGCCCCCGAGGTGACGGGCTACATCGTGCAGCTGCCGTTGCCCGCGGGCATCGACGAGAACGAGATGCTCGAGCTCATCGACCCCGATAAGGACGCCGACGGCCTGCACCCGACCAACCTCGGGCGCCTCGTGCTGGGCGTCGAGGGCGAGCTGACCTCGCCGCTGCCGTGCACACCCGCCGGAATCGTCGAGCTGCTGAAACGCTACGACGTGCCGCTCGCGGGCAAACACGTCACGGTCGTCGGCCGCGGGCTCACGGTCGGGCGCCCGCTGGGGCTGCTGCTCACGCGCAAGGGTGTCGACGCCACCGTCACGCTCACGCACTCCCGCACGGTCGACCTGGCCGCCGAGGTGCGCCGGGCCGACGTCGTCGTCGCCGCCGTGGGCGTGCCGCACCTCGTGAAGCCCGACTGGGTGAAGCCGGGCGCGGCCGTGCTCGACGTGGGCGTCACCCGCGTGGGCACGACCGAGAGCGGCAAGGCCAAGCTGGCCGGCGACATCGACCCGGGCGTCTGGGATGTCGCGGGGCACCTGTCGCCCAACCCGGGTGGTGTGGGCCCCATGACGCGCGCCCTGCTCGTCTCCAACGTGGTTCAGGCCGCGGAGCGTAACGCGCGCCGCTGAGAGTGTTGAACGGCGGCCCGCAGCCGCACGCGAAAGGCCCGGACATCCTGTGTCCGGGCCTTCTTCGTGCTCAGGTGCGGGCGCTAGTTTCTGCGCTGGGACGCCCGGCGACGTGGACAGCGGCTAATCGGTCGATAGCGCCTCGGTGAGGAGACGCAGCGCTTTCGGCCCGACGCCGTGGAGGGCGGCGAGGTCGCTCGTGGGGACGCCGACGAGATCGGCGAGGCGTCGATAGCCCGCGTTATGGAGCGCGTTGCGCGCGGGGCTGCCGATGCCCGGCGGGAAGTCGTCGATCGGTTCAGCCATGGCAATCCTTCCCGCCGCGTTGCCTGTCGTCAGCGTTCGCGCGTTGCTCCGCCGGCGGCCGTCACCGGGAAGATGACGGGGGCGGTGAAAGATGCCTCGGCGAATGCCGCCGTCACGGCCGACGCGACCTCGGCGAGGCGTGCGCGGGGCACGAGCGCGATGGCCGCGCCGCCGAAGCCGCCGCCCGTCATGCGCGAACCGATGGCACCCGCACGGCGGGACGCCTCGACGGCCAGGTCGAGCTCGGGCACCGAGATCTCGAAGTCGTCGCGCATGGACACGTGCGAGGCGTCGAGCAGCTCGCCGATGGCCGTGGGCCCGTGCTCCCGCAGGGTGCGCACGGTGTCGAGCACACGCTGGTTCTCGGTGACGATGTGGCGCACACGGCGGAACGTCTCGTCGTCGAGCACCTGTTCGGCGCGCGGCAGATCGTGCACGCTGAGATCACGCAGGGAGGAGACATCCATGGCTTTCGCACCGGCCTCGCACGATGCGCGACGGGCCGCATAGCCGCCGGTCGCGTGGGAGTGGCTGACGCGCGTGTCCATGACGAGCAACTCGAGGTCGGCCGCGTCGAAGCCCAGCTCGATGACCTCGGCGTCGAGCGAGCGGCAGTCGAGGAACACGCCGTGGTCGGGGCGGCCGAGCATCGACGCGGACTGGTCCATGATGCCGGTGGGCGCGCCGACGGCCTTGTTCTCGGCCAGCTGGCCCACCTTGGCGAGGGTCTGCCGGTCGAAGTCGAGGTGCCACACGTCGGTGAGGGCCGCGGCGACGGCGCATTCGATGGCGGCGGATGACGAGAGGCCCGCGCCGACCGGAACATCCGAGTCGATAAAGAGGTCGACACCGCGCAGTTCGCCGAGCGGGGCGCCGAACTGGCCGAGTGCCCACACGACGCCGAGCGGGTAGGCCGACCAGCCGTCGAGGTTGGCCGGCTCGAGGTCGGTGAGGGAAGCCTCGACGACCTCGCCCGGGGCGAAGGCGCTGGCGACGCGCACGAGCTGGTCGTCGCGCGAACGCAGCGCGACGACCGTGCGGTAGTTGATGGCGAAGGGGAACACGAAACCGTCGTTGTAGTCGGTGTGCTCGCCGATCAGGTTGACGCGGCCGGGCGCCGACCACAGGCCCTGCGGGTCGTGGCCATAGACCTCGGCGAAACGCGAGAGGGCGGCGTGCTGCAGGTCGGAGCGGTGCGCACCCTCGCCGGCCGATGCGGGCGTGGCGGCCGATCCGCTGGGGGAGTTCGAGGCGGGCGTGGCTGCAGAGTCGGCGGTCATACGGGGTTCTCCTGGTCGGCCTTCGCCACGGCGTCGCGCAGGCGCTGGGCGGATTGTTCGGGTGGGACGTCGCCGATCCAGGCGCCCATGGCGGCCTCCGATCCGGCGAGGTACTTCAGTTTGTCGGCGGCGCGACGCGGCGAGGTGATCTGCAACATGAGGCGGATGTCATCCCGGCCGACCTTCACGGGGGCCTGGTGCCAGGCCGCGATGTAGGGCGTGGGGGTGTCGTAGAGCGCGTCGATGCCGCGCAGCAGGCGCAGGTAGAGCCCGGCGAGCTCGTCGCGCTCCTCGAGGGTGGTGCCGGCGAAATCGGGCACGTGGCGGTGCGGCAGCATGTGCACCTCGATGGGCCAGCGGGCGGCGAACGGCACGTAGGCGGTCCAGTGTTCGCCGCGCAGGATGACGCGCTCGTCGTTCTGCTCGCGCTCGAGGATGTCGGCGAACAGCGTTGGCCCGTAGCTCTCGATCGATTCGAGCAGACGCGTGGTGCGCGGCGTCACGTAGGGGTAGGAGTAGATCTGGCCGTGCGGATGGTGCAGGGTGACGCCGATCTCGACGCCACGGTTCTCGAACGGGAACACCTGTGCGATGCCGGGCTTGTGGCTCAGGGCATCCGTGCGCTGCGCCCAGGCCTCGATCACGGTGCGGGCGCGGCTGCGGTTGAGGCTGCCGAACGAACCGGTCGATGCGGGGCTGAAGCAGACGACCTCGCAGCGGCCGACCGACGTGCGGGTGCGGCCGAGCTCGATGCGGGTGAGGTCGTCGCCGCCGCGGGGGGCGTTGTCGTCTTCGAGGAGCGGCCCGAACGAGGGCGAGCGGTTCTCGAACACGGCGACGTCATAGATATCGGGGATCTCGGACGGGTTGGTGGCCGAGGCGGGCGCGAGCGGGTCGAGCTCGGCGGGCGGCAGGAACACCCGGTTCTGGCGGGCCGCCGCGATCGAGACCCATTCGCCCGTGAGGGGGTCTTGGCGCATGCTCGCGGTGGCGGGGCGCGGATCGAGGGCGCGGGCGTCGGCCTTGCGTTCGGTGCCGAGCGCGGTGTCGGCGTCGTCGAAGTAGATCAGTTCGCGGCCGTCGGCGAGGGTGTCGCCGTGCACGCGGATGCTCGGATCGCTCACGAACGTGCGGGGACCGTCGGCGGTGTCATCGGTCGTCGATGTGGTGCTCATGCCCTGAAATCTAGCTCTTTCATATTGAAAAGTAAAGCGAAGTAAGTGAAGATTGGCGTATGTCGGAGTCCCTGCCAGCCGAGCTGCGCCGCAACGCGATCGCCGAGCTCATCGCCGAGCGGGGATTTGTGCGCGTGGCCGAACTGGCCGACCGTTTCGGCATCTCGGGGGTCACGGCGCGCGCCGATCTCGATGCGCTCGTCGACACGGCCCGAGCCCGCCGCGTGCACGGGGGAGCGATGCCGCCGAACGACCTCGCGCCGCGTCCCGAACGTGAGTGGCAATTCGAAGAAGCGCTCAATTCATCTGCCGCCGGCAAAGAGCGGGTCGGGCGCAATGCGGCCGCGCTCGTGCGCTCGGGCAACACTGTGATCGTGGATGTCGGCACCACCGGCCTCGCGGTCGCCCGGGCACTCGCCGCCCGAGCCGACCTCTCCGATGTCACCGTTATCACCAACAGCCTCACCGTCGCGCTGGCGCTCGAACCGCACATCCCGCGCTTCACGGTCATCGTCACGGGCGGCACGCTCCGGCCCCGCCAACACTCGCTCGTGGCGCCGTTCGCGGCCCCCATGCTCGACCAGCTGCACGCCGACCTCGCCTTCATCGGCTGCAACGGCGTCGACGGCGAACGCGGCGTCACGAACATCAACCTGCCAGAGGCCGAGGTGAAACGCCTCATGATGGGCGCGGCCGAACGCGTGGTCATCGTGGCCGACGCCGCCAAGCTCGGCCAGGTGCACCTCGGGCGCATCGCCACGCTCGACGACGTCGATCTGCTCGTGACCGACGATCAGGCCGATGCCGCGCTGGTCGACCAGATCGCGGCGCGCGGCGTGCGCGTCATCACGGGGCTCGAACGCACCGACTAGCTCGCACCAGCTCGCTCGCGCCCAGACATCCACCCGCTACGCTCGTTACACACCCCCGAGAGGAACGAAGATGACCCACTCGCGCGCCGTCACCGGCGACCAATACGTTCTGACCCGCCAGGCCTCGGCCGGCACGGTCTCTGCCGTGATCACCCAGGTGGGTGCCGGCATCCGACGCCTGAGCGTCAACGGCATCGACATCATGCCGCCCTACGACGAGGGTGTGCAGCGCCCCTACGGCAGCGGCATCGTGCTGGTGCCGTGGCCCAACCGCATCCGCGACGGCAAATACGAGCTCGACGGCGAAGAGATGCAGCTCGACCTGACCGAGCCCGACAAGCAGAATGCCATCCACGGCCTGCTCCGTTTCACGGCCTACGACGTCGCCGAGCAGACCGACGACTCGGTCACGCTCACGGCCACGGTCTACCCGCAGCACGGCTACCCGTTCCTGCTCGACACGTCGGTGCGCTACCGCCTGGTCGATGCGGGCCTCGAGGTCACGCACACCATCGAGAACGTGGGCACGGGCACGGCGCCGACGGGCATCGGTACGCACCCCTATTTCACGATCGGAGACGTCGAACCGGATGATCTGACGGTCACGCTCAACTGCGAGACGCGTTTCACGGTGGACGAGCGCTTGCTGCCGACGGGCGAGGTTCCCGTCGAGGGCACCGAATACGATCTGCGCGGCGGACGTCGCCTCGGCGGCCTGGTGCTGGACGACGGTTTCGGTCAGGCGGTCTTCGAGAACGGTGTCACCGAGCACACGGTCGCGGCCGACGATGGCCGCGTGGTGACGGTGTGGGGCGACGAGAACTTCCCCTACTGGCAGGTCTTCACGACCAAGAAGTACCCGGGCCAGTCGACGGCCGTGGCGATCGAGCCCATGACAGCGCCGACGGATGCCTTCAACACGGGTCGCGACGTGCGCTACCTCGCCCCCGGCGAGACGTTCCAGGCCACGTGGGGCGTGCGCGCTGACGGGTTCGCGGCGGTCTGAATCGATGCGATCTGAGTCGTAGTGACGTGAGCCGACGCTGACGGGGTTGGGGCTGTTACGGCCCCGGCCCCGTTCTGGCTTAGTGCTTCGTGGCTTAGTGCTTCGTGGCTTCGCGGCTTAATGCCTCGTGGCTTTAGCGCCCCGTGGCTTTAGTGCATCGTGGCTTTCGTGGTTCTCGTGCTCGAGGTTCTAGTGCTTCGCCCCGAGTGTCGAAAGAATCTCGGCGTGCAGGTCGAGCAGCGGAACGGTCCGCTCCTGCGGCCCGCGCCCGAAACCGCATTCGGTGGCGATGCCCACCTGGCGGATTCCGGCCGTGGTGAGCGCCGGCTCAGCGGCCTCGAGTCGCCGGTGGGCGCCGGCCACGCCGTCTTCGTGGTGCACGACGCCCAGGAAGAGGCCGGTCTCGGCGCGCAGGTTGAGCGCGGCCAGCGGCACGAAGTAGTCGCTGTCGTCGCGCTCGATCGGCACGGGCAGGTGCACCCAGTCGATGCGGCGGGTCACACCGGTGGTGAGTCCGTTGGCGACGGCGACCAGGTTGGCGGTGTCGGATGGCTCGACGAAGTGTTTCTCGGCCACATCCCCGTAGCAGAGGTGGAAGCCCAGCTGAACGCCCGCCGGAACCAGGTTGGCGACGCGGGACGCGGCGACCACGCATCCGGCGATGATGCTGTCGGCGTCGGCCCCCGCCTCGGCGAACCAGGGTGTGAGCGGCCCGCCGCCCAGGCTGACCTGCTCGATGAAGGCGAATTCGGTGGCGAGGTCGAATTGGATCGCGAGGTCGTCGGCCGGGATGGCCGCCGTGATCTGCTCGATCTCGCGCGCCAATGCGGCCTCGTAGGCGGGATAGAGCGCGGGCTGGGCGGATGGCACGGCAAACGTGGTGAGCGGCGCGAGAGGTGTCGGCAGGCTCACCTGGAAACGTGTGCCGGGCAGGATTTCGCCCCTCTCGCGCAGGGCGCTGAAGGCGGCGTAGCTGCTGAGAGCGGCATCGGCGTATCCCAATGGGCCGAACTCGATGCCGTCGGGGTCGACACCCTCGTCGATGTCGACGGGGCGCAGATCGAACCCGGCCACCAGGAACGGCTCGGCACCCACGCGGTGAAGACCGGAGGTTTGTTCGAATCTGGCACCTTGGAAGAGGATCCAGTGGAAGCGCTCGCCGACCTCGCCGTCTGGCAGGCGCGCGGCATGTGCGCCGAGCCTTTCGGACACGGTGCGGAAGGTCGTCTGGGCGTCGGGCAGGTTGATGGAACCGACCAGATGCACGCCGTTCAGGTGGGGTACGCTCACGCATTCCAGCCTACCGCCGACCACCGACGACGGGCCATGGAGCGATTCGCCGGGCACGCGTTTTTCGCACTGTCGCAAAAAGCGGTTTTTGGCAACGGGTGGGTCTCGATTGCCCCGTTTTCCGCGTCCGACGGGTGCGTTCTGTCACACTGATGCCGGGGGAGAAAGAGCGTATGCGTCAGTTGGTCAAGGTCGTTTCGACGGCCCTCGTGGGTGCCGTCATCGGTGTGTCCGTGATCGGATGCTCGAGCGAGAGTTCGTTCGAGTACTTCACGTCGAAGACGCAGGCCGTCGCCTTCATCGAGTCGGGCAAACTGCCCGAGCAGCTGCCCGACAATGCGCGTGACATCCGTGTGCTGGCCAATTCGCGCGTGCACGTGGCGACGTGGCACGGGGATCTGATCGCCGACCCTTCCTGCGTGCCGGCCGACGCGCAGCCTCCCAAGGGCAACCGCGTCGTGATCGAGTCGCAGACCATCATCGAGGTCTCAGAATGTTCTTTCGGCTTCCAGGGGCGTGACGGCGGCTCGATCTATTGGTGGCTCGCCGAATAATCGGCCTGCGCCCGTCGGTGACCGGCCCGCCTCCACCTGATGGCAGCCGAGCCCAGCGAGTAACCGGCTTGCCTGCGCGGTTCGGGATGCTTGCGCCCGGGAATCTTTCGGGCGCTATCGTCGTCCCTCGGCGCGACACGCCGTAAACGGTAAAACTTTTTGCTCTCACGTTGACTTCTTCGAACACATGTTCGAACATTTAACCCATGAGCCCTGCCGTCGCGTCATCCGGTTCGGCCGCCGAGAAGGTGGCCGAGCTTCAGGCGCGCATCCGGGGCATGCAACGAACACGAGTAGATTCGCACGGACTACCGACAGCGCCCGAGATCGCCAGCCTTCTGGGCGGGCCGCTGCGGGCGGGCAGCGCCTATTCGGTTCCCGATTCGGTGGCGCTCGCCACGGCCATGATGGCGGCACCGAGTGCTGCCGGGGTGTGGTGTGCCGTCGTCGGCATGCCCTCGTTCGGGGTCGAGGCGGCAGCGGCGGCGGGGGTCGATCTCGAGCGGCTCGTGTTCGTGCCAGATCCGGGCGATCAGTGGCTCACCGTCACAGCCGCCGTCGCCGATGTCGTCGGTGTCGTGGTCGCCGTTCCGCCTGCCCGGGTGGCTCCCGCCGAGGTGTCGCGTCTGGGCGCGCGCCTGCGGGGCAAGGGGTCCACCCTCATCGCCCTCGGCGACTGGCCGCAGTCCGAGGCCACCCTGCGCGTCTCGGGCAGCGAATGGGTGGGGCTCGACGCCGGCAGCGGGCATCTGCAGGCGCGCCGGGTCACGGTCACGGTCAACGCCCGCGCCGGGGCCGGTCGGCCACGCTCCGCTTCGCTGTTCCTCCCCGACGCCGACGGGCGCCTGCGACGGGCCGAGCGCGTGCCCGCAGCCTGGCAGACGCCGGCGGTCGTGCCGCCGCGCGAGCAGCGACCCGAGACTCACGAGTCGCACGAGCTGCACGATCCCCAGGTCGCGCCGTTGCGCGCGCTCGTCTCATGACAACCGCGAGCATGCCCGCCCCCACGAGAACGCTGGTCGTGTGGTGTCCCGACTGGCCCATCGCCGCGTGGTGCCGCGAGATGGGCGCGGGGGCGCTGTCGAGCGAGGGCAGCATGATCGCCCTCGTCGAGCGCGGGGAGGTGTTCGCCTGCTCGCTGCCGGCGCGCGCGGCGGGCGTACGCCGCGGTCTCCGCGTGCGCGAGGCGCAATCGCGCTGCTCAGAGCTCATCGTCGAGAACTACGATCCGGCCATCGATGCGCGGGCCTTCGAGCCCATCATCCTCGCGCTCGAAGAGGTCGTGCCGGGCATCCAGGTCTTGCGCCCGGGCATGTGCGCCATCCGCGCCCAGGGTCCCAGCCGCTATTACGGGGGCGAGCAGAGCGCCGGCGAGCTGCTCATCGAGACCCTCGCGCGGTTCGGCATCCACGATGCGCGCATCGGCATAGCCGACGGCATCTTTGCGGCCGAACAGGCCGCGCGTGTGCCGGGCACCGAAATGGTGCGCATCGTCCCCGCCGGGCGGTCGGCAGAATTCTTGGCCGGTTTGCCCGTCGAGCTGCTGGGGCGGGCCGAGCTCAACCCGCTGCTGCATCAGCTCGGGGTGCACACCCTCGCGCAGTTCG
>Ga0308164_10002133_pt1 | contig 20532 bp, 15 predicted proteins | sample PhyTR2_FD_201031 | JGI IMG/M metagenome (GOLD analysis project Ga0308164, IMG submission 201031) | Phyllosphere microbial communities from UC Gill Tract Community Farm, Albany, California, United States - DLSLT.R2 | ecosystem: Host-associated > Plants > Phyllosphere > Unclassified | place: USA... | reverse complement strand
CTTGTATGGCTACCCGATCCCGAGGCAATTTCTTTGGTGACTTTCTTTTTTGCCCGAAAAGAAAGTTACCGCGGGTGTGGGGCGGCGTAAGCCCCACCTCCACCCTCCGTAGGAGTAGAAGAAGTAAACAAGCCGAAGGCAGTTAAATAAAACCCCAGCCAAAAACAATCAAGCAAAATCCAACCCAGCGCGCACAACAAAAATTAGCATAGATTATCAAAAGATAATCTTAATAAAACAAGCCCAGGCAGGCAAAAAGCTCGCCGCTTACCCGTTGGCGATGATCTTCAACAGCACTCCCCGAGCCGTCTCGATATCACCCGGCTCGATACCCCGAGTAAACGACGCCTCCAGCTCCAAAACGCTCGCCAGAATGCGCTGAAACGCCGCTCGCCCGTCATCCAGCAGATGCACATGCACCGCCCGTGTGTCGTTAGGACTGGCCTCCCGGCGCACCAGCCCCTGCCCCTCCAGCGCCCGCAAGGACCGCGACAGGGTCGACTGCTCGGTCATGGTGTTGGCCGCCAGCTCCCCCATGCTCAGGTCATCCTGCCGCGACAGAAATGCCAGCACCCGCCAGTGGGTGAGCGTCAAACCCTGCTGGTCCAGGATCTTCTGCAGACGGGTGTTCAGCACCGCCGTCGTCTTGTTGACGAGATAGGGCAGAAACAGTTCGTGGCCGGCGTATTCGGCAGCGTCGTCAGGTGAAGCCATGAGGTGTCAGCCTCCGGCGCTTGCATGGCGGCGCCGGACATATTGAAGGAGCGAATTCAGGCACAGCCCGATGGTCGAGATGAGCACCAGCGGCACGAACATGTCGACCACCCGGTACGACCGCGCGGCCAGCACCAGCAGGTGGCCCAGGCCGTCGGTGGACGAGATCATCTCGGCCAGGAACACATTGATGCAGGCGACCACCAGGCCGATGCGGCAGCCGGTGAGTATCGAGCCAAAGGCCGAGGGCAACAAAACGCCCAGCACCACCGCCATGCGCCCGGCCCCCGCCGCGCGCGCCGACCAGACCAGCTTGGGGCTGACCGCACGCACGCCGTGAAAGGTGGCCAGCATGATCGGGAACACCGCCTCGGACACCACCAGCCCGATCTTCGACGCGTGGCCGAAGCCGAGCAGCAACACCAGCGCCGGATACAGCGCGATCTTCGGGATGGGCGACAGCAGCCGCACCATCGGCGCCAGGACGAACTCGCCGCCCAGCGCCATCGCCATGCCCAATACCGTGCCCAGCACCAGCGCGATGCCGAAGCCCGACGACAGCCGGATCAACGTCTGCAGGATGTGAAAGAGGAAGTCGCCGCTCTGCAGTTGCGTGCCCAGGCGCAGGGCGATGGTCGCCGGCGAGGGCAGCAAATTCGGCGGCACCGCGCCGGCCAGGGTGACGGCCTGCCACAGCAGCAGCAGCACGGCGATGGGCCACAGCGAACGCAGGCCGTTCAGTCCGGGCGAGAGATTTCGGATGAGGGTGGGCATGGCTTCTCGCAAGGTCTCAGGCGGCGTTCTGCAGTGTTTCCGCCCAGTGGGTCAGGCGGCGGCGCAGCTGTTCGAAGGCGGTGTCCAGCAGCAGGCCCATCACGCCGATCAGCACGATCATGGCGTACACATCGGTATAGACGGCCATGTCGAGCGCGTTGAAAAGCAGCTCGCCGGCGCCGTTCTGGCGGGCGATCATCTCGCTGCTGACCATGGTGATGAGTGCCAGCGACAAGGCCACCCGGCCGCCCAGCAGGACCTCGGGCAGGGCTGCCGGCAGCACCACCCGCAGCAGCCGCGCCACCGGCCCCATGCCCATGGCCCGCGCCGACCAGATCAGCTTCTCGTCCACCTGCAGCGCGCCCTGGTAGCTGTGATACAGCAGCGGCAGGCTGACGCCGAGAAAGATCACCAGCACCTTCGACGCATCGCCGATGCCCACCCACAACATCAGGATCGGCATCAGCGCGGCCTTCGGCACCGGGTAGACCAGCGCGGTCAGCGGGTTCATCACGGCGGCCAGCGCGGCGCTGCGGCCCATCGCCAGGCCGAGCGGCACCGCGATCAGCACGCCCAGCGCATAGCCCATCGCCATGCGCCGCAAGGAGGCGGCGATGCTCGCCACATCGTTCGGGTTGCTCAGGATGACCGGCACGCTGCGCAGGGCCTCGACCGCCGTGGGCAGCTCTTCCATCTTCAGCGCCATGGCCGCCAGTTGCCAGATGCCCAGCAACAGCAGCGGCGCCAGCAGCACGCGGCCGGCCAGGCGGAGCGGCGCGGGGACGGCGGACCAGACGCCGGCCATCAGGCAGCCTCCCGCCGGCCGTGGCCGTGCATCCGGTCGAGCATGTTTTCCAGCTCCAGCACGTACTGCTGGTAGCGCGGGTTGGTGAGCAGTTCGCTGCGCAGGCGCGGGCGTGGCAGGTCGATCTTCACGTCGGCGGCGATGCGGCCGGGCGAGCCGCTCATCACCAGCACCCGGTCCGACAGGAACACCGCCTCGTCGACCCCGTGGGTGACGAACAGCACCGTCTTGCGGTCGCGCTCCCAGATGGTCAGCAGCTCGTTCTGCAGCGTGGTGCGGGTGTGGGCGTCGAGGGCGCCGAAAGGCTCGTCCATCAGCAGGATGCGCGGGCGATAGGCCAGCGTGCGGGCGATGGCGACCCGCTGGCGCATGCCGCCGGACAGCTGCCTGGGATAGAAGCCGGCGTACTTCGACAGGTTCACCATCTCCAGCAGCTCTTCGGCCCGGGCGCGCGCCTCGGGCTCCGGCACCTTCTGCACCCGCAGGCCGTACATGACGTTCTGCAGCACCGTCTTCCACGGGAAAAGCGCGAACTCCTGGAACACCGGGCCGCGATCGGAACCCGGCGCGGTGACCGGCCGGCCGTCCACCAGGATCTGTCCCCCGGAGGGCTCCACGAAGCCGCCCACCATGTAGAGCAGGGTCGACTTGCCGCAGCCCGAGGGGCCGAGCAGGGAAACGAATTCGCCTTCGCCGACGGTCATCTCGATGCCGTCCAGCGCCAGGTGTTGTTGGCGCCCGGCCACGTCGAAACGCTTGCTCAGGGACCGGATCTCGATGAGTGGCTTCATGGCTCGGTCTTCAGCGCTGGGGGGCGGTCAGGTCGTCGCGGCGGAACTGCTCGACCTTGAGGCTGCGGCTCATCAGGCCCAGCTCGGCGTACTGGTCGAACATGGTCTGGATGGCGACGAAGTCGGGCTTCGCGTCCGGGCTGCGGGCGAAGTCGTTCTGCTTCATCAGGTAGGGCTCCAGCGCCGCTGCCGGCGCGCGGGTCACTTCGGACACCACCTTCACCGTCTCCTCGCGCTGGGCGATCGCCATCTGCATCGCCTTGGTGAGGTCGCGCACATACAGCTTCACCAGCTCCGGCGACTTGTCGGCGAAGTCCTTTTTGCAGACTTCCATCAGGTGCACCGTGTTGGGCATGACGCTCTGGAGGGACATCAGCTTGCGGATGCCGCCCTTGGCCTCGGCGCGCGAGGCGAAGGGCTGCACGAACACGCCGGCATCCACCCGGCCGCCGCGCAAGGCGGCCTCGGAACCGGGGAAGCCGGTCTCGATGAGCTTCACGTCCCTTGCCGCGTCGAGCCCGTTCTTCTTCAGGATGAGCGCCATGCCGGCGTACACGCCGGATCCATAGACGTTGACGCCCAGCGACTTGCCCTTGAGGTCGGCCACCGTCTTGATGGGCGAGTCTTCCATCACGCCCCAGTACACCGAAAACGACTGCGGGCTCTCGCCCACGTGCTGGGCCACCGCGTAGGCCTGCAGGCCGCCGTTGACGGCGCCCTGGCCGAGAGACAGCGGTGCCTGCGAAGAGCAGTCGAGCGCGTTGGAGATCATGGCCTGCACCATCGGCGCGGTGCCCTGGAACTGGGTCCATTCCACCCGGTAGGTCTTGCCCAGGTCGGGGAAGGCTTCCGGCTTTTTCATCATCCAGTACTTGGCCTCTTCCGCCGGGATGGACCAGCCCACGCGGATGACCGGCACATTGCCCTGCGCCAGCGCAGTAGCGGCCGAAGCCGTCAGCACGATCGAAAGAATGCTCTTGATGCAAACGGAAGACGCCATCGTGGAAAACTCCTGAACGGGATTGGATGAAAAAGCGGAGGTGAAAAAAACGGGGAAGTCAGTCGGCGACCGGCTGCGCGGCCTGCCGTACCGGCTCGACGCCCTGCATGCGCATCAGCTGTACCAGGCGCTCCATCGACTCCTGCTGGAAGCGTTTGGCGCGGGCCGGATCCCAGTCGTAGAAACCGTGGCCGGTCTTCATGCCCAGATCGCCGTCGCGCATCTTTCGTTCGACGATCGGCGGGCAGGCGTAGCGGCTGTCGCCCAGCGCATCGGCCAGGTAATGGCTGGCGTGGAAGAGGATGTCCACGCCGCCGAAATCGATGAACTCGGCCACGCCCATGGCCGCATAGCGCGGGCCGAATCCGTAGCGGATGGCGGTGTCGATGTCGGCCGCGGTGGCGGCGCCCTGCTCGATCATCCGCGCCGCTTCGTTCATCACCATCACCTGCAGGCGCGGCACGATGTAGCCCGGCTGGCCGCTGCACAGCACCGGCTTCTTGCCGGCCGCCGCCAGCAGTTCGGTGAGGCGGCGCAGCACCGCGTCGTCGGTGCCGGCGTGCGGTGCGATCTCGACCAGCGGGATCAGGTAGGCCGGGTTGAGCCAGTGGGCGTTGAGGAAGCGCTCCGGGCCGGCCATCAGCCCCGCCAGTTCGCCGACCAGCATGGTCGATGAGGTGGAGGCGACGATGGCGGTCGCCGCAAGGTGGCGGCCGGCGATCTCCAGCGCCTCGCGCTTGGCGGCCAGGGTTTCGGGCACGGCTTCGAACAGCACGTCGGTGGCCGCCAGTGCCGCGGCCGCCTCCGGCCGGCCGACCAGCCGCACACGCGCGACCAGGCCGGCGATGTCGGCCGCCTGCAGCAGGCCGAGGCCCTGCAGGCGCTCGAAGACGGCATGCAGCTCGGCCTGGGCCTCCTGGCGCAGCAGTTCCCAGGCATCGGCGCTGCGCACGCGCAGGTCGATCAGCGCGAAGTCGTGACCGGCCAGGGCGAAGGCTGCCGCGATGCTGCGGCCCATGCGGCCGGCCCCGATCGCCGCGATGGCGGCCGGCGTCTTCACAGGCCGTCTCCGCTCACCAGGCGCCGGCGCAGCTCAGCCACGGAAAGCGACTCCAGGCCCAGCGATTTGAGCGTGCGCGGGCCGTCGGCCAGGTCTCGCCCGACGATGGCCGAGGCCAGCGCCAGCAGCCCTTCGGCGGTAGGGGCGGGTGTGCCGCTCCAACGCGCCACCGACACCAGGAACGCCAGGCCGTGCTGCACGTCCTCGGTCATGTAGCGATGCTCGTGCAGGTCGATCTTTTCGCGCCAGTCGCCGCTGTCGACCAGTTTCTTGTGCGCGTCGCCGTACATCCACTGGTCGTTCTCGTAGTGGTCGCGCAGCGGGAAATGCGGTGCGCCGTAGCCCAGCGCCTCGCGGATGCGCATGCGTTCCTCGTCCAGCGCGTTGGTCACCGCCCGGATGGCCGGCTGGGTGCCTTCGTTGTGGATGTCCCAGGCCGGGAAATGCTGCAGCGGGCCGGCGTTCATCAGGATGAGCGGCGGGTGAATGACCGGGCCGGCGTTCATCAGCGCGCCGGAGAGCGCGTCTTCCAGCTTTTCGACGCTGGGGTAGCCCTGCTGCAGCACCGCGAAGGCGTGCTCGCTCATGCGCGCCGGCACCACGCCCGTCGGCAGGCGGGTGGCGTAGGAGGTGATGGTCACCTGCTCCTCGGCGTGCTTGCGCGCCAGGTAGGGCAGCGTGCCGGTCTCGGCGAAAGCCACTTCTGCCGTGCTGCCGGCGGCGCGCACCGCCTGCAGCATGGCCACGCTGCCGAAGGTGCCCGGCGGCAGGAAGACCACCTGGCCGTCGACCAGGTGCGGCGCCAGCGCGCGGGCGATGTCGGGCTGGGCGAAGGCGGGAGTGGGCACGACGATCAGCTGCACGTCGCGGATGGCGTCGGCGATGTCAGGCGTCAGGAAATCGATGGCGACGCTGCGCTCGCCCTGCCAGTCCTTCATGCGGATGGCGAAGCCGTCCACCCGGGCCACGGCGTTGCGGCGCCACATGCGGACGGCATGCCCGCGGTGGGCGAAATCAGCGGCAGCGGCGAAGCAACCGTGCCCGCCTCCCAGAATTGCGACGTTCAAAACCCTGCTCCTTGTCTGGCTCCAATCACCGGCGACCCCGTGCCGCCGGCTCAATTTGCATGCACATGCAAATGTTTTAAAGGATTAGCAAAATCAGGGCCAGGGTTGAAAACCCTGATGCGTTCCTGAAGACGCGCGTTTTTCATCGGATGAAGCCCGACCGTGGATGCCTGAGGGCCGTGCATGCACCGCCACGGACCTCGGCCGCACCATCGCAGGACAGGGCCGCTCGGCGCGCGGACTGCGACGCAGGGCCGGCCCGTCCGGCGTGCATTCACATGCTTCCTGTTGCGACTCGCCGCTTCAGCGGTGCTACAAACGCTTTCATCTCGCCGCCCCACCCCGCCGCCACCTTGCTACCGCACACGCTCCTACCCTTCCTGCCGTCGCTTTCGCAGCATCTGCTGATCGCGGTGCTGGCGGTGCTGGTGTACGTGGTCACCACACGGGCGCGGCGCGACCAGCGGGCGCCTTCGAGCGCCATCGCGTGGGTGATGGGGCTGGCGCTGCTGCCCTACCTCGTACTACCGATGTATTTGATGTTCGGCCGCCGCAAGCTGCGCCCGGCCCATGCGCCGCGGGTGCCGGAGGGCAAGCCCTGGCCGCACTGGGCCGCCGACCTCGCCGCCAGCTTTTCGCTGGCGCCCCCGGCCCTGGGCCGCACCCGCCTGCACGCCGACGGCGCCGAGGCCCGGGACGCCCTCTGGAGCGTCATCGCCGCCGCACGCGAGCGGCTCGACGTGTGCACCTTCATCATCGGCCAGGACGCCCTGGGGCGAGCCGTCATGCAGCGCCTGATCGGCCAGGCGCGCGCCGGCGTCCGGGTGCGACTGCTGCTCGACGGCTTCGGCGCGCTGATGCTGCCGCGCCGCTACTTCGACGACCTGCGTGCCGCCGGCGCCGAAGTGGCGGTGTTCCGCCCGCTGCTCGGCCTGCGCCGTGCCGGCCCGCGCAACCTGCGCAACCACCGCAAGTTCGTCATCGCCGACGACCGCCTGATGTGGTCGGGCGGGCGCAACCTGGCCGCCGAATATTTCACCGGCGACGCCGACGCCGGGCTGGAGCCCTGGTTCGACCTGTCCTTCGACATCGAGGGCCCCACCGCCGCTGCCGCCGCGCGGCAGTTCGAGCAGGACTGGGCCGCGGTGCAGCAAAAGCGCCCGCGCCACATCCCCCCCGGCGTGGCGCCGGAGCCGGGTCACGGCAGCGTCACCCAGTTCCTGCCGAGCGGGCCGGACCAGAGCGAGGACACCGCCCAGGCGATCCTGGTGGCGGCGTGTTTTCATGCACGCCGCCGCATCCTGGCGATCACGCCCTACTTCGTGCCTAACGACGCCCTGCGCGATGCCCTGCGGCTGGCCGCCCTGCGCGGCGTGCAGGTGGACATCGCCATACCGCGGCTGTCCAACCACCGGCTGGCCGACATGGTGCGCAGCCGCGCCATGCGCGACCTGGCCGCCGCCGGTGCGCGCTTTCACCTGCTGCCGGCCATGGCGCACGCCAAGGCGGTGGTGGTCGACGACGACCTGGCTCTGTGCGGCTCCATCAATCTCGACCTGCGCAGCCTGCTGCTCAACCACGAGGCCGGCGTGCTGTTCTACGACCCTGCCGATGTCGCCTGGCTGGCCGCCTGGATCGAAGCCCTGGCCGCCAGGGGAACGCCCTTCGACGCCCGGCCGCCGGGTGTCTTTCGCGATATCGGCGAAGGCCTGCTGCTCACGGTGGCTTTCCAGCTCTGACCATCGCTCCGAAGCCTGTTTTTTTTCCATGATCCACATCCACACCGCCCACCTGCTCGCCGATTACGGCTACTACGCCGTATTCTTCGCCGGCCTGCTCGAAGGCGAGACGATGCTGCTGCTCGGCGCCTACGCGGTGCACCAGGGCTACCTGCACATGCTGCCGCTGATCGCCTGCGGTGCCGCCGCCGCCTTCGTCAGCGACCAGTTCTACTTTCAGCTGGGCCGGCGCAAGGGCCGGCAGGTGCTGCAGAAGCACCCCCGGCTGGCGGCTCGTTTCGAGAAGGCCGCCGCCTTCGTCGACCGCCACCCCATCGCCACCGTGCTGCTGATGCGCTTCGCCTGGGGCTTGCGCATCGTGTTCCCGGTCACCCTGGGCATGACCCGCATGGCCGCCGCCGTGTATGTGCCCTTGTCGGCGGTGGCTTCGGTGCTGTGGGCGACCGTCGTGGCCTACCTCGGCGTGTGGGTGACCGGCATGGTCAAGACCGTCATCGGCAACCTGCACCATTACGAACTGTGGTTCATCGGCGCTGCGCTGCTGATCGGGCTGGTCGCCGCCATCCGCCATGTGCGCATGGCCTGAACACGCCATGCGCCTGCTGCGGTTTCTCACGCTTGGCTTGCTGCTGCTGCTGCTGCTGCTGACGGCGGCGGTACGGGCGGACGCCGCCGAGCCCTTGCGCATCGGCTCCAAGCGGTTCACCGAAAGCTATGTGCTGGCCGAGGTGATGGCGCTGCAGGTGCGCGAAGCGGGCGGCGCGGCGCGGGTGTCGGCCGGCCTCGGCAACACCGCCGTGGTAGCCGCCGCGCTGGCCGCCGGCAGCATCGACGTGTATCCGGAATACACCGGCACCATCGCCCGCGAATTGCTGCAGCGGCCGGACATCGACACCCTGCCCGCCCTGCAGGCCGCGCTGGCGCCGCGCGGGCTGGGTGTCGCGGTGCCGCTGGGCTTCCAGAACGGCTACGCGCTGGCGATGCGCGCCGACGTCGCCGACCGCCTGCAACTGGCGTCGCTGGCCGACCTGGCGCGCCGGCCGGAACTGCGGGCCGGCCTGTCCAACGAATTCCTCGGCCGCGCGGACGGCTGGCCCGGCCTCGCCGCCCACTACCGCCTGCCCCAGCGTCCGCAGGCGCTGGACCACGGCCTGGCCTACCAGGCGCTGGAAGCCGGCCAGGTCGACGTGGTCGACGCCTACACCACGGACGCCCAGGTCGCCCGCCGCGGCCTGCGCCTGCTGGCCGACCGCGACGGCTGGTTCCCGCGCTACGACGCGGTGCTGCTGTACCGGATCGACCTGCCGCAGCGCCTGCCGGCCGCCTGGGCCGCCCTGCAGGCGCTCGAAGGCCGCATCGATGCCGGCCGCATGGCGGCCCTCAACGCCCGCGCGGAGATCGACGGCGCGCCTTTTGAAACCGTCGCGCGCGAAGCCCTGCATGGCACGCCGAACGCAGCGGCGGATGCGCCCGCCCCGACCCGCACACCCGCCTGGTACCAGCGCCTGTTCGCACCCGACCTCGGGCGCCTCACCCGCCAGCACCTGACGCTGGTCGGCGTGTCGCTCGCCCTGGCGGTGCTCACCGGCGTGCCCCTGGCGCTGGCGGTGGCGCGCCGGCCGCGCCTGCGGGCCGTATTGCTGACAGCGGCCGGCCTGCTGCAGACCGTGCCTTCGCTCGCCCTGCTGGCCGCCCTGATCTCCTGGATGGGCGACATCGGCACCGGCCCGGCGCTGGTGGCGCTGGCGCTCTACGCCTTGCTGCCGGTGATGCGCAACACGGTGGCGGGCCTGGACGGCGTGTCGCCCGGCATGCGCCAGGCCGCCACCGCCCTGGGCATGACCGACTTCCAGCGGCTGCGCCTGGTCGAGCTGCCGATGGCCCTGCCGGTGCTGCTGGCAGGCGTGCGCACCGCCGCCACCATCGCCATCGGCACCGCCACACTCGCGGCCTTCATCGGCGCTGGCGGTTACGGCGAGCGCATCGTCACCGGGCTGGCGCTGAACGACCACGCACTGCTGCTGGCCGGCGCCATACCGGCAGCCGCGCTGGCCCTGGCCAGCGAGGCGGTGTTCGGACTGCTGGCGCGCTGGGCTCGTTGGAACCCGAGCGCCCGATAGAACCCGGCTGCACGCGCCGGCTCGGCACGTTCTATGCTCCCGGGTTTTCAACCGCCGCATTTCGCCAGGATTCGACCACGATGCTTTCGCGCCGCAGTCTTCTCGCCAGTTCCACCGCCATCGCCTGCCTGACCGGCGGGGCGCCCGCCGCCTGGGCGCAGTCCCGGGGCAAGACCGCAGTGGTCATCGGCCTGGCGCTGGAACCCACCGGGCTGGACCCGACCGCCGCCGCCGCGTCCTCCATCTCCGAGGTCACGCTGTACAACGTCTACGAAACCCTCACCCGGGTGAATTCCGACGGCAGCGTCACCCCCTTGCTGGCCGAGCGCTGGGAGCTGTCGCCCGACCTGCGCACGCTCACCTTCCGGCTGCGGCGCGGCGTGCGTTTCCACAACGGCAAGCCCTTCGACGCGCAGGCCGTCAAGTTCAGCTTCGAGCGGGCGGCGTCGGATGCCAGCACCAACAAGGACAAACGCACCTTCCAGAACCTGGCGGTACAGGTGGTCGACGACTTCACCGTGGTGCTGATCAACCGCGAGATCGAACCCGACCTGCTCTTCTTGCTGGGCCAGGCGACCGCGATCATCGTGGAGCCCGACAGCGCCGGCAGCAACGCCACCCAGCCGGTGGGCACCGGGCCGTACCGGCTGGAGCGCTTCGCGCGCGGCGCCTCGCTGGTGCTGGCCGCCTGGGACGGCTGGCGCGACGCGGCCACGCTGCGCATCCGCCGCGCCACCTTCCGCTTCATTCCGGATGCGGCGGCGCAGTCGGCCGCGCTGCTGGCGGGCGACGTGGACCTGTTCCCGCGCCTGGCGCCGCGCAGCGCCGAACCCTTCGGCCGCGACCCGCGTTTTCAGGTGCTGCTGGGCGGCTCGCGTGCCAAGACCATCGTCGCCATCAACCACCGCCGCAAGCCGCTCGACGACGTCCGGGTGCGCCGCGCGCTGTATGCCGCCGTCGACCGCCAGGAAATGATCACCGGCGCGGCGGACGGCTACGGCAAGCCCATCGGCAGCTACTACGTGCCGGGTGCGCCGGGCTATGTCGACACCACCGCCGTCAACCCCTTCTCGCCTGCCAGGGCGCGCCAGTTGCTGGCCGAGGCCGGCGTGCGCACGCCGCTCGAACTCACCGTGACCCTGCCGCCCACGCCCTACGCGCGCCAGGGCGGCGAGGTGCTGGCCGCGCAGCTCGCCAGGGTCGGCGTGGTCTGCAAGCTGCAGAACGTGGAATGGGCGCAGTGGCTCGCCAACACCTACGGCGGCGCGCACAACTACGACCTGTCCATCATTTCGCATGTCGAGCCCTTCGACCTCGGCAACAACGCCCGGCCGGACTACTACTGGGGCTACCAGTCGAAAGAGTTCGACGCGCTTTATGCCGGCATCAAGACCGCTCCCACGCCCGTGCTGCGCAACGGCCTGCTGGCCGACGCACAGCGCCTGCTCGCACGCGACGTCGTGTCGCTCTACCTGTACCAGCCGCAATGGGTGACGGTGGCGCGCAGCGGTCTCGGCGGCGTCTGGAAAGACCTGCCGATCTTCGTCAACCCCCTCGCCGCAATGGGCTGGACATGAAAATGGATCTCCCGATGGGCCGCGCCAATCGCGCCCTCCACGACATGGACGCCGCCTCGATGGCGGCCGCTTTCCGCAACGGCGCGCTGTCGCCGGTGGAAACCACCCGCGCGGTACTCGACCGCATCGGCCACTGGGAGCCGCAGCTGCTGGCCACCTACCTGCTGCGACCCGAAATGGCCCTGGCCCAGGCCCGGGCGTCCGAAGAGCGCTGGCGCGCCGGCAAGCCGTTGTCCGCCCTAGACGGCGTTCCCGCCACCATCAAGGAAAACATCGCGACGCAGGGCGACCCGATGCCGCTGGGCACCGCCGCCACCACCCTGGTGCCGGCAGCTGCCGACGCGCCACCGGCCGCCCGCCTGCGCGAAGCCGGCTGCGTGATCGTCGCCAAGACCACCATGCCGGACTACGGCATGTTGTCCTCGGGCGTGTCGAGCTTCCACCCCCTGACACGCAATCCCTGGGACACCGCCCTCGGGCCCGGCGGCTCCAGCTCGGGCGCCGCCGCCGGCTGCGCGGCCGGCTACGGGCCGCTGCACCTGGGCACCGACATCGGCGGCTCGCTGCGCCTGCCGGCCGGCTGGTGCGGCGTGGTCAGCCTCAAGCCGAGCCTGGGCCGAGTGCCCATCGACCCGCCCGCGCTGGGCCGGGTGGCCGGCCCCATCACCCGCAACGTGATCGATGCCGCGCTGCTGATGCGGCCGCTGTCCCTGCCCGACCCGCGCGACACCATGAGCCTGCCGGCCGCGCAGATCGACTGGGAATCGGTGGCCGACGTGCAGCCCGAATTCGTGCGCGGCCTGCGCATCGGCCTGCTGATGGACGCCGGCTGCGGCCTGCCGGTCGAAAGCTCGGTGCGCGACGCGGTCGAGGCCGCCGCCGCCCTGCTGGAGAAAGCCGGCGCCATCGTCGAACCCATGGCGCCCTTCATGACGCAGGGCATGCTCAACGGCATGGACTGCAGCTGGCGCATGCGCTCGCACCTCGAGATGTCCGGGCTGCCGGCCGAGCGCAAGGCGCGCGTGCTGCCCTACATCCGCACCTGGGCCGACAGCGTCGCCAACATGAGCGGCGCCGCGCTGTACCAGGCGCAGCAGCAGTTCTTCGCCACCCGCGTGGCCACCCTGCGCGCCTGCGCGGCCTACGACTTCGTCATCTCCCCGGTGGCGCCCATGCCGGCCTTCGACGCCGAACTGCCGTCGCCCACCGACGACCCGCTGCATCCGCTAGAGCACATTGGCTTCACCGTGCCCTTCAACATGTCCGAGCAGCCGGCTGCCTCGGTGCCCTGCGGATTCACGCCGCAAGGCCTGCCGGTCGGGCTGCAGATCGCCGGTGCGCGTTTCGACGACCTGGGCGTGCTGAAGCTGGCCCGCGCCTATGAACTGATCCGCCAGCCGATGCGGCACTGGCCCGAACCCTGAGCGTCGGGTAGACAACGCGGCGGGTGCAGCGCCCGGGCTGCGGCAGCGGCGGCCCGGCACGATCGCAGGCGGCATCTCCGATGCCCGCACGGCGTGGACCCGCCGGGGCCACCGCCGCCGCGCTCAGCTGCAGCCGCGCTCGTCCTCGTCGTACTCGGCCGTGGTCTGCGAATTGGTCGTCGGAACGATGGACTGGTGCAGGCCGAAGAAGTCGTCGGTCACCGTGTAGAGCAGATTGCCGTTCTGCACCCGGTGACGCACCCCGGAGACCGGCTTGACGCAGGGCGCGGTGGCCGCCACGGTGTTGCGAGCGGGTGGGCTGATGCAGCCGGACAGCATGCTTGCCGCGGTCGACAGTGAAAACACGACCAGGACCGGCGACAGATATTGAAACTTCATGGTGCGGACTCCGTGACAGGGAATCTGCACCCTAGCCAGGCCGAAGCGTGAAAGGAATGGACCGGACAGCCCCCCTCGTGGGGCCGAAGGGACCGGGTGGCGCGGGCGGCCGGAGGCCGGCCGGGTGCGGGATGAGTGGCTCGGAGCGGCTTGGAGCGGCTTGGGCGGTGGCGGCATTTCGAGGCATGTCGGAGCATGTCGAGGCATTCGCCGGATCGAAGATGAGGGGCGCCGTGAACGCCGTGGCAGTGGGGCACGAATGAGAGTACCAATGGCTTGCTGAGAGGCTTCTTGCCAAAAGGAAGTGATTAAAGCGTGTATTCGCAGGTTGAGTTGGATATATCGCCTGGACGCTGATTACACGGCCACTTCAAACGCTCGGCCAGAAAACTCCGGCAGAAGTCTTCTTTGAAGAATGTGTCAATCACAATGCCGAGGTTCAGCGGGGTCTTGCACTTATTCCCTGAAGCCGCCCGTAAAAGGGCGAAAATTCGTTCCATCCTCTGCTATGCGATCAATTAAGGATTAGGTTGATAGCTTGCCAAGACGACAGCCGACTCCAGGCACACCGAATTACTTCAATTGAGCTTACGCTTCGTCCACATCTCGAACCTCAACCATAAATGCTCCGGCACATCGTAGCGCCCATATAAGCGCCCCGAGCGGCACCAACCACTCCAATGTAATAATTTTCAGGTGCTGCGATCTGTCTTGATATTTTTCGGACGAGGCAATGAACCAAGTGCGTTGGTCAGGATGAAGCCAATACAACCAATCAATAGCAGACCACCCCCTTTCCTCTTCAAATTTCAGTCTTTCTTCGCCAGATAATTGTCTCCACCTGGAAAGCCAAATATTTTCCTCGTCAGCCGCCAAAGGCGCAGAACAAGCTCCAATGAACCAACTCGGCAGACTACCCACAAGTTTCTGTAGATCATCCCAGTCGATTTTTTTGAAATTATCAACCGTCCTCAACAAATCCCTTAGTCTGGCAAGCGCTGCATCATCAGCACTTGAAATTATTTTCCTGCTAAAAAGCCCTTGTGGAATTGAAACACTGGCGCCCTTCAGCCATTCCTGCTCCACCTGCAAAAGTCGATCATATTTATTAGAGTCCATACCTTCCACTTTCCGGAATTATTGCATTCCTTAATGCATCAATCTGATCCTTGCGCAGCCCTAATTGGTTTTTGGCCTTTGTTTCGTCAACGATGATTGGAAGATTTGGATTTCTTCTTGCGGCAACCTCTGGAACTGCACTCGCCTTTAAATCTTCGAAAAATTGTCTACCAACTTCGAAGCTCTTAACAGCCGGAGAATCCATATTTTGACTTATACGCTTCGCCAAAAAATCCATTGCCCGCTGCTTATCGCCAAAATTCAAAAACAACATCTGATCGCCGATAATTACAACCGACCCATTTTCCGAAATGGCTATTCTCGTATTTTCCATTCCCTCCACCCGGTAGACGGTCACCCTTCCGGTCGGCGTTTCAAGGCTGTCTATCGGCTTATTGAATGCAATCGACACCTTGCCCGCCAAATGCCCTATGGCGGGGCTTAAGGGGTCTAGCGCAAACCCTATTGCCATCCGTTTTTCCGGCGACAGCCCCGCCAGACTGGCCACCGCCGCGCCGATGGCCGTTCCCGCCGCCGCGATCAGCGCAGCTTTCAGGCTGAGGGGCAAATCGGTTGCCGCGATCTGTTTGCCGATGGCATCGATCACCAGTTGGCTGGTCGCCGCACCCAGCGCCCCCTGCAGTCCGCCGGTCAGGCCTGCAGCTACCGCGTGGGCAGCCACGCGGTAAGCACCGCCTTCTGCCCATTTGCCCGCCTCGGCCGGGTCCGTGTCTTTGAGTTCCCGGTACTTGGCGTTGGCGTACTCAGCGATCGCCTTGCTGCCTGCTGCGCGAAGGTGCTGGTGATCTGCACCTGCGCCCCGCCGACCAGTTCGGTGTTGCCATTGACCTTCACATCGAAGCCGCCGTCGCCCGCCTGGATGCAGCTTTGCACGGTGACGCTCGCGTAGTCCGCGTTGACCTTGCTCTTGCCGATGTTCAGCGAGCCTCCTATCTGGCCGGCCGGGCCGACGTATGGCTGGCGGTCTGGAAGACGTTCTTGCGTCTGTCTACTATCGTTCTTATCCGGACGATCGCACGTGATCGAATTACGGCCCTTTTACAGTACCAACTTGGCGGACGCAGACGCTAAATTTAGGCACTCAAAAAATCACTTTTTAAAAACCTATTTTATTAATAAGATTTTTACAGGCATCTTCGGCGAATGGTTTGGCCCACAATTCAATTTTTTTTAGTTCCACCTCCACCTTTAACAAATCTTCGTCCTTTAAATATTTTCTGAGCGCTGCATTTGGAATGTAATCAGTTTCGGAATATATTATCATCAAAGCCAAAAAATCCTCATCGCTTATATTGTCTTTTTTTATCAAAGATTTCAAGTCCAAGATTTCTCTTGCCCCATCGAAATACGTCAAGTTGCCGCTGAGCATTGACAAGGCAGCTTTCAACACAAGCTCTTTCACGTGTTCCATTATTTGCTCCGCTTTACGCTGCTGGTCGTTGCCAATGACCGTACAGCGCTGATACACCCCCTCGACGTTGCAGCCCGCAGTCAGTTGGCAGCGCGCTAGTTCTTCCTTGAAAGACCCCCATTGGCTGGAACTCTACGCACTTCGTCCATGAATCCGTTTTTCTATATTTTTTTCGAGAATTGAGATTTTCCGGCCGCAACAACAAACAAAGCAACAAGGCCGAAGAGACCATTTAAAGCGCACAGCAAAACCAAGTCTTGGCCAAGTGTCCGAGAAGATATCAGCCTATTGACAAGCGAAACAATTCCCTCTGTAAACATCGACCGAACTAAAGCAATAAACGGGCAAGCAAAAAACCCAACCAGAAAAACGTAGCGATATTTAAATCTACACAAAAATACCCCGACGTACGGACCCAACAGCCCAGACAAAAAGCTCATTAATATTTCCATGCAATTTCACTTATCGCCGATCACGTCCAAGGCGACGCGCTTGGCAGGCAAAGTCACACCAATTGAACTCCCTCTTATAACCAACGCAGGAATTGGATACCCAACAACTTGAGCTCCTATTGAGTTGGGAATTCGCGCCCAATTAAACATTTGAGTATTAAACACTCCACCAAATGAACCAATCACTGCAGATGACATGAGCGCATAAGGATCAAAATTTCCTGCAAAGCTTTCAGCAAATGTGTTATTGCCATCCATTATTGCCCCCACCACCACTCCACCTACATAAAAACTCCCAGAAATAACAGCAGAAGTCCCTGCGCCCGCTGCCAAGTTATAGGCCGCCGTCGCCGCCCGGTATGCAGCCCATGAGGACTCAGCAGTGGCACCTATCGTTGCGGCAGAGCCAATGACTCCTGCACCAATGAGCGGGCCAACAACAAGTGCCGCAGCCCTGATCGCCTGCTGAGTACAGGCCGCCGGATTGGTATTACACGCATTCAACACCGCAATCGCATTGTTCACCGTAGCCCGGTAAGCTGGATCGTTTGCAAGCCTCTGACCCAGGTATTGCCCCATATCGTTTCCGACTGCCCCTCCGATTGGAATCGCACCGATGGCCGCGAGGCGCAACATCGCGTCGGTCCCGCTGGTCACATCGGCTCTCAGGGGTGCGCAATTGCCCGTCTTCTCGCAATTCGCCAGTGCGATGTTCTGCTGCGTGCTGAGATTCTGATACCTCGCCCGGATCGCCGCATCTTCCGTCGCTCCGCAACCGCCCGAGCTGGCTTGGCAAGCGCCTAACTCGTCCGCGAAGCTCTGCCACTGGCGACTGGTGAGGTAGTTGTTGGTGACCTCGTTGAACGCGCCGGCAGCGCCTGCACCACCACCGACGGTGGCACCGATCACCGCGCTCAAGCCTGCAACCACCGAGTCGTGTGCACCACCGGTCAGCCCGGCACCGCTGACCGCTGCGTCGACTGCCGCAGCGAGGCCGGTGCTGGCCGCCGTCCCGAAGGCTGCTCCGATACCACCGCCGAGACCAGCGATGACGGCATGACCCGCAACTCGACAGGCACCATCGGCGCTCCAGCACGCCCGCTCTTCCGGCGTCTGGGCTTCCGTCATTCGGCTGTTGGCGTAGGTGCCCCAGGCCGATGCCGCCTGCTGCCCGAAGGTGCTGGTGATCTGCACCTGCGCGGCGATGTCCTTCTGGACCTTGTCGGCATCGAAGGTCTTGACCAGGCCGTTGCTGCCGTCGCCGGTCCGCACTGCCGTGTCGCCCGCGATGCCGCTGATCCCGCTGGTCGTCGTGCTGCTCTGGTGGCCGCTGGCGCTCCCGATGCCGGCGGAGGCTCCGTTAATGCCTCCCGCCTGGTTGGGCACCGCTCCCTGCCCGCTCACGCCGCCGGGTGGGCTGCCGTCGCTCGGCTTGCCGGTCCCGCCTGAGGAGTACCCGCCGCCCAGGCTGAAGCCGCTGGCCTGGTAATCCTCGTGGTTCTCGATGTCGCGGGTGGTCAGGCTGACGGTCTGGAGACGTTCTTGCCTTCGTCTGCCGCCTTCTGCGTGCTGGCTATGACCGCGCGGACCAGGACGGTATGGCCTTTGACCCGCGCATCGAGGCCGCCATCGCGAGCCTGGGATCACATTTACTTTCTCTTATTTGATAATCATTTCCTCAAAAGTTTTTTTGCTTTATCGAACCATGTTCTCAACATTTTTTCCCCCGGATGACCCAAACCCCACATGCCTGCTTGAGCATCGTATCCAACTATTCCAACCAAAATCAACCCAAATAAAGCGAGGCAATACCAAACCCAACCGATGGGAACACCAAATAGCCATGGATAAAAAACAAGCATCAATCCGATTATCAAAACCAAATCAGTTAAATACGATTTCATTTCTTCGCTCCAAGCAAGTGATCAACTTGCCCCCTCATCCCGGCCATACTTGGTTTAATTTGCCGCTCTACAACTTCATTGACCACAGCGATAGGTATTCCTGATCTCCTCGCGAACTGCAGCGCAGCCACGTCAACCGCAGTGTCTAGCACAACCTTCCCCAAGCTAGGCAGCAGAGCTTGTTCGAGAAGTGCGGCAACTCCAGATGCAATGGCAAAAGCGCCTGCCATTTCAACACGACCGGATGCTGTAGCCAGTAAGGATGCCCGTTGATATTGAGAACTGAGATCGCCAAAATACTCGCCCGCAACCTTCTGCTGATCGGGCGTCATTATCGGCGGCGGTATTACGCCCACCCCAGAGAGGCAAGCCAAATCCCCATTCGCACATTTTGCCGTCTCAACTTTGGGGATTTTATCCGTCACAGGCCGCGATACACCTCCCGCGTTTGCGTCGCTAGGCAAATACGGCGACGCGCCCGGAATATATCCAGCCCCTTCGTTGGTATTTTTCACAATGTACCGTTGAATATCCGAGTCGGCTTTGCCTGGAATTTCATACACATAAGGATTGCCCACGCCTTTTGGCATCGACGGGTCTTGCAGGATACTAGACTTGATCGCATCGATACCCGTCAGATAACTAGTGCTGTCAGGCAATTCGTTATAGGCCTCGTTGCCCATTAGTCGCATCTGCTCCCTGATTTCCTCAGCCGTGTACTTGCCACCGCTTTTCTTTGCCAATTCGTCGGCGAGCTTAATCTCTGACGGATGCAATTGGCGATTATTGAAGTCCGAGTTGAACGCTGTGGCCGCACCTGCGCCACCGCCCACTGCCGCTCCGATGCCCGTCGCAATGGCTCCACCGACCGCCTCTTTGATTCCAGGCGGCAGGCCCGCCACGATCTGGTTGATGGTGTCGGCCGACAAGGCTGCTGTTCCCGCACCCAAAGCACCGCCTATGCCTCCGGCCAGGCCGCCGATCACGGCATGGGCTGCGCTTCTGGCTGAGCCGCCTTCGTCCCAGGCGCGGGCTTCATCCTCTTTTCCTTGTGCTCTGAGCTCCTTCGCCTTGCCGTCGGCGTAGTCACCGAGCGCTTTGGAAGCCTGCTGCCCGAAGGTGCTGGTGATCTGCACCTGCGCGGCGATGTCCTTCTGGACCTTGTCGGCGTCGAAGGTCTTGACGAGGCCGTTGCTGCCGTCCCCCGTGCGCACGTCCGTGTTGCCGGCGATGCCGCTGACGCCGCTGGTGGTCGTGCTGCTCTGGTGGCCGCTGGCGCTTCCGATGCCGGCGGAGGCTCCGTTGATGCCTCCCGCCTGGTTGGGCACCGCCCCCTGCCCGCTCACGCCGCCGGGTGGGCTGCCGTCGCTGGCCTTGCCGGTGCCGCCTGCGCTGTAGCCGCCGCCGAGGCTGAAGCCGCTGGCTTCGTAGTCCTCTCGGTTCTCGAGGTCCCGGTTCGTCAGGCGGGCGGTCTTGAAGACGTTCTTGCCATCGTCGACCGCCTTCTGGGTGCTGGCGATGACCGCGCCGACCAGGTCGGTGTTGCCCTTGACCCGCACATCGAAGCCGCCGTCTCCCGCCTGGATGCCGCTCTGCTCGGTGACGCTCGCGTAGTCGGCCTTGACCTTGCTCTTGCTGACGTTGAGCGAGCCTCCTGTCGGGCCGGCCGGGCCGACGGTGAGGCTGCCGCCGACGCTCTGGTTCTTGCTGTCGAAGCGGCTGGTGTCCTGCAGGCTTTCGATGCGCAGGTCGCCGCCGATGTCGGCTGTGACCTGCCGGCCGGCGACGACCGCGCCCTGCAGGGTGGTGTCGCCGCCGCTCTTGATGGTGACCTGCCGACCGCCGTTGACATGGCTGTTGGTATCGCTGACGTCGCTGCCGTCGGCGTTGCCGCGCGCGCTGCTGGCGCTCACCGTGACGCCGGTCTGCTGGCCCACGCTCACACCGATGGCGCCGCTGCTGCTCTTGCTGGTGCTGTGCTGCTCCTGGGTATTCTTGGCCGCTCGCAACCGGATGTCGCCCTCGGCATCGAGCAGGACGTTGCGGCCGGCGTTGACCTGGCTGCCCTGGATCAGGATGTCCGAGTCCTTGGCCGCCCCCGTGGCTGCGATGCGGACGGCGCCGCCCGCGTTCAGGCTGCTGCCGCGCGCGGTGT
>Ga0308164_10002130_pt1 | contig 20537 bp, 13 predicted proteins | sample PhyTR2_FD_201031 | JGI IMG/M metagenome (GOLD analysis project Ga0308164, IMG submission 201031) | Phyllosphere microbial communities from UC Gill Tract Community Farm, Albany, California, United States - DLSLT.R2 | ecosystem: Host-associated > Plants > Phyllosphere > Unclassified | place: USA... | reverse complement strand
ATAGCACCGAGCCTATCGTTAATTCGTTTACCGCGTTCGTATGGTGCGAATTCCCAGTTTATGTAATAAGGATAGGTGGCATCAGTTGAGGATTGGTTTGCAGAACTTACAAAACCCCTCGGCGGATTTTTAACCGTCGGGTTTTGAGCAGCAGGAATCCAGCCTTGCCAATCGTATGCGGGGTCGGTTCCGTCTAAAATAAACTTGCCTTGGTCTTTCCATTTTAGAGGAAACTTACCGTTAGGCGTTATTGCTATATCATTATCGACGCTTGCAAACACAAAATTTTGTGCCGGTGCCGTATAAAATGTTAACGCCTTCCTGTAATCATCATAGTTTTTACCACGATTTAAATAATAGAAAGTCATAAGTTCGTTCGATTCATCGTGAGCAATCCACCTTAATGCATCGCCGACAGGAACATTATTTGCCCTCCCGTATTTGGGTTTTTGGAAATAAACCACAGGGCCATGATGCGTGTAGTAAACGGTGTCAATTTCGTCTTTGCCTCCGCGAATTTTTATTGTCTCCAATCTGGTTTTTGTAGGCCTCCAGGAATTATTGTACCAATATTCTTTATGCGAATCATCCTTAAATTTGATCTGATAAAAATCGAGAACATCTGCGGCTACATTGGTAACACCCCAGGCAATTTTTCCGTTAAAGCCAATAATTACCCCTGGAGCGCCCGGCAATGAGACGCCGTAAGTATTAACTCCAGGCGCATGCAATTGTATTTGATACCAAATTGAAGGGAGCGTTAAGTCGAGGTGCGGATCATTGGCCACGATGGGATAACCTGAGGCAGTTTTTGAACCTGATAAGGCCCAGTTATTACTTCCTATACCTTCTATTTTCTCTTTTGTTTTTATATCACCCGTTTGCGCTTTTGTGAAAGATTCGGGTGTTTTTGGTATCGAAAGGGGAGCGAAGTCCCATTTTGTTCCTACTGGAATGATAGGATCTTCACGAAAAGGATAATCCGGAAATAGATCTTTCGTAACATCAGGTCCGAATTTTTTCATGATGTTAGTCATGTAAAATTCATCAGAACCCATAGCCAACACTGCCGACATTTGTTTTAACAGCAGTGCACATTTCACAGGTGACCAATTTTCCGGTTTAAAATCTAAAATTTTATATTCTATCGGATAATTTGCATGAGAAAGTGTTTTTATGTAAGCATTTATGCCCTCTGTATAAGCTAAAATCATTTCACTGGCTTTCGGGTCTGCCATCATTCCTTTGAGTGAATTTTCGGCACCATAAACCATCCCCATTCTTCGTTGATAACGATCTACTTCTATAGCTTTATCGCCTACAACTTCGCTAATTCTGCCAGCAGCAAAACGAGTTTGGAAATCCATTTGCCATAAACGGTGCATCGCAGTTACATAGCCCTGAGCTAAATAAAGATCATGATCATTGTTGGCGAAAATATGCGGAATCATCCTGTCGTCAAATACAATTTCGATCTTGTCTATTGCACCTTTAATCTTCGCTTTATGGTTAAACATAAAATGATTATTCTCTGCATTTTGCCAAAAACCCATAAATGGATTCAGAAATTTAAGTAAGGGAGGCGTACTGCCGATTTTCGTATTAAAGAGAAATGCCAATGCTACAGGGATTATGACACAGAAAAGAGCCTTAAGTTTATTCATAAATGGTTAGCTAAAAATCGTCATATCGTAATTATTTGCTGAATGATATCATGCAAATTACGACAAAAAAATCTCAATCAAAATTATAAATTCAATTCGAAATTATTATGCTTACATAATTTGTATTATTCAAAAAAAGCATTTAAGTTTAACTAACTAAAAGTACTAACCGAATTAATAAATTATTTATGAGCAAACTTTTTACACAGATCTTCTATGTATTTATGCTTGTATGCGCAACCGGGTTTGCGGTACAGGCTCAAAACATAACCGTTAGCGGAACCGTTAAAGATAAGCAGTCTAAAGAGCCTTTAGTTGGTGTAACCGTAGTCGTAAAAGGTCAAACGGGCGGCACGGCTACAAATGCGAACGGAGCTTTCACCTTTACAACTGCGGCAAAAATTCCTTTCACATTATCTGCCAGTTACGTGGGTTACGGAACGGTAGAACAGCAAATTACATCATCTTCTATGGGGATTGTAATCGAGATGGAAGCTGCAGTAATATTAGGTGGTGATGTGGTTGTGTCTGCATCCAGAACACCCGAACGTATTTTGGAGTCTCCGGTTTCAATCGAAAGGATGAGTGCGGCTTCTATTCGTGAAATTGCTGCACCGTCTTTTTATGATGCTTTAAACAATATGAAAGGTGTAGAAAGCAGCATGCAAAGTTTAACCTTCAAATCAATCAACACCAGGGGTTTTAACTCAAATGGAAATACCCGTTTCAATCAGTATATCGATGGAATGGATAACCAGGCGCCGGGCTTAAACTTCTCGGTGGGTAATATCGTTGGTATTACGGAACTTGATGTAGATAATGTTGAACTTTTACCGGGTGCTTCATCAGCTTTATATGGCGCCGGTGGTATTAATGGTACCTTATTAATGACTTCTAAAGACCCATTCAAATATCAGGGTGCAAGTTTTCAATATAAAACAGGTATTAACCACGTAAATGACGATAATAGTAGCGTACAACCTTTTAACCAATTGGATGTTCGTTTGGCAAAATCGTGGAACAATAAGTTTGGGGTTAAAGCCGCGTTCTCATTTTTACAGGCAAAAGATTGGATGGGGACTAATTATTCCAACTTCGATCGGGTATCCAGAACGGCAAAATCCGGAGATCGCAACAGCGATACCAATTATGACGGAATTAATGTTTATGGAGATGAGGTTAGTCAAAATATGAGGAATGTTGCTTTAAGTGTGCAAAATGCGACTATTTCGGGAATAAACGCCGGTTCGGGCGGCGCAATCCCGAATATTAAATCGTTGATGGATGGCGCATTCGGAGCAGCCATTCCAAATGCGACACAACAAGCAGGATTTTTAGCGGGCTTACCCGCAGCATTGCGTCCTGCGGTTCAAAATTACCTGCCGTTTTATGTAGGATTGAAAGCAAATTTAATCCCTGACCAAAATGTATCAAGAACAGGTTACAACGAATCGAACCTGGTTGATTATGATACGAAGTCGCTTAAGGCCTCTGGTGCAGTGTATTACAATATTACCAATAGCATTCAGGCAGTAGCCCAAGCGAATTGGGGAACAGGAACCTCTGTTTACACAGGTTCAGATCGCTATTCTCTTCGAAACTTTAATATAGGTCAATATAAATTAGAAATTAAAGGTCAGGATTTCTCGCTAAAAGCGTATACAACTCAAGAACGTTCGGGTGATTCTTACATCTCTTCAATTCTAGGAAGTTATATAAACGAGGTATCTAAACCTTCTACAACTTGGTTTCCACAATATATAGGTAATTATGTGGGGGCACGAGCTGCCGGCCAAGGTGATGCGGCGGCACATGCAACTGCAAGGGGTGTTGCCAATCAGGGTCGGTTCGAACCCGGAACACCGCAATTTGCAAACGCGATGAATACCATTATGAACACCACAATCAGTTCAACCGCCATCAATTCTGCGAACCCTTCGCAAAGTGTTTACGGCGCCAAATTTGATGATAAAAGTAATCTTTATCACTATGAGGGTATGTATAATTTTACCAATGCCTTCAACAATATGGTAGAATTTCAAGTGGGCGCTTCGTACCGTTTGTATGATTTAAATTCAGCAGGAACAATTTTTAATGATTTAAATAATTCAATAGATATTAACGAATACGGTGCATTTGCTCAGATCGGTAAAAAGTTATTTAATGATAAAGTTAAATTCACTTTTGCCGGCAGATACGACAAAAGCATGAACTTTGAAGGTCGCTTTACACCGCGTATTACCGGGGTTTTCACTGTTGCAAAAAATAACAACATCAGGGCTTCTTATCAAACAGGTTACCGCAACCCGACAACTCAAAATCAGTACATCGATCTGTCTGTTGGTGGCGGATCTCAACGTTTAATTGGCGGTTTGCCTGAAATCATGTTCGGCAAATACAATTTGAATAACAATAAGGCATTTACTGATGTAAGTTATCGTGCTTTTCTGGCATCTGCCGCAACGGGAACGCCTAATCCAGCGTTATTACAGCAATATACTTTTGATGCAAGAGGTGTTCGTCCGGAAAGTGTTCAGTCGTACGAGTTGGGTTACAAGGGTTTAATTCTGCCGAACTTGTTAATTGATGCTTACGGTTATTACAATACCTATAAAGATTTTATTACAGCTGTAGATGTTTACCAGAATGTGGGTACGCTTGCAAGTCCGACTTTTGTCAAATTCGGCGTTCCTGTGAATGCTGAAGGTGAAGTGAATTCTTATGGAGCGGCTTTAGGTTTGGATTATCTTGTAGGTAACTATAATTTTAGCGGAAACGTATCTTACAATCAAATTGGCGATCTTCCTGTAAATTATATCAATGATTTCAATACACCGAAAGTTCGTTTCAACCTGGGTTTCGGAAATAAAGAAATCATTAAAAATTTTGGCTTTAATATATCTTATCGCTGGCAAGATAAATTTTATTGGAATTCATCATTTGCTTCGGGCAATGTTCCTGCTTACAGCACATTGGATGCTCAGGTTAGCTATAAAATCCCTTCAGTAAAATCCTCGATCAAGCTGGGTGGATCTAACATCCTGAATAAATATTACATTACCTCTTATGGTAACCCTGCAGCCGGTGCAATTTATTATTTAGCATTCTCTTTTAATCCCTAAGGATTAAAGAAATTTTCCTTCTTGAAGCCCTCGGATATTAAAATTCGAGGGCTTTTTATTTATTATTTAATAGCCCTCTTTTATAAAATATTTGTATTATAGTACTTTCTTAAGCACATCCCGGTTTAAGGGCTATTAAATTAAATTTTTGAATAAATAAGGATGGAAGAGACTAACGACAAAACGAACGAGGTAAGTGATTTGATCGATAAGGAGCAAGAAATACAGCATTTAAATAACCCGGTTGATATATCTGTAAAACCAATTGTAAAGCAATATTTAGGCACGGTAAAAAAAGTAAAAAAAGAAGGTAACAGGTTTTATTTTTCCGATGGTGATGCGAGAGTTGAGATCAGGGTGGTAAGCGATGATATCATTCGCGTTCGGTTAGCACCTCATGGTGTGTTTTTAGATGATTTTTCTTACGCTGTTCCTGAAGTAGACCAAAAGGTTTCGGTTTTTAAAATGCTGGAGCACGAAGACAGTTACACGGTTTCAACACATTCTGTAACTTGTAAAATTGAGAAATCTAATTTTCACATAACGTTTTCTGATAACATTACCGGAACGGTTATGGTTGATGAAGCGAATTCCATGCATTGGGAAGAAAACACCGACTTTGGTGGCTACTATATCTTCGCGACTAAAAAGTGCCATCCGGAAGAAAATTTCTTCGGCTTGGGCGATAAGTCAGGTAATTTTAACCTTCGTGGTCGCAGGTTCGAAAACTGGAATACCGATGCTTATTCGTTCGGCTGGAACCAAGACCCTTTGTACAGAACTATTCCCTTTTATATCGGCTTACATAACCAGGCGGCTTACGGTATTTTCTTTGATAACACTTTTAAATCTTATTTTGATTTTGGCGGAGAAGATGTAAGTAAAACAAGTTTTTGGGCCGATGGCGGAGAGTTGCAATACTATTACATCCATGGTCCGCATATGATGGATGTTGTTAAGCGTTACGCAAGCTTAACAGGTACACACCCGATGCCGCCGAAATGGACTTTAGGCTACCAGCAATGCCGTTGGAGCTACTATCCGGAATCGAAAGTTAAAGAAATCGCAAAGCAGTTCAGAGAACGAAAAATTCCTTGTGATGCCATTTATCTCGATATCGATTATATGGATGGTTACCGTTGCTTTACCTGGAACAAAAAATACTTTCCTGATCCCCGAAGGATGATAAAGGAACTTTCTGATGACGGTTTTAAAACTGTCGTGATGATTGATCCCGGAATAAAAGTGGATGATGATTATTGGGTTTTTAAAGAAGGAAAGGAAAAAAGGTTTTTCTGTCGCAGAAGCGATGATTACTATATGGAGGGGCACGTTTGGCCCGGTCGTTGCCAGTTTCCTGATTTTACAAACCCGAAGGTTCGTACCTGGTGGGGTAATTTATACAAAGAATTGGTAGATATGGGTGTGGCAGGGTTTTGGAATGATATGAACGAACCTGCTGTTTTCGGTTCGGGAACGTTCCCTAATGATGTTCGCCATAACTACGACGGCTTTCGCGGCTCGCACCGTAAAGCACATAATGTTTATGGTATGCAAATGGTGCGTTCAACCTACGAGGGTTTGAAAAAATTGATGCGTAACAAACGACCTTTTACAATAACCAGAGCAGGTTATTCGGGCATGCAACGTTATGCAAGCGTTTGGACAGGTGATAACCTGGCCAGTTGGGAGCATTTGAAAATGGGGAATATACAATGTCAGCGATTATCGGTTTCAGGTGTTCCTTTTTGCGGTACCGATATCGGTGGTTTTAGTGGTGAGCCTGACGGTGAACTATTTACCCGATGGATTCAGCTTGGAACTTTTTCGCCATTTATGAGGGCACACTCTGCCGGAGATACTGCTGAACGTGAACCGTGGAGTTTCGGAGAATTTTTTGAAGACATAAACCGAAAGTTTATAGAACTGAGGTACCGCTTAATGCCTTACCTGTATTCTGTTTTCTGGGAGCATCATCGTTACGGCTTTCCAATTTTGAGGCCATTGGTAATGCTCGAACAGGAAAACATCAGCAATCATTTCCGTCAGGACGAGTTTTGCTATGGCGATAAATTACTTATTTGTCCGGTGTTGGAGCAAGGTGCTGTATCCAGAAAAGTTTACTTGCCTAAAGGTACATGGTATAATTTCTGGACTAATGAGATTTTGGCAGGGGAAAGCGAGCATTTGGTAGATTCCAAAATAGATAGCATGCCAATGTTCGTGAGAGCGGGTTCCGTAATTCCTGAATATCCGGTGATGCAATATGTAGATGAAAAAGCAATAACGGAGGTTATCCTGAATATTTACAACAGCGATTACGAAGTAAATTCATTTATGTATGAAGACCATGGCGATACTTTTGCGTATGAACAAGATATTTATCTTGAAAAGAAATTCACTGTAAAAGGTGATGCCTCTTCATTAAAAATAAATCAAATAACCGAAGGGTTGTACACGCCGAATTATGAGTTTTATGCATGTAACGTATTTGGCGTAGAATTTCAGGTTCGCAAAATCATTGTTGATGGCCGTGAGATAGCAGACTTTTACACTGATGATAAAGGCAGCTTACATTTCAAGTGCAATAAAAACTTTTCTGAAATACAGATCTTTAGTCTGTAATACCTCAACCCCGAAAACATTACCATGTTTTCGGGGTTTAAATATCTAACCGAAACTCACGATGTCAGCAGCAAAAAAAGTACCTGCAAAATCTCCGATTAAAGAAGCGGCACAGGCAACATCACCGATTGATCAAACTTCATCCGTATGGTCTTATAGCTTGTTTACCAAATACGATATTGATTTATTTCTTGTAGGCAAGCATTTTCGCCTATACGAAAAAATGGGGTCTCATCTGCTCACTATCGAAAAAACCGAAGGATGTTATTTTTCGGTTTGGGCACCCAATGCGATCAGGGTAAGCGTAGTTGGCGATTTCAATAATTGGGAAAATACGGCACACGAATTAAATAAACGGCAAGATAAATCAGGTATTTGGGAAGGCTTCCTTCCGAATCTCAAAAAAGGCGATGTTTACAAATATTTCGTAAAAGGTTTTGATGAATCTGAACACTTAAAGGGAGATCCTTATGCGGTGCGTTGGGAACATCCGCCACAAACGGCAAGCATTATTTGGGATACCGATTATACCTGGAAAGATAAGTCGTGGCTAAAGAAGCGGCCGAAATTAAATGCGCTTGATAAACCAATTTCTGTTTATGAGTTACACCTTGGCTCATGGCAACGAGATCCGGGTAATCCTGAAAGAGTATTAAATTGCAGGGAAGTAGCGAATGCACTTGTGCCATATGTAATTGAAATGGGTTTCACCCATGTGGAATTGATGCCTGTAATGGAATTTCCTTTTTTTCCGAGTTGGGGATATCAAATTACCGGTTATTTCGGAGCAAGTTCACGTTATGGTTCTCCACAAGATTTAATGTATTTAATAGAGGCATTGCACAAAGCAGATATTGCCGTTATTCTGGATTGGGTACCATCGCATTTCCCGGGCGATAGGCACGGTTTGTATGAATTCGACGGAACCCATCTTTATGAACATGCGGATATGCGTAAGGGATTTCATCCCGATTGGAAATCGTATATTTTTAATTACGACAGAAACGAAGTGCGATCCTTTTTGATCAGTAATGCCCTTTTTTGGCTGGATAAATACCATGCTGATGGCTTACGGGTAGATGCAGTTGCTTCGATGTTGTACTTTAACTTTTCGAGAAAAGACCTTGATGCCGCAACAAATGAATATGGTGGAAGTGAAAATTTAGGTGCGATACAGTTCTTACAGGATTTGAATGTTGCCGTTTATGGTAATTTCGACGGCGTGCAAACTATTGCTGAAGAAAGCAGTACTTACCCAGGCGTTACACACCCTGTTTATGCCGGTGGCTTGGGCTTCGGCATGAAATGGATGATGGGCTGGATGAATGACACTTTGAAATATTTTAAAGTTGATCCATTGGGCCGGAAGTACCACCAAAATCTGCTTAGCTTTAGCATGACTTACGCTTTTACTGAAAACTTTATGCTTCCTTTTTCGCATGATGAAGTTGTGCATGGTAAATCGCCTATGCTTTATAAAATGCCGGGCGATGATTGGCAGAAGTTCGCTAACCTAAGGGCGCTTTACGGTTATATGTTTACTCATCCAGGTGCCAAATTATTGTTTATGGGTAACGAGTTTGCCGATACAAATGAATGGAATTTTACAAAGTCGATGGATTGGCACCTTCTTCAATATGCGCCGCATAAGGGTATGCAGGAAACGGTTAAAGCCTTAAATTTTCTATACCGAAAGGAACCTGCATTATATCATTTTAATTTTGACTACCAAGGTTTTGAGTGGATAGACGCAGACAATAGCGATGAATCTGTATTTGTATATATGCGAAAAGGCCCTAAAGCAAAAGATACCTTAGTTATTGCCTTAAACTTTACACCGGTTGTTCGCGAAAATTATAAAATTGGTGTTCCCTTCAAAACTAAATGGAAAGAGATTTTTAATTCTGATGATATTGTTTACTACGGAAGTGGAATTAACAATAGAGGAGAAATTGTGCCGGAAACGGAAGGTTACAACAATCAAAAGTTTTCTGTATCAATAACTTTGCCTCCTTTAGCAATCGTTATTTTTAAAAGTAAATAACGTTAATAAATTAAAAAAAGGCGGTCTCAAAAAGATTTGTTTTGCTTTTTTAGGCAAATTATATTTTGAACGGTCGTCATTCCCAATTTAACTGGGAATCCTAAAGCTTTTAATATGGCGCTTTAAGATTCCCGCCTTCGCAGGAATGACGATAAAACGAAATAAAATTTCGGTGTGCATTGCCGAATTTTACTTTTGAGACAACCTTTTTATCGTTTTCAGTTACAACAAATTAATCTTCATCTTCCTCTTCATTTTCAAATTCTTCGTTCAGCAAAGTTCCTTCACCGTCTGCAAATTCTACTTCATCCTCCGAATATTCACTATCGTCTTCGCTGTCATTATCTTCGGGATCCGGCTCATTAACAGAATTTTCTGCTAAATCAGAGTCAAAGCTATCATGAGCACCAGAACGTTCTACTTGAAATTGATCAATATTCGGGATTTCCTCTTCCTGAATTGTTTTATTTTCCTTTTCGTTAAAATTATATTCCTGACTTTCCATAGGTGATTGATTTAAGTACAGATATAGAACAGGATAAAATCTAAATAGGTTTTGATTTTTTATAATTTCAATTTAATGCCCCCATTAAACGTTCTGCCTTCAGTATGTGTCCATATATCATCAAAAGTAGGGCTTGTATGCGGTCCGTTAACCACACTTTTATATTTGCTTTGCCTTGTATCGGTAAAATTTTCAGCATTTATGAACACCGATATTTTTCCGAAAACTTTTTCTGCCATAAATCCAAACTCCCAGTAAGACGGCGTTAAAAAGTTGTTATAAAGATATTGCCTGTCAGTAAAGTAGCCTTCCAATCCGAGCTTAAAATTTCTCTCCTTTTCATAAAGTAAAGCTAAATTCAATCTGTTTTTTGGTAGCAATCTTATATCCTGAATTACTGGTAAATACTTTCCCTTCGCGTTCGTGTAGGTATAACCTGCAAAAAGCTTAAAATATTCTCTAAATATAATTTTCGCGTTACTTTCAAATCCTAAGCTGTTTACGGGAAGCTTCGTATTAGTAAAATAGAAATTTGACGTTTTATCCTGCAATAAAATTGTTGAATTACTTATACGTGTATAGAAGAACATCTGATTTAAGCTTATAAGCCAATCTTCACCAGCTGTCGTTTTAAAGTTAACATCTGCAGTTCCTCCATAGCTTTTTTCTGCTTTTACACCATTTAATGGCAGTAAATTTTGATATTGAAATGTTTCAGTTTGTTCTGTAAAGAGGGTAGGTATCTTATAGCCCAATCCACCCCCAATCCTCGAGCTCCACTTATCATTAAACTTATACAATGCCGAGATGCGAGGCAGAACAAAGAAATCCGTGTTGCTGTAAAAGCTATTTAAATACCGAACTAAATCCGTTCTGATGCCGCTTTCAAGTTTTAATTTTTCTGTTGCGTCCCAAGTATGCTGAAAATACAAACCCGCCGTTTTCGTGTTAAAATCTCTGCCTGCAGTAAATTTGTCTTGTTCTTTGAAGTTGTCATAAACTATGTTCGCTCCGAAGATCAGGCTCTGGTTTTTAATGTTTTTGAGGTAACTGATATCCGTATAACTGTTGTAATTGGCGCCATCAAAGCTGTAATCAGGTATATCTATGCTGCGTTTAAAATAATTAAAACTCGTTTTTATTTTAAATAAATCGTTTTCCTTTAACCGCAGGCTAAAATCCAATGCTGTCGTATTTCTGATGCTTTTATTTGTTTCAAAATACGTATGATTTTGATTGGCACCATCTTTAATTAGAAAAATATCACCTCCGGTACGGTCGCTTTTTGTAAAAGCATTACTTATGATTACTGTTGTATTCGGATTCGGATAAAGGAAAAGTTTCGGGTGAATTGTAAAATCATTTGATTTAGGAAGTTCGGTAAAATCGTCTCCGTCAACGTCATATGGTCGTTGGAAATTTGCCAAGGCCAGCAAGCTGTATCCAATTTTAGCATTTCTTTTCATTGCAAAGCCGCCAATATTTGTTTGCCCTACGTTAGATTGATTAATGATGAAGTTATAATCAGCCTGTTCACGGGGATTTCTTGAGATGAAATTTACAACACCGGCAATAGCGCCCGCTCCGTAAAGTGTAGAAGCCGGTCCTTTGATTATCTCTACTTGAGCCAAATCTAACGGCGGAATCTCGAGGATACTTAAGCCACTTGCAAAATTTCCAAAACTTGCATAACCGTCCTTGAGTAATTGAGTATAACGCCCGTCGAGCCCCTGAATTCTTATGCTGGCGTTTCCGCTGGTTGCAGATGTTTGCTGCACGGAAATTCCCGTACTTTCGTGCAAAATCATCGAAACATTTGCTGGTCGCATATTGCTCTTTTCGTCAATTTCTTCCAATTCAATTGTCTCTACCCGGGTGGGTGTGTTCTGTATACTTCTGCTTGTTCTTGTGGAGGAAATGATTACCTCCTCCAGTTCGTCTTCAGACTCCTCGAGAAAGATCTCATAAGGGTTTTGTTGATTAACAGGGAAAGTTATTGCAATCGTTTTTTCCTTGAAACCGACATGGTTAACTTTTATCAACTGTTTTCCAGGCGGAATATTTTTTAATGTTGTAATACCTGCTTCGTTAGTACTTGTAGTTAACCCAGTACCAACCATGCTCACCGTTGCCCCATTTAGTGATGATCTGCCTGTTTCTGCCTTAACTATTATTTCGAAATTATTTTGTGCATAAGCACCTGTTGCCCATATTAATATGAACAACGCTAAAAATATTTTTTGCATTTGATTTTTTTAAATTGAATGAATTGTACTGAATCAACAGTACTCGATTTTCGGACTAACCGATTGAATTCAATGGCAATTTTGGCGGCTGCCAGATATTAGTAAGAAAACCCGCGGCAAATTTATTTTCATATTCAGGTTCGTTAAGTTTACAGGTTTCAGATTTCGCAACACCTGATGTAATCAATCTTTCCAGAAAAACAAGAGGTTGCCCGCAACAGTTACAAGTGCAAAGTGGAGAACAATTATCATTATTAGTTTGATCCTGACCTTTTGTGACTGTGCTTGAAATATGATTTTTTGCAAGCAGGCTTGGTTCACTGATGTCTTCGCAGGTTATGCAAGTAATCATCAGGATGTTTAAGCTTAAGAACCAGGCGAAAAACTTCATCAGCGGCAAATGTACAAAAAGCCGGAAACTATTTTAAACCTTAAAGGTTTAAAACTGTGTAATAATCAATTCTTATCCTCTTTGATCAACATTATTCCCTTCAGTTGTTTGTTTTTCAGCCAGATACCTAAACATTGTACCGATGTTAGTGTTGCTTTATTAATTCTAATAAATTCTAATCATGCAGATGGCAATTAATACCGGTGAAATCTTTGAAGAACCGAATCTAACGGTATGGATATCTGCAAATCAAATTTGTTTTGTAAAGCTTAGGGAAGGAGATAAGGAAGCTTTTAAGGCGCTTTATAGGTTTTATGCGCCCTCACTTTATGGCTCCATTATTCGAAACTTAAAAACCACGGTGAGTCCTGATGCTATTTTGGAGCAAACTTTTCTTTATGCGTGGCAAAATATGTCGACTTTTGATGAATCAAAATGTAAAATGTTTACTTGGTTAAACAGAATTGCTGTGCGGTTTTCTTCGCAGAATCGTTAAAATTCGTTTCTTTAGGTTTAGTTATCGATTTAATGGCGTCAATGCTTCCTACAGAACAATCAACAGACAATAAAGTAGAAAGTTGCAAACTAATTTAGCAAATACTATTTTGCGGGATAAAGTACAAATTGCGTTTGCTCATCATATTGTACAGGTGGATACGAGACAAAGAATGGCATGTTGGCGAAATATGCAATTATTCCTTCACCGAGAATCAATTTATTTTGTCTCCTCAATAAACGTAGGGGAACACGCTTCCAGTCGTCTTGCCCGTCGTGCAAGTGGTAATAGTCGCCTATAAACAACGTGTCTCCGTACAGCTTACCTTTAACGATACCCGAATCTTTCATTCCGACATTATACAGAACCTCCATACTGCCGTAAAAATCTTTGCCGGCTACGCTGATAATAGCTATAGTGGTGTCTTTATTTCTGTATCCGATAAACTTCTGCTTCCGAACATTATTCAGGTTTGGTGTGTTGCTGGTGCAACTCGCAGCAAAAAGCAACATGGTTAAAACGATGATTGAATTGTGAAAAACACATTTAAACCACAAAATTTTCATCTGGTTGAGTTTGCTTATTAATTAATTAATCGAAGAGGAGTGTTATATCAAATATAACAGTTTTGGTGTTCTTTCCCTGCCTTTAATCTAATCGAACTGAAGCGACTATGAATTTTTGCTTTGATATAAATTTCACGAAGTTTTTGTTGCAAATAAATTCGGTATGATCAAAAACGCGGGATGGGAAAATAGGTAAAAAAAGAAAATTCAACTAGGCATCTCCTCTTATTTTCGAATATGACTTTGATTGTGGACCCATCCGTAACAAAGGGTAAAGATTTTTAACTATTACTAAAGTTAGCACGGCTTTTAAAAAATCCATCTTACTCTTACATACAATTTAATTTATATTCTTTATGTTTTAGCTGAAGTTATAAACAAAAAATGCATCATCTAACTTGCAAGCTAACAGTGTTTTACCTGCGGCTGTAAGGAATCTATCAACACATCTTTAATTTGCTAATATTTTTAGTAATTTCGTTTTTGTTAAGCATCTGCATTATGATAAGAGAATTAGAACTGCCAAAAAACAATTTACTTGATACGTTAGAAAATCCAGGCCGTGTTTCGGGTTTTATATCGCCTGCTGAGGATTATAAACAACGTAGATTACATATCGCTCAAAAGATTGTAAGTGATCCAACCAATACCTTCTACTTTGAGGCAGATGATGATCAAATGAGGTATTTCGGGATTATGAAAGGAAGCATAATAATAGTCGACAAATCTGTTAAGGTGGTTAGTGGAATGCTGATCGTTTGCTGCGTAGATGATGAATGGTTAACACGAAAGCTTGTAATAAAAGGTGATGCAACCTACTTATGTGTAAATGACAGTATGGATGCCTGCATGAATATAACCGGCAGAAGCATAACTGTATTTGGTGCAGTAACATGGGCTTGTTTACCATATACGAAGCAGAATAATGTTCGCACTGGCAGATTGTAATAACTTTTATGCGAGTTGCCACCGATTATTCGAGCCAAAATTTAATGGTGTTCCCGTAGTCGTGCTAAGCAATAATGATGGCTGTGTGATTGCTCGCAGTAACGAGGCAAAAGCCTGCGGTATTGCGATGGGCGCACCTTTTTTTAAAATCAAAGAGGAGATCAAAAAGCATGACATAGCCGTGTTCAGTAGTCATTATACCTTATACGGCGACATAAGTGCAAGGGTTATGACCAACCTTGCCAGATTCACTCCCGAAGTCGAAGTGTATAGTATCGATGAATGCTTCCTAGGATTGGCTGGCTTTGAGGACTTGAACACTTATGGTAGAAAGATCAGGGAAACAGTAATTGAAAATACCGGCATCCCGATTAGCGTGGGTATTGCGCCAACAAAAGTATTGGCGAAGGTTGCAAATAAAACTTCCAAAAAGCATAATGGTGTGATGGTGCTTCAAACTGAGGAACAGATTAGCGACGCACTTGCTGATTATCCCGTTGAAGATCTATTGGGTGTCGGAAGGCAGTTCGCACATAAGCTTATTAGAGGTGGAGTTGAAACCGCGGCACAATTCAGGGCTTTGCCAATGGATTGGGTACAGAGTAACATGACGATTGTTGGTTTAAGAATGTGGCGTGAGCTGTGGGGTGAAAGTTGTATTCCATTAAAAAGTGTACTTGATCCAAAGAAAGGAATGTGCACGAGCAGAGCATTTGGAAAGCTTACAGGCGATTACAGCCAGCTCCAGGAAGCAACATCAAGTTATGCAGCCAGGTTGGCGACCAAACTAAGAAGGGAAAAGCTGTGCACAACAGTTTTATCTGTCAGACTGTTGACAAACAAATTCATTTCTCCCGAACTGCAGGCTTATCCGGCTATCACCATACCTCTTGAGCATCCTGTTAATAATACCGTTGATTTAATTAAAACGGCATTGTGGGGATTGAAGAGAATTTATTTAAGAGGCTATATGTACCAAAAGGTAGAGGTTAACGCAACTGGCCTAATTCCGGAAACAGAGGTTCAGCTAAACATCTTCAATGAGTTTAAAGGGCTGAAATACGACAGCGTTTCGAAAGTGCTCGATAAGCTAAACCTTCATTATGGTGCAGGCACACTAAGAATGGCTGCCGAAGGCAAAAACCAGCAATGGACTATGAAAAGGGAGTTCCTCAGGCCGAGCTACACCACCGATTGGAATGATATTATAAAAGTTAAATAAAATGAAAGAACTACTTAACCTAATCAAGCAATATCTGCTAAAGGAAGCTTCAACACTTAACCAAATCAGCGATAAGCCTAAGCCTAAAAAGAGAAAGTAAAACTATACTATCACTTAGCGTGTTATCACCTTTAAAAGTGAACCATGTGCGCCAGATATACATTAACAGCCGAGGAAAAAGAAATACTTAAAACGCATCCACACCAGATACAAGGGGAGTGGACACCTAACTATAACCTAGCCATTACACAGAAAGGATTAGTGATTACCGCTGACGAACCGGACATTATTCAACAAATGGCTTTTGGTATTGTACCCTACTTTGCTGATAGCTTAAAGCTAACCCGCGATACATGGAATATCAAAAGTGAAACAGCAATGGAGAGTAAGTTATGGAGACCACTTTTGGTAAATCATAAAACCTGCTTAGTTTTGGCAGACAGCTTCTATGAATGGAAAGAACTTGGAAAAGGAGACAAACAGCCCTACCGTTTTACTGTTAAAAATCGAAAATTATTCTGTTTTGCAGGCTTGTGGTCGCAATGGGTCGATCCCGAAACTAAAGAAAAGTTTCGTACTTACGGTATCTTAACAACTGAAGCGAACCCATTGGTAGCGGAGATACATGCTAAAAAGCGGATGCCTGTAATTTTAGCCAAGGCAGAAGAAGGGATGTGGTTAAGCAAGACATTACCATTAGATACCAAATTGAATCTGTTGGATACCTTTCCTCAAGAACTAATGAATCGTATATTAGTAAGTAAACGTGTTAATGCTGTTTCAACATTGAAAAGGCCGAATAATGATTCAGATTTATTGCTGCCGTTGAACACTGATGACGATGTTTAGGGAGATTGAAGAAATGCACATGCTTCCTACGATGATTGTTATTTACGCTCACTGATTGGAGATTTGTCCAAATGTTCGATTAAGCCACTTGGTAGATTTTTAACTTAATTGGAAAGCTGCTAATGATGGTAGAAAGTTATCGTGGTGCGTGCCTTTTTTTCTGTTAAATCGTGTCAATTTGAATTGATGGGCCGGTGATGAAGGATCAAAAACACACAGCCGAATGCGGTACGAAGGGTAAAACGTTGGCAGGTTTGATCATTAGTAATCAGATCATGAGCTAATCCATTTAACAGTTTTTTTCCAAGGCACTGATTGAAATGACAGCAGGCTTATAAATAAGAAAAGGAGACCTCATCCAAGCGTCTCCTTTTTTTCTAACCAAATATAAACCTGTTATGAGCCAGGCTTTGTCTTTAATTCTCTATCGAAACAATTCGTTTCGCGTAAGAATGATTTATCTTTTTTCAATTGAATAAACCTTGTTCGTTTATTACTCTACAAATATAGTAAAATTTTTCTTAGTGTAAAAAATACACTAAGAAATTTTTAAGTATTTTTTTTGTCATTTTTTATTTTCAACTCTTTTTTCATCGAACTTGGCATTTTATAATAACACTAACGCAAATACAGCGCCAATCGGTGTTAAATAATTGTTAAATTTTCCTAAATACAACTTGATCCATGGAAATCTTTCCGATTTAATGTCAAAAAGCAGAAATTAAATATTATTTGTGCCTTAGTTGTTGCATTTTTTAAAGTATAACGCCTAACTCTCGATTAAATTGAGCTCAACGGTGTTAAATTTTGTTAAAGATAATACAATATTTATATATGAAAAGAATATTCACTAAAAAAGGCGCTCTTTGAGCGCCTTTTTTGTAATTTATGTTAAGAATATTTACTATAGACTTGCGTAGTATTCTACAAACTTAGCAAGTGCAGAAGAATATCCCCACTCATTGTCATACCATGAAACAACTTTTACAAAGTTATCATTTAACGAAATACCTGCTTTAGCATCAAAAATAGAAGCGTGGTCATCGCCGATAAAGTCAGAAGATACAACTTCATCTTCAGTATATGCTAGTACGCCTTTTAGTTCGCCTTCAGAAGCTGCCTTCATAGCGGCTTTAATTTGCTCGTAAGTTGCAGGTTTCTTTAAACGTGCCGTTAAATCCACCACAGAAACATCAGCAACAGGAACACGGAAAGACATACCTGTTAATTTTCCTTTTAACTCAGGAAGTACCATTCCTACTGCTTTTGCAGCTCCAGTTGAGGAAGGAATAATGTTAGAGAAACCACCACGACCACCTCTCCAATCTTTTGCAGAAGGACCATCAACTGTTTTTTGCGTAGCAGTAACCGCGTGAATTGTGCTCATTAAGCCTTCAACGATACCAAAATTATCATTCAATACTTTAGCAATCGGCGCTAAACAGTTAGTAGTGCAAGATGCATTAGAAACGATAGTTTGATCTGCTGTTAATTTATGGTGGTTAACACCCATTACGTAAGTCGGAATGTCGCCATCTTTAGCAGGAGCAGAGAATACTACTTTTTTTGCACCTGCAGCGATGTGTTTCTCAGCATCAGCACGTGTTAAAAATAAACCTGTTGATTCAATTACCACTTCAACGCCAACTGCATCCCATTTTAAATCTGCCGGGTTACGCTCTGCAGTAACACGAATAGTTTTACCGTTTACCACTAAATTACCGTCAACAACTTCAATTGTACCATCAAACTTGCCGTGAGTTGTATCATATTTTAACATGTAAGCCATGTAATCAGGCTCAATTAAATCGTTAATAGCTACAATATCTAAACCTCTTTTTAAAGCAGCTCTGAAAACCAGTCTGCCGATACGGCCAAAGCCGTTTATTCCAATTTTGCTCATTGTTTTGTTAATTAATGTAATGTTTTAATAAATTAAGTATTGGTTCTTTTATAATGCTTTTAATTTTTATATCGTATTTGTCTGCGGTATGGATCAATCTGTCTTCAAACTCTGCGGCCACGGTTCCTACAAAATGTAAATCCTCGTTCGGGTATTGTTCCAGCATAGGTAAAACATATATTTGAAAATGTTTTTCAAAGCCTTCATCCACTAATCTGATAATGTGTCCGTGTTTATTGTTTTGGATAAAGAAATCAAAGAAGGAGCTTAAAAAAATATTGGCCTGCGGCTTATTGTAAATCCTTTCAAATATTTGCGATCTGTCAAGATTGTAAGATCTGATAAATTTTGTTTCGAGCTCCGCAGGCAAGTTTTTATTTAAAAAGCTTTTTAAAAGCGTTTTACCTAAATAGTTTGCCGATCCCTCATCGCCTAATATGTAGCCGAGTCCGAAATTATTGTCAAACGGTTTTTTCCCGTCAAAATACGCACAATTCGCTCCGCTTCCCAACATCGCCACAATTCCAGATTTATCAAAACATGCAGCTTTTGCAGCGCCAAATAAATCATTTTCTACAACAACTTTGCTATATCTGAAAAAAGATGACAGTGTTTTTGCTAATTCTTCTTTTCTTTCTGCTGATGATGCGCCCGCTGCGAAGAAATAAATTTTCTTAATGCTTTCGGCGTTATTCACCAAAACGATTTTTTTATTTAAAATCTGAAGTATCGTTTTAGAATCTACAAAACACGGATTTATACCTGATGTGTTGCAATGTGCAACCACTTCTCCGTTTCTGGTAAGCTTCCAAAACGCTGTTCTCGATCCGCTATAAACAATTGCTACCATTCTGTTATATGGATAAGACTTCAGTCATCTCCATTAAGTCGTCTTCTAATTTAAAAGTGTGCGCTTTCAATGCTTCTTCTATGCTTGTTAGCTTAATTTCGTTGCCTCTTAAGCCAACCATCTGAGCACTCTCTCCGGCTATTAATGCGTTAACGGCGGCATAACCCAACCTGCTTCCTAAAATTCTGTCGAAACTGCTCGGACTTCCGCCTCTTTGCAAATGGCCTAAAATAGTAACTTTAGTGTCGTAATGATCAAAGGTTTCTTTAACGCGTTTTGCAATATCGTAAGCACCGCCTTGCTTATGGCCTTCGGCAACGATTACAATACTAGATGATTTTTTGGTTGCAGCCCCGAGCGCTAACTTTTCAATTAATTCATCAACACTGGTTTCTATCTCGGGTAATAAAACAGCCTCAGCTCCGCTTGCAATAGAACTTCTTAAAGCAATGCATCCAGAATCGCGACCCATTACTTCAATAAAAAATAACCTGTCATGCGCATCTGCAGTATCTCTGATTTTATCAATTGCTTCAATTACGGTATTTATCGCGGTATCGTAACCTAAGGTGAAATCCGAACCGCTTAAATCGTTATCAATTGTTCCGGGTATACCGATAACTTTTACACCAAACTTTTCGCCGAAACGTTTTGCTCCCGTAAATGTACCATCGCCTCCAATTACCACCAACCCGTCGATATCGTTCGCTTTTAAATTATTGTAAGCAGTTTCTTGTCCTTCATCTGTTTTGAATTCCAAACAACGGGCAGTTTTTAATATGGTTCCGCCCAAGTGTAAAATATTACTTACAGAACGGGCATCCATTGGTTTTATATTATTGGCGATTAAACCCTGATAACCTTGCATAACACCAAACATGTTGATGCCATGGTAAATTCCTGTACGTACAACGGCTCTGATCGCAGCATTCATGCCGGGCGCATCACCTCCTGAAGTAAGTACAGCTATATTTTTAATATTTGGTTTCATCTTCGTAGTACGAATATAGTGTGTATTTTCTACACTAAGTAATTTATTTTATTTTTTTTACTTAATATTGAAAGTCATACCTTTAACGCTTAAATTAACTAAATTTTACATTGGA
>Ga0308164_10002129_pt1 | contig 20543 bp, 20 predicted proteins | sample PhyTR2_FD_201031 | JGI IMG/M metagenome (GOLD analysis project Ga0308164, IMG submission 201031) | Phyllosphere microbial communities from UC Gill Tract Community Farm, Albany, California, United States - DLSLT.R2 | ecosystem: Host-associated > Plants > Phyllosphere > Unclassified | place: USA... | reverse complement strand
AGCCGCCCGTGATGGTCATCGACTGCTCCTTGCCGGTGCCCTTGTCCTTGGCGGACACGTGCACGATGCCGTTGGCGTCGATGTCGAACGTGACCTCGACCTGCGGAACGCCGCGGGGCGCCGGAGCGATACCCGTGAGCTCGAAGGTGCCGAGGTTCTTGTTGTCGCGCGTGAACTCGCGCTCACCCTGGAAGACCTGGATGGCGACGGACGGCTGGTTGTCGTCGGCCGTCGTGAAGGTTTCGCTGCGCTTGGTCGGGATGGCCGTGTTGCGCTCGATGAGCTTGGTCATGATGCCACCCTTGGTCTCGATGCCGAGGGACAGCGGGGTGACGTCGATGAGCAGAACGTCTTTGCGCTCGCCCTTCAGCACGCCGGCCTGCAGGGCGGCGCCGACAGCGACGACCTCGTCCGGGTTGACACCCTTGTTGGGCTCCTGGCCGCCGGTGAGCTTCTTGACGAGCTCGGAGACGGCGGGCATGCGGGTCGATCCACCGACGAGCACGACGTGCGCGATGTCCTGGACCTTGACGCCGGCCTCTTTGATGACGTCTTCGAACGGCTTCTTGGTGCGGTCGAGGAGGTCGGAGGTCATCTGCTCGAACTGGGCACGCGTGAGCGTCTCGTCGAGGTTGGCGGGGCCGTTCTCGGTGAGCGACAGGTAGGGCAGCTGGATGCTCGTGCTGGTCGAGGAGGAGAGTTCCTTCTTGGCCTGCTCGGCGGCTTCCTTGAGGCGCTGCTTCGCGATCTTGTCGTTCGAGACGTCGACACCGGTCGACTCCTTGAAGCGCTTGATCAGGTGGTCGACGACGCGCTGGTCCCAGTCGTCTCCACCGAGGCGGTTGTCACCGGAGGTGGAGCGCACCTGGATGGTGCTGAAGTCTTCGTCCTTGCCGACTTCGAGCAGCGAGACGTCGAACGTTCCACCACCGAGGTCGAAGACGAGGATGAGCTCGTCTTCCTTACCCTTGTCGAGGCCGTAGGCCAGGGCGGCGGCGGTGGGCTCGTTGATGATGCGGAGCACGTTGAGGCCCGCGATCTCGCCGGCTTCCTTCGTGGCCTGACGCTCGGCGTCGTTGAAGTAGGCGGGAACCGTGATGACGGCGTCGGTGACCGTGTCGCCGAGGTACTGCTCGGCGTCGCGCTTCAGCTTGGCCAGGATGCGGGCCGAGATCTCCTGCGGCGTGTACTTCTTGTCGTCGACCGCGAAGGTCCAGTTGGTGCCCATGTGGCGCTTGACCGACGCGATGGTGCGGTCGACGTTGGTGACGGCCTGACGCTTGGCGGTCTCGCCGACGAGGGTCTCGCCATCCTTGGTGTAAGCGACGACCGAGGGGGTGGTGCGCAGACCCTCGGCGTTGGCGATGACGGTGGGTTCTCCACCTTCGAGGACGGCCACCACAGAGTTGGTGGTTCCGAGGTCGATTCCTACTGCTCGAGCCATGTGTGTTTATCTCCTTAGGGGGTGGAACAAAGTTTCTCCGGCTGCTCAGTAGTTGAGCGCCGATGACTCAAGTTTACTCGGATGGCTGCGAGCGTCAAGTTCTCACGGCGAATCTTGAGCCTTGCCGACTCAACTTCGGCGCGACATCCGATGTGGGGGTAATCATCCGCCTCGGCGTTACGGCGTCTCGCTAGGATGACCGCATGAGCGACAACAACCAGACCCCGCAGCACGACCCCGAGGGTGCGAACGGCGCCGGCCAGCAGCCGTCCTTCGGCGAGCACGGGGGCGAGCAGCAGGGCTACGGCCAGCAGCCGCCCGCCGACGACCAGAACCCGGGCTCGACCGGCTATGGCGCCCCCACCTACCCGCAGCAGCCCGAGCAGGGTTATGGATATCCGCCGCAGGGCTACCCGCAGCAGCCCGATCAGCAGGGCTACGGCTACCCCCAGCAGGGCCCGGGCCCGCAGGGCTACGCCCAGCAGCCCGGCCAGCAGGGCTACCCTCAGGACCCGAACCAGCAGGGGTATGGCTACCCGCAGCAGCAGCAGCCTTATGGGCAGCCCGCCTACCCGCCGCCCTACTATGACCCCGAAGCCAAGAGCCGCCTGGTCGCGGGCCTGCTCGGCATCCTGCTCGGCAGCCTCGGCATCCACCGCTTCTACCTCGGCTATGTGGGAATCGGCATCGCCCAGATTCTGGTCACGCTCTTCACCTTCGGTTTCGGCGCCCTCTGGGGCTTCATCGAGGGCATCATGATCCTCGTGAAGGCGCAGTCATTCGCCACGGATGCATCGGGTCGACCCCTGCGCGACAACTAAACTTTTCGCACCAATTCGGCCGCAGTTCGACCCCTCGAACTGCGGCCGTTTTGCTGCCCTAACGTGGAACGTGGCACCCGCCGAGGGCCGCGCACCGGGTGGGGACGCCACGTGCGCGGCCCAACCTCTGCCAGGGCTCTTCAAAATTCTGGCGCTGCCTCAGCTCTTAAAGAATTAGGCCCCAGGGGGTTTCCCTAGCCGTAGCTGGTACGCCGTGAATCCCGGGGCTCTCACGTCAATCTTAGAACAGCCGCTCCTGTCGACGTGAAATGTCGACGAAAGTTCGGGTGGGGGTCGCCGTGGTGAAACCCGCGCGCAGTAGCCTGTGCTCATGAGCGAACTCGCGGGCAGCGGTGCCCCCACCCTCGTGCCGGCTTTGGCCGAAGCGCCGGCCGCCGTGCCGAAACGAATCGTGTTGGCGTGGGGTCTGTGGGACTGGGGTTCCGCCTCGTTCAACGCCGTCGTCACCACGTTCGTCTTCACCGTCTACCTCACCACCGCCGAGGGCTTCGGCGGCGAGACCGCCGTGTCGGCGCAACTCGGCTGGGCCCTCGCCGGCGCCGGCCTGCTGATCGCTCTGCTCGCACCCGTCACCGGGCAGCGCTCCGACAGCTCGGGCCGCCGCAAATTCTGGCTCGGCGTCAACACCTACATCGTCGTCGCCATCACGGCCGCGCTCTTCTTCGTGCAGCCCGACCAGAACTACCTCTGGCTCGGCCTCTTGCTCGTCGCCGCCGGCAACGTGTTCTTCGAGTTCGCGGGCGTCAACTACAACGCCATGCTCGCGCAGATCTCCACCCCCAAGACCCTCGGCCGCGTCTCGGGCTTCGGCTGGGGCATGGGCTACATCGGCGGCATCGTGCTGCTGCTCGTCGTCTACTTCGGCTTCATCAGCCCCGATGTGGGCCTCTTCGGGGTCACGGGCGACGACGGTATGGATGTCCGCGTCTCCATGCTCATCGCCGCCGCCTGGTTCGGCATCTTCGCGCTGCCGGTGCTGTTCGCCGTCCCCGAATACAAGGGCGTCGGCGCGCGGCGGGAAAAAGTGGGCTTTTTCGCCTCGTATGGACGACTGGCCGACGACATCCGCCACCTCTGGACAGACAGCCGCACCACCGTCTACTTCCTCTTCGCGAGCGCCGTGTTCCGGGATGGCCTGGCCGGCGTCTTCACGTTCGGCGGGGTTCTGGCGGCCGGGTCGTTCGGATTCAGCCCCGGCGAGGTCATCATCTTCGCCATCGCCGCCAACGTGGTCGCCGGGATATCGACCATCACGGTCGGGTTGCTCGACGACAAGGTCGGGCCGAAACCCGTCATCATCGTGGCCCTCATCGGCATCGTCGTTGCCGGGTTCGCCGTGTTCTTCCTGCACGACGGCGGGCAGACCGTGTTCTGGATCTTCGGCCTCGCGCTCTGCCTGTTCGTCGGGCCCGCGCAGTCGGCGTCCCGCTCCTACCTCGCACGCGTCATCCCCGCCGGCCGCGAGGGCGAAGTGTTCGGCCTCTACGCCACCACGGGCCGCGCGGTCTCATTCCTCGCCCCGACCGCCTTCGCCATCTGCGTGACGATCGGCGGTGCCCAATACTGGGGAATCCTCGGCATCATCGTCGTCGTCCTGATAGGCCTCGCGCTCCTCATCCCAGTCGGCCGCCGCCTCAAGCGCTGAGGCATTCAACTCCAGGCACGCGAAAAGGCGGTCGGCCTCCAGCTAGACCGACCGCCGCACCCGGCACCCCTGCCGGGAGCAACCGCTGCTACCGAGGTCGCACGCGGAGGTGGGTGACACCGCCGTCGACGTCGAGCGCCGTTCCGGTGGTGGATGCCGCAGCCGGCGACGCGAGATAGGCGATCGCGTGGGCGACCTCCTCGGGCGACACCATGCGGCCGATGGCCTGGCGCTCGTCGAGTGCCTTGCGCTCGGCCACGGGGTCGGGGAAGTTCTGCAACATGCGGTCCACGAACGGCGTCGCGACCGTGCCCGGGCTGACACAGTTGACGCGCACGCCCTCGCGCACATGGTCGGTGGCCATCGCAAACGTGAGGGCCAGCACGGCCCCCTTGGTCGCACCGTAGAGCGCACGCTGCGGCATACCGTTGAGCGCCGCGATCGAGCAGACGTTGACGATGGCCGCGTGCGACGAGGCGCGCAGGAGCGGCAGCGCCGCGGCCGAAACGCGCGCCATGCCGACGACGTTGACATTGAGCACCCCGGCCCACTCGTCGTCGTCGTTGTCCTCGACCGTGCCGATGGCCGAGATGCCGGCGTTGTTCACGACGATGTCGAGGGCTCCGAAACGCGACTCGATCTCGCGGATGGCGTCGGTGACCGAGGCGCGGTCGCCCACGTTGCACGCGATGCCCACGAGCGGCGCGGGGGCATCCTGCGGGTTGAGGTCGAGCACGACGACCTGGGCGCCGCGCGAAGCCAGCAGCTGGGCAGTCGCCAGGCCGATGCCCGAGGCGCCGCCCGTGACAGCGGCGACGAGGCCGGTCAGCTCGCCCGGGGTAGTCGAAGACGAATCGGAGGGCGAGGCGGAACCGGTGCCGGACGAGGGGTCGGTCGCGCCAGTCGCGCCGGCGGCGCCGGCCGGGGTGGATTCGGTGGTGCTCATCGTGCGGCTCCTTCGAGAGTGGTGGGGGAGGCGGGGGCTGAGGCCGGGCTTGTGGCCGAGGCATCCGCGAAGGTGTTGGTCATGTCGCCGAGGCCGTCGATCGAGAGCTCGACCACGTCGCCCGCCCGCAGGTAGGGCGTGCCCTCGATGCCGAGCGCGACACCCGCTGGCGTGCCCGTGTTGATGAGGTCGCCGGGGCGCAGCACCATGAACTGCGACAGGTACCAGACGATGTGTCGGATGCCGAAGATCATGTCGGCGGTCGAGCCATCTTGCCGCTCAACACCGTTGACGCTCAGGCGCAACCGCAGGTTCTGGGGGTCGCCGACCTCGTCGCGCGTGACGAGCACGGGTCCGAGCGGGTTGAAGGTCTCGCAGCTCTTGCCCTTGTCCCACTGGCCGCCGCGCTCGAGCTGGAACTCGCGCTCCGACACGTCGTGCGACACCACGTAGCCCGCGATCACGGCATCCGCGTCGTCGGGCGAAGCGAGGTAGCGCGCGGTCTGGCCGATGACGACCCCGAGTTCGATCTCCCAGTCGGTCTTGGTCGAGTTCAGGGGGATGAGCACCTCGTCGTCGGGGCCGACGATTGTCGAGGGGTCTTTCATGAAGACGACGGGTTCGGCGGGCACGGCGAGGTTGGATTCGGCCGCGTGGTCGGAGTAGTTCACGCCGATGCAGACGATCTTGCCGGGGCGGTCGAGCGGGGCGCCGCGGCGAAGGCCGGCCGCGTCGAAGGCCGGCAGCGTGCCGTCGGCGAGCGCCGTGCGCACCGTGGCGAAGTCGTCGGCCGCGTGCGTGGCGAAGAAGGCCGGGTCGATCGACGGCGTCACCGACGACAGGTCGAAGTGGCGCCCCTCCGATTCGACGACGGGGGTTTCGCTTCCGGGCACTCCGAAACGGGCAAATCTCATATTCTTTCTTCCTCTTCTACGTTCGGGTCTGCGATAGCGTCGGCATCCTCGTCTGCAGCGGTCGCAGCGGTCGTGACGCCCGTCTCACCGGGGGCCGCCTCGCTGTCGGCGGAAGCATGCGACTCCCCCGCGAGATAGGGCGGGCGAATCCCGCCCGCAGCCGACGAGTCATACGCCGCCTCGACGATGGCCATGGTGTCGAACACGTCGTCGACACTGGTCGGCAGCTCGGAGACGTCGCCGCCGACGAAACGCTGCACGGCGCCCATCGAGCCGATGAAGGCATCCGGAAACCAGCTACCCTCGAACGGGATCGGCTGCCAACCCGCGGCGTGGTCATCGTCGTACTGCACCTCGAGGCGGTCCTCGCCGCCCGTCGGATAGTCGAGCAGCAGGCCCATCTGGGCGCGGATGGCCCCGCGGGTGCCCTCCCACTTGATGTAGCTCTCCTCGTATTTCTCGCCGTAGTCGTGATCGTGGTTGGTCGAGATGACCACGCGGATCTGCCGACCGGGGTAATACAGGATGATGTCGCTGCGCGAATTGGCGTGCGCCTTGGCGGGATGCTTGACCGTCACCGCCGCGACCGACTCGGGGTTGCCGAGGAACGACCGCACGAGGTCGATGTAGTGCACGCTGTGCATGTTGATCTCGAGCCGGTCGAGCGTGAGCACGTGCGGGAACATCTGCCACGGCGTGTTCACCTGCACGCGGATCTCGAGGTCGTAGAGCTCGCCGATGTCGCCGCGCGCAATGCGTTCGCGGGCAGCGGCCACATAGGGCGCGAACCGCAGCTGCGTGTTGACCGCCGCGACCAGGTTCTTGCGGCGACACAGCTCGAGAATGGCGCGCCCGTCTGCCAGGTGGTTGCCGAGCGGCTTCTGAATGAGCACGGGCGCGCCGTCGGGCAGTTGCTCGAGCACCTCGAGATACTGCTCGGGCATGAGGGCGATGTCATAGACCGCATCGGATGGCGCGGCCGCCACGGCCTCGGCCACCGACCCGAACACGCGCTCCACGCCGAACTCCGCAGCCAACGCTTCGGCGCGCGCGACCGTGCGGTTGTAGATGCCGAACACCGGGTAGCCCGCCCTGCGGTAGGCCGGAAGGTGAGCATCCCGCACGATCCCGCCCGCCCCCAGGATGACGATGGGCCGCGGGTTCGAGGGCAACGTGAGCGTGTAGGCCGCGGCCGGATGGAACTCGGCGCGATCGGGGGATGGCGCGAACTCGGGCGCGGATGCGTCCCCGGGGCCGGGCACGCCCTCGGCCGAGGCGGCGGACGCGAACGCGGGCGCGCCGACGGGATCGGTCTGTGCAGACATCCGCTAGCCCTTCACCGCGCCGACGGTCTGGCCGCGCATCAGGAACCGCTGCGCGCCGATGAACACGATGAGCAACGGGATCATGCTGAGGAACGTGGCGAGCGCCAGCTGCGGCATGTAGAGCTTCACGTTGAGGCCGGCCGCGACCGTCGGGTTGAACAGCGGCGACGCCCCGATGAGCTCCTGCAGGCCGATCGAGATGGTCTTGTTGCCCTGCACCGAGCTGAGCAGCGCGAGCGGCAGGAAGTAGTTCGTCCAGTTGGCGACGAACGCGAAGAACGTGACGAGCGCGACGGCCTGCTTCGAGATGGGCGTGGCCACCTGGAAGAAGATGCCGATCTCGCTGAGCCCGTCGATGCGCGCGGCCTCGACCAGTTCCTGAGGCATCGTCGTCATGAAGTGGATGTAGGCCAGGTACACGCCGAACGGGAAGAAGCCCATGATGACGGCGACGGGCCACAGTTCGCCCGAGGCGCCGATGGCGTTGACCTCGAGGAACAGCGGGATGACGAGCACCGTGTTGGGCATGACCATGGCCAGCAGCGTGACGAAGAGCACGGTGCGGCGAAAGCGGAACCGCAGGCGCGCGAGCGCATAACCGGCGGGGATGGCGGCGACGACCGCGAGGATCGCTCCGATCACGGCGACGAACAGGGAGTTGCCGACCCACTGCAGGAAGAGCCCGCCCTCGCCCGGGCCGAAGCCGTTGACCTGCGACCAGCTGTAGACGACGTTGTCCCACGAGACGCCGCCGAGCCCGAGGACGCCGCCCTCGCCGGCCGCGACCTCGTCCTGGTCGCGGAACGCCATGGCGACGAAGCCGATGATGGGCACGATGAAGATGGCGGCGACGAAGAGCATGGTCGCGACGCGCGCGACGCGGCCCACGCTCATCTGGTTGCTGCCGACGGGGCCGGCGAGCGCCTCCTGGTGGGCGGTCTTGGCGCGCTTCTGCGGTTTGGCCTTGACGAGTGACATTATTTCTCCTCCTCGCCGAACAGGCCGCTGCGGAACACGATGAGCAGGCCGATTCCGAGGGTGATGACGAGCAGGATGAGGGACATCGCCGCTGCGGCCGGGAAGTTGTAGTTCGAGAACGCGAAGGCGTAGCCGAGCTGGGTGGGGGTCGTCTGGTCGGGCAGGGCGTTCGACGACACCTGGTCGAGCAGCTGCGGTTCGAGGAACAGCTGGAACCCGTAGGCCAGGTTCATGAGCGCCGCATAACCGATCCAGGGCCGGATGATGGGCAGCTTCACGTGCCAGGCGGTGTGCCACGCGTTGGCACCGTCGATCGAGGCCGCCTCGAGCACCTCATCCGGAATGCCGTTGAGGCCGCCGTTGACGACCACGATCCACGTGCCGATGCCCTGGAAGAAGAGCATGCCGGCCAGGATGAAGGGGAGGTTGCCGTCGGTGGCGACGACGGCCTTGATGGTGTCGAGGCCCATGACGTTCCAGAGCCCGGCGATGGGCGACTGTGCGGGGTTCAGCAGGTAGACCCACAGCACGAGGTTCGCGATACCCGCGAGCGCACCGGGGATGTAATAGAGGAACCGCATGGTGTTGCCGAAGCGGCCAGGGCTGGCGTGCACGAGCAGCGCGAGGCCCACGATGCCGAGCATCATGATAGGCAGCCAGACGATGAGAACGCTGAAGATGTTGCCGAAGGTCTGCCAGAAGCGGAAGTCGGAGAAGACCGTGACGAAGCTCGAGATGCCGCCGAAGCCGCCCTCGGGTTGCACGGGCGTGGCCGGTCGCTGCAGTGCGGTGTAGACCGCATAGAAGATGGGGATGATTCCGCCGATGAGCAGCAGCACCATGTAGGGGCTCAGCAGGGTCCAGGCCCCGCGCACCTCCCGCTGGTGCAGCTTGCGGCGACCGGCCGCGCTCTGGCGTTTGGTGCGCAGGCCGCGGCCGGGCGGCTCGGGCTGGGCCTCCGCGTGCGGCGGGGCGATGGTGCCTTGGCTCATGACATCTTCCTCGATGTGTCGCTGGAAAAGCGGGCTGGAGCAGTGGGGTGTGGGTCGTGCGGTGGAGCCGCAGCGTCGAGGCATCCGGTCGGGGGAATCCGGATGCCTCGACGTGCGCGTTACTTCTCGGTGATCGTGTAGCCGAACGTCTTCGCCTGGTTGACGAGTTCGTCGCTGAACTTCTTCCACGCGTCGTCGAACGAGTTGCCCGACACGAGCGACGGAGCCATGGTCTCGGTCCAAATGCCACCCGTGTTGTAGAGCATGTAGGAGTGGTCACCGGGCACGGCCGAGGCCGCTTCCTTGAAGGCCGCGAACGTGGTGTCATTGTCGGCGAAGTAGTTGGCCGACTTCTGCTTCTCGATCCAGGCATCCTGCACCGGGCCGTAGCCGGGAAGGCCGGTCGACAGGTCGACCTGCCAGGCCGGGTCGGTGGCCACGAACTTCATGAAGGTCTGCGCGTTCTCGAGCTGCTTGCCCTTGATGTGGCTCGACATGCCCCACAGGCCGCCACCCTCGTTGCCGGCAGAGGGCTTCGAGTCGCCGTCGAACTTCAGGGGTGCGACGGCCGACATCTCGCCCGCCGGGATCTTCCAGGTCTGGTTGAAGAGGTAGTCGCCCCACCAGAGGGCGCCGGGGCTCATGACCATGTCGGGGCCGACGGTCGCGGCATCGGCGTCGAAGATGCCGAGCGTGGAGAGCGCCTTGCCGTCATACATCGTCGCGAGGAGGTCTTGGGCCCGGGTGCACTTTTCGTCGCCGAGGTTGATGTGCACCTCGGTCTCGGACTTGCGGTCGTTGGTGGGGCAGCCGCTGGCCCACAGGTAGCGGTCGGGGGCGTAGGCGTCGCCCGTAAAGCCCGAGATCTTGCCGGGGTGCTCGGCGGCGATCTTCACGGCCAGCTCGGAGTACTCCTCCCACGTGGCGGGCACGGTGTAGCCGTTCTCGTCGAAGAACTTCTTGTTGTACCAGAACACGTCCGGGGCGGCGTCGTTGCGCAGGCAGCGGATCTTGTCGTCGAAGTTGCACATGGAGAGCACGGCGGGGTCGTAGCCCTCGATGGTGTCGGCCATGATGTCGGTGAGGTCGGCGGCGTAGTTCGACTGCGAGCTCGTGGCCCACGCGATGTCGTCGTTCGAGGGGAAGAAGATGGCGTCGGGCCAGCCCTTGCCGGCCTGGTCGAACTGGGCGAACTGCTGCTGCACGCTCTTGCCGCCGACGGTTCCGTCGATCTGGTTGACCGTGATGTCGATCTCGGGGTGCGCCTTCTTGAAGGCGTCGGCCGCGGGAACGCGGGGCGGGTCGACCCAGACGGTGATGGCTCCGCCCGAGTCGGTCTGCGCGTCGGCGCCGCCGCCCGTCGATCCGCCGCCGCTACAGGCGGTGACGGCCAGCATGGTGAGGGCGACGCCGATTCCGGCAGCGCCTTTCAGAACCCGGCGGTGCCGGGAGTTCGAGGTCTTCATTGACGCTCCTTCAGTGTGAACGGGACCGCGGGCACTGCTTCGTGCGCACGGGGTGAGGGCCGATCTGTGTGGCGTGATCAAACGTTATATCAGCGGGATGCGCGTGGTCAATCGTTTGTTCACATCGGGTGAGGGGCGAAGATCGCGTCCTCGTTGCGAGCATACATCAGATGAATCTGGCCGCAAAGGGTTGTTATGTGTTTCGAGGAGCCCGTTCTGGCGTCTTTTCGACGTATCCGCCTGTCAGACATTCGACTAATCAGCGGATGCGGCGGCCGCGCGCTCGAGCAAGGCGGCGTCGATGCGATAGAACTCGGCCGCCGTGCCCCCGAAGATGCGGTCGCGATCGGTGTCGCCGAGATTCGAGGTGACCTCGCGCAGCCCCTCCCACACGCGCTCGTAGTCGCCCGCGAGCACCGAGATGGGCCAGTCGCCGCCGTACATGAGCCGTTCGGGACCGAAGAGTTCGAGCGCGCGGTCGAAGAAGGGGCGGATGTCGTCGGGCGTCCAGACCGCCAGGCGCCCGGGCACGGCCGAATACAGCCCCGAGACCTTGGCGTGCACGAGCGGATTCTCGGCAGCGCGTTCGATGAGCGACCACCAGGGCTCGCGATCATCCGGGCCCAGGCCGATCGGCGGCTTCGAGAGGTGGTCGATCACGATCCTGAGATTCGGATGCCGCTCCCCCAGCGTCGGCACCAGCTCGAGATGTCGCGGCAGCACCGAAACCAGGTCGAACGTGACATCCGCTCGTTCGAGAACCGAGAGGCCCTCGTCGACATCGGGGCGCAGCAGCCACTCGGGGTCGGGCAAATCGTGGATCAGGTTGCGCACGCCCACGACGTGCGGGTTGCGGCGCACCTCGTCGAGGCGGGCGGCCGCGCGGCGCGGATGCTCGAGCGGAACCGACACGACGACGGCCGCGACCTCACGGTTTCTCGCCGCGACATCCAGCATGTAGTCGGTGTCGGCGTCGGTGTCGGCGGATTGGACGAGCACCGTGGCGTCGACACCCGCCGCGCGCAGGTGCGGGCGCAGCTCGTCGAACTCGATCGTGCGGTTGATGGGCCCGTGCTCCGGCCCGAGCCACGGATAGCTCGCGCGGTCGAGGTTCCAGACGTGCTGGTGGGCGTCGATGATCACCGGGCGCTCCCGTCGGCAGGCGCAGCGGGCCCGACAGGCGCAGCGGACGCGGCGGGCGCACCGGGTTCGACCGGCTCGGCCGGCAGCTGCCACACCTGTGGAATACCGCTGTCACCACCCGAATAATCGTCGGGAACGTCGAGCAACTCCCCCATGCGCGCCTGCCACGGCACGTTCGCCGGATGCTCCCGCAGGAACGCCCGCATGGCCGCATAGTCCTCGCAGTCCACCACGTGGAAGAGGTCGAGCCCCGAGCGCCAGATGCGCCAGTCGAGCACGCCAGCCTCGCGCAAGGCGGCGTCGAGTTCGGGCGGGATCACGGCGTGGATGCGGTCGTAGTCCGCCTCCTTGCCGGGGGCGAGTCGGGTGTGCAGGGCGATCGTTTCCACGGGCAACTCCTTCGTTGGGCCGGGCGGCGGGGTGGGGCGGCGGGGTGGGGCGGCGGGGTGGGGCAGCGAGTTAGCGCGTCGGGGTCGGGCCCCGAGCGGGTCGGAGGCGAATACATCTGACGTTCACGCCATCCGGATGTCTAATCTAGCCATAGGGTGGGCCGATCGCACCGGTTTCCCGCCGGCTTCCCGGTCCGTCGCTAGAATGATCGGATGACAGCACAGGGCGATCCGGCAACGCAGGACGATTCGGCGGCTCCGCGCAGCTCGCCGCAGGCCCGCCTCGCGGCGACGGGTCGTTCGCAGACCGACGTCGTGCTGCACGGCATCAAGAAGATGATCACCGACGGCACGCTGCGGGCCGGATCGCGGCTGCCGGTCGAGAAAGATCTCGCCGGCGAGCTCGGCATCTCGCGCGGATCGCTGCGCGAGGGCGTGCGCGCGCTCTGCATCATGGGTGTGCTCGAGACCCGCCAGGGCGACGGCACCTACGTGACCTCGCTCGACTCGAGCCTGCTGCTCGCTCCCATGAGCTTCATGGTCGACCTGCAGACCCCGGACGGCGCCGAACACCTGCAATCCGTGCGACGCGTGCTCGAATCCGAGGCCGCCGCCCGAGCCGCGCTGCACGCCCAGCCCGAGGCGCTGGCCGAGGCCGAGGCCGTACTCGCGGGCATCGAGGACATGTCGCTGGGCGACGAACCCGTCGACCACCGCCGCGTGCTCGACGCCGACCTGGCCTTCCACAGCATCATCGCGCGCGCGAGCTCGAACCCCGCGCTGGCGGCGCTCATCGAGGCACTGTCCTCACGCACCATCCGCGGCCGCATGTGGCGTGCGATCAGCGAGCAGGGCGCCATCCGCGAGACGCACCGCGAGCACCGTGCCATCCTCGCCGCCCTCGTGGCCGGAGACCCCGACCGCGCGCGCCTGGCGATGGGATCGCATCTGCTCGCGGTCGAGGACTTCATGCACACTCACCCGGCCGAGACGAGCGACGCCGCGGCCGACCTCCCCGCCCAGTAGCTGCCGGCCGGGAACGCGAACTCGGCGAGCGATGCCTCGTGCATCTCGGCGCTGTAGCCGGGAAGCGTGGGCAGCCGGTAGGCGCCGTTCTCGACGATGCACGGGTCGACGAAGTGCTCGTGCAGGTGGTCGACGTACTCGGTGACGCGACCCTCGAGCGAGCCCGAGACGGCCACGTAGTCGAAGATCGACAGGTGCTGCACGAGCTCGCAGAGGCCGACCCCACCGGCGTGCGGGCACACCGGCACGCCGAACTTCTTGGCCATGAGGTAGACGGACAGGATCTCGTTGATGCTCGCGAGCCGGGCCGAGTCGAGCTGGCAGAAGTCGATGGCCTCGGCCTGGAACATCTGCTTGAAGAGCACGCGGTTCATGCCGTGCTCGCCCGTGGCCACGCCGATGGGCGCGACGGCGCGGCGCACGGCCGCGTGGCCCAGGATGTCGTCGGGGCTCGTCGGCTCCTCGATCCACAGCGGCTTGAACTCGGCGAGGGCGTTCACCCAGTCGATGGCCTCTGGCACGTCCCACACCTGGTTGGCGTCGATCATCAGGTTGGCGTCGTCGCCCAACACCTCGCGCGCGATGCGGCAGCGGCGGATGTCGTCGTCGAGGTTCGCTCCCACCTTCAACTTCACGTGGCGGTAGCCGGCGTCGACGGCCTCCTGGCAGAGGCGGCGCAGTTTCTCGTCGGAGTAGCCCAGCCATCCGGCGCTCGTCGTGTAGCAGGGGTAACCCGTGGCTTCGAGTTCGGCGATGCGGGCCTCGCGCGTGGGCTGCAGCTCGGTGAGCATGGCGACGGCCTCGGAGCGGGTGAGCGCATCGGACAGGTATTGCAGGTCGGCGACATCGACGAGCTCTTCGGGGGTCATGTCTGCGAGGAGGCGCCAGAGCGGTTTGCCAGAGAGGCGCGCGGCGAGGTCCCAGACGGCGTTCATGACGGCGGCCATGGCGAGGTGCTCGACACCCTTCTCGGGGCCCAGCCAGCGCAGTTGCGAGTCGGACTTGAGCGAGCGGTAGGTGCCACCGAGATCGCCGACGACATCCTCGACCCTGAGGCCGATAAGCGGCAACGCGCGTTGCTCGGCGGCGAGCACGCAGATGTCGTTGCCGCGACCGATCGTGAAGGTAAAACCGAAGCCCGACAGCTCCGGGTCGTCGGTGCGCAGGATGACGTAGGCCGCCGAGTAATCGCCGTCCTTGTTCATGGCGTCGGAGCCGTCGGCGGTCAGCGAGGTGGGAAAGCGCACGTCGACGACCTCGGCGGCGGTAATGGTTGTCATAGGGTTTCTCAGTTCTGTGGGGTGGTTTCGTCGGGAGGCAACAGGCCCTCATCGGTGAGGTCCTGCCAGAGGTCTTCGGGCACGGGTGCGTCGTAGCGCTCGACGTTGCTCGCCACCTGGCGGGCCGTGCGCGCGCCGATGGGCACCGACACGACGGCCGGGTGTCGCAGCACGAACGCGATGGCGGCCTGAGGCAGCGTCACGCCGTGTCGCTCGGCGACGGCGGCGATGGCGTTGGCGCGTTCGATGAGGGATGCGGGCGCCTCGGCGTAGTCGAAGGTGGCGCCCGGCTGCGGATGCTCGGTCGCGAGCAGCCCCGAGTTGTACACGCCCGCCAGCACGATACCCACGCCGCGTTCGAGCGCGGCCGGCAGAAGATCGGCTGACGCGCCCTGGTCGAGCAGCGTGTAGCGGCCGGCCAGCATGATGAGGTCGATGTCGGTGCGCCGCACGAATTCGGTGGGCAGGGCCGACTGGTTCATGCCCGCGCCGACCGCGCCGATGACGCCCTCGTCGCGGAGTTGCACGAGCGCGGGAATGGCCTCGTCGATGGCCTGCCGGCCGTGGTCGTCGGGGTCGTGCAGGTAGACGATGTCGATGCGGTCGAGGCCCAGGCGCTCGAGGCTGTCGTCGATCGAGCGGCGCACGCCGTCGGCGCTGAAGTCCCAGCGGCGGCGCGTGGCGGCGTTCACCTCGAAGATGTCGTCGTCGCGCTGATTCTCGCCGCCCGGATTCGGTTCGAGCAATCGTCCGACCTTCGTCGACAGGACGTACTCGTCGCGGGGGTGCCGCCGCAGCGCCTCGCCGAGCCGTCGCTCCGACAGCCCGAGGCCATAGTGGGGCGCGGTGTCGAAGTAGCGGATGCCGCGAGCCCAGGCCTCTTCGACCGCTCCTGCGGCCTCAGCCTCGGTCGTTTCGCGGTAGAGGTTGCCGAACTGGGCCGTGCCGAGGCCGATCTCGCTGAGCCGGATCCCGCCGCGCGTGGTGCGTTGCTTCACCTCGTGTCTCCTTCGTCTCGGGGTGAGTGCTGCTCCTACAGTACGGGATTCATCGGATGTTTCGCAGCATCCCGTCGTTCTCATCTGCGCAGACCCCCCGAAAGAGGGGTGGCGCGGACTGTCAAGCCCTGCCGATCGGCCGCGCGTCTCGGCACAGTAGAACCATGCAGAACACACTGTCGACCCACGAGGATGACACCCACACGACGACGTTCGAACCCCGAGGCCCCCTCAGCTCAGCGCTGATGCGGTTGTTGCAGGATGCTCCGCCCGAGACCGGCAGCGACGCCGACGACGGGTTGCGCGCCTTCGTGGCCGACGCCGACACGGCGGCCGCGGCATCCGATGATCTGTTGCGGGACGAAGACGTGCAGTTGACGCTGTTCGTGCTGTACGGCATCCACTACGGCGACGTGGTCGAACGCGACGACGAGTGGGAATGGAACCCCGCGCTCGTGGCGGCGCGCCTGGCGATCGAGAAGCATTTCGAGGCCACCCTGCGTGCGGTCGTGCCCGTGCCCGAGCACGCCACGCTCGAACCCCGCGCCCAGGCCGTGGCCGACCTGCTGTTCCAGGTGACGGGCGAAGAGGGCGGGCCCAGCCTCTCCCGCTACATCGCCTCGAAGGCCACGCGCGAACAGCTCACCGAGCTCATCGTGCAGCGCTCGATCTACACGCTCAAAGAGGCCGACCCGCACTCCTGGGGCATCCCGCGCCTGAGCGGACGCCCGAAAGCGGCCCTCGTCGAGATCCAATCCGACGAATACGGCGGTGGGCGACCCGAGCGCGTGCACGCGAGCATCTTCGCCGCAACCATGCGCGCCCTGGGACTCGACGACACGTACGGGCGCTACGTCGACAATGTGCCCGCGATCACGCTCGCCTCGCTCAACCAGATGTCGATGTTCGGCCTCAACCGCCGGCTTCGCGGCGCCGTCGTCGGGCACCTCGCGGCATTCGAGATGACATCGTCGATCCCCAACGGCCTCTACGCGCGCGGTTTTCGGCGCAACGGTTTCGGCGACGACGTGACCGACTACTTCGACGAACACGTCGAGGCGGATGCCGTGCACGAGCAGATCGCCGGGCGCGACCTGGCCGGGGCGCTGGCCGAAGACCACCCCGAGCTGCTGCCAGACATCCTGTTCGGCGCCGCCTCCTGCCTGGCGGTCGACGGCTGGGCCGCCGAGCACCTCTACGAATCGTGGACCGCGGGTCGCTCGTCGTTGCGCACGCCGCTGCCCCACGCCGGGTGACATCGTGACGGCCCGCCTCGACGCGCAGTACGTTCTGCCCCTGCGCTGGGCGGACGACTCCGGCTGGCCGGAACTCGTCGAATACCTGTCCTGGCTGGCCTCGCGCATCGACGTGATCCTGGTCGACGGGTCGGATGCCGCGCTCTTCACCCGGCACGCCGCGAGCCTGCCCGCCGACGTTCGGCACGTGGCTCCCGGGCGGTGGCCGGGCCGCAACGGCAAGGTGGCGGGCGTCATGACGGGCATCCTCGCCTCGCCGCACGATCGCGTGATCGTGGCCGACGACGATGTGCGCTACGACGACCGCTCCCTCGAGGCCGTCGTTGCGTCGCTCGAGCGCGCCGACATCGTCCGGCCGCAGAACTACTTCACCGAACCCGCGTGGCACGCGCGGTGGGATACCGCCCGCAGCCTGCTCAACCGCGCACTCGGCGCCGACTACCCGGGCACGCTCGGGGTGCGCCGATCGCGGCTGCTGCAGGCGGGCGGGTATGACGGCGATGTGCTGTTCGAGAACCTCGAGCTGATCCGCACCGTTCGCGCCGCTGGCGGGCGCGAGTTGCGGCGCGACGACGTGTTCGTGGGGCGACGCCCGCCGACGGCTCGCCACTTCCTCGGGCAGCGCGTGCGGCAGGCCTACGACGATCTCGCCCAGCCCGCGCGGCTCGCCGCCGAACTGGCACTGTTGCCCGCGGCCGCCATGGCGCTGCGGCGCAACCCGGTCGCTCTCGCCGCGGGCATCCTGGTGGCCGTCGTGCTGGCCGAACGCGGCCGACGCCGCCGCGGCGGCTCCCGGGTCTTCCCCGCTGACGGCGCCGTCTGGGCTCCCGTGTGGCTGCTCGAACGCGGCACCTGCGTGTGGATGGCCGTGCTGCTCACCCTGCGCGGCGGCCCGCGTTACTCGGCCGGGCGCATCGCTCGCGCCGCCCACTCCGAACGCGCGCTACGGCGCCGACTCGCGGCGAGCCCTCCCGAGACGGCCCCTCGCGGCGAGGCCTCCCAGCTCCCCCTGCACCCCGAGAAAGCAGAATCACGATGACCCCCTCCCCCGACGCGCCCACCCAGATCTTCGCCTGCCCCAACGGGCCTCTGCTCGTGCGCGGCCCGATCGACCTGGTCGACGGGGACGGCGAGCCCATCACGCAGAAGCGCAAGACCGTCGCGCTCTGCCGCTGCGGGGTGTCCGCCATCAAACCGTTCTGCGACGGCACTCACAAGCTCATCGGTTTTCGCACGGAGACGCCCGACGCGGCATCTTGACTCTCACCGCTCGCGAAACTGCCGGCCACGGGCCGCCCGTGGGTCTTCAGGACGCGCGCCGGTAGCCGGGCTCGTCGGAGGCGGGCTGGATTCGCGCGTCGATGCTCGCATCGACGCGCGTGTCGACCGTTGCCCACAGGTCGTCGAGCGAAAGGTGAAGCACGCTCGCGATGGCGGCGATCGTCGAGAACGCGGGGGTCGCAATGCGGCCCGTCTCGATCTTGCGCAGGGTCTCGGGCGAGATGCCGGCGGCCGTGGCGATGCCGACCATCGTGCGCTCACCCCGGGCGGCGCGCAGAATCGAGCCGATCTCTCGGCCGCGCGCGAGCTCTTCGGGACCCAGCGGAATTCGAACCATACCCACGATTCTAATCACGGGATAGTATTACCGGTATTGTTATTCGAAACGTGAGGGATGCCCTGTGATTGAACTGTTCGACAAGACCGAGCTCGTGCGCGCCGAGGCCAGCGGTCACTTCGTCGGCGAGGTGCTCAGCACCCTGCGCGACCGCGCGACCGTCGGCATGAACCTGCTCGAGATCGACCGTCTCGCCGCTCAGATGATCGCGCAGGCCGGGGCCACCTCCTGCTACGTCGACTACGCGCCGTCCTTCGGCAGCGGCCCCTTCGGCCACTCCATCTGCACCTCGGTCAACGACGCCGTACTGCACGGCAAACCGCACGACTACCGCCTCGCCGACGGCGACCTCGTCACGCTCGACTTCGCTGCCTCGCTGGGTGGAATCGTCACTGACGCCGCCGTGTCGTTCATCGTGGGCGGCACCAAACGGCCCGAAGACGAGAAGCTCATCGCCGCGACATCCGACGCCCTGCATGCCGCCATCGACATCGCGGGCCCGGGCACGCGCATGGGCGACATCTCACACACCATCGGCAGCGTGCTCGAGGCCGCCGGCTACCGCGTCAACACCGAATTCGGCGGACACGGCGTGGGCAGCACCATGCACCAGGACCCGTCCGTGCCCAACAACGGCCGGCCGGGACGAGGCTTCACGCTCCGCCCCGGCATGCTGCTCGCCATCGAGCCGTGGGTCATGGCCGACACCGACCGGCTCATCACCGACACGGATGGTTGGACCCTGAAGAGCGCCACCGGCTGCCGCACGGCGCACTCCGAGCACACCATCGCGATCACCGACGACGGCGCGCAGATCCTCACGGTGCCGCGCGGCTAGCGACTGCCCCCACGGAGGCCGGGAACCGGCGCGACGCATCCGGGCCCCGTCAGCGCCGCGCGATCGTGGCACGATGTGGGGATGACTGAACCCGCCCTGGTGCCCGAGCTCCTCGTGACCGACATCGACGAGAGCCTCGTCTTTTGGCGCGACCTCTGCGGTTTCACCGTGAAATACGCGCGGCCGAACGAGGGTTTCGCCTACATCGTCCGCGGGTCGGCGCACGTCATGCTTGAGCAGGCCGGTCTCGGCCGCAACTGGGTGACGGGTCCGCTCGAGAAACCACTCGGCCGGGGGATCAACTTCCAGATCGAGGTCGGCGACATCGACCCCATCGTGGCGGCGCTTGCTGCGGCGGGAATCGACCTCTTCATGGCGCCCGAGACGAAGAGTTACCAGGTCGGCGGCGCAGAGCTCGGCGTGCGCCAGTTCCTCGTCACCGACCCGGACGGTTACCTGCTCCGCTTCCAATCGCCCATCGGGCCCCGGTAGCGAGGCGGCACGCGCTCGGATCAGGCCGGGTAGGGGCGTTCCTTCAGCAGGGTGGCGAGGTGCGCGGCGTTCTGGGCGGCCGTCGACGTGGCGCTGGCGACGACCTCGGGGGTCTCGTCGAGGTCTTTGTAGTCGGTGGTGTGCATGGCCTCGCCGTTCCAGTAGGTCGCGCCCTGCGCCGGGATGGTGAAGCCGTAGTCGTTGAGGGCCTGGAACGCGTGCGCGACGATTCCGTGCGCGCCGTCCTCGTTGCCGACGACGCCCACGATGGCGACATGGTTGAACAGGATCGGGCGGCCCGCTGCATCCTGTTCGGACAGCTCGGCGTCGAGTCGCTCGATCACGCTGCGCGCGACGCTCGACATCTGGCCGGCCCACGTGGGCGTCACGAAGACCAGGATGTCGGCGGCCAGAACCTTCTCGCGAATGCCGGGCCAGTCGTCGCCCTCGCCCATGTCCTTCTCGACGCCGGGCGTGACGTTGTAGTCGACGACGCGCAGCTGCGTTCCGGTGACGCCATGTTCGGCGAGCGCCTCGAGCATCTCGGTGGCGAGCTTCTCGGTGCTCGACGCGGCGGGCGACGGCGTGAGGGTGCAGTTGAGGGCAATTGCGGTGAGCATTTCTGTCCTTTCGTGAGGTGTCGGCCACGCTACGGATGTGCGCGGCCGCCCACCAGCGGTTGATTTTTCAGGATGCCGGTTCGAGCAGGTCGCGGTCGAGGACGAGGTCGCGCGACAACACCTTGTAGCCTTCGGTTTCGAAGAAGACCGTGACGCGGTCGTCCTCGACGCGCATGACCGTGCCGGCGCCCCAGTCGGCGTGCACGACGGCGGCCTGCGGTGTGAAGAGCGGGTCGGATGGTTCGCGCACCGGGGCGTCTGACGCACCGCCGTCCGACTCGCCACGGTCGCGGCGCGGCCCGGTCACGTCACCCGCTGCGTCGCTCGGCGT
>Ga0308164_10002128_pt1 | contig 20561 bp, 19 predicted proteins | sample PhyTR2_FD_201031 | JGI IMG/M metagenome (GOLD analysis project Ga0308164, IMG submission 201031) | Phyllosphere microbial communities from UC Gill Tract Community Farm, Albany, California, United States - DLSLT.R2 | ecosystem: Host-associated > Plants > Phyllosphere > Unclassified | place: USA... | reverse complement strand
GGGTCCCGCGACGCAGCACGATGCCCTCGGGGCGCGCTTCGGAAGTCGATGCCGGCATGAGCCTCTCCGGTGGATGGACGAGGCCGCGGGGGGGTCGGACTCGATGTCCCGTCGCGCGGCCATGTCCTTGCCCGGCAATCGGCGTGCCGAGCCGATGGCGATGCCGCCCTGGGCTCGCTGGCGCCACCGGACCCTGCTTGCCGGGTCCGGCCGGTCAGTCCTCGACGAAGGCCTCCTCGCGCTTGGAGCGCACGGAGGGCAGCAGGACGATGGCCAGCAGCACCGCCGCGCCCACCAGCAGGCTGGCGGAGATCGGCCGCGTCACGAGCACGCTCCAGTCGCCGCGCGACAGCAGCAGCGCGCGCCGCAGGTTCTCCTCCATCATCGGTCCCAGGATCAGTCCGAGCAGCAGCGGCGCCGGCTCGCAGCCCAGCTTCAGGAAGGCATAGCCGACGACGCCGAAGAGGCCGACCATCCAGACGTCGAAGGTGTTGTTGTTGGTCGAGTAGACGCCGATGGCGCAGAACAGCACGATGGCCGGGAACAGCCAGCGATAGGGCACCGACAGCAGCTTGATCCAGATGCCGATCAGCGGCAGGTTCAGGATCACCAGCATCAGGTTGCCGATCCACATCGAGGCGATCAGGCCCCAGAACAGCTCGGGATTGCTGGTCATGACCTGCGGACCCGGCTGGATGTTGTGGATCGTCATGGCGCCCACCATCAGCGCCATCACGGCGTTGCCGGGGATGCCCAGCGTCAGCAGCGGGATGAAGGAGGTCTGCGCGCCGGCGTTGTTGGCCGCCTCCGGGCCCGCGACGCCGCGGATGTTGCCCTTGCCGAAGGCGACCTCGCCGGAGCGCAGCTTGATCTTCTTCTCGAGCGTGTAGGAGGCGAAGGCCGACAGCAGCGAGCCGCCGCCCGGCAGGATGCCCAGCGAGCAGCCCAGCGCCGTGCCGCGCAGCACCGCCGGGAACATGTTGCGGAAGTCCTCGCGCGTCGGCATGAGGCCGTGCAGCTTGGCCGTGAAGACCTCGCGCTCGCCCTCGTCCTGGGCCAGGTTGGCGATGATCTCGCCATAGCCGAAGATGCCCATCGCGATGGCGATGAAGCTGATGCCGTCGGTGAGTTCGGGGATGTCGAAGCTGAAGCGCGCGACGCCCGAGTTGACGTCGGTGCCCACCAGGCCGAGCAGCAGGCCCAGCATGATCATGCAGATCGCCTTGATCAGCGAGCCCGAGGCCAGCACCACCGCGCCGATCAGGCCCAGCACCATCAGCGAGAAGTACTCGGCCGGGCCGAACTTGAAGGCGACCTCGGTCAGCGCCGGCGCGAAGCCCGCCAGGATCAGCGTGCCGACGCAGCCGGCGAAGAACGAGCCCAGGCCGGCGGCGGCCAGCGCCGGTCCGCCCCGCCCCTGCCGCGCCATCTGGTGGCCGTCGATCACGGTCACCACCGAGGACGACTCGCCCGGCAGGTTGACCAGGATGGCGGTGGTGGAGCCGCCGTATTGCGAGCCGTAGTAGATGCCCGCCAGCATGATCAGCGCGGCGACCGGCGGCAAGGCGTAGGTGGCCGGCAGCAGCATCGCGATGGTGGCGACCGGGCCGATGCCGGGCAGCACGCCGATGAGCGTGCCCAGCAGGCAGCCCACGAAGGCGTACATCAGGTTCTGCAGCGTGAAGGCGGCCTCGAAACCGAGGCTGAGGTTGTTGATCAGGTCCATGTCGTGCGCCTCAGCCGGAGATGAAGGTGGGCCAGACCTGGAACTGCAGGCTCAGACCGATGATGAAGGTGAGATAGCTGCCGATCGCGAGGATGGTCGCCAGCACCAGCGCGTTCTTGATCGAGAAGCGCGTGCCCGCGAGGCTCGCGATGACGACGAGCGCGTAGATCGCCGCGATCAGTCCCAGCGCCGGCAGGCCCAGCGTCGGCAGGCCGCCCAGCAGGAGGCCGAAGACCAGGTTGGCGCCGATGATCAGGCCGAGCGGCTTCCAGGCGATGCGGCCGATCGGGTCGCCATCGGCGGCTCCGGACGACAGCGAGCCCAGCATGACGATGCCGCCACCGATCGACAGCAGGATGCCGATCATGAGCGGGAAGTAGCCGGGGCCCATGCGGGCGCCGGTGCCGACGTTGTAATGGGTCGCGCCGATGGCGAACGCCAATCCGACGCAGGTGAACATGAGGCCGGACACGAAGTCCTTCTGGCTCTTGGGTTTCATGGATGGCAGGGGTGGGACGGAGGGGATGAACCGACCGGACGGCGACCGCGGGGGAGCTGCGATCGGAACCGTCGGACGCCGATGGAGACGCCGATCCGCGACGTTTCCGAATACATCATGCTATGACATGTTTTATGTCACGTTATGAGTATTTACCCTGCGCGGCGCGTGTCGGACCGCAACGGGCCGGTGCTACATTTCCCGATCAACAGAGGCCCGTCATGTCCCCAAGTCAGAGTGCCATCGAGAAGGAGCGTTTCGAGGCGTTGTCGGAGTTCCGCTTCCGGCTGCGGAGCTTCCTGCGGTTCAGCGAGGACGCGGCGCGCGTCGAAGGCATCACGGTGCTGCAGTACCAGCTGATGCTGCACACGCAGGGCTTCGCGGGCCGTCAGTGGGCCAGCATCGGGGAGATCGCGGAGCGGCTGCAGGCGCAGCCGCATGGCGTGGTGGCGCTGGTCTCGCGCTGCGAGGAGGCTGGGCTGGTCGAGCGCAGGGCCAGCACGGTCGATCGCCGGCAGGTCGAGGTGCACCTGTTGCCGGCCGGGCGCAAGAAGCTGGCGCGGCTCGCGGTCCAGCACACCGACGAGTTGACCGAACTGGCCGAAGCGGTGCGCCTGGCCAGCCGCATCTCCGGCTGACGTGCCGCCGCCGGGCGACCCCGCCGGGGTCGCTCAGGCGTACTCGAGCGGCAGCGCGGTCGTGAACTTGATCTGTTCCATCGCGAAGCTCGAACTGACGTCGGACAGGTCGATCTCGCGGATCAGCCGCTTGTAGACGGCGTCGTAGGCCTTGATGTCGGGGACCACGATGCGCAGCAGGTAGTCGACGTCCCCGCTCATCCGGTAGAACTCGACGATCTGCGGGATCTGCTCGACCACCGAGGACAGCCGCCGCAGCCACTCCTCGTTGTGCTCGTTGGTGCGGATCGACACGAACACGGTGACGCCGACATTGAGCTTGTCGGCATCCAGCAGCGCGACCCGCTTGCGGATGATGCCCTCGCTCTCGAGCCGCTGGATGCGGCGCCAGCAGGGCGTGGTCGACAGATTGACGGCTTCGCTGACCTGCTGGAGCGAAGCACTGGCGTCGGCCTGCAGGACCTCCAGGATCCGGCGGTCGATGGTGTCGATGTTGCGCATGAGATGGACCGGGCTGGCTAGCGCCCCGTGCGCCAGGCGGGCGGATTCTATGCCGCGCCCGGACAGCTTGAGAAAGATTTGCTCCCGATCGCTTCGGCGGCGCGAACCGGTTGCGGTCTTCGGGCACGGCACGAGCAAGATCGCAAGCCCTTTGTGCGAGCCGCGCCGCAGAATTTCCGGCTTCCCTCCGTTTCTCCAGGACGCTTCCTCCATGGACATCTATCTCGACGCGAATGCCACCACGCCGGTGCTCGCCCCGGCCCGGGCGGCCGCCCTCCACGCCATGCAGGAGCACTATGGCAATCCCAGCAGCATCCATGGCACGGGCCTGCGCGCCCGGGCCATCGTGGACCGGACCCGGGAACTCGCGCGCGCGACCCTGGGCGCCTCGACCGGCCGGATGCTGTTCGTCAGCGGCGCCACCGAAGGCATCCAGACCGCCGTGCTGTCCGCGCTGCGCGCCATCCGCGAGCGCCACGCGACGGCGTCCCGGCCGCCCTGCCTGCTCCATGGCGCCACGGAGCACAAGGCCGTGCCCGAAGCGCTCCGGCACTGGAACGCCCTGCTCGGCCTGGACCTGGAGGTGCTGGCGATCCCGGTCGACCGCGACGGCCGCCACGACCTGGACTGGCTGCGTCGCCAGGCGCCGCACGCCGCCCTGGTCTGCACCATGGCCGCCAACAACGAGACCGGCGTCGTCAGCGACCTCGACGGCATCGAGGCGGCGCTCCAGGGCAGTCCGGCCCTGTGGCTGGTGGATGGCGTGCAGGCCCTGGGCAAGATGGCGCTGGACCTGGCCTCGCGCCGCATCGACTATGCGTGCTTCTCCGGCCACAAGCTCTACGCGCCCAAGGGCATCGGCCTGCTCTACGTGCGCGAGGGCGCGCCCTTCACGCCGTTGATGACCGGTGGCGGCCAGGAGGGCGGCCTGCGCTCGGGCACCGAGAACATGGCTGGCATCGCCGGCCTGGGCGCGGTGCTCGCGGCCCTGGACGACGGCCACAGCTTCCGCAGCGCCGCGACATTGGCCGGCTACCGGGACCGGCTGGCGACGGCGCTGCAGGATGCCTTCCCCGGGCTGGTGTTCAATGCGCCGCCGGCACTGTGCCTGCCCACCACGCTGAACTTCTCGGTGCCGGGCCTCGAGGCGCGCCTGCTGCTCGATGTCTTCGACGCCGCCGGCGTGCGGGTCAGCGGCGGTTCGGCCTGCGGCGCGGCGCGGGCGCTGCCCAGCGAGGTGCTGGCCGCGATGGGCCTGCCGACGTGGCGGTGCGCCTCGGCCGTGCGCCTGTCCTTCGGCCCGGCCGAGGAGGAGGCGGTCGTCGAGCAGGCCTGCGAGCGCATCCGGGCCTGCGGCGCCGCACTGCGCGCCAGTGGTCTGAACGGCCCGCAGCCCCGGCAGGCGCTGCCCGCCGACGGCCTGCTGCGGCTGCACGAGGATGGCGCGAACTGCTGGTTGCTGGCCGATGCCGGCAGCGGCCGCTGCGTGGTGGTCGACCCGACGACGGGCCTGGCGGATCGCATCGCCCAGTGGGTGGCCGCGCGCGGCCTGCAGGTGGCGGCGGTGCTGTGCACCACGCCGGAGACCCCGGCCGCCCGCCTCCTGCGCCAGACCCTGGGGGTGCCCGGCCCCGTCGAGGCGGGCGGCTGGCCACGGGGCGCCGAGTCGCTGGCCCTGGGTCGCCGGACGCTGTTGCGCCTGGCGCTGGACGCCACCCGGGCCTATGCCCTGCGCCAGGACGACCGGCCGCGCGCGATCTTCATCGGAACCGCGTCCCCCGCCCGGCTGGGCGGGGCCGTCGACCCCGACACCCTGCTGCTGCCGGCGCGCGACGATGCCGACCGCTTCGCCACCACCCTGCGGGCCGAGCGGAGCGCCAGCGCCGGCGCGCCCGCCACCCCGGGCGTCGAGCTCGACCCGGCCGGCCTGGCGGCGCTGCTGGGCCGCTTCGCCGGAGCGATGGTGGTGGACGTGCGCGAGTCCTACGAGCAGCGCCTGGGCGCGCGCCCCGCTCTCGACGACCGCGTGCAGTTCCAGGCGGCCAGCCTGTCGACCCTGGCCGATGCCTTCCCGGAATGGCTCGGCCAGGCGCCGATGCGGCCGGTGGTCTTCTTCTGCCGCTCGGGCCAGCGCAGCGCCCGCGCCGCCCGCGCGCTGCGCCGGCTGGGCCACCCCCAGGCCTGGAGCCTGGTCGGCGGCCTGGCCCAGTGGCCCGCCGAGCCGGCCCTCAGAAACGGTTGAGCGGAATGCGGAGGTAGCTCACGCCATTCGCCTCCGCCACCGGCAGCTGCCCGGCCCGCAGGTTCACCTGCAGCGCCGGGAACAGCAGCGATGGCGCGGACAGCGTGGCATCGCGCGCGCGCCGCAACGCCACGAAGGTCTCGACATCGGTGCCCTCGCGCACGTGGATGTTGAGGGCGCGCTGCCGCGCGACCGTGCTGGCCAGGCGGGGCGCCTCGCCGCGCGCCGGATAGTCGTGGCACAGGTGCAGCCGCGTCGCGTCGGGCAGGGCCAGCAGGCGCTGGATGGAATGGAACAGCACCCGCGCATCGCCACCGGGGAAGTCGCAGCGCGCCGTGCCGGCCTCGGGCGCGAACAGCGTGTCGCCGACGAAGACGTCGGTCCCGCCCTCGCCCACCACATAGCTGACGCAGGCCGGCGTGTGACCGGGGGTGTGCATGACGCGGACCGGCACGCCGCCGATGCGGAATTCGTCGCCATCGGCGAACAGATGGTCGAAGCGGCCCTCGCCCGATGCCGCTCGCCCGGGGTCGTCGAAGACGGCGGCGAAGTTCTCCCGCACCGCCGCCACGTGCGCGCCGGCGCAGATCCGGCCACCGAGCCGCGACTTCAGGTAGTGCGCGGCCGACAGATGGTCCGCATGCACGTGCGTCTCGAGGATCCATTCCAGCACCAGACCCCGGCCCAGGATGCGGTCGATCCAGCGGTCGGCGGCGCCGGTCGTGGTGCGGCCGGAACCCGCGTCGAAGCCCAGCACGCTGTCGACGAGCGCGCAGCGGCGCGTCGCCGGATCGCTCACCAGGTAGGTCGCGGTGCCGGTGGCCGCGTCGTGATGGACCTCGACGACGGGATCGCCCGCCCTCCCCGGTCCGGTCGTCGTCGTTCTCATCGCTCTTTCCTCCCTGTCGTGTCGGTGAACGGATCACTCTAGGAGGTCGTTCGCGCAAATGGCTTTCCAACCTCGGCCGCATCCGGTCGATGAGGGGAAAAATTTTCCAATCCGCACGTCCGGGGTGGCAGGAGCTTCGCCTCCGACGGGCTTTCGCCCTGCACCAATCACCAGCGTGCGCCTGGCACGACATATGCGTATAGTCGATGCGAAACGACGATTCATCCATCTTCAGCATGTGTTACGCCTTCGATCTCAACCAAATCGGTGCCTTCTCGGCCGTGATGACGCATGGCGGCATCACGGCGGCGGCCCAGGCGCTCGGCCGGGCGCAGTCGGTGGTCACGCGGCAGATCCAGGACCTGGAGGCCCGGCTCGGCTTCGCCCTGTTCGACCGCGAGGGACGCGGCGTCGCGCCGACCGAGCGCGGGCGGCTGTTCCACGTCGAGGTCGAGCGTCACCTGGCCGGCCTGGAACGACTGGGCGCGCTCGCCGATGCCATCCGCGTCGGCGCCCACGCCTCGCTCGACATCGCCTCGATCCCCGCCTTCGCCGCCGGCCTGCTGCCGCTGGCCATCGCCCGCCTGCCCGATGTCGAGGCCACTCCCATCAACCTGCGCGCCCTGGGGGGCGAGGAAGTCGCCGCCCAGGTGCGCGGCCGCCTGAGCGATCTCGGCTTCTGCAGCCTGCCGGTGCGCGGGGCCGGCCTGCAGGTGCACTGGGCGATCGAGGTCGACTGCGTGGCCGTCCTGCGCGAGGAGGACCCGCTGGCGGCCCATGCGGTGCTGCCGCTGAAGGCGCTGGACGGCCGCCGGCTCATCACCACGGCCAACCCCTATCGCCAGCGCCGCCACGTCGACGAGGCCCTGCAGGGCGCCGGCCTGTCGCGCCGGACCCCGCTGGACACCAACACCTCGCTGAGCGCGATGGCATCGGTGCGGGCCGGGCTGGGCATCGCGCTGATCGAGCCGCTGTCGATCACCGGGGCGCCGATGCACGGGCTGGTCCAGCGCCCGCTCGATGTCGCCCTGCCGTTCCGCTATGGCGTGATCACGCGCGGCGGCTTCGAATTGCCGGCGCACCTGCGCGAACTGATCTCCCACGTCGCGGCGGTGATCCGCGAGGCGATCCCCTCCTGCGTGCAGATGCCCGCCGCCCGGGACGACGTGATGGGCGCGAGCGGCGCCACGCGCGCGACGCGGGCCGGCCGGGCCGCCGAAGCGAAGGACGGGACCCGCTCATGAGCCTGCGCGAACTCGAAGCCCGCCTCGCCGGGGAACTCGACCTGCTCGGCCTGCCCGCCCGGGCCTGGCTGACGCCGCGCGCCGGCGTGCGCGATGTCGTCGTCGTCGGCGCCGGCCTGTCGGGCCTGTGCGGTGCCGCCGCCCTCCGCTTCCTGGGCATCGCCGATGTCGAGATCCTCGACCGCGCGCCGGCCGGCCGGGAGGGCCCGTGGGTCACCTTCGCCCGCATGAACACGCTGCGCACGCCCAAGGAGGCCACGGGCCCGGCATTGGGCGTGCCGTCGCTGACGCCGCGCGCCTGGTATGTGGCCCGGTTCGGCGCGGCGGCCTGGGACGCGCTCGAACGCATCCCGCGCGAGACCTGGATGGAGTACCTGGTCTGGTATCGCCGCGTGCTCGACCTGCCGGTGCGCAATGGCGTGTCGGTGCGTCAGGTGCGGCCGCGCGCCGATGGCCTGATCGAGGTCCACACCGATGCCGGGGCCGAGCCGGTCCTGGCGCGCCGCGTGGTCCTCGCCACCGGCCTCGACGGCCTGGGCGGGCCGCTCGTGCCGGACGTGGCGCGCTCGGTGGACCCGCGCTTCTGGGCCCATTCCTCGGCCCCGCTCGATGCCGCCCGGCTCCGGGGCCGGCGCATCGCCGTGGTCGGCGCCGGCGCATCGGCCATGGACAACGCGGCCCACGCGCTGGAGGCCGGCGCCGCCTCGGTCGACATCCTGGTGCGCCGCCCGGCGATGCCGCGCGTCGACAAGTTCAGCGGCGTCGGCAGCCGGGGCACGGCGCATGGCTTTCGCGACCTGCCGCTGGAGACGCGGGCGCGGCTGCTGCGGCTCGACCAGGCGGCGCAGCTGCCGGCGCCGCGCGCCAGCGTGCTGCGGGTCTCGCGGCATCCGCACGCGCGCTTCCATTTCGGCTGCCCGATCCAGGCCATGACCGAGGCCGGCGACACGGTGCGCGTGCGCACCCCCCGGGGCGAGGCCGGCTTCGACTTCGTCGTCTTCGCCACCGGCTTCGTGGTCGACGCGATGCGTCGCCCGGAGCTGAGCGCGATCGCGCCGCAGCTCCTGCTCTGGCGCGACGTCCGCGATGCCCCGGCCGCCGGGGCCGCCGATGCCAGCGCGTCCAACCCGGTGCTGGGCGCGGCCTTCGAGCTGCAACCGAAGTCGCCGCAGGCCAGTCCGTTCCTCGACCGCATCCACGCCTTCAACCATGCCGCCGTGGCCACGCACGGCAAGCTGACCAGCGGCATCCCCTCCATCAGCGACGGCGCGCGACGGCTGGCGCAGGGCATCGTCGGCAGCCTGTTCGTCGAGGACCGGGACGAGTTCGTGCGGCGCTTCGCCGACTACGACGTGCCCGAGCTGCTGGGCGACGAATGGACCGAGGCCGAGCGGCTCGACGACCCGGTGCCGCCGCCACTCCGAGAACAGGAAACATCATGAGCTCCCACCCGACCCTGCAGGTCTTCTATGGCATCTCCAGCCCCTGGGCCTACTTCGGCGCCCGACGCGCCCAGGCGATCGCCGAGCGCCATGGCGCGACCCTGTCGCTGCGCCCGATCCGCATCATCGAGGCCAATGGCGGCATCCCGCTGCGCACCCGCCTGGCGCCCCGGCAGGACTACCACGCGCTGGAACTGGCGCGCTGGCGCGAGCACCTGGGCATCCCGCTGAACCTGGCGCCGCGCTTCTATCCCTGCCGCACCATCGAGATCGCCGCCAAGGCCGTGATCGCCCTCCAGCAGGCCGGCCTGGACGCGCCGGCGTTCTCCTTCGGCGTCCAGCGCGCGCTGTGGGCCGAGGAGCGCGACATCGCCGATGTCGACACGCTGCGGCGGATCGCGCTGGCCACGGCCGGCGAGGCCGCCGTCGCCCTGGTGCGCGACCCGGCGCCGGCCGACGTCGAGGCGCAGTGGCACGCCAACCTGGCCGAGGCCGAGCGCCTGGGCATCTTCGGCACGCCGACCTATGTCGTCGACGGCGAGCCGTTCTGGGGCCAGGACCGGCTCGACTTCGTCGACCGCCGGCTGCAGGCCCTCGCCCGATCCACCGCTTCCTGATCCACCGCATCCCCCCCGAGCACCGCACCATGGACCCCATCACCCGCACCCCCGAGTCGACCGCCCTGCACGAGCGCTCCATCGTCATCGACGCCCTGCACACCTGCAACTGGAGCCGCGAGATCTTCGAGGAGGCGCACGCCGCCGGCATCACCGCGCTGAACGCCTCCAACGTGCTGTGGGAGAACTTCAGCCAGGGCATCGACGAGGTGGCGGCCTGGAACCACCGCTTCGCCGAGCATGCCGACCTGATCATGCCGGTGCGGACCGTGGGCGACATCGAGCGCGCCAAGGCCAGCGGCAGGACCGGCATCATCATGGGCTGGCAGAACACCTCGCCGCTGGAGGACCGGCTCGACTACCTCGAGATCTTCAAGCGCCTGGGCGTGGGCATCATGCAGCTGACCTACAACACCCAGAACTACTCCGGCAGCGGCTACCTGGAGGCCAACGACAGCGGCCTGTCGGGCTTCGGGCGCGAGGTGGTCGACGAGATGGGCCGCGTCGGCGTGCTGTGCGACCTCAGCCACGTCGGCGACCGCACCACGGCCGATGTCATCGCCCACTCGCGCCAGCCGGTGGCCATCACCCACGTGCTGCCCCGCGCGCTGCACGACGTCAAGCGCAACAAGCCCGACGAGCTGTTCCTGGCCTGCGCCGAGAAGGGCGGCGTCATCGGCATCAGCTTCTTCTCGCCCGGCCTGAAGGCCGGCAACGACTCGACCGTGCACGACGTGCTCGATGCCATGGAACACGTCATCGACCTGGTCGGCTGGGACCACGTCGGCATCGGGACCGACTACAGCCAGGGCCACGCGCGTCCCGGCCCGTGGCTGCTGTGGGCCAACCGCGACAAGGGCACGGCGCGCAAGCTGACCGAATTCGGCTCGGTGAAGATCAACAAGCCCGCCGGCGTCGAGAAGCTGCACCAGTTCCCCCACATCACCGCCGCCATGCTGCAGCGCGGCTGGAGCGAGGCATCGATCACGAAGCTGCTCGGTGGCAACTGGCTCGCCCTGCTGCGGCGCGTCTGGGGCGCCTGAGACGCCGCCACCGCCACCGCCACCGCCACCGCCACCGCCCGCTTTCCCCCACCCCCTGGAGTTCCCATGAAGTCTCGCGTACGTGCCGTACTGCCCCCGGCGTGCCTGATCGCCTCCGCCCTGCTGCCGTTCCAGACCCAGGCGCAGGGTTCGGTCACGGTCTATGGCGTCATCGATCTCAACCTGGAGCGCTCGAACCACCGCAACATCAATGGCGGCTATGGCGACCTGACGCAGCTGAAGTCCGACGGCCTGTTCGGCTCGCGCCTGGGCTTCCGTGGCAGCGAGGACCTGGGCGGCGGCACCAAGGCCCTGTTCACGCTCGAGGCCGGCCTGGGGCCGGACAGCGGGACGGCCGGCAACGCGACGCGCTTCTTCAACCGGCTGTCGTTCGTCGGCCTCGAGAACGACAGGCTGGGCCGGCTGACCTTCGGGCGCCAGTACACGGCGCAGTTCGACGTGCTGTCGCGCTACTTCCCGCTGACCCGCGCGCCGCAGTACGAGCCCTACGCGCAGATCGAGTCGATCTACACCGACAACTCGGTCAAGTACACCTACCTCTCCGGGCCGGTGAAGCTGGAGGGCCACTATGGCTTCGGCGAATCGACCCAGGGCCGCCGGGGCGCCGCCAACTACTCCGTCGGCGTGGCCTACGAGCCCACCGGATGGGGCGTCGCGCTGTCGTACGACCAGACCAACACCGCCTACGCGACCACCGGCGACCTCGGCAACTACGGCTATGTGCGCAAGCTCGTCGCCGCCGCCCGCTACACCCTGGGCGCCGCCACCTTCTACGCCGGCATCCGCGACGGCCGCACGGTCAACCCCAACGCCGTCCTGACGACCCGCGACAACATCGCCTATGCCGGCGTCGAGTACCAGTTCACGCCGACCATCAATGCCGCCATCGGCTACTACCAGAACAACGTGCACTCCACCACCGCGCCCTCCACCGGCACGCCCCGGTCGATCGCGGCCCGCGCGACCTATGCGCTGTCCAGGCGCACCGATGTCTATGCCGTCTACGGCACGGCGCGCAACGCGGCGCTGAACTTCAATGCCCTGTCGACCCTGCAGCCGGGCACCGACGACCAGACCGCCTTCGCGCTCGGCATCCGCCACCTCTTCTGAAACCGCTCCACCGCCTCCAAGGACTCCCTCCATGCGCCTGCTTCCCCGCGTACTGACCGCCTGCCTCGCGGCCCTCGTCGTCGGCTCCAGCCTGGCCGACACCTTCCCCAGCCGGGCCATCAAGCTGGTGGTGCCGTTTCCGCCCGGCCAGTCGTCCGACACCCTGAGCCGCCTGGTCGGCGAGCAGATGGCGGCCCGGCTCGGCCAGCCGGTGGTGATCGACAACCGCCCGGGCGCCGGTGGCGTGATCGGCACCCAGTACGTGGCGACGCAGCCGGCCGACGGCTACACGCTGGTGGCGGGTGGCAGCGGCCCGATGACCGTCTCGCCGACCCTGCAGCCCGGCGTCGCCCGGTACGACGCCGTCAGGAGCTTCAGCCCGGTGGCCGGCGTGGCGCGGATCGCCCAGGTGATCGTGGTGTCCAGCGACTCGCCGATCCGCGACCTGCAGGCCCTGGTGGGCAGCGCCCGCCGCAAGGCCGGCGTGGTGACCTATGGCTCGTCCGGCAACGGCACGACGCAGCACCTGTTCATGGAGATGCTCAATGCCGCCGCCGACATCCGCATGACCCACGTGCCCTACAAGGGTTCGGCCCCGGCCCTGAACGACCTGATCGGCGGCCAGATCGACCTGATGTCGGACACCATCACGGCCATGACGCCACTGATCCGCGCCGGCAAGGTGCGGCCCATCGCCGTCACCTCCGCCAGGCGCTGGCCGACGCTGCCGGAGGTGCCGACGGTGGCCGAGCAGGGCTACCCCGGCTATGCCGCCGAGGGCTGGGTCGCGTTCCTGGCGCCGGCCGGCACGCCGCCGGCCGTCGTCGGCCAGCTCGAGGGCTCGGTCAGGGCGGCGCTGGCGGACCCGCCGACGCGCGCCCGCATCGCCGAGCTCGGCTTCCTGCCGATGGACCTCGACCAGGACCAGCTGCGCGACTTCCTGCAGTCCGAGACGCGCAAGTTCAAGCAGGTGATCGAGACCGCCCACATCAAGGTCGAGTGAGTCCTGCGCGCGCGCCGGCGACGGGCGCGCGCCACGAGCGGCTCACTGCCGCGGAACCCGGGCCTCGGTCGCGATGCGCTTCCACAGCTCGATCTCCGCGCCCTGGAAGGCGCGCATCTCCTGCGGTCCGCCGCGCATCGTCTCGGCGCCGATGCGCTCGTAGAACTCGCGCGTCTCGGGCAGGGTCTCGATGCGCGTCAGCAGCTCGGCCAGCCGCTCGGTCTCGGCCCGAGGGGTGCGGGCCGACACCATGGCGCCGACCCATGTGTAGGCCGCGAAGCCCGGCAGGCCGGCCTCGGCGGCCGTCGGCACGTCGGGCAACGCGGGCACGCGCCGGTCGGCCGCGACGGCGAGCGCGCGCACCCTGCCCGACTGCACCAGCTCCCTGACGCTGGTGACCTCGGCGAAGGCCATGTGGACCGTGCCGGACACCACCCCCACCACCGCCTCGCCGGCGCCCTTGAAGGGCACGTGGGTGGTCCGCACCCGGGCCACGTCGTTGAAGAGTTCGCCCATCAGCTGGTAGCCCGCCGATCCGGCGCCATAGTCGATCACGCCCGGCCGGGCGCGGGCACCCGCGATCAGATCGGCCAGGCTCGCATGGGGCGAGGCGCCCGGCACGACGATCAGCGCCGGCGCCCGCATCATCATCGTCAGGGGCGCCAGGTCGGTGGTGGGGTCGTAGGGCAGCGCCCTGAACAGCGCGACATTGACCGCCAGCGTCGAGTTGCTGCCGACGAAGACGGTGTAGCCATCGGCCGGGCTGGCGAGCACGGTCTTGACGGCGATGAAGCCGTTGGCGCCGGGCTTGTTGTCCACCACCACCGGCTGGCCGGTCAGCTCGGTGAGCTTGCGGCCGAAGTACCGCGCCGAGGTGTCGGTGCCGCTGCCCGGCGGGAACGGCACCACGAAGCGGATCGGCCGCGAGGGGAATTCCTGCGCGGCGGCGGGCGCGGCGGGCGCGATGGCCAGCAGCAGGGTGGCGCTCAGCAGCGCCAGGGTGGCGGCGACGGTACGACGGGTCGTTGTCATGGATGTGCCTCCCGCGCTCAGTCGAGCGTGATGCCGGTGGACTTCACGACGCCGGCCCAGCGCGTGAGTTCGCGCTGGACGTAGGCGCCGTACTCCTGCGGCGTCGAGCCCAGCGGCTCGGCGCCCTGCAGCGCCAGTCGCTCGCGCACGTCGGGCGCCTGCAGGGCCTTGCGGATCTCGGCGTTCAACCGCTCGACCACCGCCGGCGGCGTGCCCGCCGGCACCATCACGCCCTGCCAGGCGCCGACCTCGAAGCCCGGCATGCCCGACTCCGCGAGCGTCGGCACGTCCGGGAACAGCGACATGCGCCGGGCGGTCGTCACCGCCAGCATCCGCATGCGCTTGTCGTGCACGAAGCCCATCACCGAGTTGACGGTGTCGGTCATGAACTGGATCTGGTTGCCCACCAGGTCGACGTCCGCCGGGGCGCTGCCCTTGTAGGGCACGTGCGTCGCCTCCAGCCCGTGCGCCTGCACGAACTGGTAGGCCCCCAGGTGCGTCACGTTGCCATTGCCCGCCGAGCCGTACGACAGCTTGCCGGGATGCGCCCGGGCATGGGCCACGAACTCCCGCACCGTGGTCGCCGGGATCGACGGATGCACCACCAGCGCCAATGGCACCACCGCCACCAGCGCGACCGGCGCCAGGTCCTTGCGCACGTCGTAGGGCACGTTGCGGTAGAGCGCCGGGCTCAGGGCGATGGACGAGGTGTTGTAGAGCACGGTGTAGCCATCGGCCGGCGCCTTGACCACGGCCTGCGCGCCGATGTTGCCGTTGGCGCCGCCCCGGTTGTCGACCAGCACGCTCTGGCCCATCTGCTCGCCCAGCTTCTGCGCCAGCACGCGCGCGATCAGGTCGGTCGGGCCGCCGGGCGGGAACGGCACCACCATCGTGATCGGCCTGGCCGGATAGGGCGCGGGCTGCGCCAGGGCGGTGGTCGTCGCGCCGAGCGCGAGCAGCGCGCCGCCGAGGACGCGCCAGCCGGGACGGCGTGCCGTGGCCGCTGGCGGGGTCGATGCGGATGCGGCTGTGGATGCGGATGCGGGGTGGGCCATGCGTTGTCTCCGTGGCGTTGTGCTTCTTCGGGGGGGAACCGTCGGGGCGCGGCCGGGGCGCCGTCGCGGCGCCTCGTCGCGCTCAGGCGATCGGCGTGTCGGCGCCGGCCAGCAGGCGCCGCGCGTCGTAGTGCATGACGCAGCGGTCGTGCTGGTTGAAGACCGTGATGCGCGAATCGACGATGGCGCGGCCGCCGCGCGAGGTCGGCCGGATGCCCGTGACCTCGACCACCGCGTCGATGCTGTCGCCCACGCGCACCGGCGCGTGGATCCGCTGCGTCAGCTCGAGCATGGCGAGCCCGGTGCCCTGGATCATGGTCTGCAGGATGAAGCCCTCGATCAGCGCATAGGTCAGCGCCGCCGGCACCGGCCGGCCGGCGATGGCGCCGGCCTCGTAGTCGGCGTCGATGAAGATCGCCTCCAGCATGCCGGTGACGCCGATGAAGCCGACCAGGTCGGCCTCGGTCACGGTGCGCCGGAAGGTGCGCAGCCGCTGGCCGATGCCCAGCTGCTGCCAGACGAAGCCCTGGCCGAGGCGCGGCAGCATGGCGTCCCGGGGCTGGCGGTGGGTGTCGCGATCGGTCATGGCGTGGGCTCCTGGAGGGATGGGACATGGGCGTCGTCGGGGACGTGGGGCGCGCGGGACGCGTCGGCGCCGGCGATCAGCGCGTCGATGCGCTCGGGCGGCCAGCCCGCGGCGGCCAGGCTCTGGCGCGTGTGCTGGCCCAGGCGCGGCGGCATGCCGACCGGGGGCCGCGCGCCGTCGAAGCTCACCGGCACGCCGGGAAAGCGCAGCGTGCCCATGGCGGGATCGTCCAGCGTCGCGAAGAAGCCGGTCGCCACCAGGTGCGGATCGGCCGGCAGGTCGTCGAGGCGGCTGACCGGGGCGGCCGGGATCTCCAGTCGCTCGCAGGTGGCGAGCCAGTGCGCCGTGGTGCCGCGCGCGACATGCCCGCCGGCGATCTCCAGCAATTCCCCGATGTGCCGCGTGCGCGCCCCGACGTCGACGAAGCGCGCATCGTCGGCCAGCATCGGCGCGCCGACCTCGGCGAAGAAGCGCCGCCAGTGCGCGTTCGTGTAGGGCATCATGCAGACGTGGCCGTCGGCGGTGCGCCAGGGCCGCCGCCAGGGCGTCAGCAGGCGTGGATAGCCCGCCGGCGCGAGCGGCGGCTCGAAGTGCGCCCCGTACAGGTGCTCGACCAGGTTGAAGGCCACCATGGTCTCGAACATCGGGATCTCCACCACCGCGCCACGCCCGGTGCGCTCGCGCCGGAACAGCGCCGCCAGGATGGCCTGGGCGCCGACCAGCGCGCAGGTCTTGTCCGCCGCGATGGTCGGCAGGTAGCGCGCCTCGCCCGACTGCATCTGCATCAGTGCGGCCAGCCCCGACATGCCCTGGATGACGTCGTCGTAGGCCGGCCGGCCGGCATACGGGCCATCCTGCGCGAAGCCGTGGAAGCCGGCGTACACCAGCCGGGGGAAGCGCGCGGACAGCGTCGCCGGGTCGATGCCCAGCGGCGCCAGCTTCTGCGGCCGCATGCTGTGCATGAAGACATCGGCATCGGCGAGCAGCGCCATCAGCGCCTCGCGCGCGGCCGGCCGCTTGAGGTCCAGCACCACGCTCTTCTTGCTGCGGTTGCTGCCCAGGAACAGCGCCGACATGCCGGGCTCCGTCGCCGGGCCGGTGTGGCGCGTCGAGTCGCCCTCGGGCGGCTCGATCTTGATCACCTCGGCGCCATGGTCGGCCAGCGTCTGGCTGGCCAGCGGCCCGAACACCACGCTCGACAGGTCGAGCACCTTGATTCCTTCCAGCGGCAGCATCGTCCGGCGTCCCCTCGTCATGGCCGGTGGTCCGGCGTCGTCGGTTGTTGGTCGTCGTCTCTCTTCGTCTCGCGTCGTCTCGCGTCGTCTCCGGCCGCCATTCTGGAAAGCGCCGCCGGCGCGGTCCAATATCAATCGCGCGCCCTGTGATACCTTCCGCGCCCATGGACACGCGACTCCTGCGTCACTTCATCGCGTTGGCCGAGACGCTCAACTTCCACCGCGCCGCCGAGCGCCTGCACATCGCCCAGCCGCCACTGTCGGCCTCGATCCGGCGGCTCGAGGCGCGCGTCGGCGTGCCGCTGTTCGCGCGCAACCGCCGTGGCACCGAGCTGACGCCGGCGGGCGTGGCGGCCCTGGAGCACGCGCGGCGCGCGGTGTTCTTCGGCGACGAGTTCACGCGCTCGGCGCTGGCGGCGGCGCGCGGCGAGGCCGGCGTGCTGCGGGTCGGCTTCGTCGGCTCGGCCACCTACGCGCTGATGCCGCGCGTGCTGCCGCACTTCCGCACCCGGCATCCGGGGGTCCAGCTGGCGCTGTCGGAATCGACCACGGCGCGCATCGTCGACATGGTCGAGCGCGGCGACATCGACGTCGGCCTGGTGCGCTTCCCGATCGGCCGCGCCTGCCAGGCGCGCATCGTCGCGGCCGAACGCGATGTCTTCGTGGCCGCGCTGTCGGCCGACCACGCGCTGGCCCGGCGGCGCCGCGTCAAGCTCGCCGACCTGGCGGCCGAAGCCTTCGTGATGTATGGCCCGACCGAGGTGCCGGGCCTGCATGCCGCCGCGATGCTGGCCTGCCAGGAGGCGGGTTTCGTGCCGCGCGTGGCGCAGGAGGCGACCCAGGTGCAGACCGTGATCAGCCTGGTGGAGAGCGGCATGGGCATCGCCCTGGTGCCTTCCGTGGCGGCGCGGCACACCACGCGCAAGGTGGTCTTCAAGCCGCTGTCGGGCGCCGGCGCCGCGACCTCGATCGGGCTGGCGCTGGCGCTGCCGCCGACCGGCGGAACCTCGGCCGCGCTGCGCTTCCTGGAATGCGTGCTGGCGCGGCCGGCCGGGGATGGGACGGCCGACGGCGCCTAGGCGCCGGGCGGCGCGCCGTCGGTGGCGGACCGCGCCGGCGCGCCCGCGAACTCGCGCTCCGCGAGGCGGCGGAAGCTCTGCGCGGCGCCGCTCTCCATGTCCGGCCGGTAGGCCAGCGCAAGGCCGATCGCCGCTCCCTCGGGCAGTCCGGTCAGCGGCCGATACACCATCTTCTGCGAGGCGAAGCGCTGCATGACCGAAGGCACCAGGGCGACGCCGAGCCCGCTCTCGACCATCGCCAGGACGGTCTGCACCTGCGTCGCCTCCTGCGCCACGCGCGGCACGAAGCCCGCGTGCTGGCAGGCCAGCATGGCCGCGCCGTGCAGGCCGGCCGCGAAGCCGCGCGTGTACAGCACGAAGGCCTCGTGCGCCATGTCGCCGAGCGACAGTTCGGACCGGGCCGCCAGCGGGTTGCCGCGCGGGATGGCGGCGACGAACTCGTCGCGCTCCAGCGGCACCAGGCGCGCGCGCGTGCCGTCGAGCAAGGGCGTGCGCACGATGCCGACGTCGAGCTCGTCGCTCTCGATCTGCTGCAGGATGAGCGTCGAGGTCGCTTCCTTCAGGGTCAGCTCGACCCCCGGATAGGCGGCGCGGAACAGCGGCACCAGCCGCTGCAGCATGCCGGAGGTGCACGAGCCGACGAAGCCCACGCGCAGGCTGCCGCCGGTGCCCTGCGCGGCATGGGTCGCCGATTCGACGAACTGGTCGTTGTGGAACAGCAGGCGGCGCGCCTCGACCAGCGCCGCGCGGCCGCTGGGCGTGAGGGCGACGCCGCTGCTCGAACGCGTGAAGAGCCTGGCGCCGAGTTCGGCCTCGAGCTTCTGGATCGACACCGACAGCGGCGGCTGCGCCATGTGCAGGCGTTCGGCCGCCTTGCGGAAATTGAGCGTGTCGGCGAGGACGACGAAATGGCGGATGCGCCGGAGGTCCATGGTGGTCGCGCGAAAGGGTGGGTTCAGCATAACCGTTCACCCCGCGCGGACCGCCGCGCCCTCAGCCGCCGAACCGGGGCGCGCGCTTCTCGATGAAGGCCATGACGGCTTCGCGATGGTCGGGCGTCTGGTGCGACACCGCCTGGTACATCGCGGCGAGTTCCAGCAGGGTGTCCAGGCGGGTCGTCATGCCCTCGCGGATCAGGCGCTTGGTCAGTCGCACGGCATGGGGTGGATTGGCCGCGATCTCCTCGGCCAGCCGGCGGGCGCAGGCCATCAGCTCGGCCGCCGGCACCACCTGCGAGACCAGGTTCCAGTCGAGCGCGCAGCGCGCGTCGATGGTGCGGCCGGTGTAGGAGAGCTCGGCCGCGCGCGACAGCCCGATGATGCGCGGCAGCAGCCAGGCGCCGCCATCGCCGGCGACGATGCCGACCTTCACGAAGCTCTCCGCGAACCTGGCGCCGTCGGCGGCGATCCGGATGTCGCACATGCAGGCCAGGTCCAGGCCGGCGCCGATGGCATGGCCGTTGACGGCCGCGATCACCGGCACCTCCAGGTTGAACAGTGCGAGCGGCAGGCGCTGGATGCCGGCGCGGTAGTCGTGCCGCACCTGCATGGCGTCGACCTCCCCGGCGGTCTGGCGCAGCATCGCCTTGACATCGCCGCCGGCCGAGAAGGAGCCGCCGTTGCCCGTCAGGATCACGGCGCGCACCGAGCGGTCGCCATCGATGCGCCGCACGGCCTCCAGGAACTCGTCGACCATCGTGTTGCCGGTGAGCGGGTTGTGGCGTTGCGGATCGTTCATCGTCAGCGTGACGACGTGGTCGTTTTGCTCGTAGAGCAGGCATGGGTTCATGGAGGGGATTTTGTTGGCCGTGCCGGCACCATGCCGGCCACGGGGCGAGCCTAAGCCGCCGCGTGGCATCGGTCCAATATCGATTTCGCTGATGGCGATACCGTTTCGACGACGTGCCATCGCCAGCGCGACCCCTCATCGACCCCGACCCTGTCAGTGCAAACCCGCATCGGCGATACCGGAACGCTATCGATATTCCTCCAAACAATATTGGACGGCGGGTCGGCTGGGCTCTTACGCTCGTCGCCATGACATCGCTTCTGGGCCACATCAAGGTTCTCGACCTGACCCGCATCCTGGCCGGCCCGTGGGCGACCCAGAATCTCGCCGACATGGGCGCCGAGGTGATCAAGATCGAACGCCCCGTGCAGGGCGACGACACCCGCACCTGGGGCCCGCCGTTCCTGAAGGACGCCGAGGGCCACGAGACGCGCGACTCGTCGTATTTCCTCAGCGCCAACCGCGGCAAGAAGTCGGTGACCTGCGACCTGTCGTTGCCCGAGGGCCAGGAACTGATCCGCGCCCTGGCCAGGGATGCCGACGTGGTGGTGGAGAACTACAAGGTCGGCACGCTGGCGCGCTACGGCCTGGCCTACGAGGACCTGCGGCGCATCAACCCCCGGCTGGTCTACTGCTCGGTGACCGGCTTCGGCCAGGACGGCCCCTACGCGGCATTGCCGGGCTACGACTTCGTCTTCCAGGGCATGGGCGGGCTGATGAGCATCACCGGCCAGCCCGAGGGCACGCCGGGCGACGAGCCGATGAAGGTGGGCATCGCCATCACCGACCTGCTCACCGGCATGTACGCCAC
>Ga0308164_10002127_pt1 | contig 20571 bp, 10 predicted proteins | sample PhyTR2_FD_201031 | JGI IMG/M metagenome (GOLD analysis project Ga0308164, IMG submission 201031) | Phyllosphere microbial communities from UC Gill Tract Community Farm, Albany, California, United States - DLSLT.R2 | ecosystem: Host-associated > Plants > Phyllosphere > Unclassified | place: USA... | reverse complement strand
ACCCTCCCTTTTGGAACCCGCACCATGCCAAACAGCCAGGCCGCTAAAGGCCTTCCCGAACATAACCAGCAGAGCGTCAAGCAGCAGTGGCTGGCAATCCTGTCGGTTGCCGTGGGCGCCTTCGCCCTCGTCACCAGCGAATTTCTCCCGGTCGGCGTACTCAACGACGTCGCCAGCGACCTCGGCATCAGCGCCGGCCACGCCGGCCTCATGGTCACCCTGCCCGGCATCATGGCCGCCCTCGCCGCGCCCCTGCTGTCGGTGTTCATCGGTGCCATGGACCGCCGCTACCTGCTGATCACCCTCACGCTGCTGATGATCATCGCCAATGCCGTGGTTGCCTACGCCGCCGACTTCAACCTGCTGCTGGTCGGCCGCGTACTGCTGGGTGTCAGCATCGGCGGCTTCTGGGCCACTGCCATCGCCCTCAGCGGCCGCTTGGCGCCCAAAGGCCTCGGCGTGGCCCAGGCGACCTCGATCATCATGGTCGGCGTGACCTTGGCAACGGTATTGGGCGTGCCCGTCGGCACCTGGCTGAGCGGCCTGATGGGCTGGCGCATGACCTTCCTGGTCACCGCCCTGGTGGGCGTACCAGTGCTGCTGGCGCAAGTCCTGCTGCTGCCGCGGCTCATCCCGGAAAAAGCCATCCGCATGAGCGACCTGCCGGCGCTGTTCATCAACCCGCAAGCCCGCGTCGGCCTGATCGCCGTACTGCTCATCGGCCTGGCGCACTTCGCCGCCTACACCTACGTCGCGCCCTTCTTCAAACAAAGCTCCGGCTTCGATGGCCCGACCATCGGCTCCCTCCTGCTGCTGTACGGGATCGCCGGCGTCGCGGGCAACATCTTCGCCGGCTTCGCCGCCAACCGCAGCGTGCGCCACACCCTGATGCTGGTCGCCCTGATGATCGGCGCCAGCACCGCCCTGTTTCCCCACTTCGCCACCGGCATGACCGGCGCCGCCATGCTGATCGCCCTCTGGGGCTTCGCCTTCGGCGCGTTCCCGGCCTGCTCCAGCATCTGGATGTTCGTGGTGGCGCCCAAGGACGTCGAGCGCGGCATGCCGCTGTTCGTCGCCATGTTCCAGGTCATCATCGCCCTGGGGTCGTTCTTCGGCGGCCAGATCGTCGACCGCCTCGGCACCTCCGTGCTGCTGAGCCTGGCCACGGCGCTGGTGGGCTGCGGCTTCGTCACCGTGCTGGTGCTCGGGCGCAACGTCAGCAACAGCCTGGCGGCACAACCGGGCTGATGGGCAGGTAGAGCGACGGCCTGGCTATGGCCGTCGCTCTACCCCCATGAACAAATCTTCGGTCTTTTTGCGCACAGCCGTTATAGAACCCCCACCCCACGGACCTTACCTTGCAAGGCAAGCCCCAGCCTCCCCGCCGCGGAACTGGCTTCCCTACACCCGCAAGGATGTCCCATGAAATACACCTTCAAACAGCTGCCCCTCGCCCTGGGCCTCGCGCTCTCCCTGTCCGCCCACGCCGCTGCGCCCGCCTCGGTCGCCGTGGCTCCGCAGTACGACACCAGCCACGTCTACGTCGCCCCCGGCGATGTCGACAACTTCGTCAAAAGCTTCCTCGCCACCTTTGGCGGCAAAAGCACTGCGCAAGTCGTCGTCAACGTACTGCCCGTGCCCAGCAGCACCACCTCGCAGCTGCTGCAAACGCCCGTCGGCACCGTGTCGCTGTTCGGCTTCACCACCCCCATTCCCGTGCCCTTCGGCGCCGAGCGCAACGGCTACCTGGTCAAGGACATGGACCTCGCCCTGGCCGAAGCCAAGCAGCACGGCGCCGACGTGATCGTCAGCGACTTCCCCGACCCGATCGGCCGCGACGCCGTGGTGCAATGGCCAGGCGGCGTCAACATGCAGCTCTACTGGCACACCAAGACCCCGGCCTACGCCCCCTTCCAGACCGTCCCGGAAAACCGCGTATACCTCTCGCCGTTGCGCGCCGACGCCTTCATCAAAAGCTTCCTCGGCTTCTCCCACGGCAAAATCGTCGCCGACGAAAAGCATCTGGACGGCGCGGTCGTGGGTGAACCCGGCAAGCGCATCCGCCGCATCCAGCTCGAATCCGACTTCGGCAAAATGATGGTGTTCGTCACCGACGGCCACCTGCCCTTCCCTTATGGCCACGAAACCACCGGCTACGAAGTCAGCGACCTTGCCGCCACCGTGGCGAAGGCCGAAAGCGCCGGCGCGCGCCTGCTGATCGAGCCGCAAGCCGAGCCTGGCCGGCAGTCGGCCATGGTTGAATTCCCCGGCGGCTATGTCGCCGAAATCCACCAGCCGGTCGCCAGCAAATGAAGGCCGTGCGTCATAGCCTGTACGGCTGGACTCTGTTGGCATTGGGGGTCAGCACCGGCCACGCGGCGGAAATTCTCGACCGGCCGGCGCTGAAGGCCAATCGCTGGCAAGAAGACTGGTCAGTGCTGCAGAACCCGGCCCTGCGCACCGCGCCGCTGGACAGCCTCAAATACCTGTCGCTATCGGCAGACGACCCGTACCGCTACGTCTCCTTCGGCGCCACGCTGCGCGAACGCTTCGAAATGAACAACGCCAATGGTTTCGGCATCGGCAGCCGGGCCAACGACGCCTGGCTGATCCAGCGCCTGCAGGTGCACGCCGACCTGCACCTGAACGAACACTGGCGCGTGTTCACCCAGCTCGAAGACGCCCGCGCCTTCGACAAGACCACCCTCGGCGGCGCCGACCAGAACCACCTGGACCTGCGCCTGGCCTTCGCCGAATACGTCGACCAAACCACCACCCACACCCTCAAGGCGCGGGTCGGCCGCCAGGATTTCGCCTTCGACCTGCAGCGCTTCATCTCGTCCCGGGATGGACCCAACGTGCGGCAATCCTTCGACGCCCTGTGGGCCGACTGGGAAACCCCGCAATGGCGCTTTATCGGCATCGCCAGCCACCCGGTGCAGTACCTGGACAACCGCCATTTCGACGACAAATCCAATTCCGATGTGGCCTTTCACATGCTGCGGGCGGAACGGCTGGTGGGCGGCAAGAACGAGCTGTCGGCCTACTACGGCCTGTACGAGGAGCGCGATGCCAGCTACCTGGATGCCCAGGGTGACGAGCACCGCAACATCTTCGATGCGCGCCTGGGCGGCGCGTCGGGGCCCTATGACTGGGACCTGGAGGGCATGGTCCAACGCGGCGCCGTGGGCGGCAAGGGCATCCGCGCCTGGGGTGGCGGCAGCCGGCTCGGCTACACCTGGCAAAGCCTGCCCTGGACCCCGCGCCTGGGTCTGCAACTGGACGCCGCTTCCGGCGACAAGCACCGCGGCGACGGCACGCTCGGCACCTTCAACCCTCTGTTCCCCAACGGCTACTACTTCTCCCTGGCCGGCTACACGGGCTACAGCAACCTGATCCACGCCAAGCCGTCGATCACGCTCAAGCCCATGGCCGGGCTGTCGATCCAGACCGCGGTCGGGTTGCTCTGGCGCCAGACCACGGCGGACGCGGTCTACACCCAGCCCAACCTGCCGGTGGCTGGGACCGCTGGCCAGGGCGGCCGCTGGACCGGCTACTACGACCAGCTACGGGTCGACTATGCGTTCAATCGCAATGTCAGTGGCGCGGTGGAAGCGGTGCACTACGAGGTCGGCGAGGCGCTGCGCGATGCCGGGGGCAATGACAGCAATTATCTGGGGGTGGAACTCAAGTTCATGTGGTGAACGCTGCTGGCCGACAGCAATGAACGTCGCCTGACAGGGCGATGAAACGTGCTTGCCACCACGCGCAGCACGTTCATCGGCCTGCACCTAAAGCATTACCAACAATCGCCGATAAAATGCTCGAGAGCCCATTGTAGGAGCCCTCCCGGCGAAGCTATGCTTCACTGCAGGCACAATGCCACCACCCCATCGTTCAATCCAAAACCGCCCCATCCTGCACCCACAGCGGCCAAGCCCTTGTCCTCCGGTGTGCACGGCGGCAGCTTTTTTAAATGGAATTTCCCGTGAGCTTTTCGACGCTATCGAATCAAACCAGGATCCGGACCTTGCGCGTATTCCACTGGAAGGCGGCACGGCGCTCGGTGCTGGCCCTGCTATTGCTGTTGCAGGCGAGCATGGCTCACGCGCTTTCGACAGCGTGCTCGACGCTGAACGCGAACAGCGGGACAACCTCATACAATAGGACATTCACCAGTTCGGAATTCGCCAGCGGCGAAAGTATCAACTTTTCCTATTCCGACAATGGCCTGGGCGTAGGGGGAAGCGCGATGGCTTCTGACCTGGTCAACCTTCGTTCTTCAAACCTGGGCACCGTTTATTCCGATTACCGCAGCTATACCGGTAACGCCGGCCCCTACACGGCCAACGTTTCCGCCAGCCAGCTCGCCGCAGGCGGACTATTCGTGAGAATAACGGCAGGCACTTATATCAGCCCCGTCAGCATTTCCTGCACAGGCGCCGTCACCGCCGACGCATCGCTATCGAGCCTCGCCCTGTCCGCCGGCACCCTGTCCCCCGCGTTCGCGGCCGCCACCACGAGCTACACGGCTACAGTCGGCAACGGCACCACCTCCTTGACCGTGCGGCCCACCACAACCGCCAGCGACAGCACCGTGACCGTAAACGGCGGCACCGTGGCGTCTGGCACCGATTCGGGCGCCATCGCCCTGGCCGTGGGGGCAAACACGGTGATGGTGGTGGCCACCGCCGCCGATGGCCAGACCACCAAGTCATACGCCATCAACGTGACCCGCGCCGAACCTGCGCCCACCGCCGGCAATACCAGCGCCACAGTCGCGGCCAACAGTTCGGGGAACGCCATTACTCTGCCAATCTCCGGCACGGTCAACTCGGTTGCCGTCGCCTCGGGGGCTAGCCACGGCACGGTGACGGCATCAGGGACCTCGATCACCTATACGCCCGTGGCGGGATACTCGGGCAGCGATTCGTTCACCTACACCGCTACCAATACTTCGGGCACCTCTGCAGCGGCGACGGTGACCCTCACCGTGTCGCCGCCGACCTTGGTCGTTACCCCAGCGTCTGCCACCTTACCTTCCGGGCAAGTTGGCACTGGCTACAACCAACTGATAAGCAGCTCGGGCGGCACGGCGCCCTACACGTTCAGTGCCAGCAATTTACCACCTGGGGTCAGCCTGGCGGCGGCCACGGGCACCCTAGCCGGTACACCCACGGCAGCGGGTACGTTCACCCTGTCGATCACTGCCAGGGATGCCAACAACGCTACGGGTTCCGCCAGTTACACCCTGACCATTGCCCCGCAGGCGGCGGTGGCTGGCGCCGTCTCAGCGACCGTTGCCGCCAATAGCAGCAACAACAGCATTGCGCTGAACGTCTCTGGCGGGACCGCCGATAGCGCCGCTATTGCCAGCACGCCAGCCCACGGCAGCGCCGCGGTCTCCGGCCTTGCAATCCTCTATACGCCAACACCCGGCTTTACCGGAACGGACAGCCTGACCTATACCGTCAGCAATAGCGCCGGCACTTCCTCCCCCGCGACCGTCACCCTGACGGTGGCGGCAGCGCCACTGGCGCTCAGCCCAAGCGCCGGCGCCCTGCCGGCCGGCCGGGTGGGTGTCGCCTATAGCCAAGCGCTGGGTGCGACGGGCGGAACCGCACCGTACCATTTCAGCTCCACCAGCTTGCCCAGCGGCTTGAACATCGATGCGTCTACGGGCCAGATCAGCGGCACGCCAACCGCCACGGGCACGTTCAGCTTTTCCGCAACGGCCACTGACAGCCTCAACAACAGCGGCTCGGCGAGCTATACCCTGACCATTACCGAAGCCGTACCCGTGGTTGCCCCCGCCTCGGTCACGGTCGGCGCCAATACCTCGAACAACCCTGTCGCCCTGTCGCTGTCGGGCGGCGCCGCCGCTGCGGTTTCGGTAATCTCTGGGCCAAGCCATGGCACCGCCCAGGCAACGGGCACCAGCATTCGTTACACCCCTGCCACGGGCTACACGGGTATCGACAGCTTTAGCTACAACGCCGCCAATGCGTCCGGAACTTCTGGCACCGCGACCGTCACCGTTACGGTTACCGCCCCGGCGTTAACCTTGTCGCCCGCCGCTGGCGCGCTCAGTGTTGCAACCGTCGGTACCGCCTACACCCAGGTGTTCAGTGCGACGGGTGGCGTGCCGCCTTACCGCTTCAGCGCCGCAGGCCTGCCGGCCGGGCTCAGCCTGGATGCGGCCACCGGGACCCTTTCAGGCACTCCGGCTACCGCAGCCAATGCCACGCTATCGGTCATTGCCACCGATGCGACCAACGCTCAGGCCAGCAACACCTATTCCCTCGCCATCAGCGGCGCGACGCCAAAGGCCGCTGACGCCACCCTGACCGTGACCGCCGGCCAGAGCGTGACCCTGGACCTGAGCACCGGTGCCAGCGGCGGCCCCTTCACCTCGGCCACCTTGCTGGACGTACCTGCCAGGGACATGGGCACATCCAGCCTCAACCGCCTGCAATTCAATTTCACTGCCGCCGCCAAGGCCAGCGGTACCCTGGCCTTGCGCTTCACGCTCGCCAACGCCGCAGGCACCTCGCAACCGGCGATCTTGAGGGTGCAGATCAATGCGCGCCCGGACCCTGGCCAGGACCAAGACGTGGTCGGCCTGCTGAACGCGCAAGCACAGAGTGCCCAGCAGTTCGCCAAGGCGCAGATCAGCAACTTCACCGACCGGCTCGAACAACTGCATGGTGCCGAGGGGCACCGCAATGCTTTCAACCTGCGCTTCAACCTGGCCCAGGCGCAGGCAGCGCGACGTGGTAATCCGGCCGACCTCGCCCCAGACACTGCCGATCCGCTTTCGGCACTGCAGTCGAACTCGCCTGCCCAGCCGCCCCTGCTCAAAGCCGCCGAAGGCGAACCCCAACGGGCACGCTCGGACAATGACATCGCACTGTGGACAGGCGGCTACGTGGATTTTGGCGACACCCAGCGCAGCGGCAGCAAAGTCAGCAATACGACCATTGGCGTCAGTAGCGGAGCTGACCTTCGCCTGTCGAAGGAACTGACCATCGGCGCAGGGTTTGGCTACGGCAGAGACAAAAGCGACATCGGCTCGGAGGGCAGCACCAGCCGCGGTGCGTCTTATAGCGCCGCCGTCTACGGCAGCTACCACCCCGGCGCCGTGTTCCTCGACGCCCTGCTCGGCTACAGCAGAATGAGCTTCGACAGCGACCGTTATATCACCGCTGCCAACCGCTACAGCCGCGGCACACGCGATGGCGATCAGTTGTTTGGCTCGGTCAGTACGGGCTATGAAGTGCGGGGCGAACAGTGGCTGGTGTCGCCCTATGGCCGTATCGATACCTCTACCACCTGGTTACGTGCCTACCGGGAATCCGGAGCGGGTGAGCAGGACTTGCAATACGACGACCAGCGCCTCTCCCTGCTGTCGGCCGTGACCGGCCTGCGGGCGCAACAGGGTATTCCACTGGGCTGGTCCTACATGAACCTGCGCTCGCGCCTGGAGTACAGTCACACCTTCAATGCCGACGGCACGAGTAGGCTCGGCTATGTGGACGCGGGCGACTATGCCTACTCGGCGAGAACGGAGGGATTCGGGCAAGACACCGTGTCCATTTCGCTTGGCATCGATTTTCTCTGGGCCTCTGGTTTGACCACGGGGATTGGTTACCAAGGCACCCGGGCGCTGGGCGAGGATTCACGCTCGGACTCGTTATCGGTGCGGGCGGCCTATCGGTTTTGAGGTGGGAGCACAGGCTATCAGGCCAGTGTGCTTAGATACTGGGCATGGCCCAGTGGGTTGACGCCACTCGAAAAATGAACCATCCCGCTGGGCGGCTGACCTAGGCTCAGTACGAAGAGTATTGCAGCGAAGGCCAGGCAAGGCGAAAACAGGCGAGGAAGCGGAGTTTGCTGGTTGCACATGAGCATTCCGACCGGGCTCGCGTCCGACCGGGCTCGCGTCCGAGCCTGGTTTCAACGCGGCATTGGCGAGCTGGGATGCTTGTCGTACAGAGCCTAAGCAACGCATGAGTACTGAGCTTAAAGGGGGACAAATGACTTTCTACATCTTTCTCATCGCCTGCTGCGCCGCGGGCGCCACCGGGGTGATCTTCAAGCCAGGGGCATGGTACGAGGGCCTGCAAAAACCAAAGTTCACGCCGCCGAACTGGGCGTTTCCGGTAGCTTGGACGACGATCTACCTGTTGCTCGCGTGGGCGGGATATCGGTTGACGCTTTTGCCTGACAGCCAAACTGTCCTGGCCCTGTGGGCCGCTCAGATTGCGCTGAACACGCTATGGACGCCGGTGTTCTTCGGCGCACATCGGCTGTTGGCGGGGATGGTGATCATTGCGTTGCTTTGGGTGGTGGTGGCCGTGATGGTGTGGCTGGCCATGCGCCTGGATCTCATCACTGGCCTGATTCTGTTTCCCTACCTGGCCTGGCTTACGGTCGCGGCTGGGTTGAATTTTTCTATCTTGCGGCACAATCGGTGATGGACTACAGGGTTAATCGGTGGGGCTAAAAGCTCGCGGGCATCGCCCGCTCCAACAGGCCTGACGCGATGCCCCGTTGAAGCGGGCGCCTAACGCAACACCCCGTTGGAGCGGGCAATGCCCGCGATCAGGCGCCTAACGCAATACCCCGTTGGAGCGGGCGATGCCCGCGATGGGGCCCGAGGGTCATGCCGACAGGCCGTGGCCTTCCAGGAAGCTGACGAAAGCATCTTCGTCGAGCACTTTCAACCCCAGCTCACTGGCCTTGGCCAACTTCGAACCAGCCCCCGGCCCTGCCACTACGCAGTGGGTACGCGCCGACACCGAACCAGCCACCTTGGCGCCCAGGCTCTCGAGCTTGTCCTTGGCGACATCGCGGCTCATACGTTCCAGCGACCCCGTCAGCACCCAGGTCTGCCCCGCCAGCGGCAGGCCTTCGACCACCTTCTTCTCGCTCTCCCAATGCATGCCGAAGTCACGCAGCTGCGCTTCGATACGCTTGGCCAGCTCGGCATTCTCGGGCACGTCGAAATAGTCGCGCACAGCCTTGGCCGGCTTCTCGGTCAGCGCCTGGCGCAGGTCGATGCCGTCGGCCTCCAGAATGCGCTGCAGCGAACCGAGCTTGTCGGCCAGCTTCTGCGCGCCACCTGGGCCGATGAAAGGGATGTGCAACTTGTCGATCAACCCCGCCAGTGTGGTGCTGGCGGCGAACTCGGCGCCGAGGTCGCCTTCGTCCTGAATCTGCACCGCGGCGGTCAACTGGTCGATCACGCTCTGGTTGTGTTCGTCGAGAAAGAACTCGTTGATCTCGAACGCCACTTCCAAACCGATATCCGGCAGGTAGGTCAGCACCTGGGGCATGGCCACACGAATGCGTGCCACCGCGCCCAGCGAGCGGGCCAGCACCTTGGCGGTTTCCTCACCCACGTCTGGAATGCCCAGCGCATAGATGAACCGCGCCAGCCCCGGCTGGCGGCTGGCGTCGATGGCAGCGATCAGGTTGCGGCTGGACACTTCGGCGAAGCCTTCCAACTCGACGACTTGTTCAAACTTCAAATCAAACAGATCAGCCGGTGAGCCCACCAGCTTCTCATCCACCAACTGCTCGACGATTTTCTCGCCCAGGCCGTCGATGTCCATGGCCCGGCGCGAAACGAAATGGGAGATCGCCTGCTTGAGTTGCGCCGCGCAGGCCAAGCGGCCGGTACAGCGGTACACCGCGCCGTCGGTGATGGTTTCCTTGCCTTTGCTGCGCTTGACCAGCCGCGTCGGCTCCACCGGCGAGCCGCACACCGGGCACTGCTCAGGGATGTGCACGGCGCGGGCATCGTCGGGGCGGCGTTCTAGCACCACTTGCATGACCTGGGGAATCACGTCGCCGGCGCGGCGGATGATCACCGTGTCGCCGATCTTCAGGCCCAGGCGGCCGATCTCGCCCATATTATGCAGGGTGGCGTTGGACACCGTGACGCCCGCCACCTTGACCGGCTTGAGCCGCGCCACAGGGGTGACAGCGCCGGTGCGGCCGACCTGGAACTCGACGTCGAGCACCTCGGTGAGCTCTTCCATGGCCGGGAATTTATGGGCGATGGCCCAGCGCGGCTCGCGGGCGCGAAAGCCCAGCTCGCGCTGCGCGGCGATGCTGTTGACCTTGAACACCACGCCGTCGATTTCATAGGCCAGGGCATTACGCCGGGCGCCGATGTCGCGGTAGTAGTCCAAGCAGTCCTCGATACTCTTGGCCACCTTCAGCTCGCGGCTGATGGGCAGGCCCCAGCCTTGCAGCTGCTTGAGGTTGTCGATATGGCTGGTGGCGATATCCGCCGTGACCTGGCCCACGCCGTAGCAGCAGAACTCCAGCGGGCGGCTGGCGGTGATCTTCGAGTCCAGCTGGCGCAGGCTGCCGGCGGCGGCGTTGCGCGGGTTGGCGAAGGTCTTGCCGCCCGCTTCCATCTGCGTTTCGTTGAGGCGCTCGAAGCCGGCCTTGGACATGAACACTTCGCCGCGTACTTCCAGCAGCGGCGGCCAGCCTTCACCCTTGAGCTTGAGCGGGATGTTGCGCACGGTGCGCACGTTGACGCTGATGTCTTCGCCGGTGGTGCCGTCGCCGCGGGTGGCGCCGCGCACCAGTTGGCCGTCCTGGTACAGCAGGCTCACGGCCAGGCCGTCGAGCTTGGGTTCGCAGCTGTACTCCACGGCGCTGGCGCCCGCGCCGAACAGGTCGCCGGCGGGCTGGTCGAGGCCTTCGTTGACGCGGCGGTCGAACTCACGCAGGTCGTCGTCTTCGAAGGCGTTGCCGAGGCTGAGCATGGGAATTTCGTGGCGCACCTGGCTAAAGGCGGTGAGCGCCGCGTTGCCGACGCGCTGGGTGGGCGAATCCGGAGTCACCAGCTGTGGGTGTTCGGCTTCCAGCGCCTTGAGCTCGCGAAACAGCCGGTCGTATTCGGCATCGGGGATGCTCGGCTCGTCCATCACGTGGTAGCGGTAGTTGTGCTCGTCCAGCTCGGTGCGCAGCTCAAGGATGCGGGTTTCGGCGGCGTTCATGGTTCGGGTCTCTCACAATGCAAGAGAGCAGCCGGGGCTGCTCTCTGGGTCGTTCGGGTAACAGCCAGTGGCTTAACGCTTCTGGGTCAGGGCTCGGCGCTCGAACTCGACGATGCGCTGGCGGTAGTGCTCGATCGTTTGCGCGGTCAGTACGCTGCGCTGGTCGTCCTTCAGCTCGCCGTCCAGTTCGTGGGCCAGCTTGCGGGCGGCGGCCACCATCACGTCGAAGGCCTGCTTCGGATGGCGCGGGCCCGGCAGGCCGAGGAAGAAGCTTACGGCACGGGTGCTGAAGTGGTCGATGTCGTCGAGGTCGAAGATGCCCGGCTTCACGGCGTTGGCCATGGAGAACCAGACTTCGCCGTTGCCGGCCATGCTTTCGTGGCGATGGAAAATGTCCATCTCGCCGAAGCGCAGGCCGCTTTCGAGGATGTTCTGCAACAGCGCAGGGCCCTTGAAGCCGCCTTCGCTGCGGGAGATCACGCTGATCACCAGCACTTCTTCCACCGGTGGCAGGTCCTGGGCTTCGCTGTTGAACGAGGCCACCGGGCTATCGTCCGGGAAATCGTCGTCGCGGCTGCTGAAGCTGGGCTCGTCGAGGTCCAGCTTGAGGTTCATGTCGGCAGGCGGCGCTTCGGTCTGGCGTTTGCCACGCTTGGGCGCCGGCGTTTCACGGGCAGGGGCCGACATCGACGGCAAATCCTGCTCGTCGAGTTGCGGCTCGTGGACTTCGTCCAATACCCGGGAAGGGCCCAGTACTTCGGCGCTGTTGCTGTCGTCATCCGGTAAATTGGAGAGACTGCGGTCGAGCCTGAACTTGAGCTTGCCCTTGCTGCCGCGCATCCGGCGCCAGCCGTCAAAAAGGATACCGGCGATGACAATGATGCCGATAACGATCAGCCATTCGCGCAGACCGAATTCCATGTAATCCTGTGCCTCTAATTAAAAAATGCTGAAAAACAAGGGTTTAAACCCCTTTAAAACGTGGCGCCAAGCCTATGATCTGACGGGCGTTTTCCCACGCGTACAAAAATATTGAGCTTAAGCTAGCACGACCTGTGTCAACTTTACACCGTCTATGGCGACTGCTTGCTACAAACGTGCGCTGCGGCGTCAATTAATGCCCGTTTCAGGCATCGACCAAAGCCATCGCCTCCTCCACGTCCACTGCCACCAGCCGCGAACACCCGGGTTCGTGCATCGTCACCCCCATCAGTTGATCGGCCATTTCCATGGCGATCTTGTTGTGGGTGATATAGATGAACTGCACCGTCTGCGACATCTCTTTCACCAGCCGCGCATAGCGCCCGACGTTGGCGTCGTCCAGCGGCGCATCGACCTCGTCGAGCATGCAGAACGGCGCCGGGTTGAGCTGGAAAATCGAAAAAACCAGCGCCAGGGCGGTCAGGGCTTTCTCGCCACCTGACAGCAAATGGATGGTGCTGTTCTTCTTGCCGGGCGGGCGGGCCATGATAGTGACCCCTGTATCGAGTAAATCTTCGCCCGTCAGTTCCAAATAAGCGCTGCCACCGCCGAAAACTTTTGGAAAAAGTGCCTGCAGGCCGCCGTTGACGCGGTCGAAGGTGTCCTTGAAGCGGTTGCGGGTTTCCTTGTCGATCTTGCGGATCACGTTCTCGAGGGTGTCGAGGGCTTCCACCAGGTCGGCGTTCTGGGCGTCCAGGTAGCGCTTGCGCTCGGACTGCTGCTGGTATTCGTCGATGGCCGCGAGGTTGATCGCGCCCAGGCGCTGGATGCGCCCATTGATGCTTTCCAGTTCCTGCTCGGCGTGGCTTTCGCTGGCGCCTTCGGCCAACGTGGCGAGCACGCCCTGCAGGTCGTAGCCGTCGGCCAGCAGTTGGTCCTGCAGGGCGGTGCGGCGCACGCTCAGGGCTTGCCAGTCCATGCGCTGCTGTTCCATCTGCCCGCGAATCAATTGCGACTGCTGCTCGGCCTGGGTGCGGCGTTTTTCGGCGTCGCGCAGTTCGCGGTCGGCGTCTTCCAGGGCGGTGCGCGCGGTGCGCATCTCGTCGTCGACGGCCATGCGCCGTTCCAGCAGCTCTTCGAGCTTGAGGCGCAGTTCGTCGAGGGGCGCTTCGCCCTCCTCCAGGCCCAGGTTCAACTGCTCGAAGCGCTCGGTGAGGCGTTCCGACTGCTGTTCCAGGCGCTCAAGGGCCTGGCGCGTGGAGGCGTGCTGGGCACGCAGTGAGCCGAGACGCAGGGCCAGGGTGTGGGCGCTGTCTTTATGCTGGCGGGCATCCTGGCGCACGCGGTCGAGGCGTTCGCGCAGGGTATCGCGCTGGGCCAGCAGCAGTTCGCGTTGCTCGGTGTCCATGGCCATGGCGTCGAGGGCGTCCTGCAATTGCAGGCGCGACTCGCCGACGGACTCGGTTTCCATGGCGCGTTGTTCGCAGAGCTCGGCGAGTTCTTCGTCGAGGCGGCGGCGGCGCAGGGTCAGTTGCTCGGCCTTGGCCTTGCTGGCGGACAGTTTTGCTTTCAGCTCGCCCTGTTGGCGCGCCTGTTCCTGCAGGCTGCGGCGGGTCTCGTCGCGCTGCTGTTCGCCGTGCTGCTGTTGCTCGCGCAGCTGTTGCAGGCGCTCGTCGAGGCCGGCCAGGCTGGCTTCGCGCTCTTCTCGCTCCAGCTCGGCGGCCTGCAACTCCTGGGCGCGGGCCAGCACGCCGCTGTGGGCGTCGCTGGCACGGCAAACGCGCAGAAAATGGCGGCCGACCCAGTAGCCGTCGCGGCTGATCAGGCTTTGCCCTGGGGCCAGCCCGGCGCGGGCGGCCAGGGCGTCATCGAGTGTTTCCACTGGTTTGACCGTGGCCAGCCAGGGCGCCAGGTCCAGCGGGCTGTCGACCTTGTCGAGCAGGCTGCCGGGCTGGCCGAGGCTTTCCTTGGCGGCGCTGATCAGGCGCAGGTCGCCGCTGTCGAAACCTTGCAGGGCGAGGCCGGCGAAGTCGTCGACCAGCACCGCCTGCAGGTCGGCGCCCAGCACGGTTTCCACCGCCAGCTCCCAGCCCGGCTCCACGCGCAAGCCTTCGGCCAGGCGTGGGCGCTGGTCCAGGCCCTGCTCGCGCAGCCATTCGGCGGTACCGGTGCCCGGGTCCAGGGCGGCCTGCTGCAAGGCTTCGAGCGAAGCCAGGCGGCCATTGAGGCGCTGCAATTCGCCCTGGGCCTGTTGCTGGGCCTGGGTCGCGGCTTGCAGTTGCTGGCGGGTGTAGTCGAGCTGCTCGGCCTGTTGTTCGTCGTTCAGGTGCAGTTCTTCGAGAAGCAGGTCGGTGCTGGCCAGCTGCTCGCTGAGGTCGAGGATGGCCGCGTCTTCCGGGTCGGCGGCCAGCAGCGTCAGCTCATCTGCCAGGCGCCGCTGGCGCTCGGCCAGGCGTTCCATGGACTGTTCCAGTTGCTGGATCCGCGCCTGCTGCACTTCGGCCTGGCGTCGCGGCTCGGCCGAGCGGGTGTTGAAGTTGTCCCACTGCTCCTGCCAGCCGTGCATGCCCAGTTCGGATTCTTCCAGGGCGGCGGCGGCTTCTTCGGCGGCGGCGCTGACCATTTCCTGCTCGGGTTCGAGCATGTCCAGTTCTTCACCCAGGGTCGCCAGCAAGGTGCGGTCGTGGCCCAGGTGCGATTCGGTTTCCTGGCGCGCCTGTTCGGCTTCCTTGAGGTCGTCCTGCAACTGGCGCAGGCGTTGCTGGCCGTGCTGGATGCTCTGCTCGACGCGGGCGATATCGCCGCCCACGGAGTAGAAGCGGCCCTGCACCAGGTTGAAGCTTTCCGACAGCTCATGGTGGCCGTCGCGCAGGCGCTCGATGCTGGCATCGGCGTTGCGCTGTTCGGCCACCAGCGCCTCGAAGCTGATTTCCTGGCCACCGATCACCGCTTCGCGCTGGCCGACCTGCTCGTTCAGCGCCTGCCAGCGCAAGGCTGATAGCTGCGCCTTGAGCTGGCGCTCCTCGGCCTTGTACTGCTGGTACTTCTCGGCGGCCTGGGCCTGGCGCTGCAGGCGTTCGAGCTGGCGCTCCAGCTCTTCGCGCAGGTCGGTCAGGCGTTCGAGGTTCTCGTGGGTGCGGCGAATGCGCGTCTCGGTCTCGCGGCGGCGCTCCTTGTACTTGGAGATGCCGGCGGCTTCCTCGATGAAGTTGCGCAGGTCTTCGGGGCGCGCCTCGATCAGCTTGGAGATCATGCCCTGCTCGATGATCGAGTAGCTGCGCGGGCCCAGGCCGGTGCCGAGGAAGATGTCGGTGATGTCGCGGCGGCGGCACTTGGTGCCGTTCAGGTAATAGGTGTTGGCCGCGTCGCGGGTGACCTTGCGGCGAATGGAGATTTCCGCGTAGGCGGCGTATTCGCCCACCAAGGTGCTGTCGCTGTTGTCGAAGATCAGCTCGATGCTGGCCTGGCTCACCGGCTTGCGGCTGGTCGAGCCGTTGAAGATGACGTCGGTCATCGACTCGCCACGCAGGTTCTTGGCCGAGCTTTCGCCCATCACCCAGCGCACGGCGTCGATGATATTGGACTTGCCACAGCCATTGGGGCCGACCACGGCCGCCATGTTGCTGGGGAAGTTCACCGTGGTGGGGTCGACGAACGACTTGAACCCCGCCAGCTTGATGGATTTGAGCCGCACGGTCAGCCGGCCTTCAACGCGCAGAGCACCAACTGGCAACTGCGCGCACCGTATTCGCTCAGCACTTCGCGGATGCGCGCCAGGTCGCGGGCAACCACGGCCGCCAGCAGCTGGGCGAACAGGTCGAGGTATTCGTTCATCGAGGCCTTGCGCTGATCGAGGGCCAGGTAATAGTTGCGGCTCATGGCGGGTTGCAGGTTCTCGACGGTTTCTTGCAGGTAAGGGTTGTCGGCGAACGGAAAGGCCGCGCGCATGACGTTGAAGCTGTCGTCGACGAACGCGGTGATGTCGCGCCTCGCTTCGGCCTCCTTGAGGCGCAGCTGGATGGCCAGGAACGGCGCCAGGTCGGCCTCGTTCTTCCAGCGCAGGGCCACGGCGTTGCCGAGCAGAATGTACATCTCGCTCATCAGGCTGCACAGGCTCTGCACCTTGTGCGCGCTGAGCTCGCTGACGTGGGCGCCACGGCGCGGCGGAATGACGATCAAGTGGCGCCGCTCGAGAATCAGCAGGGCCTCGCGCACCGAGCCGCGGCTGACGTTCAGCGCCTGGGTGACCTTCTGTTCCTGAATGCGCTCGCCGGGCTTCAGCTCGCCGCGAATGATGCGCTCGGCCAGGTAATGGGCAATCTGCTCGGAAAGGCTGTCCGGTGCCTTGAACGTCATGGCTATCCTTTATAGATCGGTCAACGTACAAACCCCGCAGTGTACCGCAATTGCTGGCCGAAAGCGGAGCGAGAGACGGTGATGGGGTTGGCATGGAATAAGCAGCAAAATCCATGCAGTCTGGGCCGCATTAAAACCTGACCCTAAAGTCAGAAAACTATTGACCAGCCCTGCCCGGCTCTCTACATTCAGCCGGTATAAGGGGTTCTACCGACTAAAAAAGCGTGCGTGAGGCCTACCGTGATCCAGTTTCTTCTCAACCAGCAACTGCGCAGCGAGCAGACGCTGGACCCCAACATGACGGTGCTGCAATTCCTGCGCGAGCACCTGCACAAGCCCGGCACCAAGGAAGGCTGCGCCAGCGGCGACTGCGGCGCCTGCACCGTGGTGGTGGGTGAATTGGCGCCCCGCGAAGATGGCAGCCAGGGCCTGCGCTACCGCAGCCTCAATTCGTGCCTCACGTTCGTCGCCTCGCTGCACGGCAAGCAACTGCTCAGCGTCGAAGACCTCAAGCACCAGGGCCGCCTGCACAGTGTGCAGCAGGCCATGGTCGACTGCCACGGCTCACAGTGCGGCTTCTGCACCCCGGGCTTCGTGATGTCGCTGTTCGCCCTGCAGAAAAACAGTGCAGGCGCCGACCTGCACCAGGCCCAGGAAGCCCTGGCCGGCAACCTGTGCCGCTGCACCGGCTATCGGCCAATTCTCGCCGCCGCCGAACAGGCCTGCGGCCAGGCCGTGCCGGACCAGTTCGATGCCCGCGAAGCGCAGACCATCGCCCAGCTGCAAGCCATCGCCCCCGTCGCCACCGCCGAGCTGGCCGATGCCGACAAGCGCTGCCTGGTGCCGATGACCGTGGCCGACCTCGCTGACCTCTATGCCAACGCCCCCGATGCCCGCCTGCTGGCCGGCGGCACCGACCTGGCGCTGGAAGTCACGCAGTTCCACCGCCCGCTACCGGTGATGATCTACGTCGGCAACGTCGCCGAACTCAAGCGCGTCGAACACTTCGACGACCGCCTGGAAATCGGCGCCGCCACGCCGCTCACCGACTGCTACCAGGCGCTGGCCGCCGAGTACCCGGACTTCGGCGCCCTGCTGCACCGCTTCGCCTCCTTGCAGATCCGCAACCAGGGCACCCTGGGCGGCAATATCGGCAATGCCTCGCCGATCGGCGACTCGCCGCCCCTGCTGATCGCGCTCGGCGCCCAGGTCGTGCTGCGCCAAGGCCAGGCCACCCGCACCCTGCCCCTGCAGGACTATTTCATCGACTACCGGGTGACCGTGCGCCAGCCCGGCGAATTCATCGAAAAAATCATCGTGCCCCGCGCCAACGCGGCCTGGCGCTTCCGCGCCTACAAGCTGTCCAAGCGCCTGGACGATGACATTTCCGCGGTGTGCGCGGCGTTCAACCTGCACATCGTCGATGGTCAGGTCGCCGATGCGCGCCTGGCGTTCGGCGGCATGGCGGCGATTCCCAAGCGCGCCCGTGCGGCGGAAGCGGCGCTGCTCGGCCAGCCCTGGGCCCAGGCCACGGTAGAGGCCGCCTGCGCCGCCCTGGCCGAGGATTTCACCCCGCTCTCGGACTTCCGCGCCAGCAAGGAATACCGCCTGCTCAGCGCCCAGAACCTGCTGCGCAAGTACTTCATCGAGCTACAAACGCCCCACATCGAGACCCGGGTGACCGCTTATGTCTGACCACAATGCCAAGCCCCGTACCCAGGCCGAACTGGCCGCGCTGTTTCGCGCCGACCTGACCACCGGCGTCGGCCGCAGCGTCAAGCACGACAGCGCCGACAAGCACGTCAGCGGCGAAGCCGTGTATATCGACGACCGCCTGGAATTCCCGAATCAGCTGCATGTGTACGCGCGCCTGTCCGACCGCGCCCATGCGCGGGTGCTGAGCATCGACACCGCGCCCTGCTACGCCTTCGAAGGCGTGCGCATCGCCATCACCCATGAAGACATTCCCGGCCTCAAGGACATCGGCCCGCTGCTGCCTGGCGACCCGCTGCTGGCCATCGACACTGTGCAGTTCGTCGGCCAGCCGGTACTCGCCGTGGCCGCCCGCGACCTCGACACCGCGCGCCAGGCGGCGATGGCCGCGATCATCGAATACGAGGACCTGGAACCGGTGCTCGACGTGGTCGACGCCCTGCGCAAGCGCCACTTCGTGCTCGACAGCCACAGCCACCAGCGCGGCGACTCGACCAGCGCCCTGGCCAGCGCACCGCACCGCCTGCAAGGCAACCTGCACATCGGCGGCCAGGAACACTTCTACCTGGAAACCCAGATCTCCTCGGTGATGCCCACCGAAGACGGCGGCATGATCGTCTACTGCTCCACCCAAAACCCCACTGAAGTGCAGAAGCTGGTGGCCGAAGTGCTGGCCGTGCCAATGAACAAGGTGGTGGTCGACATGCGCCGCATGGGCGGCGGCTTCGGCGGCAAGGAAACCCAGGCGGCCAGCCCGGCCTGCCTGTGCGCGGTGGTTGCGCGCCTGACCGGGCAGCCGACCAAGATGCGCCTGCCGCGGGTCGAAGACATGCTCATGACCGGCAAGCGCCACCCCTTCTACATCGAGTACGACGTCGGCTTCGACGCCAGCGGCCGCCTGCACGGCATCGCCCTCGACCTGGCCGGCAACTGCGGCTGCTCGCCGGACCTGTCGGCGAGCATCGTCGACCGCGCCATGTTCCACGCCGACAACGCCTACTACCTGGGCGATGCCACCATCAACGGCCACCGCTGCAAGACCCACACCGCCTCCAACACCGCCTATCGCGGCTTCGGCGGCCCGCAAGGCATGGTCGCCATCGAGGAAGTGATGGACCGCATCGCCCGCCACCTGGGCGTCGACCCGCTGCAGGTGCGCAAAGCCAACTACTACGGCAAGACCGAGCGCAACGTCACCCACTACTACCAAACGGTGGAGCACAACCTGCTGGAAGAAATCACCGCGCAGCTCGAAGCCAGCAGCGACTACCACGCGCGCCGTGAATCGATCCGCCAGTACAACGCCCACAGCCCGATCCTCAAGAAGGGCCTGGCGCTGACCCCGGTCAAATTCGGTATTTCCTTCACCGCCAGCTTCCTCAACCAGGCCGGCGCGCTGATCCACATCTATACCGACGGCAGCATCCACCTGAACCACGGCGGCACCGAGATGGGCCAAGGCCTCAACGTCAAGGTCGCGCAGGTGGTGGCCGAGGTATTCCAGGTCGATATCGACCGCATCCAGATCACCGCCACCAACACCGACAAGGTGCCCAACACCTCGCCTACTGCGGCCTCCAGCGGCGCCGACCTGAACGGCAAGGCGGCGCAGAACGCGGCGCTGACGCTCAAGCAGCGGCTGGTGGAATTCGCCGCGCGGCACTATCGGGTGAGCGAAGAAGACGTGGAATTTCGCAACGCCCATGTGCGCGTGCGCGAGGAAATCCTCAGCTTCGAGACCCTGGTGCAGCAGGCCTATTTCGCCCAGGTATCGCTGTCCAGCACGGGCTTCTACAAGACCCCGAAAATCTTCTACGACCGCTCCCAGGCGCGCGGCCGGCCGTTCTATTACTTTGCCTTTGGAGCGGCCTGCTGCGAAGTGATCGTCGACACCTTGACCGGCGAGTACAAGATGCTGCGCACCGACATCCTCCACGATGTGGGCGCCTCGCTGAACCCGGCCATCGATATCGGCCAGGTCGAGGGCGGCTTCGTACAAGGCATGGGCTGGCTGACCACCGAGGAACTGGTGTGGAACGCCAAGGGCAAGCTGATGACCAGCGGCCCGGCCAGTTACAAGATTCCGGCGGTGGCGGACATGCCGATCGACCTGCGGGTGACCCTGGTGGAGAACCGCAAGAACCCGGAAGACACCGTGTTCCATTCCAAGGCCGTGGGCGAGCCGCCGTTCATGCTTGGCATTGCGGCGTGGTGTGCGATCAAGGATGCCGTGGCCAGCCTTGGCGATTACCGCCATCAGCCGGCGATTGATGCCCCTGCGACCCCGGAGCGGGTGTTGTGGGGTTGCGAGCAGATGCGCAAGGCGGCTATGGCGGCCGCTAACGCACCAACCACGGTGGAAGCCATCTGATGGCCAACTACGCTTGCACGCCTTACGCGGCCACGATGGCCAACTACGCTTGCACGCCTTACGCGGCCACGATGGCCAACCACGCTTGCACGCCTTACGCGGCCACGATGGCCAACTACGCTTGCACGCCTTACTCGGTCGGGGTAGGAGCTGGCTTGCCTGCGAGCTTGGCGTCGGTGTTGACGGCGA
>Ga0308164_10002124_pt1 | contig 20607 bp, 17 predicted proteins | sample PhyTR2_FD_201031 | JGI IMG/M metagenome (GOLD analysis project Ga0308164, IMG submission 201031) | Phyllosphere microbial communities from UC Gill Tract Community Farm, Albany, California, United States - DLSLT.R2 | ecosystem: Host-associated > Plants > Phyllosphere > Unclassified | place: USA... | reverse complement strand
AAGCACCGCTAGCAAAAGCAGAGAAAGTGAAAGTTGAAAAAGCTTCTGCCAAACCAAAAGCTGAGCCTAAAACGGAAGCAAAACCTGTAGCTAAGAAAAAGCCAATAAAATAACCGGGATTAGATAACCAAATATTACTGAAATGAACGAATTCACGCTGGGCATAGAGGAAGAGTACATGGTAGTTGATCCCGTTACCAGGGAACTTACCTCGCATGACCAAAAAATTGTAGAAGCTGCACAAAAAATACATAAAGACCAGGTTAAGGCAGAAATGCACCAGGCCGTTGTAGAAGTTGGCACCGGTATATGCAAAACAACTGAAGAAGCCCGCAAAGAAATTTCTCAATTGAGATATACGGTTTCGCAACTTGCAGGTGAGCAAGGCTTAAGAATAGGCGCAGCAGGAACTCACCCGTTTTCTCATTGGGAGAAACAGTTAATAACAGAACACCCCCGTTATAATGAGATTGTGAATGAGTTGCAGGAGGCGGCCCGTTCAAATTTAATTTTTGGTTTACATGTTCACGTGGGTTTTCAATCTCGCGAGTTGGCCATTCACATTGCAAATCAAGTGAGGTATTTCTTGCCACACGTATTTGCTTTGTCAACCAACTCTCCATTTTGGGAAGCGAGAAACACGGGATACAAATCATTTAGAACGAAGATTTTCGATAAATTTCCGCGTACAGGCATTCCTGACATTTTTAACAGCATTGAGGATTACGATAATTACGTAAAGCTTTTAATTAAAACCAATTGCATGGATAATGCAAAGAAAATTTGGTGGGATATAAGAGTACATCCGTTCTTCGATACCGTTGAGTTCCGCATTTGCGATTGCCCGATGTTAATTGATGAAACCATGGCTTTTACGGCATTGTTTCAGGCTTTATGTGCTAAATTGTATAAACTGCGTTTGCAAAACATGGAATTTATCAGCTATTCCAGAGCCTTAATCAACGAAAACAAATGGCGTGCTGCCCGTTACGGAATCGATGGAAATTTAATCGATTTTGGTAAGGAAATGGAAGTAAATTGCCGTAATCTTGTTTTGGAATTACTCGATTTTGTTGATGATGTGGTGGATGATTTGGGTTGCAGAAATGATCTAGAGTACGTGCATAAAATACTTGAGCATGGTACAGGTGCAGACAGACAGTTGGCGGTTTATCAACAAACCGGTAACTTTGAATCGGTGGTAGATTATATTACTACTCAAACACTTATAGGCGCAAAGTAATTTAAAATGGATAAAAGAGACTTAAAGGTCGCCGTTATTGACATGAATAACGGCGCACCTAATCAAGGCATGCGGGGTATTCAGGAAATTTTATCCCGATTTAAAAACGAAAATAATGTTAACCTTTCTTTTGATATTTTTGATTTAAGACAGAAAGGTGAAATACCCGGAATTGAATACGATGCTTACATTTCGAGTGGCGGACCGGGTAGCCCGATTGAAAGTAAAGGCGAAAGATGGGAAAACGATTTTTTCAATCTATTAGATCAGATTGAAGTTTTTAATGCATCTAATGACGAACAAAAAAAATATGCTTTTTTAATATGTCATTCTTTCCAGCTCGCTTGCAGAAAATTTGAGCTCGGAAACGTTACCGAAAGGCGATCAAATGCGTTCGGAATTTTCCCAATCACTTTAACTGAAGATGGCGAACAAGATGAAATTTTTAATGGCATTACAAATCCGTTTTTCTCGGTTGACAGTAGAGATTGGCAGGTAATTGAGCCAGATTTTGCTGCTTTTGAGGCGAAGGGCGCTAAACTACTGGCGATAGAAAAAGAACGAAAACACGTAGATTTGGAAAGATGTATGATGTCCATCCGTTTTTCTGATGAAATTATCGGGACACAATTTCACCCTGAAGCAGATCCCGTTGGAATGAAAATGTACCTGCTTCAAGATGAAAAGAAAAAGGCTATTGTTGATATGCATGGCGAGCAGAAATATTTGGACATGCTTAACAGCCTGGACGATCCTGCAAGAATTGTGTTAACCCAAAGCGTTATCCTTCCTAATTTCTTAAAAAAAGCGATCGGGAATTTACAGGAGGCTTGAAGCTAAAAATCTATTTTATTTATTTTCAAGCGGTCGTAATTGCGAGGCACGAAGCAATCTTAAAACGCTCGCTACTCAACGCATAGCAATGGGGTTGCTTCGTACCTCGCAATGACGATATTATCAAAAAGAATAACATTATGATACCAGCTGAACGCCAAAAATATAACAAACAGTTTACGGAAGAAAAATACAAAAACTTCATTACTGATTTGGAAAGTGGTTATTTAGAAATCCCTTTTCGAGTTGCTGAAACGCCAATTTTTGTACCCAAAGCGTTAAAAGAAAAGCTGATTGCGGCCGGTGAAGAAATCATTAATCTAATAAAACAGCCGAACTTTAAGGCGTTAACACAAAAATCCATTCCTGCAAATTGGAATGTTCCGAATGAGAACGAACAGCCCCATTTTTTAACTTTTGATTTCGGAATCTGTAAAAATGAAGTTGGCGAATTAACCCCCATGTTAATCGAAATGCAAGGTTTCCCTTCGCTTTATGGTTTTCAAATTCATTTGGCAAATATCTTCAGAAAGTGTTTTGACATTGATAACTCCGTAAATCATTTTTTAAATGGTTTTGACGAAGAAAAATACATCAAACTTTTTAAAGAGGTAATTATAGGCAAACATGAACCGCATGAAGTTGCGCTGATGGATGTAGATGCTCCAAACCAAAAAACGGCTATTGATTTTTTCGTAACCCAAAAAATGCTCGGAATTAAAATCCTGGCTTTAGAGGATATCAAGAAAAACGGTAAACAGCTATTTTACGAAGAAGATGGTCAGCAAATTCAATTGAAACGAATTTATAACCGGTTAATATTCGATGAAGTAGCTGACAACACTGAAATCTTTAAAAATAGTTTCGATCCGCGGGAAGAACTGGACATTGAATGGGTGACGCACCCAAACTGGTTTTACAGAATAAGTAAGTATACCATGCCGTTTCTAAAAAGTGAGTTTGTTCCTGAAACCCGTTTTTTAAATGAGCTGTCTACAATACCAACTGACCTGGAAAATTATGTGCTAAAACCACTTTTCTCTTTTGCAGGAATGGGGGTGATTATAGACGTTACTGAAGCTGATATTAATAAAATCTCTGATCCCGAAAATTGGATTTTGCAGCGAAAAGTAACTTACGAACCCGCCGTTCAAGCACCTGATGGTGGCGTAAAGGCTGAGATCAGAATGATGTATTTGTGGCCTGATGGTGGCGAGCCGCAGCTTTGTACGAATTTGGGCAGGTTGAGTAAAGGTAAAATGATTGGCGTTCGTTACAATGCAGATTTCGACTGGGTTGGTGGAACGGTTGGTTTTATGGAGGAATAACCTTTTTACATTTAACTGAAACCGAAATCAATTAAGCAACTTATATTTGTTTTATGAATACTCAAACGATTTTAGTCTTTCTACTTTTTGCGGTTGCATTGGTGTATGTGGGCCGTTTGGTTTATAAGTCTTTACAAGTTAAAAAAGATGGATGTGGTGGTAATTGCAAGTGTGGCGTAGATTTTTCTGAAATTAAGCCTGCGAAAAAGTAATTTAGCCAATATGATTGATCAGTTTAAAAACTACCTTAAAGAAAAGATTCAAATAACTGATGAGCAATTCGACAGCATTTCTGCCGATTTGAAAATTAAAAAGTTCGATAAAAACGAAATTATTCAATACACAGGCGACATTACTAAACATGGCTTTTTTGTTTGTAAAGGATTGCTTCGTGCTTATTCCATCGATACAAAAGGTAAAGAACATATTTTACAATTTGCTCCGGAAAATTGGTTAATCTCAGACCGCAACAGCATGAATAATGAAGCGTCTGTATTTTTTATAGATGCCATTGAAGCTACGGAAGTCGTAATTATGCCAAACGATTTCATGGAACAAGCGGCCATAAAAGTTCCTTGTTTACAGCCCATGCATACCAAATTGCTTAATAATTCTATTCGCTTTATGCAGAAAAGAATTAATATGCTTTTAAGTGCAACAGCTGAAGAACGTTACCTTGATTTCATAAAACTTTACCCTAACCTTACATTACGCGTTCCGCAATGGATGATTGCATCTTATTTAGGTATTACGCCGGAATCTTTAAGCCGCGTTAGAAAAGAACTTGCGAACAAACACTTCAGGCCATAAACAGGTATCATTTAAGGATTCTCAACATTTATACTTTCTTCTAAGGTATGAAAATGCTATCATTGTCAATTTCTTTAATTAATTAACATACATCAATTTCTACTCAAAACCCTTGCTGTACTTTTGTGTTGTAAACATTAAACATCTCAAAAACAAAAAGATATGGCAACTACTAAATGGACTTTAGATCCAACCCACAGCGAATTACAATTTAAAGTAAAACACTTAATGATTACTACCGTTACAGGTAGCTTAAAATCTTTCACAGCAGATTTAACCTCTGATGGCGATGAATTTGAAAACGGAGAAATCTCTTTCAAAGGCGATATCAGTTCATTAGATACTGGAAATACAGATCGCGATAACCATTTAAAAAGCGGTGATTTCTTCGATGCTGAACAATTTGCCCACATCGAATTTAAATCTACATCAGTAGAAAAAGATGGCAGCGATTATATTCTTAAAGGCGACTTAACCATTAAAGGCGAAACTAAACCTGTTAAGTTAACAGCAGAGTTTGGCGGCATCGCAACTGATCCGTGGGGAAACACAAAAGCTGGTTTTACCTTAAGCGGAAAAATTAATCGTTCTGATTTTGGCTTAACATGGAACGCTGCATTAGAAACCGGTGGCGTTATGGTAAGTGAAGAAGTACGCATTTTAGGCGAATTACAGTTTGTAAAACAAGCTTAATTCTTTTGCATTTACAGCCTGCATTTTGCAGGCTGAACTTAAATTTTCCATGGAGGTAATATGGAAATCAAAATTAAACAAGTAGCAAGTATACTTAAAGCGCCTGCCCCTCATATGGTTGGCGATGGCTTTCGGGTACACAACTTTTTCCCCGGCGGTTATAAAATAAATATGAGTCCGTTTTTTTTAATGGATTATGGTTCTAAAATAGAATTCTCTGCCAGAAAGGAACCTCGTGGCGTCGGTATCCATCCACACCGTGGCTTCGAAACAGTAACCATTGCATACCATGGCGCAGTTGCGCACCATGATAGTTCGGGCAATAGCGGTGTTATTTATCCGGGCGATGTGCAATGGATGACAGCAGCAAGTGGCATTTTGCACAAGGAATATCATGAGCAAAATTATAGCCTGAAGGGCGGGGCGTTTCAAATGGTTCAGCTTTGGATTAATTTGCCCGCAAAATATAAAATGAGCAGACCTAAATATCAGGCCGTTAAACAGGCTGATATGGCGAAGTTTGTTTTGCCTGAAAATGGTGGAAATATTGAAATTATTGCCGGAAACTACAAAGACATGCAAGGCAATGCAAGTACTTTCACCCCGATTGAATTGTACAATGCAAGGCTAAACATTGGTGGAAAAGCAGAATTTAACTTCCCTGCAAACTTTAATACCGGGTTTATGGTAATTGAAGGTTCAATAAAAATAAATGATAACGAGATTGCTTCTGCCAACAATTTCATCCACTTTAAAAATGAAGGAGAAGAAATAAAAGTTGAGGCGCTTGAAAATTCGGTTGTATTAATTTTGAGTGGTGAACCAATAAATGAGCCAATTGCTCAATACGGTCCATTCTTAATGAATACAGAAGAAGAAATAAACGAAGCAATTTCAGATTATAACCAAGGCAAATTCGGTTATCTGGAAGAATAACAGCTTTAAAAATCATACTTTCAGCCGGCATTTTTTTTTAATTGCCGGCTTTTTTGTACCTACGGAAGTACTTAGCCCTGATTGGAGCGGTATCTCCCGATTCTTTTTTCATCGGGAATATAGCGTAAAGCAGGAGGAACATTAAGAAATATTGCAGGCATTGCGCTCCAAATCATTTTCATACAATCTTCATATTCGTTAGTGACATTTGATTATTAAATCAGAAGAAAAATGTCCGGAAAACAAATATTTCAAACTGAGAACAAAAGACGATGGCACACCTTCACATGGGTAAGTCGTTCGTTTTTTTTAGTTTTCATCATCGCCATAGTTTGCGTGGTCTTCACGCTATCATCCGTTCAGTCGCCAAATTTGCCGTATATAAACACTAACGGACCATTAACCGCGAAACAATTAGATAAGCTAAAGAAATCTCAACAGTACAAGAATTTTTCGATTGAAAAATCGAAACTGCAAAAGATAAAAAAAGATCGGGAGCAAAGAATCTTATCCCGCCATGGCGATAACAAACGCATTAACATGGCTTTTTATGTTAGTTGGGCTGGTACGGTCGCGAAATCATTACCCGATTTGAAAAGAAACATTGGCCATTTGGATATGGTTGCCACTGAGTCGTTCTTTTTAAATGGCGATTCGATTGTTGATAAGGCTGATACAGCTGCATTAAGCGTTATTACTAATGCTAAAAAATCGGCAATAGCAGTGGTTTCGAATTACAACAAAGATCATTGGGATGGTGCAGCAGTACGTAGACTTTTAAATGATATGCCTGCACAGGAAAAATTGATTTATAACCTGATTAAGATCACAAAAAAATACGGATACAAAGGTATAAACATTGATTTTGAAGAACTGAATTTAGAGAATCGCAATGGTTTCAATGCGTTTATGAAAAATCTTTACAGCCGGTTTCATTCAGAAAAGCTAATCGTTTCTCAGGATATTTCTCCGGAAAATGACGATTATAGCCCCGAGATTTTACAACATTACAATGATTATATCGTATTGATGGCTTACGACCAACATACCGAAGACAGCAATGCCGGAGATATCTCCAATCAGGAATGGGTGGAAGAAAAGCTTGATGATATTTGCAGTAAAATGGATGCTAATAAAGTGATTTTAGCTTTAGCCTGCTATGGTTACGATTGGCCCGATAAAAGTGTAGGCACACCGCTTACCTACGAAACAGCGATGACACTCGCCGTAAATTACAAGAGCAAAGTTAACTTTGACCCGGCTTCAGCTAACTTAAATTTTAGCTATAAAGATGGCAGCGGAATCGGCCATAAAGTCTATTTTACAGATGCCGCCACTTATTTTAACTTGATTCGCAAAGCTGATGATTGGAATATTGCAGGTATTGCCCTGTGGCGTTTAGGTTCGGAAGATAAGCGCTTATGGCAGTTTATCTCTAAAGATTTAAGTTTAGATTCTTTAAAGAAAAAACCTGTGGATCTCCGTAAAATATCACCCTTAACAATGGGCGGTATTGCATACATCGGAGATGGTGAAATTTTGGATTTAATATCTACGCCAAATCCAGGTGCAGTAAGGTTTACGCTTAACAAAACCGATTTTACAATTGCTAATCAACAATATTTGCGTTTACCAACCCAGTATGTAATTAAAAGATTCGGTGAAGCTGATAAAAAAATCGCCCTCACTTTTGATGATGGACCTGATCCGGTTTATACACCGCAGGTTATAAACATCCTTAAAAAAGAAAATGTTCCGGGTTGCTTTTTTGTTGTTGGTATTATGGCAGAGAAAAACATGGATCTGCTGAAACAGGAATACGATGAAGGTTATGAAATTGGTAATCACACATTTTTTCACCCAGATATGTCATCCATTGGCACCAGACGCGTAAAGTTTGAGCTAAACGCAACCCGCCGTTTAATTGAAGCAGTTACCGGCCATAGTACAATATTGTTTCGTGCTCCGTTTAATGCCGATGCTGAGCCCGAAAATACCGCAGAAATATTACCCGTGGCACAGAGCAGAAAAGAGAACTACATTAATATCGGCGAATCGATAGACCCTGAAGATTGGGAACCAGGCAAAACCGCCGATCAGATTTTTAACGAAGTGGTAAAACAGCAGGAAAACGGGAATATCATTTTGCTGCATGATGCAGGGGGAAACCGTGAGGCAACGGTTGCAGCGCTGCCACGAATTATAAAATATTTTAAAGAAAAAGGCTACACATTTACCACTGTTGGTAATTTAATGGGCAAGAAAAAATCTGAACTAATGCCTTCAATAAAATCGAGTGCAAATAGCGGTTTCTTAGGATCGGGAGATTATTTCTTTATTAACTTCTTTTATTATGGAAACATGATACTCAATATCATTTTTAGTATTGCCATCGTTTTAGCCATACTGAGAACAATTTTCATCGCTTATTTAGCCATAAGACAGCGGAAAAGATCTAAACGCAACGCTTATAAACTGATCGAAAATCCATCAGAGAAGGTTAGCATAATTATCCCCGCCTATAATGAAGAAGTAACGGCAGTACAAACCATTAATAGTTTATTAAAAACTACTTATCCAGATTTCGAATTGATCTTTGTAGATGACGGTTCTAAAGATAAAACCTTCGAAATCATCAATCAACATTTCGGAAACCATCCTCAGGTTAAGGTTTACCGCAAAGAAAATGGAGGTAAAGCATCGGCACTCAACTACGGAATTACCAAAGCAAGTTCAGATTACATTATTTGTATTGATGCCGATACACAGTTAAAAACTGATGCTGTAACCGAGTTGATGCGCTATTTTTACAGCCCTAAAATTGCCGCTGTTGCCGGCACGGTAAAGGTAGGTAACGCACACAATATCATAACAAAATGGCAGTCTATTGAATACATTACTGCTCAAAATATGGATCGCCGTGCTTTCGATTTACTAAACACAATTACTGTTGTGCCCGGTGCAATCGGCGCTTTTCGCAAAAATGTTGTAATAGAAGTTGGTGCATTTACAATTGATACACTCGCTGAGGACTGCGACTTAACCATGCGCATTTTAAAAGCCGGTTATAAGGTTAAAAATTGCGATGCCGCAATTGCTTATACTGAGGCGCCTGAAACTGTAAACATGCTCTTAAAGCAACGCTTTCGTTGGAGTTTTGGCGTTATGCAGAGTTTCTGGAAAAACAGAAAAACGCTATTAAACAAGAAATATGGCTATTTCGGAATGGTCGGAATGCCAAACATATTAATTTACCAAATTATATTGCCGCTGTTTTCTCCACTTGCCGATTTGTTTATGCTCATATCATTAATAAGCGGATTATTCTCCTTAAGCGCCATAAACAATTTAACATTAACAGGTTTTTCGGGGATTCTAAGCTTGCATAACGGCTTTGGCCAAGTGTTATTCTACTATCTGATTTTCATTTTCGTGGATATGATTTTCGCAGCTATTGCCTTCAAAATGGAGAATGAAAAATTCAAAAATCTGTTGTATATATTTCCGCAGCGCTTTTTTTGGCGACAATTGATGTATTTGGTATTATTCCGGTCGTTTAGAAAGGCAATAAAAGGTGAGCTCGAAACCTGGGGTACATTGAAAAGAACAGGAAATGTAAAAGAGGCTACAGTTTAAGTGTTATTATTTTGTTAGAAAATGATCGGGGCAGGCTTTTGGCGGTCATCAGCCCCGCCATTCGCTTTAGCCCCGATAAAAAAATCGGGGGCTGCCGCTGTTGTCAGGTTTAATATTAAAGTTTGTGCACTTTGCAAACCGTTAAAATGAAATGCTTTCGTTGCCAATTAGCCCCGGTTGCAGCATTATCCTGCAACGACGAAGCATGACGAGTGAAGCGTATGAGCGAAAAACGGGAAGAAACGTTAGTCCTTGCAGCTACTTTGCACTCAAAAAAAATAAAAAGCTATATCTTTTCGATCAAACAAACGGCGTAGGCCACAACGCCTTCTTCACGGCCCACAAAGCCCATGGTTTCATTTGTAGTGGCCTTAATAGAGATTTCTTCAGTAGAAATTCCAATGGCATTGGCAATGTTTTCTTGCATAGCCGGAATATGAGGATTAATTTTTGGCGCTTCCAAACAGAGCATGGCATCAATATTTCCTACCTGCCAACCTTTTGCACTAAGTAGTTTAACCGTCTCTTGCAGCAGAATTATACTGCTAATACCTTTCCATCTATCGTCAGTATTCTTAAAATGAAAACCAATATCACGAAGATTGGCAGCGCCTAAAAGCGCATCGCAAATTGCATGTAATAGAACATCGGCATCAGAATGTCCGAACGCACCTTTGTGGTGTTCTAGCGTTACGCCGCCAACTACAAAAGGATGTTGATCTTTTAACTGATGAACATCAAATCCAAATCCTACTCTGATTTTCATAAATTTAATATTGGAAGTAATTGGCACGAAATTGCCAAAATAATCTGAATTGAGATTTATTTAATTCCCTTTTTATCGCCGAAATTAAATAATAGGCTAAAGCGCAACGTATTGGCAAGCGGACTGGTTTGGGCGTTCGCGATAAGGTAGGCAAAGTCGATATTAAAAACATTGTATTTTAAGCCTGCGCCTACCGTGAAATAGCGACTGTCGCCTTTCTGCGGACTTTGATAGTTATAGCCACCTCGAATAGCAAACTGTTGATTATACCAATACTCAAAACCCGTAGAAATACCAACTTCTTTTAATTCTTCACTAAAACCACCTGGTGCATCAGAAAAAGAACCGAATATGCCGGCAGGTACAGATCGATTCGGATCCTTACCACTTACGATATTGTTATTCGAATCATAAATTGGTTGGGTGGGAACTAAAAGTTTATTAAAATCTAAAGCAAGGGTAAAAGTATTAAAATCATCAATTGCAACAGTTCCCGCGCCACCTAACTTTAAGTTAGTTGGTAGAAAATAATTCTGTCCGCCATCTGAATAACTCATTTTAGTACCGATATTGGAAATGTTTGCACCTGCAGAAAGAATCGTGTTCTTATCGAAAAGGATTGTTGATGTTTTGTATAAACCTGCAATGTCTATTCCTAATGCATTGCCACCGCGAACTTGTCCAGTTGATGAAAATTGCCCCGAAGCAAGATTTGAGTAAATGTATCTTAGCGAGCTTCCTAATGAAAACTCTTTACCAAAAGAACGGGCAAAGGTTACATCAAAGGCAAGTTCATTAGGGTTTGCAATACCTAAATCCTGTTGATTAATATCTGTTAGCTGTATTTGACCTAGTGAAAAATATCTTAAAGACGCACCGATCGTATTCCTGTCATCAAGTTTATAAAAGCCGCCTACATATGCAAGATTAATATCCGGAACTAAACTTTTTAACCAAGGGCTGTATGAAAGGGCAAAACCATAAGGCTTATCTAAAAAAGCGAGCTTAGCGGGATTTATACTTGCAGAATTTACATCACCCGGCACAGCTACACCCGCATCGCCCATTGCCCCGGCTCTCGCATCAGGTGTGATAAGCAAAAATGGAACAGCAGTTATAATATTATTGGATTCGCTACCATTTGTTTGAGTACCTGAAATAGTTGCCTGACCATCTGCTTGGTTCGATACCAAAGTGACAGTTAAAACAAGAAAGGCAAGCTTACTAATGTACTTGAAATTCATTCTTAAAGGTACGTAATTACGATTTTTTGGTAAGTTAATATTTTTGCGGAATATATTTATCAAACGTATAAGCCATAAATATATTTTACAGTAAACTTACGATTTTCGACTTTTCCACTAACTAAAACTACAAATTTCTAAATTGCGATTAAGCACATTTACTACCATTGCGTTTAAAGACAGCTAAATCGTTTTTTAATTCTTCCTCTTAAACAAATTATTCAATTTATCTGCAATGGCATCTTTAACTTTTTCTGTTGCTTTCGCCTTTACGGTATCAATTTTAGCTTGAGCTTTAGTTTGCAGTTCGGCTTTCTTTTCAGCTATAATATTATTTACAGCATCTTTCGCGGCAGTTTTAGTATCACCTGCACCGTATTTCAAGTTTATCGTTGGTTTTAAGAAAGTCCCGCCCAAAATGGCATTCACCTTTATCGTTTCACTCATAGAAAGGTTTGTTCCTGCTTTCGAATTTAGCTTAGCGATCATGGCATTAGCACTTTCATTTGCCTTAGTGCCGAGCATCGCACGAGGTAGGTTTAAAGCTAAATCGTAAGCCATTGTTTGATCGAGACCATTCGAGCCCTGAACATTCATGACTATTCCGTCCTTTTTAATATCAAACGGCGCTACGTTTAACCGCCCGTCCTTTATTTTAAACTTGGTGATTACATTATTGAGTTCCAATTTTTTAAACCTATCCGAACTGAGCGATGAAGCGAGTTTATTTAATGGCTCAAAGCCATCAATTACAGCCTGTATAATATTGGTTAAACCTTCTGCATTAATACTTGAGTAAACAGGCATCATATGTTCGTCCAAATTTGAGTCGAATTTAAGGTTCGTTGAAAATGCCCCCTTAGTATATTTTGCTACCGGCGCCAACAATTTTATTGTATTAAACGCATTAAAAGCTTTTTGAATATCCATTTTTTCAATTCCAAAATCTACATCAACTTTGGGCTTTTTAGGATCTATGGTTGTATACGATCCATTCATTTTAACAGTGCCGTCGAGCATATTCATACCCATATCCTTAAAAGTTATGGTTTTGTTTTTCACCAACAATGCACCTTTCGCATTAGTTATATCATAGGTGTCGTATAAAACTCTATCAGCCTTTGCCGCAATAACAAAGTCGATGTTACCCGGCACTTCAAAAACCGAAAGTTTAGCTTCTGATTTCTTTGATGGTTCTTCGGCTTTCGATTTAGGCCCCATTAATTGGTTTACATCTATTAAATTTGAAGACATGTTAAAGTTGCCTTGCAAAGCCTGATTTTTTGTGAAAAAGTAACTTAAATAATTATTTACAGCGCCATTTGCAGTGAAATCGCTCTTGCCAATCTTGGCTGTCAAATTGCTTAAAGTGATATTCTTGGGACTAAAGATCATCTTTGCCGTTGGAACATTTACCGGCATCGGAATATTTTTACCCGCATAGTTGAAATTGTTGGCTACAATTTGCCCTGAAGCTTTAAAAGCCTCATAATGCCCTTTGTCTATTGATGATTTTTTACCGGCAGCCTTAACATCAGCATCTAAAACCCCACTCAAGGTCATATCCTTCATCGGGAAAATGGTTGTTAGTTGCTTTAAATCTAGTTTTCCTTTCAAGGCAAGATCAACAAATGGATCGCTGGTGGGATATTTCAGCAGGAAACGACCGTCGACAGGAACATTACCGAACTCTAAGTGAAACGCCGGCACGTTTACAACTGTATGATCTATTATGCCATCTGGATTGCTAATCAGCGATTTAAGCTGTATGTTATTAATTGCAGAAGGAAGTGAAGGGTACTTAATTTTACCGTTTTCAATGGACAAATTTACATTGAATGCTGGCAGTGATTTTTTATTATAAATGCCTTTAGCGGTTCCGTTCACCGCGAATTTTCCCGTAGCCTTCAGATCCTTAAAGTTGGCCGAATATATCGCAGGAATAAGCGATAAGAAATTTTTAAGTTCTGATTGCTTGGCATCAAACTTAAAATCCATTACGAGATCGTTATCGTTCGGCATTGCCAAATAACCAACTGCAGACAGAAGCAGTTCATTCAACTGAATTTTATTATCAGCGAACGTAAATTTCATGCCCTTCATATCTATATCTATTGGAAGATCTGCACTAAGTTTAACTTTGTTCAGGTACGGTATTCCACCATATTTAACGGTTAACTTCTCCACGTCAGATTGAGTTTTTAACGTAAATAAATCCTGAGTAAAATCTCCTTTTCCTGTATGTTTCAGACTATCAATTCGCATGAAAAAACCTAAAGACGCATCGTCGTAAATAATTTTACCATTCTCAATCGCATACTTTTGCAAAGCAACTTTAAAAGCGGTTTTAGAAGTATCTGAAGGTTTGACCGCCGAATCAGGTTTCATTATATCCCAGTTAGCCTTACCGCTTTTTAAAACACGTGCAAAAATATCAGGCGCATCTAAATTTATTGATTTGATCTCATAGGTATCACCTTTAATTACACTCCATAAATTAACATTTAATTGCAATTGTTTAACATTAGCCAATGTATCTTTAGCGAAACTATCAATCCCGATTACGGTTAGGTTGTTGATTTTTATACCCAAATTGGGGAATGAACTGATCACACTCAAATCCAAATTTTCAAAATCTATTTTAGCGTTTACATTATTATTTATGGTTAATTTAATTTTTGAATCGATTTCCTTTTTAAAAAACATCGGGATAATGGCTGCAGCAGCAATAACAACAATGAATAAGCCTGCAACAGCTATGGCAATTTTCTTTAGCATGATTTAATCTTTAAAGATGAAAATGTTTGGAGTTTATGATCCGCAATAAGCACACCAAACTAAATCTAAACTCTTTAATCTTACTGTTTGCGGAACTATTTTTATGTTAACACAATACATTGATAGTTAATGCGTTTTGCTTAAAAAAATAACTCCGAAACATTTATTAACACAAATTTTACTAAATCATATAAATTTCCGTAAATTTATCGGTTGAATAAGCCCTGATTCACGTTATATAGCATTTTATGAAAAAACTATTACTATATTCTTTTACTTGTTTTGCCCTTGTTGCTGTACTTTCTTCGTGCGGAGGTAATAAAGGTGGCGTTTCGAGCAAAACAGGAATACCTTATGCTGATAAGAATAATAAAACTTACAGCAGCTTCTCAGTAGCCAGCCAATACAAACGGGCACCCGGACCGGGTTTAATTCCGATTGAAGGTGGAGTTTTGGTTGTTGGTGGTAGTGCGATTGAAGTTGCGGGTGTTGAGCCAAATATATACAACTACAAAAGACAAGTTACAGTTCCTTCATTTTACATGGATGAAACTGAAGTTTCCAACACCGATTGGTTAGAGTATTTACATTGGATCAGAACCAGTTATCCTGAGGATCGCGAATATTATTATAATGAACTCCCTGATACATTGGTTTGGCGTCGTGCATTATCTTATAATGAGCCTTACGTTGATAACTATTTAAGACACCCGGCTTATAGAGATTACCCTGTTGTTGGCGTGAGTTGGGAGCAGGCATCTCGTTTCTGCGAGTGGAGAACTTCACAAGCAAACGAATACATTTTACGCCAGAAAGGTATTTTAACTGATTATAAAACTTTAGCTGCAGGCAATAAAACCGGTGGAGGCAATACCACTACAGGCGCTACGGCTACTGCAAGACCCGATAAACCTTTTAACACCGACGCTTATTTAAACGGCCAGTATGATGATAAAGGTAAAAATGCCCCTAAAGATTATAATGCAAAAGCAGGTGCTTCAGTTGGTGCTGCAGGCGGACGCGGTGGAAATGCGACTCCGACAAGAAACGCAACATTAGAGGATGGTGTTATTATGCAGCCTTACCGCTTACCAACAGAAGCTGAATGGGAATATGCAGCGCTAGGTTTAATTGGTAATACTGAATACGAAAACATTAATCAAAATAAAATTTACCCTTGGAATGGTCTTGGAGTTAGCTCTGCAGCAAAAAAAACCAGAGGTTTAGTACAGGCCAACTTTAAAAGAGCTCCCGGCGATTATATGGGTGTTGGTGGTTCATTAAATGATAAAGCAGATTTAACTGCGCCTGTTCGCTATTATAACCCGAATGACTTTGGTTTGTATAACATGGCGGGTAACGTGAATGAATGGGTAAATGACGTTTATCGTACAGGTACCTTTACAGATGCTGAAGCTTTTAACCCTTATCGTGGTAACCAGTTTCAGGATAAGCAGCTTGCTGATGCAGCTAACGGTAAAATCGCTTTAGATAAATACGGCAAGCCGATTAAAGAAAATGCTTACTCAGGCAAGAAATTAACCTGGGCAGAAAAACAAGCTTTAGCAAAAAGAGCTGATTCTATCTCAAAATCACCTGATCCGAAAGCTATGGTAACTACTTACCAGGCCGATGAGAGAGGTTATAGAGACAGGCAAAATAAGTTGTTAAACGAGGAGGGTGTTTCTTTAGTTAATGATAAATCAAGAGTATATAAAGGCGGGTCATGGAATGATATGGCTTACTGGTTAAATCCGGCGACACGTCGTTTCTTACAACAGGATGAAGCTTCGGCAGAAGTCGGCTTCCGTTGTGCCATGACAATGTTAGGTGCTCCTGAAATTAGCACTGCAGGTAAACGAAACTTTAAACAGGTGCCGGCTAAGCCTTTCAATCCGACAAAAAGATAAAAAAAAAAGTCCCGATGAGAATCGGGACTTTTTTTTTATCTCATAAAATTAAGCTTATTTGAATTGGATTAAAATTTGGTTTTTCTCTACCTTATCTCCCTGCTTAACCAGTACTTTTTTGATTATACCATCAGTAGAAGACTTTAAGATATTTTCCATCTTCATCGCTTCTAAAATCAATAGGTTATCTCCCTTTTTTATTTCGTCACCTTCGCTAACTTTAACATTCAGAACTAAACCGGGCATTGGTGCTTTAATCTCAGCGACTTTGTTTGCCGAAAGGTTATCAAGGCCCAATTGCTTTAAAAGAACATCGAACTGGTCTTCAACATTAACTTTATAATTATTTCCATTTACCTTAATAACACAGAACTTATCAGCCTTGTTTAACTCTACAAGCTCAGCATTAAAAGATTTGTTATTATAAATTACAGTTGAAAGGCTATTTCCCAAATCACTTATATCGATATTTAAAGGAAGTCCGTTTATTAAAATTTCTTTTCCTTGTTTATCAATATCAAATTGAAACTTATCGTTAACTTTTACTTTGTACATGGCTATTGGGTTAAAGCATATTGAACTAAATTAGCGCCCATTTTAAGCGCCTTCATTCGGGTTTCCTGAGTATCCTCGGGATAGGTTCCAAAATCCTCCCATCCATTCCCTAAGTCACATTCAAATGTATAATAGCAAACAACCCTGCCTTTATAAATAAGGGCAAAACCCTGAGGCCGCTTGTTATCGTGTTCATGGATTTTAGGTAATCCCTTCGGGAATTTAAATTTTTGATTATATAGAGCGTGATTGGAAGGTAATTCAACAAAACTTAACTCAGGAAAAACCTTCTTCATTTGCGGGCGGATAAACTTATCCAGACCGTAGTTATCGTCAATATGCAAGAAACCACCACCGGTTAAATAAGTTCTGAGGTTTTTAACTTCCTGATCGCTGAAAATAACATTTCCGTGTCCCGTCATGTAAATAAACGGGTAATTAAATATTTCTTTAGAACCAACATCAACAATACTCTCTTCCGGATAAAAGTTTGTTTTAAGGTTGCTGTTGCAAAAGGCAATCAAATTTGGAAGCGCGGTTCTATCTGCATACCAATCGCCTCCACCATTATATTTAAGTTTTGCCATCCTGTAAGCAGGCACCAAGCTAAACGCATAAAGCACAAAGCTTAAAACCATAAGGCCCAATACCGATAGTAGGATTTTTATTTTAGAAGACTGAAAATTGAAAACCGAAGACTTCAAATTAATTAGCGATTTAAGTAATTTACTTCAAAACAAACAGCTAAGGCAGCCGTTTCGGTCCTCAATCTGTTTTCTCCTAAAGTTAAGGCTTTAAAGCCTTTATTCAAAGCCAAATCAATTTCACCAGGGGTAAAATCGCCTTCAGGGCCAATGAGAACTAAATATTTTTGATGGGGTTTTACCAAGTCGGAAATGTATTTTTTTTCTCCGTTACCGATGCAGTGTGCTATTAGTTTATCTCCTTCAAAGGGAGTTTTCATAAAGGCATCATATGAGATTGCATCATTTAGTTTTGGATGGTAAGCTTTAATCGATTGCTTAACTGCAGAGGTGATGACCTTGTTAAGCCTGTCTTCTTTAACAATTCTACGTTCAGACCTGTCAGAAATAATGGGTGTTATTTCATCAATACCAAGTTCAGTTGCCTTTTCCAGAAACCACTCGATACGGTCGATGTTTTTTGTCGGTGCAACGGCAATATGCAGGTAATGATTTCTTTTATGAAACTCTTCTTTTACTTCTAATACAGATAAGCTTACTTTTTTAGGATTATCAGAAGTGATTTCAGCGGTGTAAAAACCACCCTTACCATCAACCAAATTAACCAATGAACCAGGAGTTAAGCGCAATACACGCACACAATGCTTACTTTCTTCTTCGCTAAGCGTGTAGGAATTTCCTGCTATATCCGGTGTATAAAAAATATGCATAGTTGAAATTAGTGATTATCAACCATATCTCCTTTATTAATAACCAATTCTAATTTGATAGTTTCGATATTTTGCTCTGTCTTTTTTAGGATGGTAAAAAGATAACCATAAGATTCATTACTTTCTCCAACCTCAGGAATACGTTCAAATACGTGAGAAACTAAGCCTCCGATAGTGTCAAAATCTTCATCTTCGGGCAAATCGTGCGGCAAGTGTTCATTAACATCGTAAACCGTTGCAAAAGCATTTACAATAAACTCATTATCAGAGATTTTTTCCACCAATGGTTTTTCCTCATCATATTCATCCTGAATTTCGCCAACCAATTCCTCAACAATATCCTCCAGTGTTACCATACCAGCAGTTCCGCCAAACTCATCTAAAACGATGGCTATTTGAATGCGATTGCTTTGCAGCTCACTCATCAAATCGTTAATTTTCTTAGTTTCAGTCACGAAATATGGCTTCCTGATAATATCATTCAATGTCCAATGCTGGTTGCCGGACGCGACTAAGGGCAGAATATCTTTGGCATGTATAATACCAACTATCTTATCCATAATTTCATCGTAAACAGGCAAACGAGAATAACCTTCTTTAATGATCGTATCTATAACTTCCTCCTTTGCAGAAGTTAATTCGATACCTGAAATTTTCGTTCTGGGCACCATGATATTCTTAACAACACGCTCATTAAAATCGAAAACATTTTTGATAAGTTCATGTTCGTTGTTATCCAAAGCACCGCTTTCCTTTCCCTGATCTAAAAGATACTGTAACTCTTCAGTACTATGTAAAGATTCATGGCCTGCAGAAGTATCGATACCGAAAGGCTTAAGAATGATGGCCGCTAAGTTGTTTAATGTCCAGATAAATGGCTTAAAAACGACATAAAAAATCTGTAAGGGGATAGAAACAAATAGCGTTGTTGCAACAGGCCTTTGAATTGCAAATGATTTTGGTGCCAATTCACCGAAAACGATGTGCATAATTGTAATCACCGAAAAGGCAACTACGGTAGAAGCCGAGTGAATAAATGCATCGCTAAAACCCCAATGCAAACTGTCAAAAAGATTTTTAAAGATGGTATGCATAACGCCTTCACCAACCCAGCCTAAACCAAGTGATGCAAGCGTTATACCAAGCTGTGTAGCTGCAAGGTATCCATCCAGGTTATGGATAATGCCTTTAGCCATTTTACCGACACGGCTACCTGATTTTGCTTTAATCTCGATTTGTGACGCCCGAACCTTTACAATTGCAAATTCTGCTGCAACAAAAAATCCGTTTAATAACACCAAAAACAACGCTAAAAACAATCGCCAACCTACAGAGCCTGTATCCGGTTCTTCTAATGCAACCAGAATTACATTTGTTGGCAAAATCGCACTTAGTTCTAAATTAAAAAACAAACATACCGTGGGTAAATCCATTAAGCTAATTCTCTAAATGTTGTATTGTAAAGTTCTATGCTTTCCTTAATTACTTTGTGCGCATAACGAACACCAAGTAAATGTTCGATTGTAACGTTTTTCTCTTCTAAAGCTTTATAATCTTGAAAGAAACGAACTATTTCTTTCATTTGATGCGGAGGTAATTCATCTAAATCGTTAATGTAATTAACTGACATATCGTGTGCCGCAACAGCGATAATTTTATCATCCTGCTCGCCATTATCCACCATGTGCATCACACCAACAACTTTAGCTTCTATCAAAGTCATTGGGAAAACATCAACTGAACAAAGTACCAGAATATCTAACGGATCTTTATCATCGCAATAAGTTTGTGGAATAAAACCATAATTAGCGGGATACATTACGGAAGAAAAAAGAACCCTGTCTAACTTAATTAAACCCGATTCTTTGTCTATTTCATATTTGGCTTTTGAGCCTTTTGGAATTTCAATAATTGCGTTTACAACTTCCGGAACATTTTTACCCGGAGATACGCTATGCCATGCGTGGTGATCGTCTTTTGCCATTTCTAATTTAAATCTGTCTTTTCTTCTTCAGAGCTGTTAACTTTACTTTTTACAAAGGTAATCAATAAAGGGATAGTTGTGATAAGTATAAAGCCAATAATAATATATAATAAGTAATCGTTTATTTCCTTTTCAAATTTTCTGCCTAAAAAGTAACCTAATAATGTTAAAGAACAGATCCAAAGTACGGCGCCAACAACATTATAAAGGGCAAACTTCTTAAAGTCTAATTTCACTACACCTGCAAAAATCGGTGCAAAAGTTCTTACAATTGGCACAAACCTGCCCATGATCAAAGCAAAGGCACCTTGTTTGATATAATAATTCTCTGCGGCCTTAAGGTATTTCTTTTTGAAAAAGAAACTGTCTTTTCTGGTATACAGCAGCGGACCTGTTCTTCTGCCGAACCAATAACCCGTAAAATTTCCTAGTATTGCAGCCACACATAAGCCTGCCAAAAGCACCGCAATGTTAAC
>Ga0308164_10002123_pt1 | contig 20616 bp, 13 predicted proteins | sample PhyTR2_FD_201031 | JGI IMG/M metagenome (GOLD analysis project Ga0308164, IMG submission 201031) | Phyllosphere microbial communities from UC Gill Tract Community Farm, Albany, California, United States - DLSLT.R2 | ecosystem: Host-associated > Plants > Phyllosphere > Unclassified | place: USA... | reverse complement strand
ACCTGGGCACCACTACCGTGCAGAATGCCTGGCACACGGTGTACTTCACGCTGGGCGGCCAGCCCGACACCAGCACCCCCGACAACCTAGTGGACGCCTTCGCCGTCCTATTCGAGTCGGGTGCCTCAACGGGTACCACCTACTACTTCGACAATGTCCGGGTGGTGAACGTGGTGCCGCAGCCCACCCTTACTAGCCTGGTAGTGACGCCCGCCCTGTCGCAAAACGTCGCTACGGGCGCGAAAATCACCTACGCAGTGCAGGGCAAAGACCAGTTTGGCAACAACATCCCGGCCAGCACGGTAGCTTGGTCGGTGAGCGGTGGCGGCTCGATTGATGCTAGCGGCGTGTTCACGGCCTCGGCCAACGGGGCCTTCAAGGTGTATGCTAAGAGCAGCGGCCTCACCGGCACGGCCGACGTGCTGGTGGGCCAGGGCATCGGCCTCACCACCCTTACCGTGGACCCTAGCGCCAGCTTTATCTACCAGGGCGGCAGCCTGCCCCTGGCGGTGCGCGGCAACGACCAGACCGGCGCCCCAGTAGCCGTGACGCCCACCTGGACCGTAACCGGCGCCACTGGCGTAGCGGTGAGCAACACCGGCGTGGTAACGGCCAGCAGCACCGCCACCGGCACGGCCAGCATCAAGGCTACCAGCGGCTCGCTCTCGGCTACGGCCACCCTTACCGTGCGCACGCCCCCGGCGGCCGACTCGCTCAGCCTTAGCCCTACCAAAGTAAAAGTGTACCAGGGCGACGCGCTGCAATTCGCGGTAGCGGCCTTCGACCAGTACCGCAACCCCTACGTGGCTACCCCGACGTGGTCGGTAAGTGGTGGCGGCTCGATTGATGCCACCGGCAAGTTTACCTCGACCACCATCGGCACCTTCGTGGTGAAGGCCACGGCTGGCGCGGCCGTTGCCGCCACCTACGTGAGCGTGGTGCCTAAACCCAGCAACCTGGCCCTCAACAAGCCCACCCGCGCTTCGTCGGTGCAGGGCACCCTAGCGGCCCGCTACGCCACCGACGGCACCACTACCGCCACCAACCCCGATACCCGCTGGAGCAGCCTAGCCACCGATACGGAGTGGATTCGGGTGGACCTGGGCCAGAAGTACGACCTGAGCCGCGTCGTGCTGTACTGGGAGGGCGCCTACGGCAAAGCATTTGACATTCAGGTAGCTGACGATACCGTGCAAACCCGCCGCCTGGCTTACCACGAGTCGGCCGGCGATGGCAGCACCGACGACCTAACCTTGCCCGCCGGCACCGCCGGCCGCTACGTCTGGCTGACGGGCATTACCCGCGGCACCACCTACGGCTACTCGCTCTACGAGCTGGAAGTGTACGGCCTCACCCACCAGGACCCGGCGCTGAAATCCATCGTCGTGACGCCTAATTTCTCGGCGGTAACCACCGGCAAAACCGTGGCCTTCGCAGCGGCTAGCCTCGACCAGTTTGGCAATGCCTTTGCGGCCACGCCTACCTGGACGGCCAGCGGCGGCAGCATCAGCAGCGCGGGCGTATTCAGCGCCTCGGCGGCCGGCACCTACACCATTACGGCCACGGCGGGCGGTATCAACGGCTCGGCTAGCCTCACCGTAACGGGCAGCGGCAGCACGCCCACCGTCAACCTGGCGCTCAATAAAACGACGTTCGTTTCCTCCACTGAAAACGGCGGCACGCCCGGCGCCAATGCCGTAGACGGCAACGGCGGTACCCGCTGGGCCTCGGCCGCCAGCGACCCGCAGTGGATTTACGTGGACTTGCAGGCGCGCTACACCATCAGCCAGGTGGTGCTGAACTGGGAAGCCGCCTCGGGCAAAGCCTACCAGCTGCAAGTATCCGATGACGCCCAGACCTGGGCCAACATCTACTCGACCACCACCGGCCCCGGCGGCGTAGAGAAAATCACGCCCACCAGCACCCTAGCCGGCCGCTACCTGCGCCTCTACGGCACCGCCCGCAACACGGGCTACGGCTACTCGCTCTGGGAACTGGAAGTGTACGGCACGGCCGCCGCGGGCGGCACGGCGCCGGCGCTGGCTAGCCTCGCCGTGGCGCCGGGCACTGCCTCGGTGGCGGTGGGCGGCACCCAGCAGTTCACGGCCCAGGGCAAAGACCAGAATGGCAGCGCCTTCACCACCACGCCCACCTGGACGGTGAGCGGCGGGGGCAGCATCAGCAGCACCGGCCTATTTACGGCCAGCGCGGCTGGCAGCTACACCGTTACGGCCACCTCGGGCAGTGTGAAGGGCACGGCTACCATCACGGTGACGGGCGGCAGCACCGCCGCCAACCTGGCCCTGAAGAAGCCGGTGCGCGCCTCGTCTATCGAGAATGGCGGTACTCCGGCCGTGAATGCGGTGGATGGCGACGGCGGCACCCGCTGGTCTTCGGCCGCCACCGATGCGCAGTGGCTGCGCGTGGACCTGGGCGCTACCTACGCCGTGAACCGCGTGAAGCTGACCTGGGAAAACGCCTACGGCAAAGACTACGCCGTGGAAATATCGGCCGACACCGTGAACTGGACAACCCTGAAAACGGTAACCGGCAACTCGACCCTGACCAACGACCTGACGGGCCTCTCGGGCACCGGCCGCTACGTGCGCCTGCGCGGCATTGCGCGGGGCACCGGCTACGGCTATTCACTGTGGGAGCTGGAAGTATACGGCGCCGCGAGCAACGCCCGCTTTGCACTAACTACCAGCGCTAAAGCGGCTACCCAGTCTGAGCTGACGCTCTACCCCAACCCGGCCAGCACCACGGCTACCCTAGCCGGCGTGGCCGCCTACCCGGCCACGGTGGCCGTCTACGACCTGAAGGGCGCGCTGGTGCAGACGGCCCAGCTCCTGCAGCCCACCGACGAGCTGCGCGTAACCGAGCTGCCCGCTGGCTGGTATGTGCTGCGGGTGACGAGCAAGGAAGCCGTGCAAACCCAGCGCCTGCTCAAGCAGTAGCTAATACATTGATTAGGTGCGCCTAAAACGGGCGGGTTATAATGACCCGCCCGTTTTTTTGTGCAATAGCGTTACTTTTACTCAGCCACCCGGCCGGCTCAGAACTAGCTTTCTGCGCGTCACACTTCCTTTTCCCACCTCACTGCCAAACCAGGCTAGCTACCACTTGCTAGGGCCCTAGCCAGCTGCGCAGCCGCCTACGTTGGCCCGACATTCGCCCCGTATGAAACGGATTGCCTTGCTGCTGCTCACCCAGCTGCTAGCCTTGGTCGGCCTGGCCCAAGAAGTGGTGTTCGACCACCTGACCGTTGATAACGGACTGTCTAACAACACCGTGCTCAGCATCTGCCAGGACAGCCGGGGCTTCATGTGGTTTGGCACCTACCACGGCCTCAACCGCTACGACGGCTACCACCTCACCACCTACCTGTCGAGCCCCGGCGACCCGCAGGCCCTCAGCGACAACGTAGTTACCTGCCTGCACGAAGACCGCCGCCAGAACCTGTGGGTGGGCACCCGCCTCGGCGGCCTCAATCGCTACGACCGGGCTAGCGACACCTTCGTGCGCTATACCCAGGACGGCCGCCCACCCTACCGCCTCAGTGCCAACAAGGTAGAATGCTTGCTGGAAGACCGCCAGGGTAACCTCTGGGTCGGCACCGACTACGGCCTCAACCTGATTGACGGTGCTACCCACCGCTGCCGGGCCTTCTACGCCCGCCCCGGCGACAGCACCTCCCTCAATAGCAACCAGATATACTCGGTGGTGCAAAATGAGCAGGGCGACATCCTGGTGCTCACCAACGTAAACGGCCTTAACCGCTACGACCCGCGCACGCAACGCTTCACCCACCCCACTCAGGCCCTGCCCGGGCCCACTGCCAAAACTGACCGCCCGCTCGTGGTGGGGCCGGGCGGGCAGTACTGGCTAGGCACCCTGGAGGCGGGGCTGCGGCGCTTTGGCGGGGGCGCGTCGCGCCACTACCTGCCAGTGCCGGGCCAGCCCCGCAGCCTGAGCCACCGGCAGGTGCGGGCCATCCTGGCCTCGCGGCGGGGCACGCTGTGGGTAGGCACCGACGGCGGTGGGCTCAACCGCTACGACCCTAGCCACGACGATTTTACGCGCCTGCTGGCCGACGAGGCCGACCCGGGCAGCCTCAGCAGCAACGCCGTGTATAGCCTCTACGAAGACCGGGCCGGTACGCTGTGGGTGGGCACCTTCGGCGGGGGCGTCAATTTCTACAGCCCCTACAAGGCCCGGTTTAGGCAGTACACCCACTTTCCGCGCACTACGAATAGCCTGAGCAGCAAATCGGTGCTGGCCATGCTGGCTAGCCGCGACGGGGGGGTGTGGCTAGGCACCGATGGCGGCGGCCTCGACTGGTTCGACCCGCGGAGCCACACTTTCCGCCACTTTCGCCACGACCCCGCCGACCCGGGCAGCCTGGCTTCGGACGTGGTAAAATCGCTTTACGAGGATAGCCAGGGCACCCTCTGGGTAGGCACCTACCTGGGTGGCCTCGACCGCTACGATTCTAAGCACCAGCGCTTCACGCACTACGTTACCGACTCGTCCCGAACTACTAGCCTGAGCAGCAACAGTATCTGGGCTCTGTATGAAGACCAGCGGCGGCAGCTCTGGGTGAGCACCCTCGGCAGTGGGCTCTGCCGCATGGATTTGGCGCGGCCGGGCGTTTTTACTCGCTACCCACCCCGGACCGGGCCGGGCACCCTCGACGACTACAACGTAGTAGCCCTGCGCGAAGACGCCGCCCACCGCCTCTGGGTGGGCACCGAAGACCGGGGCCTCAACTGCTACGACCCGGGCACGAACACATTTCGCTACGTGCAGCACGATGCGCGCCGCCCCAACTCGCTAAGCAGCAACCGTATTCAAGTGCTGTTTCAGGATAGCCAGCGCCGGCTTTGGGTGGGGACCGCCGATGCGGGCCTCGATTTATTTGACCCCCAAACCGAAACCTGCCGGCACTTCACCACTGCCCAGGGCTTGCCCAGCAACGTCATCAACGCCGTGGTGGAAGACCGCGCTGGCAATCTTTGGGTCAGCACCAACAAGGGCCTCGCCCGCTTCGACGTGGCACACGGCACCTGCAAGCGCTTCGACCGCGAAGATGGCCTGCAAAGCAACGAGTTCAACATCAACGCGGCGTTGCGGGCACCCGATGGCACGCTGTACTTCGGCGGCATCAACGGTTTCAATACCTTCTCGCCCACCGTATTGCTGAGCAACCCCAACGTGCCGCCCGTGGTGCTCACCGATGTGCAGGTATTCAATACCTCGCTCCGACCGGGCGGTCCGGGCAGCCCGCTACAGCAGCAGGTGTCCGAGGCGCAGCGCCTGACGCTGCCCGCCCACGCCTCGGCCATCACCTTCCAGTTTGCGGCCCTCAACTTCATCGACCCGCGCAAAAATCAGTACGCCTACCAACTCGTAGGCTTCGACGAAGCCTGGCGCCAGGCCGGCACCCGGCGCGAAGCCACCTACACTAACCTCGACCCCGGCCGCTACGTGTTTCAAGTGAAGGCGGCCAACAACGACGGCGTCTGGAGCACCTACCCCACGGCCCTCACCGTGGTCATTACCCCGCCCTGGTGGCGCTCCACCTGGTTTCGGGTACTGGCAGCGCTGCTGGCCGGGGGCAGCGTGGTAGCGTTCTACGTGCTGCGCACCCGCGCCCTGCGCAAAAAGCTGCGCCTGGAAAAGCTGCACGAGTTGCGCACCAAGGAAGCCGAGTTGCGCGAGGCCCGCCTTCAGCACGAAAAGGACTTGGTAGAATTAAGTAAAAGCCAGCTCGAAAACCAGGTGCAGCACAAGAACTCCGAGCTGGCTTCGTCGGTGATGAACATGGTGCAGCAAAATGAAACCCTGCTCAGCATCCGCGACAGCGTGCGCGAGGCCCTCGACGATGAAGATGCCGCCCAGCAGCGCCGCAAGATGCTGCGCGTGGTGCGCCTTATCGATAACAGCCTGACCCCTAGCCAGCACTGGGAGCACTTCGAGGAGCTGTTCAACCAGCTGCACGAAAACTTTATGCAGCGCCTCAAGGAGCAATACCCCCAGCTCACTAGTCGCGACTTGAAACTCTGTGCCTACCTACGCATGAACCTAGACAGCAAAGAGATAGCCTCACTCATGGGCCTCTCGGTGCGCGGTGCCGAAGACCTGCGCTACCGCGTGCGCAAAAAAATGCAGCTCGATACCAGCACCAACCTAGCCGAGTTTATCCTCACACTCTAGCTATGAGTTAGTCTCCTTATTCCTTATACAGAAGGGCTGCGAAATCGCTTAGTTCCTGTAGCGGTTCCGGGAGCTATGGCCCGTGTAGCGGGTAGTTTTTAACCCGTTTTTCAGAGAATTATGTTGGCATGACTAGGGCTTTCTAACTCCACTATCCAAAAAAGAACGCTATGATGAACTTAGCTCAACTGTATCCGTTCTGTATGCACACTCTCTTCCTACTCAATTAAGTTGTGCACCAAATCATTTATAGCAGTCGGGCGAAAGATAACATGACGCTTACAACGCTTACCGTGCTGCTCATGAAGGCACGGACCTTATCTGGATGCTTTTGGAGCATGCCTTAGAAGCCTGGAAACGCAGGTTTTTTGGGCCTTTTTTGCCCCCCTTTACTGAATGCTCAACCTGTTCACAATAGCGTTCTTTTTTGAACATTTTCAGCACCCCAATCAATCGCCCTAGAACGCTGTTTTGTGAGCTGTTTTTCAAGGGAGTATTTTGAACACAAACAGGTCTTCGTAGCGCTACTAGCCCTACTTTCGGTCTATCGAAGTACTCCGCTTCAGGGTATGCTAGCCCGTTAAACGGTCTTTTTGCTGTGTTGTCTCCTTCTTCCCCTAGCCTTCCGGCTGATTACTCGCAACTGCTGGCGCAGCTTACTGCCCATATTCGCGACACGCAGTTGCGGGCCACGTTGGCCGTTAACGCGGCGTTAGTGCAGTTATACTGGCACATCGGGCACGAGATTTTGAGCCGACAAGACCAGCAAGGCTGGGGCACCAAAGTGGTCGCCCGGCTAGCGCAAGACCTGCGACGAGAGTTTCCGAGCCTCGCGGGCCTTTCCCCACGTAATCTGCAGTACATGCGCGCCTTTGCCAAGGCGTGGCCGGAAGCCGCGTTTGTGCAACAGGTTGTTGCACAAATTCCCTGGGGACATAACGTGCGCCTGTTAGAAGCCGTCCAAGATCCGGTGGAGCGCGCCTGGTACGTGCAGCAAACAATCGAAAATGGCTGGAGCCGCAGTGTGTTAACTCTGCAAGTAGAAAGTGGCCTCTATCAGCGGCAAGGCCGCGCCGTTAGCAACTTCACCCGCACGCTGCCCGCGGCGCAATCCGAGTTGGCGCAGCAAATTCTCAAAGACCCCTACACCTTCGACTTTCTCAGTCTGGGAGTGGAAGCCAAGGAGCGGGAGCTAGAGCAAGGCTTGCTAGCCCATGTGCGGGCCTTCTTACTCGAATTGGGCAAAGGATTTGCGCTCGTTGGCAGTCAGTATCACTTGGAAATCGGCGGTCAGGATTATTACCTGGACCTGCTTTTTTACCACCTGAAACTGCGGTGCTTTGTCATCATTGACTTGAAGATGGGCGAATTCAAGCCCGAGGATAGTGGCAAGATGAACTTCTATCTGGCCGCAGCAGACGACCTGCTACGTCACCCCACCGATCAGCCGACTATTGGTTTAATTCTGTGCAAAACGCAGAACCGGGTCGTGTCCGAATATGCTTTGCGCGGGATGAGTCAACCTATTGGCGTAGCCCAGTGGCAGCTCACCCGCGCCTTACCGCCGGAACTGCGACGGGATTTACCCACCAGCGAAGAGGTCGACGCAGCGCTCAATACGGAGGACAATGCGGCCGACTAAGCTTGATACTTCGCACAACAACTGGGGCCAACTGAGTAGCAGAAAAACAAAATCCCTTTGTGTCCTATAATGTAAGTGGCTGTTGCAAAAGGCAATCAGTTGCTGGTTAGTAAGTTGGTAGCCTATGATAGGCTACCATCCTGTCGGTACGTCGCTGGTTCAGCTTGTGCCCGCGCACCACGTCTATTTACGCCTGCTTCAGCGCGTCGATTTTGGCTTTGTTCGACCCCTGGTGGCCCCCTTTTACAGCGCCATCGGCCGGCCCTCGCTCGACCCTGTTGTGTTCGTCAAGTTGCTGCTTGTGCAGCACTTAGAGAATATCACCTCCGATCGCAAGCTCGTAGAACTCGCCAGTCTGCATCTGGGCATTCGCGCGTTTTTAGGCTATGAACTCGCCCAGTTATTGCCCAGCCACAGTACGATTTCGCGAACGCGGCAACGGCTGCCGCTGGCCTTCTTTGAAACTTGCTTCACTTACGTAGTCGGCCTGTGTGTGCAACAAGGCCTAGTCAGCGGCCACGCTCAAGTGGTTGATTCCGCCTACCTTAAGGCCAACGCTTCCATGAGCAGCCTGCAGCCCAAGCGCGCCCTGTGGTTGGCCCATGAGGCTGACCCAGCGGCAGCGGCTAGTTCCACGCGACTGCTCGCCTCCGCCGCCCGCCTGCAGCAACTGCGACGCCTGCAGACTACCCTTCTGCAGGCCGCGCCAACTAAGGCGGGGCAGTTGTTTAGCAATTTCACGCACTATAGCCCCGCCGACCCAGAAGCTCGCATTGCCTATAAGATCGGCAAACCGCGCCAGTTGGCATATCGGGCCAGTGTCAGCGTCGATGCTGCTCAGCACATCATTACCCACATCCAGGCCGACTTGGCCGACGGACGCGACAGTCGCTATCTGCTGTCGCTGGTAGAGACCACGCAGCAGCGCTTGCTGGGCTGGGGCCTGCGCCTGCAAAACGTCGTGGCTGATGCGGGCTATAGCTCCGGGAAGAACTACGCCCAGTTGGAAAGCCGGGGCCTCGTGGGCTTCATTCCGCCGCACGGCAAGTATCAAGTATAAAGAGCAGCGACCACGCTTTACCTATGATGCCCCCACAGACAACTACTTATGCAGCCAAGGCAAGCGCCTGGCGTTTGACCGGCTCGTGGTAGATCGGCAAGGCAATGCGCGCCATCGCTACCTAGCCAAGCGAACGGACTGTCGGAGCTGTCTCGTGCGCGTGGCGTGTAAGGGCAACACCCCGCAGGAAAAGCGGCTGCATGATACGGCCTACAAAGCGTGCTATGAGCGCATGCTCAGTCGTTTAGCTACCCGGTTAGGCAAGCGGATGATGCGCCTGCGGGCCTCGACGGTCGAACCGGTGCTCGGGAGCCTCATCACCTATTATGGCTTGCGCCAAATCAGCAAGAAACGGCAAGTGGGAGCGGCTAAAGTGCTCTATCTGGCCGCTATGGCCTACAACCTGAAAAAATACCTGCGCACGCCTCAGCAGCCAACTCGTGTGGCGCTCGCCCTCGCGCTACCTGGCCACCCTTTTTGGATTCCGCTGCCCTTTTGCAACAGCCACTTACAATATGTTAGATAAGGGCCAAATTCGTGAAAATAGCTCACGGATAAGTAGGCCGGCCCTAGTAGCTACTAGGGGGCTACTTCTCGCTAGTAAGCAGAAAGATAGCCGCTACTTTAGGGGGCCTACTCGCCCCCTACCCCGTGCCTACCCTAGCAGGAGTCGCGAATCACCCCGCAGCTACTTGCCTACCAAGGATAAGTAGCCGCACAGTAGCGTCCTTGTTGGCCGTTGACTCAGGCAGCGGGTAGGGCGCAGAGAAGCAAGCGGGGAAACCGGTTTAAACCGCTCACCAAGCGCGCTAAAGCGGTCGCAAACCGCTGCGAACCGGTCAGGCAGCGTGAGCCAGCGGCGCGGGGGCGCGGCAAAGGGTAGGCGTTCGCAAACCAGTTACGAGCGGCGTCGCTGCGCGACTCCGGGGCGGGCCTAACTGCCAAGGATCAGCAGGGGTATCAGCCAGGCGTGATGGCTGTTGCCCAACGCTCGTCAGGCTGTTGCGGGAAGCGGCCCCCGGCTACCGCGAGCTACTAAACCGGCCGTGAGGGGGCTCTTTGCGCGTCTTGTTGAGCGGGGTACCCTATTCTGCCGGGCGCGGAAGAGGCCGGCAACAGCCCCGGCGCCGCCGGCCAAAGCGGTCTAAAGCGGTCGCAAAGCGGGGAGAATCGCTGCGAACCGGTCGGGTAGCGCCAGGTATTTGCCGCCCAGTGGCCCAGCTACGCTCCTCTCGTCTACTGCGCGCAAACCGGTGCGGACCGCTCACAAATTGCGCCGAATCGGTCGGGTAGCTACGCAAATGCGCGGCAAAGCGCTAAGGATAACCCAACGCTTCTTACCGGTTTGTGAGCGGTTCTTACCGGTTTGCACTGGTTTGTGAGCGGTTTAGACCGGTTTGTGAGCGGTTTAGACCGGTTTGTGAGCGGTTTAGACCGGTTTGTGAGCGGTTTAGACCGGTTTGTGAGCGGTTTGCACCGGTTTGCACCGGTTTGTGAGCGGTTTGCACCGGTTTGCACCGGTTTGTGAGCGGAGTCGCTGCGCGACTCCGGCTCTAAGCACCTACAGGCTCCCCCCAACTGCTCAGCGAGGACGTCATAGGGGGCTCAACAAGGCGTGCATTTCTGAGCCACCAGCTACCCCTACTTTTTACGTTCTAGGAAGGACCGTTTACAACATGTAAAATGAGGAATACCTATTATTTTTCCTCTTGAGCCGGAGTAGGCGAATAAGGAAAAGGCAGCTTCAAGCGAATTTCATGGTCCTGCCCGGCGAAGTTCTGGTAGCGAGCCGCTCGCATCACCCGCAAGGCTTCTTCGTCACAGCCGTAACCCAACCCTTTAACCACCGCTACGTCCTGCGGAATACCGGCCTTATCTATTGTTAGCTGCAAGGTCACCTCCCCCTGCACCTGCTGGGCTTGCGCTGCTGCCGGATAGCGCAATTGGGCTTTAAGCGCCTCATAGCCGCCGATTAATTCCACGGGTGATTCGTCCGCCGTCGCATGGGCAGCTGGTTGAGCGTACAGCGCAGGGGGATTGGGGTTGTGGGTGGGGGTGGGCACTTGGTACGCAATGCCCCAGTACTGCAAATACTCCGCTAACGGCACCATGCCGATTTTGGCCCGCCGCACATTCACGTTGGGCTCGTCTTCAATCGGTTGCAGCGTGTAGTGCCCATTGGCTTGACCCCCAAACTGCGAGCCGTAGACCTGGGGCTCGCCTCGCCCGGTCTTGAGGCGGTCGATAAACAGGGCCAGGGCCGACCACGACATGTCCCCTTTGTCTGCCGCCGCCGTCAGCAAGGGTAAGTATTTGTCATCGGGGTTGTGCTGGATAACAAAGAAGACGACATCCTTCTGGTACTCGCCCACCAACGACTTGCCAGGGTACCCGCGTTGCGCGATTAAGCTATCCACCTGCCGAATAAGCACCCTGTCCACCCGCTCCTGTTGCTTCATCGCCGCGCTTATCTGGGGGGCATTAATTCCGAATTTCTGTTCGGCTACCTCCGCGATTACTCGATACTGCTGGTCCCGAAAGTATATTTTTTTTAGCAACGCGACCAGTGCTTGGTTAAAAGGTGCTTCGTGTTGCCGTTGCTTGCTACGGGCGCGGGTGAGCAGACGTGGCCAAGCTGGCTGGGAGGCTAGCGAAGTAAAGTCCGCTTCTGCGCGTAATTGCGCTTCAGAATAGTACCCTTTCGTAACCGCTTGCGCCAGCCAATCAAGCGCTCGCTCCGGCTCCTGATTGCGAGCGGCGGCCTGCGCGGCTTTGTAATAATCGCGCGCGGTGCCTAGATGCTGCCGCAATACTTGTTGGTAGCTGGCACTAGCTGCTGCGTACTCCCTATGCAGCAAGTGTTGCCGAGCAGGCGCGAACAAGTCAGGAGCGACTTGTGCAGCAGCAGATAAGTTCGTGTAACCGAGGAACAGCGCTAACAAAGCAGTGTAAAGAGGGTATCGCATTGAGGACGCAGGGACGGTGAGCTGTTCTAAAGCTGAAAAGTACCACTTCTCAACGACGAGTATCAAATTCCAAAACCCGCACTGATTCCAAGAGTGGGGATATAACTATCATTATGTAAAGTGGCTTTTCCAAGGAATCAGAAGGGAAATAAGCCGCCCACTACCTTGCCCAAAATCCTATTATAATGCTGGTAGAGCAGTGCCCTCAGTAGCTGGATAGTGTCCGGTTTCTAGAAAGTAACAATACCGTCGCAAGTCTATTTCAGCTGCGCCCTGGAGATAGTCGAAATAGAGCTGCGCCTGCTCTTCATTCCGCTTGACGATTTTTTCCTCTTGCAAGGCTCGCAGTAAAGGCCCTCGGTTGTGCCACCAGTTGCGGCAAATTTCTGTGGTCCAGTGGTCGTTGCCGTTAGAAGAGTAACTATCTAGTACCTCTACAGCGGCTGCGTTCACGACACAAAGCAGCTCATAATAGGTAGCTGGTTGCTGGAAGACAAATTCACAGCCGTTCGCATCCAACATGACATTTGCCGGAGCCTGGTCGAGCCCAGTGCCACACGTATCCGACTCGCCCGAGTAAAAGGGGCCAGGGAAGTTAAATGGGTTTTTAGCGCCCCAATGGTCATTGTCTAAAAAGGCCAGATAGTCAGTGGTCGGCTGTTGGAATGGCAGGACCTCTTGGCGTAAAAAGAGGTCAAAGTCAGGCCGATAGAAGAAGGCGGCAAAGTCTCCGTAATGAGTAGAGAGCCTGAGGCTATCTGCTTCGGCCTGTGCCAAATCATCCTTTACCAGCGCCAAATACTGCTTCATAATGTCCTCCGAAGAGGGCCGGCTGGCATCTAAGATAGAGGCCGGTTCTTTAGCATCTTGGGGAGGGGGAACTATAGAGGCTTTTCTATTGAGAAAGTCCTTGACAGCTTGTACGATGCTCATAGATTCTAGTAAGCAGTCATTGTTAAGCTTGTCACATTACTTAAACCAATGTTTAACTTGTGTGACAAGCTCGGGTATAGTCATTTATTGAAGGAACGTTCAAGTACTGTCTCAGGCTGCTTTAGCTATTCGTTGAACAAGCCTTTACAACAGGTCCGCCGCTGGCTACTGATAAGACCTGCGGCAGCGCGCCGTTGAGGCCGGGCAATGGCGCGTGCTGCACCACCCAGCTATATTAGCACAACAGTTTGGCTATCTATCCTATCTCCGCTAGTTCTTCGCTTGTTCTACCTGCCTAAACTCAACAAGCTGCTAGCGCTGCTCACCGTAGGTATCCTCGTGACCCTGTACGGAGCCCTGGAACTAGCCGGCTGGTACATCAAGCACAATTTCCACAATACCGGCAAAGGGTCGCGCACTCTACTGCCGGAACTTATTTTCTACACGCCAACCATAATTCTGGCGCTGATGCTGCTGCTGACGCTGCTTTTCCGTCACTGGCTCTGGCACACGCTGTTTTTTCTGACGCTGGCCGCTCAGCTTATCTTCCTCTACTGGCTGTACCAGCTGTTGCAGGCTGTTGGGGGAGAGTCTGTACCGCCCAACTCGCTCATAGACTACCTGGGCTATTTGCCACTGCCTTGTGCTGTAGCCTTGGTGCTAATCTATGCGGTATACAGAAGATACGACTACGAAGACGCTGGGTAGTGGTGCCTTTCTTCGCTGGCTTTTATTACATGTTTCCCCGCCTACCAAGTAGACAGCTAGCAGGGAGTAGCGGTAGCGAATAGCCAGAACTGAGCGGTTCAAGAAGGCGCACCTTGCTGCGCAGCCCTTGGTAGGCGAATATAATGGTCTTTAGCCGCCACTTTACTGGCTTAAGAATTAGGTTCCGAAAAGCTAACCCTATCAACTTATAGAGCCAGCCTTTCGGCGCTTGGCCGCGAAGAGGTGGGCGAGTGGCCAAATGTTCAGCTGGCAGGTGCAGTCAGCAGTATCAGTTTCTCCTTGCTGGTCCGAGCGTAGCTACCTAGACTATAGCTCTTTCCTACTTCACTTGCACCACTCCATCGAGGACATCATCGGTGGCTTGTCCTTCATAGAAAGCCGGCTCAAACACCGGGAGTTGCTGGATGGCCTGCAGGACAGCTGCTTGTAGCTCGGGCGCGGCCGCCGTTAAAATGCGGGGCTCCCGCACGTGACCAGTCGGGTCGATGCGAAAGGCATAGTAGACGAGTTGCCCCGCCGGCGCGTGGTAGCCGGCCGGCAAAAACTGGGCGTACTGCTGCTGCACGAGCTTGAGAAACTTGCCGGAATAGGTGTTCTTCCCGCCCAGTGTGGCAAAGGTGTGATAGGGCGGACACTTGCGTAACGGGGTGCCCAGCGAGTCGTAGCAGACCGTTGAAGCGCCACGGCCGAAGACCTGCACCCGGCGCGGCTTGCCCGAGGCATAGTAAGTGCGCAACGTGCCAACTACTCCGTTCTTGTGATACTGCACTTGCTCGCGCAACTGCCCATTGGCATACCACTCGCGGCTGGGGCCTTCTAGGACCTGCTGTGGGAGGATACCGGTAAAGAACTGCTCTAGGACTAACCCTTTGGCCGGCAAGCTGTAGCGGCGCAAGTGCCAGTTGAAACCCGCACTATCTACGCGTTGCAGCAGGTCATAGTAGCCGGCCCCTTCGGCACCGGGTAAAACTGCCTGATGGGCATCGAGGTAGCGAATGCCCCCGGGTTGATTCAGCAACGCATCCACGGTCGTCACGGTGGGCAGCCCAGTCGTGCCTTGGGCGTGGCTCGTCAGCCCCAAACTCAGCGATGTCCCCAACAGGAGCACAGATACCGTCAACTTACCACTCATTGGAAAAGGACCTAATGTAGACTGCGCTTAAGTAGCAGCCCAAATGGCTCTACCAGCCGCCGACAATTGGGCGAGAACGCTCGCTTAGTAGCCGACCCGGCAAGTCTGGACCAAAGATATTCTGCGCGGCAGGGTTTCGTCCGAAAGGTGCACCATATTGACCCACCCGTCTAACAGAGGGGTAACCTCGTTTCGAGTTCACCAGAGCACTTTAAGAAGACTTTCTGAGCCATCTGCTCCGCGCCCTACTTACTGAGCCCCCTGTCATTCCAGTCAGCCCCTTCAGCGAAACAACCGTGGCTGGTGCAGGACTCGGCGCGACGCCTGCAAACGAGGGTTCTACGAGGCGAACCGAGCGCGGAAGGTTATCAAACTGGCCTTTCACCCGTGCTTAGCCACTCGCTTACGCTGGTGCTGCGCAAGCTCACGGCTTCGGCAACAGCCACCACCGTTTCGCTGAACTTAAGCGGCCAGCGCAATCGGTCTGTAATCCGGTGTTTATTTACTCCATGGAGCCCACAGTTTCAACCGCCCTGGTCGATTTCATCCGAGAGGAAAGCGCCGTTGGCCACGCTGAAATCATCACCGCGCAGACGCGCCTGCAGGAGGACCTCGGCGTGTATGGCGACGATGCGACCGACTTGCTACTCGCGTATGCCAAGACCTTTCACGTGGACGTGTCCTGCTTTATGGCCGCGGATTATTTCGACGGCGAGGGCCTCGATGTGCTGGCGTGGTTCCGCCCTGTCAAACCTCGGCGAAAGGGCCTAACGGTCGGTCATTTACAACGGGGTATCGATGCCCAGCGACTAGACGAAGTGATTATTCAAGGAGCCTGATGGGGGTACCCTTTCCTTCGTTTCTCTGATCAATCACTTGCCAAAGCACCCTGTTCTACCCCTCCAAAAAAAGCTCGTTTTTTGGATAGCAAGCTTAAAAAGCACCTGTTAATAGGTGTTTTTTAAGTTGTTATTTTGCACCTAGATTTGCACCCTAAATCACAACCTAAAATCATGATTTTCACTGTAGGCGGGATTAAAGGAGGCACTGGCAAAACAACTATTTCAACTAACTTAGCTATCTGGCTTTCAAAGCAAGGAACAGATGTCCTCATGGTTGATGCTGATGAGCAGGAGTCGGCGTCTGACTTTACTGCCTGGCGTGACGAGACGTACAAAGGCGCCTTGGGCTACACTTTAGTGCAGCTGACCGGGGGGGCAGTACGCCGCCAAATTGAGCAGCTTCGCCCCAAGTACGACCACATTGTAATTGATACCGGCGGGCGGGATACGGCTAGCCAGCGAGCTGCCCTGTTTGTATCTGATGTGTACTTGTTGCCCTTCGCTCCCAGGAGCTACGAAATCTGGACTTTGTCCAAGGTCTTGGCGCTACTAAATGAAGTGCAACCAGGGCGTCTTGCGCCTTTGAAAATCTATTCTTTTCTAAATAAAGCCGACACCCGTGGTCAAGACAATGGGGAAGCCACGGAAGTATTACGCGAGAATGCAGAATTGAATTACGTGGATTTTCCTGTAGTCAATCGCAAGGCATTTGCGACTGCTGCCAGTAAAGGGTTATCAGTTTTTGAAGCGCTGCCCCCTGATGAAAAAGCCATAACAGAACTGGATGCATTGTTCCAACATATCACTCACGTTAGTAAGTAAACAACATGGCTGTCTCGCCCCCTCCTCGTAAACCTGCGGCTAGCCTACCAGAGTCTTCCAACCGCAGTAAGCTGGACGAAAAGAAAATAGATGCTATCATCAACCGAGGAAGCTCATCAGTAGCATCAAGTCCTCCGGAGGTGATTCAAGTCAAAAATTTTAACATCAAAATCACGGCAAGCACGCTGGCAAGTATTGACGAGGTGCGAGCCAAGCGGCCTCGAAAACCAACTAGCCCGAAGCTCGGCATATCAACGCAGGATTGGCTACTGGAAGCCATTGCGGAGAAACTGGAACGAGAGCAAAAGAAGTACAAAATAGGTGCAGTTTAGCACCTGTAATCAGGTGCAGTTTACAACCTAATTCTACAAACGATTTACACCTTGTTTTTAACCTATTAAAGGGTGTAAAACAAGGTGTAATTTTTTATGAATAAATACACCTTATACCTTCAATATCAGTGATATATTTTCACTACAAAGCGGCTATTTGTTTCTCAAGCTGATTAATTTTTGCTTGCACTTCCGCCACTGCTACTGCCCTGGTGTCATCGTTATAAATGACAGCCGTCTGGATAAAGCGCAAGCTATTATGGGCGTCTTCAAGTTCACTAAGTAGCTTTTTGCGTTGAGGGCTTGCAGAAGGACTGGGTTTCTTCTTGCTAACGGTAGTAGTCAGCTTTTGCTGGTAGTCTGGGAGCAGGTAGCCATCAGTCAGTGCTTTGAATACAGCGCCGCCTTCTTTCTTAATCTTTCCCGTCCGAACCTGACTTTTTATGGTATCAAGGACGTAGCGCACATAGCCGAGGTCGTAGTCGCCGGCCGTTAAGCGAGCTTGAATAAGCGGCAGACTGGCAGCGGATACCCCAGCCGCTACTACGGCGGCTTCCCATTCGCTGTAGCTGCTACTTGGAGCCGCGACGGCCTGATTTGCTGTGACTGGTTTAAATGAAAACTTTATCTCTATCACTTCCCGCCCTTGCTTAATCGCTTCGTAGGTAAAAGGCAGGTCGGTAGCCGCTAGCTCGGCCTGGGCCCTGTCGAGTATCCGTGCACGAAAATTGTTGAACCGGTCATACTCCTGGTCCAGCCCCAGAATAGCCTTTAACTCATCCAAGCGGATGGTGCGCTTTCCGAACGCCGCGTATTCGCGCAATAACCAGTAGATGCGGTAGGAGTTGGCGCTCTTTAGCTTCAGCAACTCGGTTAGCTGGGCCTTGGTAAAATTGTCACGTAGCTCTAGCAGGTAGGGGAGAAGCAGGTCATTAAATTGAGCCTCAATCATGCCCTCACCCTCTAGGTAAGTGGCATAAGCAAGCAGGGGAATGACCGTGAAGCTGGGCTTCTTTAGTGGCCGGCCATCGGAGCTAAGCTTTTCGATAGTGAGCGTACGGCTAGCGAAGTCTTTTAACATTCGCCGCACCTGGTCATACACGTTGTTGCTGCCCGTGCTAGGCACAATCTCGCGCACCAGCAGCTGACACTTGCTAAAGGCAGTGTCGGTGCGTTGTAGCCGAGCCAGCAGCGCCAGAAACAGGCGCGCCTCATGCGTATTTAAGTCAAACTTGGCGTTGACTAGCGCATTGTGCTGCACAACTAGCGGATTGACAGCGGTTATTGGGGTAGTATCCACGGTAAAGCTTGACTGCTGGTGGGAATAGCCAAAGATATTTACAAAAAGCTTATACGACTACGATTTTTCTATTATGTAGTCGTGTTGCCCCCTTTTTGTAGTCGCATTTACCCTACTTCACCCCCTTTTTGTAGTCGTATAGCCCCCTTTTTGTAGTCGTATAGCCCCCTTTTTGTAGTCGTATAGCCCCCTTTTTGTAGTCGTATAGCCTTGCAACCATTTATGAATCACATTGTTATGACACCCGTAAACTAGTAAGTTTATAAAGAAAATAAACAGCTAGTTTATTTTGGTAGTTTTTGAATTTAAGAATTTGGGAAAGAGCCACAGTAGGTTGAGTAGTTTATCACTAAGGGCGGGCTGCCCCCTTTTTGTAGTCGTATTAATATAAAAAATGGCTTTTCAATGCAATAGAGCCAGTTTTTAGTGATTGATAGACGTCAGATGCGACTACAAAAAGGGGGCGACACGACTACAAAAAGGGGGTGAGCGGTTGCTGCATAGCAATAGGCTGTTAGTCTACTGAGGGGCACTAGCCATGTGAAATAGCGGAGTATATTTTAGTATTAAGCTGGTTTTTTCTAATACGCCTTGTACTAAAATATACTAAATTATAATGCTGTTTAGCAATTAGTTGTAATAGATTAAAGTTGTGTTAATTTTTACCATTTAGTAGCTTTATTCGTGTCACTTTTCGATGAGTGAAGTTCCTACGCTGCCTTGGATTACAGTTGCACCTGCAGCTCCTTACTTTTTGACCGAAAATTGTCAGCAATGGACGCCTATTGGTCAGAACGATGCTATTACCTGGCCTGACCTAGCGGGATTGTTCCAGCGCCGTGACATAGTGGCGGTTGAAGGTCACCTGGCTTGGCTTGCCGCCCACGGCGTTACTTGCCTACGGTTGATGCTAGAGTACTGCCAGACGGAACATCGTTACTTAGAGCGGCCGGTAGGCCGGTTTCAGCCACATATGGTGCGCCTGTGGGACGACCTATTCGCACTCTGCGCAAAATATGGGTTGCGAGTGCTGCTTACGCCGTTCGACACTTACTGGATGGGGCGGCGTTGGCGCCACCATCCGTACCAGCAGGCACAGGGTGGGCCGGGAACCACCCGTGCCCAGTGGCTGCGCTGCCCTCAGATGCGCGCGGCGATTAAAAACCGCCTCTCTTTCGCCGCCGAGCGCTGGGGTGGCTCTGGCGTCCTCTTTGCCTGGGATTTGTGGAATGAGCTGCCGCCGGCCAAAGCGAACCATCACGCCGCTGGGTTATCAGAGTTCATTCACGACGTGAGTCAACATCTACGCACGGTGGAAACTCGCTGTTTTGGGCGTGCGCACCTACAAACCGTATCCGTGTTTGGGCCCATTCTGAGAGCACATCCAAGCTTAGGCGACCTCGTGTTCAGCCACCCTGATTTAGACTTTGCTACCTCGCATTTCTACGACGCTGCTACTATTAGCCGGCCTCAGAATGCGTTGGACCCTGCCTTACATACCGCTGAACTCGTGCGCCAGGTGCTTACGCAGTTACCTGCCAACCGACCGTTCTTTGATAGCGAGCATGGGCCTCTTGATACATTCAAAGGCGGTCGGCAGTTACCTGAGGCGTTTGACGACGAATACTTCCGCTGTATGCAGTGGGCGCACTTGGCAGCTGGTGGGGTAGGAGGGGGCTTGCGCTGGCCTTATCGCTATCCACATGTGCTCACGCACGGCATGCGGGCAGCTCAGCGAAGCCTAGCGAGCTTTATAGAATTGCTGAATTGGGCACAGTTTAAGCGGCACAACCTGACGGAGCGGGTGCACTTGTCCACTGCCGCCGTCCGATGCGTTGCTTGTGGGGACGGCTACCAAGCAGTGGTTTGGCTCGTACGTCCTGAAGCGTTGACTACTCGTGCAGGTTGCCGCCAGCCGCTGGCACCGCTCGCTGTGCAGCTTTTGCTGCCAGGCTTGCGGCCAGGGCCTTACCACGTATATATCTGGGACACAAAGGCTGGGCAAATGAACGACCAACTACTGGTGCAATTAGAAAATGACCAGCTAGCATTACTTTTTCCAACGCTTAAAGTAGATGTAGCTTTAGCCATTAAACCAGCCTCTTAGCCTTTCTCATACTCTAAGTATGATTAACATAATCCACGTTACCGGACAACCCTCGAAACAAGTATGGGTTTCGGCTGCGTTAGCCCCGGCGGCCGGCGGGATACTTTGACGGAGTAATGCGGCCGGTAGGGGCGCCAACCGCCGGGCCGCTTCGCTTCCGCGACGGGGGCTTTTTCCGGCTGTGGTTCCTCGTCCTTACGGGCGGCAGAAAGCTCCTTATCTTGCTGCGCCACTAGGGGGTTGCGCCATACTCATCCTCGACGACCAGGCTACCCGCTACAGGCTGGGCGGCTCCTGCTGCGCTGGGTGGGCTGGAACCCGGCGCGCAACCCGCAATCTTTCCCTCCCATGAAAACAACTACCCCTCTTAGCGAGCACTACGCGCAGGTAAACGGTGTCCGCCTCCATTAGGGGTCGCACAATAGTAGGAACGGAAAACAACGTTAGGGAAACTCAACCAGCTGTTCCTGCCAGTTGGCCAGGTTGCGGAGCGGCCGCAGTTCACCGGCTGCCACGCGTTCGGGCAGGGTAAAAT
>Ga0308164_10002121_pt1 | contig 20640 bp, 17 predicted proteins | sample PhyTR2_FD_201031 | JGI IMG/M metagenome (GOLD analysis project Ga0308164, IMG submission 201031) | Phyllosphere microbial communities from UC Gill Tract Community Farm, Albany, California, United States - DLSLT.R2 | ecosystem: Host-associated > Plants > Phyllosphere > Unclassified | place: USA... | reverse complement strand
TCGACGACGCCGTCGAGATCTTGCGCACGACACTCGAAGACGTGCAGGGCATGGCGTTCGACATCCGCCAGCTCGTGGGCACGGCCTTCCTCGACGAGGCCATCAAGAACTACCTCGACCACTCGCGATCGATCCCTCCGGCGCCCGAGTTCACGACCGCGGGCACTCCCGTGCGGCTCGCCCCCGATGTGGGCGAAGAGACCTTCACGATCGTGCTCGAGGCGATCCGCAACGTGCGCAAACACGCACGCGGCGCCTCCCGCATGCACGTGTCGACCGAGTGGCTCGACGAGAGCGTCGTCGTGCGCGTGACCGACAACGGTCCGGGCTTCGACCCCGCCGTGCGCCGCGGCGGGTCCCTCGGCCTCGTCGGCATGCAAGAACGTGCGGATGCCATCGGCGCCACGCTCGAGATCGACAGCTGTTCGGCGGGCACCCGCATCCGCCTCGACGTTCCGACCGTGCCGTCGGCGCCCCACGCCCGGGCGGCTGCGCCCGAACCGGCCGCTCCCGAGTCGTCGCGCTGCACGCGGCCGGGCGGCCCGACCTCGACCCCGAGGAACGACGTGTGATGGCGAAAACCGCAGCGCCCGTCATCCGACTCGCCATCGCCGACGACCACGACCTGTTCCGCGACGGCATCGTCGCGATCCTCGGCCACGACCCCCTCGTCGACGTGGTCGCCGAGGCCTCGGACGGCCACGACGCGCTGCGCGTGGCCATCGCCCATCGCCCGCATGTGCTGCTGCTCGACGTCGAGATGCCGGGCCCCGGCGCGGCGACGACCGTGCGCCGCATCCGCCGCCACGCGCCAGAGACCCGCATCGTCGTGCTCACGATGCACCGCGACGCCATGCTCACCGAGTCGCTGCGCCAGGCCGGCGCCGCCGCCTATCTGACGAAGACCATGCCGAGCGCCGACCTGCTGCGCGCCGTTCACGCCGTCGCCGCGCGCACCGACCAGACCGCCGTGGGCGTCGACTTAGAGCTCGTGTCGCCGCGCGAATACGAGGTGCTGCGCCTCATCGCGCTCGCGCGCTCCAACGCCGAGATCGCGCGCGAGCTGTCGATCACCGAGGGCACGGTCAAGCGGCACACCAGCAACCTCTACGCCAAGCTGGGCGCCACCTCGCGCATCGACGCCGTGCGCCGGGCCCTGCTGCTGGGCGTGCTCGGCCACGACGACTAGATGTCCTCCCGGCGTCGGCCCGTGGGCGCAGCGGATGCCACGGCGTCGCACCGGGCGCAAGCCCCAGGCAGTGAGCATCCGGCGCCCAGGGAAACGTGGGAAAATGAGCGGATGCCCGAGTAATCCCCCATTCCTCTCGGTGCATGGGAAATACGGAACAATTGACCGGTGGCGTGTGTTTTCACCCGCGACCAGACCAATAACTCGATAGGACTATCCGTTGGACGGAAACGCAACGACGACTCACAGCAACGTCGCATTGCTGTCGGTGGCGACCACGATCGCCCCCCGCATCACGACGAGTGAAGACATCGACAGTCGGTTGCAGCCGGTTCTGAAGAAGCTGAAGCTGCCTCAGGGTCTGCTGCAGCGGGTCGCCGGAGTGCTCGAACGCCGCAACTGGGACGAGGGCCAGAACTTCGACGACGCCGCGGTCGCCGCGGGCAAGAAGGCGCTCGCCGAGGCGGGCATCGAGCCGTCGCAGATCGGCCTCATCATCAACACGTCCGTCACGCGCAAGCACCTCGAGCCGTCCGTCGCCGTGCGCATCCACAACGGGCTCGGCCTGCCGTCATCGGCCATCAACTTCGACATCGCCAACGCGTGCCTCGGCTTCGTCAACGGCATGTCGCTGGCCGCGCAGCTCATCGAGTCGGGCCAGATCAAATACGCCATGATCGTCGACGGCGAAGACGCCGACGAGATCCAGGTCAACACCATCGAGCGCCTCAGCAAGGGCGGCATCGGCCGCAAAGAGTTCATGAGCGAGTTCGCCAGCCTCACGCTCGGGTCGGGGGCCGCGGCCGCCGTCATCGGCCCCGCCGATCTGCACCCAGAGGGTCACCGCATCCTCGGCGGCGTCACGCGCGCGGCCACGCAGTTCAACGAGCTGTGCGTGGGCAGCGTCGACGGCATGTTCACCGACGCCAAGGCCCTGCTGAAGGGCGGCATGGAACTCGTCGTCTCGGCGTGGAAAGAAGCGAAGCGCGACTGGAACTGGTCGAGCATGGACCGCTACATCCTGCACCAGGTCAGCGAGGTGCACACCAACGCCATCGTCAAGGCCGCGCACATCGACCGCAGCAAGGTGCCCGTCACCTACCCGCACTACGGCAACGTCGGGCCCGCCTCCATCCCCATCACGCTCGAGGCCGAGAAAGACACCCTGAAGAAGGGCGACCGCGTGCTGCTCATGGGCGTTGGTTCTGGCCTCAACACCGCCATGATGGAAATCGCGTGGTGACAGACCGGATGCCGGGTGCCGCACGCACCCCGGCGCCCGCGTCGATGCCACCCCAGGGCCTGCCGGGGCTCGACTCCCGCTTCTCCCGCATCGTCCTCGTCCCCGATTCTGGCGACGCCATCGGCACCACACGCGGATGGCATGCGCTCGACAACGGCGCCGAGCTCGAGCGCCTGGGCGCCACGCCCGTCGGCACCATCCTGTGCGTGCACGGCAACCCCACCTGGTCCTACCTGTGGCGCGAGCTCGTGCAGCAGGCCACGGATGTCGCGGCCGCGGGTTCGGGCGACGCCTGGCGTGTCATCGCCGTCGACCAGCTCGACATGGGCTTCTCGGAGCGCGCCGGCGTGCACCGTCCGCTCGCGCAGCGCGTGCGCGACCTCGCCGATTTCACGCACGCGATCGGGCTCGAGGGCCCCGTCGTCACGCTCGGCCACGACTGGGGCGGCGTCGTCTCGATGGGCTGGGCCGTCGACCATCCTGAGCTGCTCAGCGGCCTGATGCTGCTGAACACGGCCATCCACCAGCCGTCCGATGCGCCCATCCCCGCTCCGCTCCGCCTCGCATTGGCGCGCGGCGTGCTGGGGCAGGCAACGGTAGCGACCCCCGCCTTCCTCGAGACCACGTTGGCGCTCGGGCATCCGGCCGTTTCCCGTGCTGTGAAGGATGCCTACCGCGCTCCGTATCGCGGCGCCGCTCGACGCGGTGGCATCGGCGGTTTCGTCGCCGACATTCCGGTGGATGCCTCACACCAGAGCTTCGCCGAGCTGAGCCGCATCTCGTCGGCCCTGCGCCGCCTGACGGTGCCCGCCGTCATGCTGTGGGGCCCGCGCGACCCGATCTTCAGCGATCGCTACCTCGACGACCTGATCGACCGCCTGCCGCACGCCGATGTGCACCGCTTCGAGGGTGCCGGGCACCTGATCGCCGAGGACGTCGATTATGCCGGGGCCCTGCTCACGTGGCTCGGCGACAACACGTCGCGCGTGACGGCTGGCGCTGCTCGCCCTGACCAACCGACTGAGGCTGCGCCGCGCGTCGCCGAATCGGATGCTGCGACATCCGCCCGGCCCTTGTGGCACTATCTCGACGAGTTGAGCGAGAGCGACGAGACCGCGCTGGTCGAGATGAACCCCGGTAACGGCGCCGAGCCGCGCGTCGTCAGCTGGAAACTGCTGTCGCGGCGCGTGCGCGAGATCGCCGCCGGCCTGGCCGGTGTGGGCGTCAAGAAGGGCGACCGGGTGTCGCTGCTCGTGCAGCCCGGCGCCGACCTGACGGCCGTTCTGTATGCCTGCCTGCGCCTCGGCGCGGTCGTGGTCGTCGCCGACGCGGGCCTCGGCCTGCCCGGTCTGACGCGCGCCGTGCGGGGCGCCCAGGCCGACCATGTGATCGGCGCGGCCCCCGGGCTCGCCGCCGCGCGGGCCCTCGGCTGGCCCGGCCAGAAGATCTCGGTCGCGACGTTCCCGCGCGCGGTCGCCCGTGCGCTCGGCATTTCGCACACGCTCGCCGAACTGGTGCGCGACGGGCGCGGCAAGACGCTGCCCGAGCCGCCCGCCGCGAGCGACACCGCCGCCATCCTTTTCACGTCGGGTTCGACGGGTCCCGCGAAGGGCGTCGTCTACAGCCACGCCCAGCTCGGGGCCATCCGTGACACCCTGGCCGCCCAATACGGCGTCGGGGTCGGCACGGGCTTGGTCGCCGGATTCGCGCCGTTCGCCCTGCTCGGCCCGGCCCTCGGCGCCCGCTCGGTCACGCCCGATATGGACGTCACCTCGCCCAAAACCCTCACCGCCACGGCCGTCGCCCAGGCTGCCGCGGCCGTCGATGCGACCGTCGTCTTCCTGTCACCCGCCGCCGTCACCAATGTCGTCGCCACCGCGGATGCCATGACCGGCGCCCAGCGCGACGCCCTCGCCGGCGTGCAGACGTTCCTGTCGGCCGGGGCCCCCGTCTCCGAGTCGCTCCTGGCCGCCGCGGCCGACCTCATGCCGAACGCCAGCGCGCACACGCCCTACGGGATGACCGAGGGCCTGCTCATGACCGACATCTCGCTCGACGGCATCCGCGAGGCCGCCGCATCCCGAACGGTCGACGGCGTGTGCGTCGGAAAGCCCGCGGCATCCGTGCAGGTGCGCATCAGCGCCCTCGACGACCTCGGGCAGCCCGTCGGCGAGCCCTCGACCGAGGCCGGTGTCACGGGTGAGATCGTCGTCTCGGCGCCGCACCTCAAGAGCAACTACGACCGGCTCTGGATGACGGATCGCGCCTCGCGCGTGGGCACCGACTCCGCGTTCGCCGACCGCCGTGGCGTCGACCGCCGCGATGAGGATGCCTCACACGGGGCCCTCTCGGCCGCTGCCGCCGCGGCATCCACGCGCACCCGCTGGCACCGCACGGGCGATGTCGGACACCTCGACGAGGCCGGCCGCCTGTGGGTCGAGGGCCGCATGCCCCACGTCATCGCCACGCCGGACGGCGTCGTCACCCCGGTGGCTCCCGAGCAGCGCGTCGAATCGCTCGACCGTGTCGCGCGCGCCGCCGTCGTCGGTGTCGGTCCACGCGGCACGCAGCAGATCGTCGTGATCGTCGAGACGGCCTCGCCCGCGCGGCGGGTGGCGCTGGCCGATCGTGAGCTCACCTCATCCATTCGTGCGGTTGCCGGTGTGCCCGTGGCGGCCGTGCTCGAGGTGCCGCGCCTGCCCACCGACATCCGGCACAACTCGAAGATCGACCGCAGCGGCCTGTCGCGTTGGGCCGCCGGCGTGCTCGCGGGCGGACGGATGCGTCAGCCGTGAAGGTTCTCGTCACGGGGGCATCCGGTCTGCTCGGCGCAGCCACGGCGCGCGCGATCGCTGCTCATGGCCACACGGTGCGCACGTTCCAACGCCGCCCGTCGGGCCTCGCCGGTGAGCCCGGTTTCGAAGACCACCTCGGTTCGGTGACGGATGCCGCAGCCACCGCCCGCGCCGTCGACGGTGTCGACGCCATCGTGCACCTGGCGGCCAAGGTCTCGCTCGCGGGCGACCCCGCGGACTTCCGCCGCGTCAACGTGGGCGGCACGGGCATGCTCCTGAACGCCGCCCGCATCGCCGGCGTCGAGCGTTTCGTCTTCGTGTCGTCGCCGTCGGTCGCGCATTCCGGCTCGTCGATTGTGGGGGACGACGCCCGGCCCGCCGACCCCGAGCGTGCGCACGGCGACTACGCCCGCACCAAGGCCGAGGCCGAGCTCCTAGCCCTCTCACGCGATTCGGATGCCTTGCGCGTCGTCGTCGTGCGCCCCCACCTCGTGTGGGGCCCGGGCGACACGCAGCTCATCGAGCGCGTCGTCGACCGCGCGCGCTCGGGTCGCCTGCCCATCCTCGACAACGGCGCGGCGCTCATCGACAGCGTCTACGTCGACAACGCCGCCTCGGCCATCGCCGCCGCGCTGCGCCGTGTCGATGCCGTGCACGGCAACTCCTACGTGGTGACCAATGGCGAGCCCCGGCCGGTCGCCGACATCCTGGCGTCGATCTGCGAGGCCGCGGGCGCCCCGGTTCCCGCTTGGCGTATACCCGCTTCGGTGGCGCGCGCGGCGGGCTCGGCCGTCGAGGCGCTGTGGTCGGTCAAACCCGGCGTCGACGAACCGCCCATGACACGTTTCCTCGCCGAGCAGCTCTCGACGGCGCACTGGTTCGATCAGCGGCGCACGCGTCGCGATCTGGAGTGGACGCCCGAGGTGTCGCTCGACGAGGGTTTCCGGCGACTCGCCGCGTATTACCGGTAGGGGAGCGGCGCCGGGCTGCCTCGCGAGCACCGGTGTCGGCGGCCTGTTGTAACATTCTGGGATCCCCACACTGCGCCCTCAGAACATTTTGATGGTGCATCGCGCCCCGCGGGGGGAGAATGAAACGGCCCGGCTGGCAGCCTCCCGACTGCGCGCCCGGCCGACACCCTCGAAGGAGCACAGGTGGCTCTCCTAGCCCTCACATGGCGCACGGCCAAACCCTATAAGGGCTGGTTGGTCGCGGTTTTCGCGCTGCAGCTCGTCTCGACCATCGCGGCGCTCTACCTGCCGAGCCTCAACGCCCAGATCATCGACGAGGGCGTCTCGACGGGCAACACCGACTTCATCTGGGCCACGGGCATGACCATGCTCACGGTCTGCCTCGTGCAGGTGGCCGCGGCCATCGGCGGCGTCTACTTCGGTGCCAAGACCGCCATGGCCATCGGCCGAGACCTGCGCCGCGAGGTCTACCGCAAGGTCGATTCGCTCGGCGCCCTCGAGGTGGGCGGCTTCGGCAGCGCCACCCTCATCACGCGCGGCACCAACGATGTGCAGCAGGTGCAGATGCTCGTGCTCATGGCGCTCAACTTCATGGTCTCGGCGCCCATCATGTGCGTGGGCGGCATCATCATGGCACTGCGCGAAGACGCCGGCCTGTCGTGGCTCGTATGGGTGAGCGTGCCGCTGCTCTTCATCATCGTCGGGTTCCTGGTCTACCTGCTGCTGCCCCTCTTCCGCCTCATGCAAGACCGCATCGACGGCATCAACAGCGTGCTGCGCGAGCAGATCGTCGGCATCCGCGTGGTGCGGGCCTTCGTGCGCGAGCCGTTCGAGTCCGAGCGCTACGACCGCGCCAACGAGGCGCTCACGCGCGTGTCGGTCAAAGTGGGCAACATCTTCGTGCTCATGTTCCCCGTCATCATGATGGTGCTTCACCTGGCCACGGCGGCCGTGCTGTGGTTCGGCGGCCAGCGCGTCGAGGCCGGCGAGATGCAGGTCGGCTCGCTGACGGCGTTCCTGCAATACCTGCTGCAGATCCTCACGGCCGTCATGATGGGCGTCTTCATGGCCATGATGATCCCGCGCGCCGTGGTCTGCGCCGAGCGCATCACCGAGGTGCTCGAGACCTCGCCCAGCCTCGAGGTGCCCACGAACGCCGATGTGCGCATCCCCACGGCCGGTCGCGTCGAGTTCAGCCATGTCACGTTCGGCTACCCGGGCGCCGAGCGCCCCGTGCTCGACGACGTCACGTTCACGGCCGAGCCGGGCAAGACCACGGCGATCGTCGGCTCGACGGGGTCGGGCAAGACCACGTTGCTGTCGCTCATCCCGCGCCTCTACGACCCGCAGCAAGGGCAGGTGACCATCGACGGCGTGCCCGTCTCGGCGCTCACCCGCCAGCAGATGGCCGGCGTCGTGGGCATCGTGCCGCAGAAGCCCTATCTCTTCTCGGGCACCATCGGCTCGAACCTGCGCTTCGGCCGCCCCGACGCCGACGAGACCGAGATCTGGGCCGCGTTGCACACCGCCCAGGCCGACGACTTCGTGCGCGCCAAGCCCCAGCAGCTCGACGACCGCGTGGCCCAGGGCGGCACCAACGTCTCGGGCGGCCAGCGGCAGCGACTGTGCATCGCGCGCGCCCTCGTGGCCCGCCCGCGCGTCTACCTCTTCGACGACTCCTTCTCGGCGTTGGATGTCGCGACCGACGCCCGGCTGCGTGCGGCGCTCGCGAAAGACACGAGCGACGCGACCGTCATCATCGTGGCGCAGCGCATTGCCACCATCCGCGAAGCCGACCACATCCTCGTGCTCGACAACGGCGCCATCGTGGGCCGCGGCACGCACGACGAACTGCTCGAGACCAACGACACCTACCGCGAGATCGTCGAATCGCAGCTGACCACGGAAGGGGTGGCATGATGGCCCGTTCACCGCGCAAAGAACGTCGCGGCGCCGCATCCGATGCCGCCGCCGCAACACGCTCAGCCGACACGCAGCAGGCGCCCGAGATCACGGCCACCGAGGACGAGCTGCTCGATCCCGAGTTCGTGCCGAGCGAGGCCGACGGAGACATGTTCGGCGGCGCCCCGGCCAAGAAGGCTCAGCAGTTCTGGCCGTCCGCCAAGCGGCTGATGGGCTTGCTCGGGCCTGAGAGAGCGAAGATGACGCTCGTCGTGGCCCTGGTGGTCGTGTCGGTCGTGCTCACCGTGATCGCGCCCAAGATCCTCGGCCAGGCCATGGACACCATCTTCAAGGGGGTGCTCGGCGCGCAGCTGCCAGCGGGCGCCACGCTCGACCAGGTCGCGTCGGCGGCCCGCGCAAACGGTAACGGCCAATACGCCGACATGATCGAGGCATCCGGTGTCGTGCCGGGTCAGGGCATCGACTTCATGGTTCTGGGCCGCCTCATCATCATCGTGCTGGGCATGTATGTCATCGCCTCGACTCTGAACTGGGCGCAGGGTTACGTGCTCAACGGCCTGGTCATGCGGGTGGTCTACAAGCTGCGCAAAGACATCGAGACGAAGCTCAGCCGCCTGCCGCTCAGCTACTTCGACACCCGCCAGCGCGGCGACCTCATGTCGCGCGTGACGAACGACGTCGACAACATCCAGACCGCGCTGCAGCAGGCGTTCTCGCAGCTCGTGCAGTCGGCCCTCACGGTGATCGGCATCATCGCCATGATGTTCATCGTGTCGTGGCAGCTGGCCCTGATCGCGCTCATCGCCCTGCCGCTCTCGGCGCTCGTGGCCGGTGTGATCGGTTCGCGCTCGCAGAAGCTGTTCTCGGCGCAGTGGAAGAACACGGGTTCACTCAACGGGCACATCGAAGAATCATTCTCGGGGCTCGAGCTCGTGCGCGTGTTCGGCCGCGACAAAGAGATGCTGAAGGAGTTCGACGAGCGCAACGACAAGCTCTACAACGCCGCGTTCGGCGCCCAGTTCGTCTCGGGCATGATCATGCCCGCCATGACGTTCGTGTCCTACCTGTCCTACGTGCTCATCGCCGTGGTCGGCGGGCTGCGGGTGGCCTCGGGCCAGATGACGCTCGGCGACGCGACGGCCTTCATCCAGTACTCCCGCGAGTTCTCGCAGCCGCTCGGCCAGATCGCCGGAATGGCCAACCAGCTGCAGTCCGGCGTGGCCTCGGCCGAGCGCACGTTCGAGCTGCTCGACGCCGACGAACAAGACCCCGACACCGTCACGGCGCACCTGCCCGAGAGCGCCGACGGGCACGTCGAGTTCGACGGCGTCTCGTTCAGCTACACGCCCGAGAAACCGCTCATCGAGAACCTGTCGTTCTCGGCAAAACCGGGCGAGACGGTTGCCATCGTGGGACCGACCGGCGCGGGCAAGACCACGCTCGTCAACCTGGTGATGCGGTTCTACGAGCTGACCGGCGGGCGCATCCTGCTCGATGGTGTCGACGTGACGGCTCTGTCGCGGGCCGAGCTGCGCTCGCAGGTGGGCATGGTGCTGCAAGACGCGTGGCTGTTCGAGGGGTCGATTCGCGAGAACATCCGCTATGGGCGCCTCGATGCCACCGACGACGAGGTGACGGCAGCCGCCGAGGCCACCATGGTCGACCGGTTCGTACGCCAGCTTCCCGACGGCTACGACACCATCATCGATGCCGACGGCGGCAGCATCTCGGCGGGCGAGCGGCAGCTCATCACCATCGCGCGCGCCTTCATTGCGCAGCCCAAGCTGCTCATCCTCGACGAGGCGACGTCATCGGTCGACACGCGCACCGAGCTGCTCGTGCAGCACGCCATGGCCGCGCTGCGCACCGACCGCACGTCGTTCGTGATCGCGCACCGGTTGTCCACGATCCGCGATGCCGACACCATCCTCGTGATGGAGAACGGGCGCATCGTCGAGCAAGGGTCGCACGACGTCTTGCTCGCCGCGAACGGGTCCTATGCCGAGCTCTATCGCACGCAATTCCGTGGCGGGCAAGACGAGCTCGTGGCCGATGCCGAGGCGGCGGGGCTGCACAGCTGACGCGTGCGCTGCTGCGCGCGTGCGCGACGTTTCGTCCGACGGGCGGATAGGCACTGGCGCGCGGCGGGCCGAGTCGTAGCTCCGGGCGGGCGGCGCCGTGCGTCAGAGGATCGTGACCTCGTCGTTGAAGGTCGAGAGCAGCTGGGCGAAGCGTACGACGTCGTCGTCCGACCAGGCGTCGAGGGCGCGGCCGAAACGTTCGTGCGTGGCCGAGCGGATGGCGGTGAGTCGGGCCTCGGCCTCGGGGGTGGCGCTGAACGCGCGCACGCGGCCATCCGAATCGTTGGCGACGCTGACGACGAAACCTGCCTCGGCGAGAAGCTTCAGCTGGCGGCTCACAAAGCTCTTGTCCATGCCGGTCTCGGTCGCGATATCGGCCGGGCGCACGGGCTGCCGCCGGACGATCGTGCGCAGCACCAGGTAGGTGGTCGGCTGCATGCCGGGGTCGAACGCGTCGGCATTCTTGGCCACGACCCGGCGCGCCGTGCGCACGAGGCGCCCGACATCCTGTTCGAGCGAACTGATGGCGTCTTGCCGGTTGGGCGTGGCGTCGGTCATGGGTTAAGGATGCCCGATCGGGCTGGGTGCCGGGCGCGCACGGCCGGTCGTGTCGGCTTCGGGTCGGTCGCGACGACGGTCGTTGGCCCGACGGCGACTCCGACTCAGGCGCGGGTGCGGTGCTGCTCGGCCGAGGTGACGGGGGTGACGGGCGTGACGCGGTTGTTGACGGCCAGGCGGATGAGTGAAACGCCCGTCGCCGTGAGTGCGCCGCCCGTCCAGGTGAGGGCGTGCAGCCATGACGGTCCACCCTCCATGTCGGCAATGAGGCAGCCGACGAGCGTGGCGACGCCGATGACGAGGAGGGCGATGGCGAACGTGAGGCGGATGGCGAAGTTCATGCGGTGAGTCTAGAAACGGGGCCGCGGGACGGCGTAGGGCGAATGTCCCAGGGGCGGCGCCTCACGGCGCGCCGCAGAGGGCGCGCTGTCGCCTTGTCAGCGTCCTTCGCTTGGTTATTGAATGTTAGCGATCTAACTGTTAGAGTTCTAACCATGAGCGAAGAGTGGACCGGACCCGGCGGCACGTTGGGGCTCGTGAGGTGGATCGGGTTGGCGCAGCGCAAAGCTGCCGAAGACTGGATCCGCACGCGCGGGCTCAGCCACGAACAGGGTTTCGTGCTGGGATATCTGGTGCAAAACCCCGGTTCGATCCAGCGCGACATCGCCCAGGTGAGTCGCACGGCCCCGGCCAGCGTCTCGAGCCTTCTGCAGGGTCTCGAGCGACGCGAGCTCATCGAGCGGCGCACCGAGAACGGTGACGAACGCCGCAAACGGGTCTATGCCACCCCGGCCGGCGCCGAACTCGTCGCCGGTTTCGAAGACGCGGTCAACGCGGTCGACGAGACGATCCTCGAACCGCTGACCGCCGACGAACGCGCCGCACTCGACGCGCTCCTGCTCAAGATCACCGCGAAACTGCCCCAACCGACCCGGCCGTAGCCGGCGATACGCGGCCCTGGCCGTGTAGCTCGAACATCCGCTCGCTGTCGGAGAAGCGCCACCGACAGCTCGACCTTCGGCATGCCCATCAGGGGCACGCACCGCGCAGGCGACCGCCGTCTCAAGGCGGTGTTCGGCGCGCCCGCCACACCCATCCTCGCCGTGCCGGCGTTCGTCGGCGCGCGCTCTGACCTGCCCAGAAAGGAGCAGTCATGAGCATTCAGAACCCGTCCAACCCGTCCGCCGACACGGTCGGCTCCAACCGCTGGTACCTCTCCTCGGCGCCCATCGTGCGCGCCCTCATCCACCTCTGCATCCCAATGGCGGCCGCCATGATCGTGGGCGCCGTCTACAACGTCATCAACGCGGGGTTCATCGGATCGCTGCACGACACCACGTTGCTCGCGGCCGTCACCCTCGGCTCGCCCCTGCTCGCGCTCGTCATGGCGGTCGGCGGCGTCTTCGGCACGGGCGGCGGAGCGCTCATCTCCAGGTTGCTGGGCGCCGCCGAACACGACCCCGCGAAAGCATCCGAGATCAAACACGTGTCCGCGTTCTCGGTGTGGGGTGCCGTGATCGTCGGCGCCGTGCTGGGCGGCATCGGGCTGCTGCTGCTCAACCCGCTCGTCGCGCTGCTCGGGGCGGATGCCGCATCCGCCCCCGCCACGGCCGGATTCGTCGCCGTCACGCTGGCCTTCGTGCCCGTTCTCGCCGCCGCGTTCTGTCTCGAACAGATCGTGCGAGCCGAGGGCGCCTCGCGTCAGGTGATGGTGGGGCTCATCGCATCCACGATTGCCAATGTCGTCTTCGACGTGTTGTTCATTCTGGTGCTGCACTGGGGCGTTGCGGGGGCGGCACTGGCTGTCGGGCTCGCGAACCTCGTCGTCATCGGCTATTTCGCGGTCTGGCTGCACCGCAACAGCGAGCACCTGAGCCTGGCGCCGCGCTGGTTCACGCTGTCGCCGGCCGTGGTGAAGCCCGTGTTCGCGGTGGGGGTGAGCGAGCTGTTCCAGGCGTCGTTCCTCATCGTGACGGCGCTCGTGCTCAACAACCTCGCCGCCAACTACGGCGACGGCGCGCTCGCGGCCATGGGCGTTGCCGTGCGCATCGCTCAGGTGCCCGAGTTTCTCCTGATGGGAGTGACCCTGGGTGTGCTGCCCCTGCTCGCCTATTCCTACGGCAAGGGTGACCGCGCGCGTTTCCTCTCGGCCGTGCGCACCTCGGCCGTCACGGTGGGGGCGATCGGGCTGGTCGCGGCGGTCCTGGCCTACGTGTTCCGCGAGCAGCTCTTCGGCGCGTTCGTGTCGGATGCCTCGGTTCTCGCCCTCGGCGCCACCGTCCTCACCGCGCAGCTCGTGGCCATGGTCGCGAACGGGTTCACGGGGCTCTTGACGTCGACGTTCCAGGCGACAGGGCGAGCCGTGGCCGCGACGACCATGTCGCTCACGCAGGGGCTGCTCTTCATCCCCGTCGTGCTGCTCGGCAACCTGTGGTTCGGCCTGCCCGGCATCATCTGGGCGCTGACCGTGACCGAGGGCGTGATGCTGCTGGTCGGCATCGGGCTGCTCGTGGGCTCGCGCCGGTCCATCGACCGCGGGCTCGCCGAGGGCAGCGCCGATCGCGCCGAGCGGATGCTGGAGGAAGCGCACCCCTGACGCCGAGTGAGGACGAGGGCTGCGGTCAGGAGAGCGACGCTGATCGCGGCCGTGAGGGGCGTGATGCCGACGACGAGCAGTGAGACGACGCCGACGATGCCGAGCACATTGGCCGAGATCATCCGGGCCGTCGAGAAGTGGTGTGCCGGGCGACGGGCTGTGGAGGCCTGCCGCCCGGCGCCGCGCACCGCCCCGCGCACCGCCCCGCGCTCGAAGCGGCCCAGGGCGCGCACCACCGGGATGAGGAGGAGCGCGGCGGCAATCAGCCAGAGGGGACGCGTCGCCCACCATTCGCCGGTGCCGGGCGCGGGCAGCGGCAGGGGGAGGAGGAGCAGGGCGCCCGCCAGGACGATGAGCACGGACATGTGCCAGAGGTAGATGGTCATGGCGTTCGGCCCGACGATACGGACGAGTGTGCGCGAAGCCGCGCGGCCGGCGAGCCGCTCGAGGGCGGGGCGGGCCAGCGAGAAGAGCGCGAGCTGCGCCACGGCGAGCAGGGCCAGGCAGACGGTGGGCGGGTTGAGGTTGGTGAACATGTTTGCCGAGTAGAGACCGGATACCGTGAGGCCGACGAGTGCGCCGAACGAACCCGCCGCGAGGGCCGATCGCTGCAGCCGTGACATCCGCTCGACGTGGCCGTCGGCCAGCCAGAAGCCGAGCTGCTGCGCGAACAGCCATACGAACGCCAGGTTGAGCAGCCCGAAGGCCGGGATGTCGGTGACCGCCCGCAGCGCGTCGACCGCCGCGATGCCCGCCCCCAGGCCGACGAGCGTCGCCGCGGGGCCCCGCCGATGCGCGCGCACCAGCAGCGGGACGAGAGCCGAGCAGCCGAGGTAGACGGCCAGGAACCACAGGGGCTGACTGATGCGGAACCCCGCGATGCCCACGATCTCGGCGGGCACACCGGCCGCGAGCAGCCCCACGAGGCCGAGGCCGACGGCGCCGACGAGCACGATCGACGGTTTCAGTAGCCGCACGGTGCGCTCGCGCACGTAGTCGGCGGGGCGTTGGCCGGTGGCCTGCAGGCGTTCCCAGTGCCGCAGCGACGAGAAGCCGCCCAGGATGAAGAACAGCGGCATGACCTGCACGACCCAGCTGGCGGGGGTGAACCAGGCCTGGGCGTCGAGGGCGTTCTCGAGGATCGGCCCGTCGACGCCGAGGCTGACTCCCACCATGAGGGCGTGCAGCGCCACGATGAGGACGAGGCACGCGGCGCGAACGAGGTCGACGGCGCCGTCACGGCCACCTTTTGCTGTTCTAATGCTCATGTTTCGACGCTATGAGCGGCCGGTTCCGAGCGGCAGGGGGCGGGCGCCCGTCCCGGTGGGGGACAACCCCCAGGGGTCGTTGGGGGAAGGCCGAGGCGGCGGGGGAATGGCGAATGCGGCGGCGCGCGTTAGCCTTCCCACACGGCTTTGTTCGTGCTCCGCAACCGCAGAAAGGTGCCACCGTGCTCGCACTCGAGATGGTCGTCATCCTGGGCGTCACCATTTTGATCTGCACCGTCGTGGCCCGCCGCGCCCGTGTCGCCCCGCCCATCCTGCTGCTCATCTGTGGAGTCCTGCTCGGCTTCATCCCCGCCCTGCGCGGCGTGCAGCTGCCACCCGAGGCCGTGCTCCTCCTCTTCCTGCCGGCGCTGCTCTACTGGGAGAGCATCACCACGTCGCTGCGCGAGATCCGCAAGAACCTGCGCGGCATCATGCTCATGTCCACGCTGCTCGTGATCGTCACGGCCGCGGCCGTCGCCGTCGTGGCCCACCAGCTCGGGCTCGCGTGGGGGCCGGCCTGGGTGCTGGGTGCCGCCGTCGCGCCCACGGATGCCACGGCCGTCGCCGCACTCACCAAATCGTTGCCGCGCCGCAACGTCACCTTGCTGCGCGCCGAAAGCCTCGTCAACGACGGCACGGCACTCGTGCTCTATTCGATCGCCGTGGCCGTGACGGTCGGCGAGATCACCCTGTCGCCCGGCTATCTCGCGGGGTCGCTCGCCCTCTCCTACGGCGGCGGTGCGCTCGCCGGAGCGCTCGTCGCTGGTCTCGTGATCCTGCTGCGCCGACGCACGGGGGATGCCCTCACCGAAAACATCGTGATCGTGCTCACGCCCTTCGCGGCCTTCCTCGTTGCCGACCTGATCGGGGCGTCGGGTGTTCTGGCGGTCGTCGTCGCGGGCCTCATCATGAGTCAGGCCGGACCGCGCGTGGGCCGCGCCGACAGTCGCCAGATCTCCGAGTCGTTCTGGGGCCTATCGACCTTCCTGCTCAACGCGTCACTGTTCGTGCTCGTCGGCATCGAGGTTCAGGCGGCCGTGCGCGGGCTGAGTATGTCCCAGCTCGGCGCGGGTCTCCTGGCCGTCGCCGTCGTGTCGGTGTTGCTCGTGGCCGTGCGCTTCGCGTTCCTCTTCGGCAGCGCCTGCCTCATCCGGCTCGTCGACCGCCGGCCTTCACAACGTGCACGCCGCCAGACGCACGGCACCCGCGTGATCAGCGGCATGTCGGGTTTCCGCGGGGCCGTGTCGCTGGCCGCCGCGCTCGCCGTTCCCCGCACGGTCGCGTCCGGAGCGCCGTTCCCCGACCGCGACATGATCATCTTCGACACGACGGGCGTCATCGTGGTGCTGCTCGTTATCCCCGGCCTGCTGCTGCCCGCCATCGTGCGCTGGGCGAACCTGCCGACCGACACCGGCGTCGACACCGAGCGCCGGCTCGCCGAGGTCTACGCCAACGAGAAAGCGCTCGAAGCTCTGCCTGACCTCGGTCGAGAAAGCGGGGCGACGGATGATGTGATCGAACGCCTGCGCACCGAATACGCCGACCACCTCGACGTGCTGCGCGCCGAACCCGACGAGGCCGAGGGCACCGAGACGCTCGCGCGCCACGACCACTACAGCCAGTTGCGCCTCGCCCTCATCGGCCGCAAACGCGCGGCCGTCGTGCAGCTGCGCGACGAAGGCCGCATCGACGACATCGTGCTGCGCGACATTCAGGACCGCCTCGACATCGAAGAGGTGCGCATCGTCGGGCGCGGGCACGCTGAGTAGCCCGGACGCGGAGATGCCATAATGGTTCCGAGCGCGGAGGTGATAGGGCATGCGAGATATGACGACTCAAGAGGCGGCGGCATCTCTCGGCGTGTCTCAGAGGCTCATCCGCTCCCTCTTGGAAGACGGCCGACTTGAGGGTGACCAGTTGCCCGGCGGTGTCTGGCTGGTGGCGCCCGTTTCGGTGGAGCGTTACCGCTCGGTTCGTCGCCCCCGCGGGCGATCATGGTCAGACGAGACCTGCTGGGGTGCGTTGGCGTTGCTTTCCCGCCAGCCCGCCGCAGGTGTGTCGACGAGAACCGCCGCGCGGCTGCGCGCCCGTCTGGCGGGCATCGAGGTAGAAGAGCTCGCGCGAAAGTTGAGTGGGCGGCTGACGCCGACACGCTGGTCGGCGATTAACAAAGAGGACATCAAGAATCAACTTGTTCTCACGTCGGCATTGGGAAGCCACGTCATCGACAGTGAGCTCGCACCCGCTCTCACGGGCATCGAAGGGTACGTCGTCGGCTCACAGGATGAGTTCATCGAAAAGAACCTCATTGTCCCAGATCAGCACGGCGATATCGTGCTCTTTGGGAGCCTCCCGCTTGCCCCTCAGGGTCGATACGCTCCTGATGCGGTCATTGCCGCAGACCTCGCGCGCAGCATCGACAGCCGTGAACGGGGCGCTGGATTGTCGGCACTCGAGAGGTTGCGACGCGCGTGGCTGGACGGAACATAGTCAGGGGCCTTGGGCGCTTCAGTTGTGACGGCGGGCTGAATGCCCTTTGATCCCGAGCGCGATGAGCGCGATCCCGCCGGCGACCCCGGCTAGCCCGACTAAGGGGACGTCCGCGATCGGGAGGTAAGCAAGGCTGGTCGGGGCGATGACGGAACCAGCCAGGACTGCGGGCAAATCGAGTTTCGTTGACATCGTAGATCTCCTGTTCCTATCGAAACCTGGCCGTCGAGCGCCACAGATCGCGGCACGGTCCAGAAAGTCCTGCCGCCCCGCCAAAGATTGCGGCGCCGATGGCCTGCCAGCTGCGGGAAGCGCCGCCGACAAGTGCGCCGGCCAAGGTGAGGTTGCACTGTAGGAGGAGATTGCGTTCGCGTGCGCTCAGCTTGGGTGTCGGGGCATATATGTTCTTGCCATTCTGCTGGCCAATGCACCCCGAGGATGAGCTGCAATATTCTGCGGGACCCCAGAGAGATTCCTGCGCGACGGCGGGTGACGCCGAGGCGAGCGTGAGACCGCATGCAAGGGTGACTGTCAGTATTCGAAGTCTGATATTTGCCATGTTGGAATTAAGACATCGTGATCGTCGCGGGTAAAGGGCGTGCGGCTCATTTGAGTAGAGCGCCCGGCAACTTGAGTAGTTGGGCGTCCTTGCTGAGTACGCGGCAGCGTTCACTGAGTAGGACGGGCTGCCGTAACGTGCGCCGATCGGGGCCAAGTTGGGTGGTGCGCATTCGGCGACGGGCACAGTGTTTGTCGAGGAGGGGGCTTTAGGTTGGGGGCATGACGCTCGTTCAGAACCCGCGCCCTTCTCGTTTTCGTGTCAGTGGTCGGCTGGCGGCCACGCTGGCAGGCGGGATGCTGGCGGCCGGTGCCCTGACCGGGTGCTCGACCGTCGAGGGCATCGTCGCCGAGCAGGTCGATAACGCCGCATGCGCGATCGGATCGGGAGTCATCGACCAGGTGTCGACCAACGTCTCCGACGCGATCGCGCAGATTCAGGTCGACCCCTCGGGCGCCCTCAACACGCTCGAGACCGCGCGCACGGCCCTCGCGGCTGCCGGCGCCACCGCGGTCGAAGGGTCCGAGACGGCCGACGCCATCGCGGGGTTGCAGTCCACGGTCGACGACCTGATCGCCCTGGCCAACGACGCCGTCGATGGCACGTCCGTCGACTCGCAGGCTCTCGCCGATCTGCAGGAGCAGAGCGAAGCGCAGATCAAGCAGCTCGTCGGCATTTGCTGAGCCCACTGCACGAGCGCAACCGCTAACCCGGTCTAGACCTACGCCGTCACGCCTGCTACGGTCGTATCTCATATACGATCCGATGAAGGGCGGTGAGCGATGGCGCTCCCCACGGCGGCACCCCCGTCACGAACGACGTTCGTGCTCGAACTCTTGCGCACCGGCATCCTGAACGGCGATTTTCCCGCTGGGCGCGCGCTCGTCGAAAGCGAGCTCGCGGTCGAACTCGGGGTGTCCAAGACTCCCGTGCGCGAAGCGCTCAAGACCCTCGAGGGCGCCGGGCTCGTCGTCATCCGCCCCTATGCCGGCGCCTCCGTGCGCTCGCTCACCGAAGCCGAAGTCGAGGCGATCTATGACATGCGCCTCTTGATCGAGCCCGAGGCGGTGCGCCGCAGCATCCGAAACGGCGTGGATATCGCGGCCGCACGAGCCGCCCTCGACCGCGCAGCTTCGGCACCGGACGCCTCGGGCCGCAGCACGGCCAACCGCGACTTTCACCGCCTGCTGTTCGCGGCCTGCGGCAACCCGATTCTCACGAAGACGCTCGACGACCTGCGCGACCAGATCGCACTGGTCTCGGTGTCGGCGTGGGCCCGCACGGCCTCGTGGCAGAAAGAGGCCGACGAGCACGCGCGCATCCTCGAGGCCGCCGAAGCGGGCCGGGCCGATGACGCAGCCGCGCTCGTGGCCGCGCATATCGACGACTTCTCGCGTCGGCAGAGCCGAGAGGAGCCGTAGCGCCAGCCCCAGAACCTCAGCACCAGCACCAGCACCACGCGCACAAGCACACGCGCACGCACACGCGTCAGGATGCGGCCCGGTCACCGGCAAGTAAGCGGGCCGCACCCCTTCACCACGTTCCCTGACGGGAGCGCTCACCGTTACTAGCTAGGAGCAACGATGCTTCATCATGACACACGGCCTCAGGCCACCGACCGGCCGTCTCGGCCCCGCCCGCAGCGCAGCAATATGCGCTGGACGATCGTCGGATTCTCGGCCCTCGGCCTCGCCATCGCCTACCTCGACCGCGCCGCCCTCAGCGTGGCCCTGCCCTTCATGTCCAAGGAATTCGAGATCAGCCCCGCCATCCAGGGTCTTCTTCTCTCCTCCTTCTTCTGGACCTACGCGCTTTTCCAGATTCCGTCCGGATGGCTGCTCGACAAGTTCGGCCCGCGCGTGATCTATCCGATCGCCGTGGGCTGGTGGTCGATCTGGACCGCGCTCACCGTCTTCTCGACCGGCGTCGTGAGCGTCATCGTGTTCCGGCTGGGTCTCGGCATCGGCGAGGCGCCCGTGCAGCCCGCCAACGTCAAGGTCGTCTCGAAGTGGTTCCCGCGCAAGGAGCGTGCCTTCGCCTCGAGCCTGTTCGACATGGGGCAGCAGATCGGCACGGCCGTGTCGGTGCCGCTCGTCACGTTCTTCGCCATCACCTTCGGCTGGCGGTTCGCCTTCGTGCTCATCGCCGCGGTGGGCGTGCTGTGGATCATCGGCTGGGTGGCCGTCTATCGCGCCCCCGAGAACCACCCGCGCGTGTCGCAGGCAGAGCTCGACTACATCCGCTCGGATCAGGGCGAGATGGTCGAGAAGGAGCTGTCGGGCGAGAAGAAGCCGTGGCGCGACCTGCTGAAGAACAATCAGGTGTGGGCGCTCACGTTCGGCTACATCTTCCGCTCGCTGGCCGGTGCCTTCTTCCTCACCTGGTACCCGAGCTATCTTCTGAACGACCGCAATTTCAGCGAGGAGGACTTCGGTCTGGTGGGCGCGATTCCGGCGCTCATCGCCATCGGCGCCACGGTGCTGGGCGGCATCGTCTCCGACCGCATGCTGGCCGCGGGGCTCTCGACCAACGTGGCGCGCAAGGTGCCCATCATCTCGGGCCTCGTGCTGAGCGCGTGCATCGGCTTCAGCCCGTTCATCGACAGCAACCTGGTGCTCATGATCGTGCTCACGGTGTCGAGTGCCGCTCACTCCTTCGCGGGTGCGGCCATCCTGAGCCTGCCCGGCGAGGTCGCCGACTCACCCGACACGGTGGGCTCGATCGCGGGCTTCCAGAACTTCGGCTCGCAGGTGGGAAACCTCATCAGCCCCATCGCCATCGGACTGTTCCTCACCTTCAGCAACAACTCCTACCTGGGCCCGATGATCTTCGCCGCTGTTAGCTGCCTGATCAGCGCCTCGATCTATGCCTTCTGGGTGCGCATCAAACCCGTCAAGACGCTCGACGAGGTCGCCGCGCTGCGACCCGAGAACACGGAGAATCACGCATGACCCCGACGAACACCAG
>Ga0308164_10002120_pt1 | contig 20650 bp, 22 predicted proteins | sample PhyTR2_FD_201031 | JGI IMG/M metagenome (GOLD analysis project Ga0308164, IMG submission 201031) | Phyllosphere microbial communities from UC Gill Tract Community Farm, Albany, California, United States - DLSLT.R2 | ecosystem: Host-associated > Plants > Phyllosphere > Unclassified | place: USA... | reverse complement strand
TGGCCAAGGCCTACGGCATAGGCATTTAGCAGCCGTTACCGTCCCGATAACGGCTGCTAGCGGCAACGAGCGTGCCGTAGAACCAAGAAGCTTTTGCGGCGTCCGAAACTTAGCGAAGCCGAACCGAAACGGGAGGACTAGCCTCCCCGCCTCGTTTATGCCTCCTCGGTAGCCTTGGTTGCGCGAGGTTTGCGGGGAGCCTTAGAGAAATCATCAGTAGCCTTTTCGGCTGTCTGAACAGGTTTGCGCCCCAAACCGATCGACTTGGCCATGGTCCGCCGTGCTTCTGAGTACGAAGGTGCGACCATGGGATAATCAGCCTTCAGGTTATAGCGGGTACGGTATTCCTCAGGCGTAAGGCCATTGCCCGTCAGATGGCGACGTAATGTTTTGTATGGCTTGCCGTCGATCAAAGAAATGATGTGATCGGGCGACGCCAGTGACTTGCGCACTGTGACAGCAGGCTCATAAGCTTGCGCAGATTCTTCCGGGTCTGCTGTAGCATTCGCACCTGACAGTTGAGCGACAGCGGCATGCATCGACCGCAAAAATGCGGGCACATCATCCGCGTTCGTGCGCGTGTTCGGATTGGCCAACCACGCAGCGGTCAGTTCAGCGGCCAACTCGACCGCGTTGATCTCATCGTTCATTATAATCTCTATATCTTGGAGAAGGCATGCAATTAGGTTCAGTCGCTGCGATGTTCAAGATCAATAGATATTTAACGAGGAAGCGATCTGCTTGTCGAAAGCTCGCAAAATTGCTGTTTAGTGGTCCATCTTGGGACGCACTGCGTAGAGTGAGGCACGATTTGCCCGTCGTTTGATACCGTGATTACAGCATATCACCTGGGATGAGCGACCTGCAGAGTCTATTCGCGGTAGCGTTGTGTTCTGCCGACAGAATGCTTGATGCGATCGAGCTAGGTCTTCGCTGGTGCGGCCCAGCCGATCCAGCCCAGCGTGCCAATTAGCGTCGAGCGCGGTATTTTGAAGGTACGGCAGACAGATGCCTTGCTGGCCCCACTATCCAGCGCGGCTGTACTGCGTTCGAGGGTTTCAGTATCGATTATCGGCGGGCGGCCACCCTGGCGTCCGCGACGCTTTGCCGCAGCAAGCCTGGACAGCATGTGCAGCAAACCCTCGAAAGCACGTTCTCGAACTCTCTATCAAAGCGACAGGGTTTGTCGAACGTTATGACTAGAGGCGGCGTTGATTCAGCGAAGGTCGAGGCCGGAGGCGTCGTAAATCATGTGTTTTCCGACACCTCGTAAACCTGACGTCGTTTGCGAAAGGCAGCCGCCAACATTGATCTGCTCAACGTACCCGAGCGCAACAGGGCGTAGTACGATTACCCCGTCCGAGCGAGGTATACCGAAAGCCCGTGCATGACCAATTACGCGGCCGCGCGCTCTTCTTCCACTGCCAGATCGCGCAGAATCGAATGCAGCTTGTCGCCGCTGAAGCGAGACGGATCGAAATCGCTAGCTGTTGCCACATCCGCGAAACGCGCCGCATCGTCGTCGGATAGACCCACGAAACCCATCGCCCAGTTCGGAAAACTTCGTGTTGCGATAGGCTCCATCGCGAGGAGCGAGACCTCGCTATGGCGGTCGTCCTGCTGGATCCGCTCGAAGGCGACTTCCACCACATCGAGGGGCCCTTCGAGTACCTGAGCGAAACAGCCCGCGTTAAACATCAACGCGCCGGTGATGCCGTCCCGTTCATTGTTGGCGCGGCTCGTCGTAAGGATATCATTTACCTCTGCTGCAAAAGTTTCAACGTCGCCGGTCGTCAGGTTACGACTATAATACACTAAACGATAGGTTTCAGCGGACATCACCCTCTCCTTCGGATTTGCTGATAAGGAAGGACTGCACGTTAGCCTGTGCCATCGGCCGTCCAGTGAGATACCCCTGCACGTGTGTACAGTTCTGCTTACGTATTCGCTTGAGTTGCTCGGCCGTTTCAACCCCCTCGGCGGTAATTGCCATGCCAAGGCTAGTTCCGAGACTGGAGACCGCTTTTAAGATGGCCTCACTATCAGGATCGTCGCCGGCAACGAACGAGCGGTCGATCTTGATTTTGTTGAACGGAAACTTTTGGAGGTAGCTCAGCGACGAGTAGCCGGTGCCGAAATCGTCCATCGAAATCTTCACGCCCAGAGCGCGTAGCGCGTGCAGTGTTGTTAGCACGTTGTCCGTGTCGGCGAGGAGGGCGCCTTCAGTAATCTCAACCTCCAGGCGTTCTGGCTTCAACCCCGATCTAGTAAGCGCCAGCGACACGGACGCGAGCAACGTGTCCGCCTTGAACTGTAGCGGCGAGACGTTGACGGCTACAACTAGATCACCGGGCCAGGCTGCTGCTTCCATACATGCCGTCAGAAGTACCCATTCGCCGATCTTCACGATAAGCCCGTTTTCTTCAGCGACGGCGATGAAGTCGAGCGGAGGCACATTGCCGCGGACAGGATGCTGCCACCGCAACAGTGCCTCAAAGCCCATTACGGTATCCGTCGAGAGATCCAGGAACGGCTGGTAGTGGAGCTCAAACTGCTTAAGCGCCAATGCACGGCGAAGGTCGATCTCCAACTCGCGGCGCTCGTGAAGCAGCGTGTCCATCCCGTGCTCGAAAAAGCGGTAGCGGCCGCGGCCCGCCCGCTTTGCCTCATAAAGCGCCAAATCAGCGTTACGGAGGAGGTCACGGGGCTGCATCGAACCGGATCCAAGCGCCACACCAACGCTAATGCCAATGTTCACCGTGTGCCCACCAAGCACGTAGGTCCGGCCGATAAGATCGACGAGGCGCTCGGCGAGAAGCTCCGCATCACGAGGGGAGCGAATGCCACGCTGCAGGATGACGAACTCATCGCCTCCAAGCCTGGCGACGAGATCGTCTTTGCGTGACGCCTTGCGCAGTCTGTCCGCCACCTTTTTAAGCAGCTGATCGCCGATGCCGTGTCCCAGCGTGTCATTGATCATCTTGAAGCGATCAAGATCAAGGCAGAGCACGGCAACCGGCTCGCCGCCTTCAGCGGTGCCAGGCAATGCACGCTCAAGCATAGCCATAAAGGTGTTGCGCAAGGCAAGCCCCGTCAGGTCGTCCGTCTGAGCCTGCACCATTTCAACGGGAGCGATGGCAACCGGCCAGAAACTGACGCAGATGCTTCCCCCGCCAACCGGATTGAATAGCGCGTCGTACGCTTCGGACTGACGCGTCATCAACCTCATGCTCGACGGGCCGTCGCCGATCGAAGTGGACCGCAGATAGTCGGCGAAGATATCGGCCAGCGTCAGTCCGACGATCCAGCCACCAAAGCTGGCCGCGGCGGTTGCGTTGGCGTAGGTGATTTCACTGTTGGCATCGACGACCAGAACCGGGTGCTGCAGCGATTCCAGGATCTGACCGGAGGAGAGCATTGCGGCCTCCGAGTTCTGCATAAGGTGCTCAAACATAGGTCTAAGTGCTCCGGTCTCTCTACGGCTTACCGATGACAGGCGAACAAGACGTTAAGGCGCTGCGTTGACCGGCATCGCACTCGCGGTGGCAACGTCGATGGTTCTTGCCGCTTGGAGCTTCACCGATGTTGCAAACGAACAGGCGTACGGATCGCTCGCTACCCGCCCGACATGGCTAATTTTGATGATCGTTGTCGGCGCGGCGATTTCGGAAGAGGTGGTATTCCCGGCTACAGTGATCCCGGCGATTGAGGCCGCAAGTGGCAGCACTGTATTAGCGATAGCGTTTTCGACTTCAGCATTTGCATTAACTCACATTAGCTATGGCATCGCAAAGATGCCTATAATATCTGCCGGGAGACTAGTGTTAGCTGACGTTTTCGTATGGTGACGCAGTTCGTTTACCATCATGATTGCCCACACGTTGAACAAATTGGTGCCTCTCTCGTCAGTTTTGATGCGCAGCTTGAGTTGATAACAAATCGCTCGCCGCCGCTATGCCACCAACCTCGGCCATTCCCGAAACACGATCCTATTTCGAGAAGCGAAGCTGGCACGACCTCGTCGCAAAAGGAGACTCTCTTGGGACGGCAAAAACGCTTACCTGCAGTCATTCGAGGCTTATATACGATGAGCAAATGCGAGTTCGCGTCTTAACCACATCGTCATGATCGGCTTGCGATAGAGCGACATGATTCGATGGTATTGCCGTGCTGCCTTGACCCGAACGTGCGCCGGGAGAAACAAGTTGACAGATCCGATGAGGTCATCGGGATGGTAAATAACGACGGCACCTTTGAGATTGAACTCATCGCGGACGGTATTCCGGGCGTCGTTTTGCCAGACGCGCGAATGATCAAAGGCCGGTTGTCGCCCGCTGCGCTAAAGCGCTTTCGAGCGTTGGAACAAAGTTCCTCGCTGGTTGGCGCCACAGCGCGTCTTAGGCAGGCGGCAAATCGTCGATCCCAGAAAGTAGGCAGGCCACCCGGTGACTTAGTCGTAACAGTCTGCGACTTTGAAGCCCCTAGGTTTAGATAATACATCACTCTCGACTTAATGGTCGTATAGTTTGCCAATTGCCACGTGTAGGGTGAAGACTCCCGCATCGTAACTGATTGGGACATTGATGGGTTTTCAAAGCAAGTGCCCGATATCAGTGGATACGCCGCCTCCACTGGCCAAGTTATCGATAATTAGCAACACCTCCATTTGCCATCCTTTGCTACCGGTCACCTTTTCCGACTTCAACATTTTGGCAAGAGTGAGAGCTCCCGCGTTTTCAAGTTTCAGATGCAAAAATCACGCATTTTGCATCAGCCCAAGGACGGCAGAAAACCAAGGGGGCCGGCGATGCAAAAGACTGATGCAACTGGGATACCCGTTTAGTGGTCGGTTTCTTCTGGTGGGTGCCCCAAAGCAGGCCGTCCGCTTTCCACCAATTTGAGACGTTCCGGAGCCGATTGGGTCGAATGACCGCTAACGCCCAAACTCCGCCGTTTGAGTAGTGTGACAGCTTGCTTGAAAGCGGACATTGGTTCACGCTTCGCCGATGCATGACGATCAATGGGTGTGGCCTGAGCGGCGCGATCTTTACCGTGCGTGCCTGACCTTGGCTGATCCGGGGGCAACGTTTATGCGTGTCAGCGAAGCGACAGACATCCTCCTCAACGACGTAGAGCTGTACGACGACCCTTGTCAGGGCCAAGGCCTCTGGCTTTTCCCCAATGAAGCCCCCGTCGCCGACGATCTAGCAACTAAGCTGCATGCGCTTGCTAGCGCCAAGACCTCGGGGAATTGGGACGATGCGATCATCGGACATTCGAGTTGGCCGGGCATTCGTGCCGATGCCCAGAGACTGCTTGGAATGATCCGTGGCAATGGCCAGGGAGCCGTGCGGAACGTCCTCTAAGCCCGCGCCGGTGGCCGGAAGCGGACCTTCTGCTCACCACCAATCCCGGACATTCGGTTCAGTGTTCGGCACCGCTTAACCCTTCGCGCTCTCCGCATGGGACGCCTCAACACGTACAACATTAACTTCTAAAACAGGGTAATGGATCCACAGGCCCGAAGACGCCGACATCAGGACGTTAGGGCCGGCTTTTCGAAATTCCGATAGCAGCCATCTGTTAAGCTCATTCAAACGCAGTTGTATAAAAAGCAGCGGCCTGCACGCATTCATACTATCGACGCCATCAGGTTATGGCAGATATACTAGCTTTATGAACCGTGATGCCCAACCGACAGCCCAAGATTTGAAAGACAGTTTGGAGGTGCTGCTCCAACTCGCAGACCAGCCCGGCCTCACGGTTGTCGGTGCGTTGCTAGCTTCAGCGATCGACGTGATTCCGATTGTTAAACATTAGGGCTAGATAATTCCGAAAACCTTGGGCTCCAAGTGATCTATGTAAAGCACGGTATTGGGTACTTTTATTAAAGCACGGTCATCCTTTAACATGTATTACCGCAATATACGTGTCGTACGCCTCGCGTATCAACTGGTTGGGGGAAACCATGGCCGTGATGACTGATGACCAATATTATGTAATGCGAGCGCAACAAGAGCTCGATATGGCGGAAGCAGCTACCGACCCCATTGTAAAAGCACTTCACCTTAATATGGCAGCAGAGTACGCCACGTTGCTAGAGCGGTCGGATGCGGAGGTCCCAAATGCAAAAAATGGCTCGAGTGACTGACTTACAGGCGCTAGCGCGGAGCTTGGATGCCTTGATTGCGTTTGCTGATGAGGAAGGAGATTTCGTCCTTGCTGCGACCCTAGATTCGGCACGGGTGCAGTTTTCTGAGCTTTACGGGGAGTCCAAAGACTAAGTTGATTCCTGGGTGGCCTGTTGGGCATAAGGGATTTGAAAGCCAGGAGAACGAAGTGCAGGCGAGGGACCGCGCGGCTGCGACAGCGGGCGCTATACTAAAATTTCGGCGCATACGATCCGAGATACTGCCGAAAGAGTCGTTTGCCGAACCGGGATGGGATTTGCTGCTAGAACTGTTTGTTGCCGACGCCAACGGTCATCGCCTCACGGCGCGCGCCGTCAGTGAGCAGAACAATATACCACCCAGTGTTCTATCCCGTTGGCTCATGCACCTTACCCAGATCGGATTCATCGTCGGTGATGGCGATGGCAATCTTGATGATCCACTGACGCTCTCAGGTAAGGCACTCGATACCATCGAGTCGGTCATGGCCAAGGCCGACGAGTTGCGAGAAGCGGTACAATAGATTTATCGAAACGGCCAACTGTCCTAATTATCAATCGGCATTCGGCAAGACGACATCTGTCCAGTTCCGGTCGTTCAGCAGGCGAATGTACGGAAAACCCGGTTCCCGTCACGCGTGTGTGACAAACAGGTGATTTCGGACAGCAGCCTCTTGATCGTCGTAAAACGCTGTCGCCAACCTCGAGTGGCGCCTATCGTGTGTTTCTCGACAGGGCTCGGCCCTTAAACTTGCCGGGCCGCTTTCTCCCAAAGTCGATCACAGCGAGAAAAGTCGGCCACTCTTGTAAGCAGGTATTTTGAACCGGGGTTATGATCACCTCCTGGGACCTTGCCAAACAGCCTCATACTGGGCGGTTCAGAGCGCCGGTTCGGCTCCCAATAAGTATGGTTGTTATTAAAGCAGAATCCTACCATACACTACAAAAGACCACAATTAGGAGAACTACAGTGCCGTCAGCTCACTGTGTATGTACAGTTCAGGTAGTGATTCTAGCGGCCGATTAAGGATTCTCAGATCTTGTTTGTAGGAGAGAGCTTGATGTGATTGGTCAATCACACCCTGAACTAACCGACTTGCGCGACCGCCAGCATAGTGCTCAAGCTTTGACGAGCCTGCAAAACGGTGCGGCCCCAATCCGTTTGCAAGAACGGTATCTGCGACCAGATGGAAGCAGCGTGGCCGCGAACATGCTCGTCACTTGCTTTCGGGATCACAACCGGCTGGTTGCCACTCTGTTTTGGAAGGAAGGTAACCGCCGCTTGCCACCAGCCCGTCTTTGGGAGGTGGCGCTTGGCGTGCGCCATGCGAACGATGTTCGAAAAAGGCTGTTCGGCGGAGATCTAAGCCCAGATCCGATTGGGGCCATATTGCTGTCCATCTACCTTGCCGAAGCGGAAGGCCGCACTATTGATCTCAATGAGATTGCCCAAACAAACGATATACCAGTCTCGACGACGTCACGGTGGATCAAGCACCTACAACAGCGCGATATTGTGGCGACAGACCGCAATGCGTACCCAAACATTGAGCTAACCCGCAGCGGCCTGGAAAAGATGGAGGTCATGCTGGAAGCGATCTACAACGGGCTGGCCTCAGAACATGTCCTCGACTGAAATTTGTTGATGACGTGATCGATCTGCGCAGCTGCCAAATGTTCTTCTGCCTTGTCGAGGATGACAAGAGCCGCTGCCAGATGGTGGAGCGCGACCTGAGTCTGAGTTACGTTGGGATCCATTGTGTCCTCTACTACTCCGCTGGCTATAACTGCATAACTGAACAGGTCGAAGCGACAACCGTATCAAAGCATAGGAAGTCGTCGTGGTGGTGGTCCGGGCGGAAAGGCCGCATCTATCCGGTTCAGTTCGGTTTCTGTCAGTTTCAGCCGGACGGCGCCGGCATTTTCAGCCGCGTGGTCCGGGCTCGAGGCCTTGGGGATTGTAAATAAAGAAGGGTGTCGCACGAGGAAGCGGAGCGCCACTTGGCGTGGCGTAGCTCCGTGATCGGCCGCGATCGCCGCTAGCACCTGGCCCGCCGGGGACCGCGCATCGGGGAAGCTGCCATGGCCAAACGGACTGTAGGCGACGGTCGCAATGCCGTGCCTCTCGCACCATGGCAGCACTGCATGTTCGATCGCGCGCTCTTCCAGATTGTACAGAACCTGATTGCACGCGACCCGGCCCTCGCCACCCGCGTTCCACGCTGCCTCAAGGTCGCGTACGTCGAAGTTGCTCACGCCCCAGGACAAGATCTTGCCCTGTTCGCGAAGCCGCTCAAAAGCGGCGAACGTCTCCTCAAGTGGATGCGAACCACGCCAGTGCAGGAGGTAACAGTCCAGCCTGTCAGTACGCATACGCGTCAGTGATCGCTCACAGGCTGCCAAAACCCCGGCGCGGGAGGCATTGCTCGGCACGACCTTGGACACGAGAAAAACCTCGTCACGCCGGCCTTTTATGGTCTCGCCGACCACCGCCTCGGCGTCGCCGTACATCTCAGCCGTGTCGATATGCGTCATACCGAGATCAAGGCCGCGGCGGAGAGCGGCGATGGCGGTGGGCCGGTGCGCGTCGTCGATATACCAAGTGCCCTGGCCAATCACCGGAAGCTCGCGTGCGAAGTGACCGAACGGCTTGCGGTCGATGCCAGGCGCGCCGCTCCGGGGGTGTGCCGCGACGCTCATTCGTCGGCCGCCTGACGCGACTTTTCGCGCGCATTGGCGAAAAGAGCAATCACCTCACGATTGAAGGCGGGGATGTCGTCTGGCTTGCGGCTCGTAACCAGGCCCTGATCGACGACGACTTCCCTGTCGACCCAATCCGCACCCGCATTCTGAAGATCGGTCTTGAGCGAGGGCCAGGATGTCAGACGCCGTCCGCGCGTCGCACCCGCCTCGATGATCGTCCACGGCCCGTGACAGATCGACGCGACCGGCTTGCCGGCGTCGAAGAAGGCTTTGACGAAAGCGACCGCCTCTGGAAGCGTCCGAAGCGCGTCGGGGTTAATGACACCGCCCGGCAGCAAAAGCGCGCGGAAGGCGTCCGGTTGAGCCCCCTCGAGTGGAAGATCTACCGAAAATGTCTCACCCCAATCTGTGAAGTTCCAGGCCTTCACCTGGCGGTCCTTGGGCGACACGAGCCGCGTGTCGGCGCCCGCCTCGTCGAGCGCCTTGCGCGGTTCGGTCATTTCGACCTGCTCGAAGCCGTCGGTCACCAGGATCGCCACCTTGAGCCCAGTAAGAATCTGATCAGCCATGTCGGCCTCCGTTCAACTGAATTGGGTTGTGGCCGCACTCACCGACCGCTTCGGGGTAGAGGCCCGTTGGAGGCGAAGACGCGGCCTTTGGAGACCAGCGCCCCGGGAATAGGCGCCCGGCGCACGCAACATCCGCACCCGGCGGGATGAGCCGTCTGGCGCGCGCGTTGACCGCTCTCCTCGCGTTCGCCTGCGGCGAAGTCGCGGGCCCGGTTCGCGCTTGCCAGGGCCGGTGTGCCGAGCAAGGTCCGAGCCGCCAGATCATCGCAGATGGGGCATGCGCACGGCTCGCGATATTGCGCCATAGGCCGCATTGCTGTGAACGGCCCGCAGGCGGGGCAGCGATAGTCGTAGATCGGCATGGCGTTCCTCGATGTTCGGGACGAGCGCGAAGGGGCGGCGGAGCGAGCGGAGCCGCCCCGCCTTGGCCGTCAGGCGGCGTTCTTCAGCACCACCTTTGTCCAGCCATCGTCCCGTGCGTCGAAATGCTTGTATGCGGATGGAGCCTCGTCCAGCGCGAGCGCGTGCGACACGATGAAAGAGGGTTTGGCGCGGCCGGCGAAGATCAGGTCACGAAGCTGTCGGTTGTAAGCCTTCACGTTGCACTGACCCGTTCCGATTGTCTGACCCTTGAACCAGCACAGGCCATAGTCGAACACGATCTCGCCCTGTGCGTAGAGCGGGTCCTGCGGTGCCGGGTCCTGCGGCACGAAGACGCCGACGACCCCGATGCCGCCAGTGAACTTCACCGATTTCACCAGATCGTTCATCGTCATGTTGGGATGCTCTTGCCCCTGCGGATCGTGCGCCTGGTAGCCAACGCATTCGCAACCCCGGTCGGCACCCTCGCCGTTCGTCAGTTGAAGCACCTGATCCACCGGAGATCCTTTGGAATCGTCGATGGCGATGGCACCGATTGATTCGGCAAGCCGCAGCCGATCGGGATGGCGATCGACGACCATCACCATAGCCGCGCCCCTTATCATTGCCGAATGCGCCGCCATCAGGCCAACCGGCCCCGCGCCGTAGATGACGATCGTCTCGCCGGGACGCAGCCCCGCAAGCTCGGTGCAGTGCCAGCCGGTTGGGAAGATGTCGGCCAGCATCACATAGTCGTCCTGCCGCTCCTGCGCGTCGGGTGGCAGCTTGAGGCAGTTATAGTCGCCATAAGGAACCCGCAGGAGTTCAGCTTGGCCACCTCGATATGGCCCCATGCCAGCAAAGCCGTAAGCGGCGCCTGCCATGTTCGGAAAGACGCTGCGGTCCGCCGTGGTCAGACAGAAGGCGCTCAGGCCGCGTTCGCAGTTCCGGCAGAACCCGCAACCAATGTTGAAGGGGACAGCGACCCAGTCGCCCACCTTTACGCGATCGACCGCGCTGCCCACTTCCGCCACCTGACCCAGGTTCTCGTGTCCGAACACACCCCCCTGCTGAAAGTCAGTGCGCCCCTCGTACATGTGCAGGTCGGAGCCGCAGATGTTGGTGCTGGTTATCCTGACCAGCACATCGGTCGGCTTTTCGATCACCGCGTCGGGAACGTCCTGCACCGCCACGTTGCGGGGACCGTTATAGACGACTGCTTTCATGACATCCTCCTGTTAAATGGAATAAGATGACTGGATGGGAGAGGTTGGGGCAGACTTAGCTGCGCAACCAGTGCGTCATTCGATCGCCTGACCGCTTTGACCGGGCAGCTTGTAGGCCAACACGTCGGCATCGCCGATCTTGGGCGGGCTAGCGAGCAGCTCGGGTGTACGGGCAGCGAGGGCACGCCCAACCTTGCCGGCTAGGTGGGCGTGACGGCCTGCGTCATTGGGGAAGGTGTCGAAGATCGCAAAGTCTTCCCGGCCGAACCGCACGGCATACCACGTCGTCGTGTCATGCTCTTCGAGGACCGCTTCCAGGCCGCCACGCAGAAAGGCATCGACCTCGTCGCCCTTTCCCGCTTTGGCCGTCAGGCGAACGAACAGCGCCTTGGTCACCCCGGCGCGCGTTCGGTCGCCCGGCACGGCGATGTCACGCGATGCGTCAGATGCAGTATGATGCATACAAACCTCCTCCAATGTCAGGCCAGCTTGCAGACGCCGCGAGTCAGTGGGCATTCGCACCTTCCCTAAGGAACATTACGTGGATCCACGGACGTCGCTGGCGGTTGAGACGCTCAAGACACGATCACGCAGACCTGTTCTGCACGGGCACTCGGATCTCGAAACACTTGGATCCGTCATCATGTTGAATGAGGACGCCGTCGGCTGAAGCGACCAAGCGCTTTACCAATGACAGACCCATGCCGCCCTTTCGGGCGCTATCTGCCGCGGGAAACGGAACGCCGTCGTCCTCGACCAGAATCGTGGCATCCCGCTCTCCGTTGCGACGCACCGATATTCGGATGTGACCGCTCACGCCCTCCTGGAAAGCATGCTTGATCGCGTTCGTCGCCAGTTCGTTCACGACGAGCGCCAAGGCGGCAACGTGCTGAGGGCTAAGCCCTTGCACGTCATACTCCGCATGGAGTGAAATGAGGATCGAACGGGGCTCGGTCTGGCTCAGCAGAGCCTCACACACCTGTTGAAGCGCGCGCTGCAGGCTGGCGGGGCGCCGCTCATTCAGATCGCTTCGGGCATGCGCAAGCACTGCAACCCGAGCCATGGCGTCAGCCAACGCATCTCGCGCTTCGATATTCGTCGCGCGCCGGCTCTGCAAGGATAGCAAACTGACGACAAGCTGCAGATCGTTGCTGGATCGATGATAGGTTTCCCGCAGCAATAGATCGTCAGCTGAGGCAGAGCGGTAGGCGTTCGTTGAGCTTGGCGCTGGTCCGTGAGTCATCAGAATCACCCCCGTGGTAATTGGGCTTTACTAAAGCTAACCGACGTGAAGATTGCCTCGTCTTCCAGGACGGCCGGGGCTAGAACCCTGCCATCGACGTGGCCAATCGGTCAGCAAGGCAATCCTTTCCGATGACTGACAGTGACGGCATCCGGGAAAGCCCTAAGTAGGCTTCCGTATCTTTCCAGCCGTAGCGGACGGCCCTATTCCTGCTGCGAAAGCTATCTGGCCGAGCTCGGTCAAACTGCCAGCGCTCAATTTACTCATGACCTGGGCGCGATGTAGCTCGACGGTGCGCGGACTTATGCCGAGCCCCTGGGCAATGACCTTGTTGGTGCCACCGTCGACGAGGCCTACCAGCACCTTACGCTCTCGTGGCGTCAGCCGGGCGATATGCGCATTCGCTTCCTCGTTGCGTGTCGCGGGACGAATAGTGGCATGGCACTCGGCTAAAACGTTGACCAGCTTGCCCTGCAAAAGAGTCTCTTCACTGGCCAGGACGAAGTCGACGGCCCCGGCTTTCATGGCGATGACAGCGGCTTCGGCCCCAGCTGCGCGATCGTCCAACGCGATCGTTGGCAAGGCAATCGAGCGCGCTTTTAGTTCACGCGGGATCGAAAGACCGTCCTCTCTTTCTTTACGAAGATCGACCAGGACGCATCCCGATGCCAAGACGGGCGCCATGTCGAGGAAAGCTGCCGCGCTGTCGAAAATGCGGGCGTGATAGCCGATCGCACGAACCAGACCTGCGAGGCAACGCGCGGCCGGACCATCAATGCTGACGATATAGACCTGCCGACTGTCCTCTTGTGTCAAATCCTCGGCGATTCCGCCGATGCGTGTGACGACTCCGTTGTCGTCTCGAATGGGGAAACTGGTGTCTCGCAGCCAGCGAACGCTGTCGTCATTTACGCGGACGATTCGGTATTCGTATCGCGTGACCTCCCCGCTCTTCACGCTTTCAAAAGCGCGTAGCACGCCAGCGCGATCGTCAGGATGAACGCCTTCCATCCAGGCCTCTAGATCGACCGGTGCCTGCTCGAGCGGCACGCCGAAGATCCCCTCAAAGGCGGCGCTGCGATAGATAATCACGCCCGACGCCGTCTCGGCGATCCAAAGCAGGTTACTGCTGTTCTCAGCGAAACTTCGGAACTGCGCGTCGCTTGCCCGCACGGTAGCTTCGATGCGGCGCTGCACGGAAACATCGATAGCAGCGCCAATAAAACCAACCGCTCGATTATGTTTGAACTCGGCCCGACCCGACGTGGCGATATGGCGGGTGACGCCGTCATCACGTCCGATTACGCGATACTCAGTCGCATAGCGGCCATCGCCTGCCGGATCGATGCAAGCGGCGATGGCGTCCCGAACCCGCGGTAGATCATTCGGATGGATACCCGCTTCGTACACCGCGATATCGACCGGGTCGTCGGGCGCGAGACCCCACATGCGGTGGAGTCTTTCGTCCCAATCGAACGCGCCGGTTATCGGGTCCCACGAATAAATGCCGAGGCCTACCAGATCCGTTGCAGCGCGCAGGCGTGCTTCATTGCGTTTGGAGGCTTCTTCGAGTCTTCGCCGCTCGCTAGTGTCGCGCGACACACCAACCACAAGTTCGACAGAACCGTCTTCAGCCCGGATAGGGCCCCAAAGATAGGAAAAATAGGCAGCATGACCGGTTGGGCTCTCGAAAAAGACTTCGCCTTCGACAATTTTCGCCTCTTTCAAGACTCGGTCCATGTCATCAGTCAAGTAGCTGGCCAACTCGGGCGGGTAGTCCAAATCTTCGAAGTTGCGCCCGAGCATTTCGTCGTTCGTGAGCCCGAACAGGGCAAGCATCATGGGATTGGCATACGCGAAGCGGCGCTCGGCATCGAAGGCGTAGACATAGTCGGGAATCGACGACAACGTGGCTTCGAGTAATCGCGACTGGCTAGCATATCTCGCGGCGACCGCTTCGATCTGCTCGGATGCGCGCTTCAGATCGTCTATGTCTTGAACGACGACGATCGCCGCGTTTCCTTCAGCACTTTCTCGGCAAAAAGGAACCGCGCTGACGCGCAGCCAACGCTCCAGCCCATCGCCGCTATTGTGAAGAAAGTCGATGCCTGGGATCACGCTTTCGCCCCGCAGTGCGCGCGCACCCGGATAGTCACTGGGCGCGATAATTTGCCCATTGACGTCGTATCCCCGCCACCGCCGCGTCTCCGTCGGCTGACTCGAGAGCAAAAATTCAATGCGCGCATAGTCGCGCAGGGTTTGGCTGAAGTGGGTCAGATTGCCTTTGCAATCATAAACCCCCACTCCAACTGGTAAATCCCGAAAAACATTTGAAAGCAGCAAGCGCTCGTCGTGTGAAGCGCACCCGATGCGATCTTGTGCAGAAGTTTGCTGTCCGGTCCCTTGGTTGGATTGGTGTTCTGACATCCGCCGCTCCTTACTAGCAGATTTCCTCCAGATCTCTTTCATATGGTAAACGAGTACAGTTCCTAAGGGTTTTTACTTATGTGGGCAAAACGTGGCCAATCCTAAGTCGGTGGTATCCAACCGAGGAGACCGGCATGAGTACCGCGATTCGGAAAGATCCGCCTGGATCGGCGTTTGATGCCTCCGCGCACGCCGCGGTTACAATCGGTCGCCCTGCCGACGAACTCCGTGCGCTATGGCTCGATCCACGAACATGCACGGGCATATGGGCGCATTTCGCCATCGTAACCATGCGCGGCGATGGTACCGTCGACTGGATCGCCCGCGGTCCCGCGGGCAGTCAATATCGCTGGCGCACGAAGATTATCGACACGGGTCCGGATGATATACGCTGGGCCTCGGTCGACGGCGCCGATGTACCGAACACCGGCGTGCTGACCTTGCGCCCGGCGCCGGGCGGTCGTGGCACCGAGCTTCATCTTGATGTGCAATTCGATCCTCCCGGCGGAGTTGTCGGCAAAGCGGCCAGCAAGCTTTTCAACATCGTGCCCGGCGAGATCGTGCAAAAGGCGCTCTATCAGTTCCGCGCCCTCGCACTGACGGGCGAAATCCCCACCACCATTCCGCAGCCTGCCGCCCGCGAGGGCGGCGCTGACCGCTAGGAGCCGGACCGATGCGTGCACTTTGCTGGAATGGCGTTAACGATGTTCGCGTCGAGACGGTCGCCGATCCTGAAATCATCAATCCCAGAGACGTGATCCTCAAGGTCCGGCTCACGACAACCTGTGGATCCGACCTCCACCTCATCGACGGACTCATTCCGACGATGCGCGAGGGCGATGTGCTGGGTCACGAGTTCATGGGCGAGGTCGTCGACGTGGGGCCGGAAGTGAAGACAGTGAAGCGCGGAGATCGGGTCGTCGTCCCATCGTTCATCGCGTGCGGGCAATGCTGGTACTGCGCACACGACCTTTACTCACTTTGCGACACCAGCCATCCAAAGCCCGAACTGCAGGAACCGCTGCTCGGCTATCCTACCGCCGGCATCTATGCCTATTCGCATGCCTTTGGCGGTTATGCCGGATCACACGCCGAATATATCCGCGTCCCGTTCGCCGATACCGATTGCTTCGTCGTACCCGACGGGCTCCCGGACGAGGATGCGCTGTTCATCTCCGACGCCGCCCCGACCGGCTTCATGGGTGCAGATTTCTGCAATATCCAGCGCGGGGACGTGATCGCCGTCTGGGGCTGCGGCGGGGTCGGCCTGATGGCCCAGCAGAGTGCGATGATCCTCGGCGCGGAACGCGTGATCGCGATTGACCAGTATCCCGAACGACTGGCGCAGGCAGAAGCCTTCGGCGCAATCCCGCTCGACTTCACCAAGGTCGATATAATGGACGCGCTGAAGGAACTAACAGGCGGACGGGGGCCCGATGCCTGCATAGATGCGGTGGGAATGGAAGCGGACGGCACGGGTACACAACACGCCTACGACCGCATCAAACAAGCGCTGCATATGGAAACGGACCGCGGCGCCGCACTTCGCCAGGCGATGCTTGCGGTCCGCAAGGGCGGCACGCTTTCGATCTTGGGCGTCTATGGCGTGATGGACAAGTTTCCGCTCGGTCTGCTAATGAACAAGGGCGTAACCGTGCGGACGGCTCAGCAGCATGGTCAGGCCTACGTTCCCCGTCTTCTCGAGCACGCCCTGCGTGGCGAACTGACGCCAGGAGCGCTTGCCACTCACCGCTTTTCGCTGGAGGACAGCCCTACGGGGTATCGCATGTTCAAGCATAAGGAAGATGGCTGTCTCCGCGCGGTGTTCATACCGTGAAACCGCGGGCTAGGCCATGAAGCTTGAACAGACGTTCGGGGTTGCGCTGACCCTGCTGTTCCTGACCGATATCTTCCTGACCGTGCTCTATGCGCGGGCGGGCGCCGGGCTTCTCGCGCCTCGTTGGAACCGCCTGGTCTGGACGCTGCTCCGCGGCGTGGCGAGCCTGGCGGGCGGACGTCGGGGCACCGTGCTTGCGCTTGCCGGTCCGCTCATCGTGGTGTCGCTGATCGGTTTTTGGTCTATCGGCCTCACGCTGGGCGCGGCCCTGGTCATCCAGCCCGAACTCGGCACCGCAATTCGTCCTTCCAACGGCGCAGCACAGACCGATTTGGTCACGTCGCTGCTGGTGGCGGGCAACAGCCTGTCGATTGTCGGTGGTGGCGACTATTCGCCGCATACCACAGGCATGCGTCTCTTTTTCCTCGTGAATTCGCTGATCGGTGCGTCGGTGCTGTCGCTCGTGCTGAGTTACCTCGTCCAGGTCTATTCGGGTCTGCGCGAGCGCAACGCGCTGGCGCTGACGATCGACCTGATGACCGACGGCACCGGCCATGCCGCCCTCATGCTTGCGAGCCTCATGCCCGGAGGCGATCCGTCGGACCTGAAAAGCGCGTTGGGGAATCTGGTAGGATCGCTAGCTGCAACCAAGGAAGCGCACCATTTTTATCCCCTGCTTTTCTACTTCCGCTTCGAAGAGCCACGCTACGCGGTCTCGCGCTTCAGCTTTGTCCTGCTCGACACGGTCACTCTGATCGAAGCCGCGCTCGACCAGCGGCGCTATGGCAACCTCGCGACATGTGCGGCTGTCGCCGCAATCCGTCGCGGCGCACGAATGCTACTCGAGACTCTCGATGCTCATTTTCCAACCGCTGACGATCGCACCGATGCCGTCATCGAGACCGTATTACTCGAGGCCAGCTACCTGAAGGCAACGCAAATTCTTGAGAATGCTGGTATCGCGGTCCGTCCGGACGGCCACGAGACCTATGTTGATCGGCGCCAGGAATGGGAGCCACTCGTCCGGCGCGTCGCGCCCACATTGGGCTATGCCATGTCCGAAATCGACCGATATGCGCGAACCTGATGACCGTCGGGGAGCATTTAGCTGCAATGCTACCCGGCAAAACCGATAGTTGGTGTTTTATTCTACCAAACTTAAGGCAAATTATCCTAGAGCTTTCCTTCTTTGGATTTGGGTATTGTTATGCTCAGGGGGTCACAGTACTGCACCAACTTCGAACTCCGCCGCTTAGCGTCGGTGGAGCGCTATGCCGTCTTCGGCGCGGCACCCGACGACGATTTTGACAAAATCACACATCTAGTGACCGATGTCTTAAAGACGTCTATCTGCCTCCTCAGCATTGTTGGTGAGGCCAATATCTGGGTTAAGTCGCAGGTTGGCCTGAATGCAACTTCCCTTCCGCGCGCCGATTCGTTCTGCCTTGCAGTAGTCGATGCTGGCACACCACTGATTGTACCGGACGCCCGCACTGACGCACGGTTTTGTGATCATCCGATGGTTCGCGAAATGGGCATGTGCTTTTACGCTGGTGCCCCGCTGACGACCCCTGACGGCTTTGTGATCGGCACCCTGTGCGTCTTCGACCAGGCGCCTCGGCATGGCTTCTCCAGCAAAGACATTTCTTTGCTGGAGCAAATTGCAGCCCTGACGATGGACCGTATCGAACGACGCTTCGTCAACCGTATCTCGGAAATCCTGGTTCCCTTCGCTCACGTAGCGCATCAGGCGCTGATCACGACCGATACGGGGGGACGCATCACCTTCTGGAATGAAGGCGCAGCGCGCATGTTCGGGCGCTCCCCGACGGAGGCGATTGGGTACAACATAGACATAATTGTTCCGGAACGCCTTCGAGCCGCACATCGTGAAGGTTTCGCGCGCGTGGCTTCCGGCGCGCCATCGCACATGACGGGGCGCGCAGTCGAAGTCACTGCGCTGCGCTGCGATGGGGCGGAGTTTCCCGCAGAGTTATCGCTCTCCGTATGGCATGGCCCACACGGGACCGGCATGGGCGCTCAGATCCAGGACATATCCGAGCGGCGTGCGCGTGAAGATAGGCTTCACCACATGGCTAACCATGACGGGCTCACCGGCCTCCTTAACCGCCATAGCTTCGTCATGCAGATCAAGGAACGGCTCGAACGTGACGGCACAGCTGCGGTGTTTGTGCTGGATCTCGACGGTTTCAAGGGCGTCAACGACAGCCTGGGTCATGCTGTCGGCGACACGTTGCTGCAGGCGCTTGCACTGCGCCTCTCGGCGACGAGCGATCCGGCTGAAAACCTCGCGCGGCTTGGTGGGGACGAGTTTGGTATCCTGCTTCCCGCCGACATCGACATCGACATCACCAATCTCGCGGTACGTGCAAATACCCTCATCGAATCCATCCGCCGCCCCTTCTCTGTATCAGGTCACGAACTCAACCTATCGGCAAGCGTCGGCGTCGCAGTGGCACCGCTACACGCCAAGGATGCCGATGAGTTGATCGTTCGCGCTGACCTCGCCTTGTTCAAAGCGAAGGGCGAAGGCGGCCGGCGCTATCATGTCTTCGACACTGGCCTTGAAAACCAGCTCGGCGCGACGCGCGCCTTTCAGGACGAACTGCGTTTCGCATTCAGCGAGCGACAGTTTGAACTGCACTTTCAGCCGCAGGTGTTGCTGGACGACGGGATGCTGACCGGTGCCGAAGCACTCCTGCGTTGGAATCATCCAGTGCGTGGATTTTTACGCCCTGCCGCGTTTATGGCCGTGCTCGAAACGCACCCGCTCGCCTATGAGATCGGTTGCTGGGTGCTTGACGAAAGCTGCCGAACCCTTGCCGCATGGCGCAGCCATGGCCTTCCGGCGCTACGTATGAGCGTCAACCTGTTTGCAGCACAGCTTCGTAGTGGAACGCTAGGCGAGGTGGTCGAAGCTACGCTTACTCGTCATGGCCTCATGCCAAGCGACCTGGAACTTGAAATAACCGAGACGATTGCACTTCGCCATGAAGATAAAGAACTGGCACCGCTATGGAACCTGCGCTCGCGCGGCGTCGGCATCGCATTCGATGATTTCGGTACAGGCTTCGCGTCACTTAGTGCTCTTAAAGACTTTCCGCTTACCCGCCTCAAAATTGATCGCAGTTTTGTTAGTGATGTGTGCAGCAACCCTCACAGCGCGGCGATCGTGCGCGGCGTCATCACGATCGGTCGCAGTCTTGGGCTCGACGTGATTGCCGAGGGTATCGAGACTGATGAACAGGTCAGCTATCTAAAAGCGTCGGGTTGCGTTTCTGGTCAAGGCTATTTCTTCGGGAAACCGATGCCGACATACGACTTTATCGATATGTTTGGGGGGGACTCGTTGATCGCTAAGCAAGCCGCGATCGACAAGCCGGTTTGACCCTGCCCCGCACCAGGCCACAGACTGTACGCCATGAGTCGCTGAGCTGCCCCTTTTTGAGTGGTCCTATGAGCCGGAGGACGACTGAGGCGAACGCCAGAAGGGTGTCTTCAATCTCTAGTTCCCCACCCGGCTGATTTGCTGCAATCTTTGTGCGCTTTCAAATCGATGCTACTCATGTATTGCGCGAAGTGGATCAGCCAACACGCATTCCATAGCCGTTTGCGAAATGGCGGCTTCGACGGCTAAAGGCGGTCATATTTGATCCGTTCTGCTGCCTCTCGACTGTTCCCAAAATTGGATAGATTTCTGAGAACGCCGCGCCTTCTGGCCGTTCGCTTGCGGTGTCATCGCGTCACCCGCCGTCAGAAATGATCAAATGCCGGCTCACAACATCGGAGCACGCGAAAGCGTTGGGCCTTAATCCTTCCCACAATGGCCGTTCGGCAAGTTGTTGAGCGGAAAACCCGGTCTGAAACGCCACTGTGCGATAAACAGGTGATTTCGGACGGTATGATCCCGATCGTCGTAAAACGCCGTCGCCAACCCCGATTGGCGACTATCGTGTGTTTTCCGACAGGGGGGGCAGCTGCAGCAACCGCTCAAAGGCGCTTGGGCTGATACCGATCATACACCAACGTTCGAGTAGATACCTCGAACTCTCGAATGACTAAGATCCTACTAAATCTTGCAAGCCATGCTCCATT
>Ga0308164_10002119_pt1 | contig 20668 bp, 19 predicted proteins | sample PhyTR2_FD_201031 | JGI IMG/M metagenome (GOLD analysis project Ga0308164, IMG submission 201031) | Phyllosphere microbial communities from UC Gill Tract Community Farm, Albany, California, United States - DLSLT.R2 | ecosystem: Host-associated > Plants > Phyllosphere > Unclassified | place: USA... | reverse complement strand
GGTTTTTTTGCCTTACCTGTTGATAGCGCTGACAAAGACAAAGAAATTCTAATTAAGGCGCAAGGCTTTAACGACAAGGCTATAGTTACAAGCCCTGATGCAATTCGGATGGCTTTAACCGGCGATAAATCTTTAAACGAGATTGCTTTAATTACGGGTTCTAACGGGCGCAAGAAGGAAACGATAATACCGCAAAAAATTGTTTTAAATGCTGTGGAAGATCTCGATAAAACCAAAGGTGAAGCAACTAAACCGATACCTGTTTCGACTATAAATTACGAGCAATATTTAGAAAATAACAATAAATTGTACAACCCAAAAGGGCCTGCGCAGTATGTTATTCTAAGCTTTAAGGTTAAAAAGAACGGACGGCCAACTAATGTCTCGGTTATAAAATCGTTAAACAAAAAGGCCGATGCCGAAGCTAAACGGCTTATTGAAACCGGTCCGGATTGGGTTTTGCCCAAAAACGGAAATGACTTAGTTGAAATGAGCGTTAAGTTTTAAAAATCAAAACACCAAGTACACGGAGATTCGTCACATAGAAAACGGATTGTTAAAGCTATTCTTAGTGTGCTCTGTGAAATCTCTTTTTGCTCTGTGGTAATTATATTAGCAACGCCTCATGTACAAACTCCCATACTTCACAGCCGATAATCAGGAAGAAATTCTTGAGTTCATGCATCAAAATACATTTGTAACCTTAGTTGGCTTTGATGGCGAATTTCCCGTTGCCACGCAAGTTCCAGTTAAAACTGTGATTGATGGCGAGGGTATTAAACTCATCGGGCACATCATGACTAAAACCGACCATTGCAAAGCTTTTGAGCAAAACCCGAATGTATTGGCAATTTTTACAGGTGCTCACGCTTACATCAGCGCATCGGTTTACGAAAACCCTCAATCAGCCTCTACCTGGAATTATAAAACCGTTCAGGCTAAAGGAATAATTAGACTATTAAATTCTGAAGAAACTTATCAGGTGATAAAAGATTTAACTGATAAGTATGAAAATCCGGAAAGCAGTCCTGCAGCTTTTAATAAAATGGATGAGCGTTACATTCAAAAGCATTTAAAGGCAATAACGGGTTTTGAAATTTCGGTAAGCAACATCGATCATGTTTTTAAATTGAGCCAGAATCATTCTGCGGTAAACAAAGAAAGCATCATTAAAAATTTGGAGCAAAGTGATGATGTTTTGGCTAAAGAAGTTGCTAAAGAAATGAAGATGATATGATGGATTATACTGTAGTATTTATAGGAGTTTTGTGTTCCATCTTCGGCTTTCTATTACTTAGAATAATTATCATCGAATGAGAAATTTAAATTGGCATGATTTAGAGTTTTTGCAGGGTTTGAGGTCTTTTATAATCTCCATAATTTTTACTAGGTATTGGTATAACTGCAATTATTCACGAGCTTTTGAAAGTTGTAAAACTAAAAGTATGTTTTCAAGAATTTTGTTTTTATTCGAATTATAAATTGCTACATACATAATCGCAAACCTAGAAAAGAATGCAGGGCAAAGTATTTTCGGTCGTCATTCCCAATTTAATTGGGAATCCTAAAGCAGTTTGCATAACGCATTAAGATTCCCGCCTTCGCGGGAATGACGAAAAGGCAAAACAAAATTCCGAGACAGCCTCTTAAAAAACTTTGCCAAACTACTGCCTTTGATAAGGTGAGGTTTTCTAGAACTTATAACCATATAAGAGATATAAGAAAACATAAGCTCAGAGCACCTTCGTTATTCTAAAGGATCTTGTTTATTCGAATTATAAATTGCTACATACATAATCGCAAACCTAGAAAAGAATGCAGGGCAAAGTATTTTCGGTCGTCATTCCCAATTTAATTGGGAATCCTAAAGCAGTTTGTATAACGCATTAAGATTCCCGCCTTCGCGGGAATGACGAAAAGGCAAAACAAAATTCCGAGACAGCCTCTTAAAAAACTTTGCCAAACTACTGCCTTTGATAAGGTGAGGTTTTCTAGAACTTATAACCATATAAGAGATATAAGAAAACATAAGCTCAGAGCATCTTCGTTATTTAATCCTGTTGTTCTTCCAAAATATCCCGCTTATCTATTCTTTGCGAACGGTTGCTTCATTTTCGGTTAAACAAAAAAGACTAAAGCAATCTGCCTTAGTCTTCCTGAGTATATTAAAGGATTTTGTTTTTTACTTGAAGTAATAGATTATTCCGTAGATAATTGCCGCCAAGGTAGCCGAAACAGGAATGGTTAAAATCCATGCCCAAATTAAGTTTATCGTTACACCCCATCGTACTGCAGAAACACTCTTTACAACACCTACACCTACAATCGAACCTGTAATGGTGTGTGTTGTAGAAACAGGAATACCGAAATGCTCGGTTATGCCTAATGTAATGGCGCCTGCACCCTCAGCTGCAACGCCCTCAAGCGCCGTAACTTTCGTAATTTTCGAGCCCATTGTTTTTACAATCTTCCAACCGCCACTCATAGTACCCAACGAAATTGCCGAATAACAACAAATAGGCACCCAAGCGGGCATGGCTTCGAAGCTAGGAATAACTTTCGCCGCAATTAAAGCAGTAGCAATAATACCCATTACTTTCTGCGCATCATTACCTCCGTGGAAGAAACTCAATGCCGCAGATGATAATAACTGCAATCTTTTAAACCATTTCTCTGCGGTAGCAGGTTTGGCATAGCGACAAATATTAATAATAATCAGCGTTAACACCACCGAAATTACCATACCGATTATCGGCGCTAATACAATGAAAGAAACGATTTTAACCACGTAGCCCATGTTTACCGCATCAAGCGGACTAGCGCCTGTAAGTAAAGCGTGTGTCATTCCTGCACCTGCAAAACCGCCGATTAAAGTATGCGATGAACTTGATGGAATACCGTACCACCAGGTTAAAAGGTTCCAAATAATTGCGGCAATTAATCCCGCAAGGATAACTTCTAAAGTGATGTAGTTTTCGATTACAGTTTTAGCAACAGTATTGGCTACTTTGTGATCGGTAAAATAGAAGTAAGCAGCGAAATTGAAAAGCGCAGCCCACAAAACCGCCTGAAAAGGGGTAAGAACTTTTGTAGAAACAACCGTTGCAATCGAGTTAGCGGCATCGTGAAATCCGTTAATGTAATCGAAAGCAATGGCCAGAATTACAACAACAACCAATAAGGTAGTTACCATGTTTGTGTTTTATTAAGCGTTTTTAACTAAGATAGTTTCAAGCACATTCGCCACATCCTCACACTTATCTGTCGCTTTTTCTATCGTTTGTAAAACCTCTTTTTGTTTAATTAATTCGATTGCATTGGTTTCGTATTCAAACAAACGGGCAACCGCTAATGTAAATACATAATCGGCCTGATTTTCGCCGCTGTTAATACGGATACAAGCATCAGCAATAACGCGAATGTTTTTGAAACTGCGTAATTCTTTAATAGCCTTATCAATATCGGTACACATCTCTACTAAAAGCTCAGCGATTTTAACAATTGGCTCGTTAATGCTGTTCATGTTGTACATCTGCATGCGGTTTGCTGTGCCATAAATATAATCGGCAACATCATCAACCGCTGTAGCCAATTGGTGTATGTCCTCTCTATCAAAGGGAGTGATAAAGTTCCTGCTCAATTCTAAGAAAATTGAATGGGTAATATCATCACCTACATGTTCTAAGCGTTCAATTTCTTTGAAAATAGTCTTTCTTGCTTCGGCATCGCCTGTGCTAACCATTTCTAAAAGCGTTTCAGCAATTTTTAAAGCGTTGCTACCGGCTTGCTCGAAAAGCGGGTGAAACTTTTTGTCTTGAGGCGTAAAGAACTTAAAAATATTGTTCATGTTAATTTTTAATATGTTGCAAAGCTACAAGCTCAATGTTAAGTTAATGTTAAGTTCTTAATTATAATTAAGGAATTAACGCCTGACTTGTCATTCGCGTTTCATTTCAACTGTTTGATTAGAAATGATTAAGATTTGAAAACGAACGGCAGTGTTACTCGGGGAACTACAGTCCCGCTAACCGCTGTAGCCCTCATTTAAAAAAAAATTCGGGGCTGCCGCTACTATCGGGTTTAAGAACGGGAGGTAGAAGTTCTTAGGAAACAATCAGGCGTTGAGATTACTAATCTTTCAATGCAGTGATGAACGAAACAACCTAATGCATTAGCTACAAGCTATATTAGTTAGATTGCTTCATGCCTAGCGATAACAACTCTATAAAACATGAGCTTATATTTATCAAATGTCTTATATGCTTCAGAATATTTAGATTAACGCTGTTCTCTGTGAATTTCTTCGTGTACGCTGTGGTAAATCCTCAAACTAACTTTGCGTTGTTTGCGCTTTCACCTTGCGGTTAAAATAAGCTATCCACCTTTCTGCAACGTAAAAGCAAATGTAGTTCCAATACCCGGCGTGCTTCGAACCGAAATGGTTTGTTGGTGTGCTTCTAAAATATGTTTTACAATAGCCAAACCTAAGCCCGTCCCGCCAACTTCGCGGGCTCGGTGTGTATCGATTCTGTAGAACCGTTCGAATAGTCTAAAAAGATGCTTTTCCTCAATGCCAATTCCGTTGTCTGTAACTTCAATTAAAACCTGATCATGAAGCTCAAAAATTTTAATTGCCGTTTCTCCGCTCTCAATCCCGTACTTTACGCTGTTTACGATTAAATTGATTAAAACCTGACGGATTTTTTCTCTGTCGGCATTTACCATCGTTACCGCCGTGTATTTATCTTTAAAGAAAAGCTTAATCTGCTTTGCTTTAGCCCGGTCTTCCAGGTTTTCCATAACCTCTTTTGCGAGCTGTACGAAATCGAACTTTTGGTAATTAATTGGCGATTCGCCTGTTTCGAGTTTGGCAATCGCATCTAAATCATTTATCAAATAGCTTAAACGCTCTACATTATTTTCGGCCTTTTTTAAAAATTTAACTGCCATCTCAGGGTCGTCTTCAATGCAATCCTGTAAAGTTTCTATATAACCTTGAATAGCAAAAAGGGGTGTTTTAAATTCGTGCGAAACATTCGAAAGAAATTCCCTTCGAAATTGTTCCTGTTTCTTAAGCAAGTCAATTTCTTTTTTCTTAGCGCCTGCCCATTCCTTAACCTCCTGTTCAACATCATTTATTGGATCAGAGCTTACATATTCACCTAAGGCATCTTTCAAATCCTTCCCTAATTTAAGGTTGTGGATAAGCTTATAAATCAGTTTAATCTTGGTGTAAATGTATTTCTCGAGCAGGTAATAAAAAACGAGGAAACTACTCAAAAAAGAAACACCGAATGAAATGGCCAGATAATACCAACTATGTTGAAAATAGAAGTTTACCATGCCGATAGAAAGGGCAACGGCGAGAGCAGTGAATAAAACCAGCACACTTAATTTCATGCTGCAATTTAGCAGTTTTATGTTAATGGTATGTTAACTCAACTGCTTTTCAGTTAAATATTTCCAATACCTTTTAGGAACATGCCTTACATGGAGCTTGGTGTTTTTACGAGCGACAATGTTTGCACTTTTAAAATAATCCTTCCATAAAACGGAATACAATTCTTCCTTTTCATCCAATAATATGGCATCAGGATTCTTGCTATTTACCCCGCTCGTAAAATCTATAGTAATTTCTTCAACCGAATGCAAATCATAATGCAAACCGTACTTACGTTTTAAATCATAAATAATCCATTGCTGATCTGCATAGCGGTTTTTAAAGTGACTGGAAATTAATGGCAACACGTTAAAATCAGGATCTACACCGGTGTAGAAAATTCCATCAGCCGTATGTTGAAAACGAATAAAAGCCTCCATTCTATGCTTTTCGCGTTCAACGCTTTTGGCATATTTTGCCAATGCGATTACATGCTCATTTCCATAATTGTTTTCAGCGCCTTTTTCGCTTTGAAAAACATATATGGTAAATTGGAAGAGATGATTGTAAGCCTCGGGAATTTCTGATAAATAGGCACAATAAAATTTTCTCAACCATTCTTTTTTCAGTCTCTTTTGAAGTCCGGCCCAAACACGATCTGATTTTTCTGAATTTGTAGTAACTGTAAAACTTTCGGTAAAAGCTTCGGGTTGAAATATTTCGATTGGTTTAAGCGTAACCTTACCCGTTTTACGTTCAAACCATTCAAAAACTGCAGTTAAAAGTCCCTGTAGCGACCCATCAAAAATGTACGTCATAGCTTATCATTAAAACAGAATCATTTGATTGCTATCCGTTTTTAAATATTTGCTTTGGCTTTCGGCCAGGATAAAGGCTTTAATTTGGGTTCCCTGATAATCTTTTAATTGGTAAGGTGTATCTGCACACGTAATAAAATGTTTCGCTCTATTATATGCAACGCCGATTTTTTTTAGTTGGTCTATCCTTAGCTTTCCAAACTTCCTGGCCTGCACAATCTTCTTTGCCGACATTACGCCAATACCCGGAATACGAAGTATCATTTGGTAATCTGCTTTATTAATATCAACGGGAAAGTGCTGCATATTTCTGATGGCCCAACTTAATTTCGGGTCGATATCTACATCCAGATTCGGGTTTGCGTCATTCAAAATTTCCTGAACTTTAAAGCCGTAAAAGCGCATTAACCAATCGGTTTGGTAAAGTCGGTTTTCGCGAAGTAAAGGCGGTTGTGTGCCTAAAACCGGCATTCTTGTATCATTACTAATCGGCACATAACCCGAGTAATAAACTCTTTTTAACGAAAAATTCTTATAGAAAGCATTTGCTGTGTACATAATATCCTTATCACTTTCTGGCGTTGCACCAATTACCATTTGCGTGCTTTGCCCTGCCGGAACAAATTTAGGAACATGCTTAATTAACTTTTTATCAGCAGCAAATTGTGTAATGTTTTGTTGAACGAATGCAAGTGGTTTAATCACATCCTGGTGGCTTTTTTCGGGGGCCAGAAGTTTCAATCCTGCTTCAGTTGGCATTTCTAAATTAATGCTCATTCTATCTGCATATAAACCTGCCTCTTTTATTAATTCATCGCTGGCCCCGGGAATGGTTTTTAAATGTATGTAGCCGTTGTAATTTTGTTCCAGGCGAAGCTTCTTACAAACCAGAAGGAGACGTTCCATGGTAAAATCGGCATTTTTAAAAATCCCTGAGCTTAAAAATAAACCTTCGATGTAATTTCTGCGGTAGAAATTCATGGTTAACTCAACAACTTCATCTACTGTAAATGCAGCTCGCTTTACATCGTTACTTTTTCGAGAAACACAAAACAGGCAATCGTAAATACAATGATTAGTCAAAAGAATTTTAAGTAAGGAAACGCATCGCCCATCCTCTGTATAAGTGTGGCAAATACCCGAACTGTGGCTATCGCCAAGCCCTTTATTATCATTTTTTCTGGTACCGCCGCTTGATGAACAAGACACATCGTACTTTGCGGCATCAGCCAGTATATTTAATTTTTCGCGAATTCTATCAAAAGACATAAGGAAGATTTACTAACAAATATAGCTTTAACAAACTAAAAATATTAGTATTCTGCCATGAAATTAGCATTCCTTTTTGGGGTAAGTTAGGAGAGGTGAGCCCAACTTTGGCGATTCTCTTCTTGCATTTTTGGACGAACCAGCGAATAGGCATCTCGATAATACCTTACATCATTGAAAAATTTTTCCGCTTCATCCTCATGGTTTTTCCATGCGCTGAAGTTCGCTGTAAAGTTTGGGCTTGAGAACCTAATTCGATAAAAATATCTGCCTGTTTTTGAGCAAAATATTTCTGAAATATTTTCAACATGTTGCCAACTTGCAAAAAAGCTGTTTGTATTATAAAGAAAACTAGTCTTTTTTAGTTCGAAAAAGATTCCATCAGTATTTAATTCAACTTTGGCAGGAATGATGATTTTATTATATACTACCCATCTCAACAGCAGAACCATCAAAAGCAGTGAAGCGGCAATTACTGATATGAAAAAATATTCTGAAAGCGGTTCTGAAATGTTCAGTAAAATGAATAAAGTAGTTGCAGCTAACGAAATCGGAACTAAGAACATAAAGAACAGAAGAGTGCTGTTTTTGTGGTAGTTTAAATTATAAGTTTGCATGGCGTTAAGTTTTAACAAATTTAATACCATGCAAAATGCTTTCAAATACCTCTTTTTGGGTATTTTTGGGTGGGTAATTATACCCTAACCGCTTATTTTCCTTCCCATTCTTTATAGAAATGATCAAGGTATTGAAGCATAAAATTATGTCGCTCAAGAGCCATACCTCTACCTGTTTCGGTATTCATCATATCTTTTAAGAGCAGTAATTTTTCGTAAAAGTGGTTAATTGTAGGCGCTGTGGTGTTTTTGTAACTCTCCTTATTTGTATGGCTTTCAGGAGCAATTGCAGGATCGTATAAAACTCGGTTCTTAAAACCACCATAAGTAAATGCCCTTGCAATCCCGATTGCGCCAATCGCATCTAATCTGTCAGCATCCTGGACAATTTGCATTTCCTTTGAAGTAAAAACTTTATCGTCAAAACTGTTTTTAAATGACATGTTTTGGATGATCAGTTTTACGTGAGCAACAATTGCATCATCAACAGATATAGATTTTAAAAATTTTTCAGCAACATTCGGCCCCAATTCTTCATCGCCGTTGTTAAATTTAGGGTCTGCGATATCATGAAGAAGTGCAGCAAAAATAACGACTAACTCATTTCCTTTTTCGATTTCGTTAATGTTTAATGCTGTTTTATAAACGCGTTCTATGTGAAACCAATCATGACCTGCCTCGGCGTTTCCGAGCGTTTTCTTTACAAAATCGATGGTAATTTTTACAACATCCTGCATACGATAATTTTTTTTCAAAGTTATCGTAAATAATGCAGGATGAAAATTTGATTTGATTTTAAGCGGACTAGTGTTTCGCAGTAGCGTTTTCCTCTTCAGATGAGATGGTTCTGATCAGTTCTGCATGTTCAAGTGTTAGTAAACGTGTTACATCAACTTCTAAAATGGACGCAATTTGAAACAGCCGTTCAATAGTAAGCTTGCTGTATCCAAGTTCGATTTTGCTATACGCGTTTTGCGAAATTTTTAGTTTTGCTGCCAGATAATCTTGAGTGTAATCTCTATATTCTCTAATTTTTCTAATATTCCCGGCCACATTCTTTGTCTTCAAAGCCAATATATCTTCCATAGGTAAGGATGTTTTTATATATCTAATACCATAATAAACGAAAATTGTTCCATAAAGGATTTTTAACAGGTAACGTTTCGAACTAAAAGCGTGTTTAATGGCAACAAAGGCTTCGTTTTTTTTTTGATAAAAAGGCTGTTACAGAAAATTGGATTCTAATGTAGAGAACTAATTGTCCTAAAAAGAGGAACGTAAGTAGTTAGTACAGACCCCATTCGTCTTCAAGCTGATCTTTTTTGAAGGTTTTTACCCATTCTATAAAGATCAATCTGAACTTCTCGATCTCAGAAAGCACAATTGCATGGTATTCAGTTGCGCAAATTTCAAAAATGTTTGCTGCCTTAACCTGAATTTCCATTTCCTTACAATTTATACGAATTACAGATGCATTTTCCATCTTTACAATGTAAATGTCAGCACCTTCAGCGCTAACAATTTTAGGGCACAGCACCATTGCGTTCTGCATAATTAGATTAGCGGTAATTTCTGCCATATCGCCTTTTAGCGACTCGCAAAACAAGGCCGCATATTTATAAACGGCTCTTGCCTGATTATACAAATTTTTAGCAAGAAGGATTTTTAGTCTGGCCTGATCTGTTTCGCCTGCCAATTGTTCTCCTCCCTCTGAATGCTCTAAATGGCTAAAATGTGCCCATTCGGGCATATGATCCATGTCGTCAAAATCCATTTTAAAAAGTTGAAAGCGTTACCGATGTTCTATTTATCAGGAGTAATCTCCTCCTCTTTCTGGGTTAGTCTTCTGCTGCCATCGTATAGTTCATATTCAAGTAAACGACAGTCTAACTTCCCGTTATAAAATTCTATTTTTTTGGAGGCCTTCAAACCGATTTTTTTTGCGAGGTCGGGATTTCCCGTAAAAATATAACCCGTATAGCCTTTACATTCTTTTTTCATGAAATCGCCCATACGTTTATATGTTAGCTCCAATTGGCTATGAACGCCCAGGCGTTCGCCATACTCGGGGTTAAAAACAACAACGCCTTTACCATTTTCAGGAACGGGTGTAGCTTCAAAATCACATACTTGAAAATCGATTAGCGTATCAACGCCTGCAGTTTTGGCATTTCTACGGGTAACTTCTACGGCATCTTCCGAAATATCCGAAGCCACAATTTTTAAATCAATATTTTTAATAACCTGATCTTTCAAAATTCTTCTTTCGGCGAAAAATTCTTCTTCGTTATAGCCCATAATGTGCATAAAACCATAATTCATGCGGTATAACCCCGGTGCACGATTTGTCGCAATCAGTGCCGCTTCTATTGCCAGCGTTCCTGAGCCACACATCGGATTAACGAATGGCGATTTTTTATCCCATTGGGTTGCATAAACTACACCTGAAGCCAGAGCTTCAAGCATTGGTGCTTTACCCGGAATTTTTCGGTAACCATGTTTTGCAAGTGTTTCGCCTGAGGTATCTATAAAAACATCGGCTTCGGCATCTTTCCAATAAAGATGTACAACAGTTTTATTCGCATCAGAACCTGAATTCGGGCGAATCCCTTTTATTTCTTTCAAACGATCTACAATCGCATCTTTCACCTTCAGATTTGCGAAAAGCGGCGTTGTAATATTCGGATTGTCAACATTTGAAGTAACGGAAAAATAGCCTGTAAAATCAATCAATTCTTCCCACTCAATAGCAGCAATTTCTTTATACAAATCATCAGGCGTTATTGCCTTAAAACTTTTTATAGAATATAGAATCTGACTTGCACAACGCAAATTCAAATTAAGCTTAATACACTCTGTAAGGGTGATATTTAGCTCTACACCGGTAGCAAAAGCTCTTTCTATGGTGTAACCTAAAGCCGTAACTTCATCTTGTAAATAAGGCGAAAGGCGCTTATTGCAGGTAATAATTACCCTGCTTTTATTGTGGAAAACTTGCATCATATTATATGCGAAGTTATCAATAAAATTATAGAGATTTGATCTTTATAGTACAATTAAGTAGTATTTGATATGGAAATTAAAGGTAAAGTACACGAAGTAGGTGCCACACAACAAGTAAGTGAAACGTTTAAAAAACGCGATTTAATAGTAGAATACGCAGAAAACCCAACATATCCGGAATATATTCGTTTTGAGGCATTACAAGATAAAGCGGCATTATTAGATAGTTTTAAAGCAGGCGATGAGGTTGAAGTTTTCTTTAATTTACGTGGTCGCCCTTGGACAGATAAAACGGGAAAAACATCATACTTTAATAGCTTGGTTATTTGGAGAATCAACGCAATTGCAGCAGGCGCACCTGCAGCAGCTACTCCTGCTTATGCCGCACCTGCAGATGTAAGCAATACACCGGGCGAAGATGATGATCTTCCTTTCTAAATAAAGATTCTTTTTTATTAAACAATTTGATAAATGCCGGAAGAAATTCCGGCATTTTTTTTTGCTCATTACTTTAGCTAAATTGAATATTTGTCTGTTAAAATATGTTAAATACATACACATCAGGCCGTTATTAAGTATTTTTACCTTCTGATAGATATTTCGGAAACTTATTGAGTTAACTCCTGGTAATTTTCTGCGAACATCGGTAAAAGGTATAATGAAGAAAAGAAGTTTTTGGTTAATTACCGTATTAATGACGGTGGCTTTACTGGGTGTTTTTGTAATGCAATTGTATTACATCAGGGAAGCATATAACCTAAAATCGCAGCTTTTCGATGAGCAGGTTAATCAAACATTAACCTCTGTTGTAAACAAACTTCAGCGTCTCAATGCTGCCGATAGAATTAATCGAAAGGATATCGAAAACAAAATTAAGCGAAGTCAGGATTTAAGGCAACGACAACTGGATATTAAGGATTTGCGCCAGCAGTTTGCAGAAGCAGCAGATTTGCGGCAGGCGGAAAGGGAAAATCAGGTTGAAAATTACCTGAACCAGCAAGATAGTTTGATTCGGGCATCTTTTGCGGCCCCGAAAGTGATAAGTGAACGAGAATTTATCTCCTTATCTCCCGGCGGAAAGTCGAGTTTGGACATGCAGTTCAACGCAATTGTTGATGTTAAAAGTTTAGCGGTAAAGGGAATAAGCTTGCGTTCCAAATTCTTTTCTCCCGATACCAAAACCTTTAATTTCAGAACAGCTCAGAATCTACCTGACACGATTCGATATCAGGTTTTTGAACCAGCAACGGGAAAGCCATTGTTGCTTACTCTGCCAAAAATCTCTGATGAGCTTGTAAAGAAATTTAAACGGGAGGATGACATTGCAAAAAAGCAGTTAGAACTTAAGATTGCAGCTTTAGGCAGAGACACGATGCAATACTCGAAAGGTTATAATTGGTTGGAAGATGTTGCGAAGGAGATGAATGAAAAAGATATTCCCCTTAGTCAGAGAATCAATTTTGCATCACTCGAAAAGATGCTGAGAAAGGGATTTCTAAATAATAACATCACCCAAAAATACAATGTTCAGGTTAAGCTGGCTCAAAAGGATTCTGTTTTATATTTACAGGCCTCTAATACGGGCTCAGCATTTCTTCCTGATAATACTTATCGAACAACTCTTTTCGGAAATGATTTGTTCCGTGATCCGGGTATTTTAGAAGTAAGTTTTCCGGATAGAAATTCAGCAATTGTGGGTAATTTAAGTGCCACCTTGGCCTCGTCGGTCGGGTTATTGTTGGTTTTGGTTTTCATATTCAGTTACACGCTTTATGCCATACTGAAACAGAAGAAAATTTCGGAGATGAAAACTGATTTCATCAACAATATGACCCACGAATTTAAAACGCCTGTTGCAACAATTATGATTGCCAGCGAAGCGCTTAAAGATCCTGAAGTTACTGAAGATAAGGCAAGGTTGAAAAGGCTTGCAGGAATTATTTATGATGAAAATGTTAGGCTTGGCAGCCACATTGAGCGTGTTTTAAGTATAGCCCGTTTAGAAAAAGGGGAACTTAAAATGGAAAATACCGAAGTTGATATGAACGATTTAATTATGATTGTTCTTGATAGTATGAGTCTTCAGTTGCAAAAGAAAAATGCCGTTTTAAACATAAATACCGATGCAGAAAATGCTGTTATTTTTGGTGATGAGCTTCACCTTTCCAACGTGCTTTATAATTTAATTGATAACGCGAATAAATACAGTAAAGAAATCCCTGAAATAGCCATTTCTACCAGGAACATCGGTAAAAATTTAATCATAGAAATTTCCGACAACGGGATAGGAATGAGCAAAGAGCACTCGAAGCGAATATTTGATCAGTTTTACCGAGTGCCCACTGGTAACTTGCACGATGTAAAAGGATTTGGCCTGGGCCTTAATTATGTGCAGGATATAATTAAAAAATTAAACGGAACAATTAAAGTTAGCAGCGAAAAAGATAAAGGTACTACGTTCGAAATATCTCTACCTTTATAGTTAAGCAATAAACTGTCGGCACAATCAGATGCTTTATCGATACATTACCGCTTGCGAACAGAAGTAGTTAATAACGTTGAATATTAATTTAACTATATCAACATTTGAATTAAACCGTAATGCAAAATCTTAATCAAACCCTTAGCGTAAGCCGCAGTGTTTACACCATAATTAATTAAAAATGAAAAAAATACTTTTGGTAGAAGACGATCCGAATTTGGGCTTGCTGTTGCAGGATTATTTGCAGTTAAAAGGAAAATTTGATGTTGTTTTGTGTACCGACGGCGAAGAAGGTTTAAGAACCTTTAACAAGCAGAACTTTGACCTTTGTATTTTGGATGTGATGATGCCGAAGAAAGATGGTTTTACTTTGGGCAAAGACATCAGAAAACTAAATGCTCAGGTGCCTATTATTTTCGCTACCGCCAAAACCATGTTGGAAGATAAATCTGCGGCCTATGATTTAGGTGGCGATGATTACATTACAAAACCATTTCGAATTGAAGAACTTTTGCTTCGTATAAATGCAATGTTTAAACGTGTTGCAAATAAAGCAGGTGGTAATGAAGAAACCGTAGAAAGTCAGTTCTCTATCGGGAAATATAACTTCGATTATACTACTCAGATTATTACCACAGGCGATCAGATCCAAAAATTATCTACCAAAGAGGCCGAACTGTTACGCTTGCTTTGCCTGAAAAAAAACACCGTTTTAACCAGAGAAGAAGCTTTATTAACCATTTGGCATGACGACAACTATTTTAACGGGAGAAGTATGGATGTGTTTTTAAGTAAGCTGCGTAAATACCTTAGGGATGATTCAACCGTTGAAATTATCAATGTTCACGGTAAGGGCTATAAACTGTTAGTTAATTAGTCGATATATAAATTTTGTTGGAGCGCAGGAATGAGATTTCTTTCCTGCGCCAGCTTAAATAGAGTGTCGATAGCTTTCCGGCCTTCTTCGCCAAGGTTTATGCTGTATTTATTTACATAGAGCTTAATATGTTTGTACATTACCGCTTCATCCATTTCCTGCGCATGTTCGCGTATAAATTCTATACATGATTTTGGATTCGCAAATGCAAACTCAACAGATTTCCGAATCAGCCGATTTACCTTTAATTGAATTTCTTTGTCTACGTCTCTATTGATCACAATTCCGCCTAATGGAATGGCACAACCGGTCAGTTTTTCCCAAAAATCCCCTAAATCAACAATTTTATTTAATCCTTTATCTTGATATGTAAAGCGGTTTTCGTGAATAATTAACCCTAAATCAACTTTATCCTCGAGTAGGGCCGATTCGATTTCAGAGAAAACCATTATCTCTTTATTCTGTAAGTGAGGGTAGGCGATGCCCAAAAGGAAATTCGCCGTTGTATATTTTCCGGGGATACCAATTTTTAAGTCGCCATTTAGTTCGCCCTTAAAATCTTTCTTGCTAATTAACAACGGACCAACGCCAAAGCCCAAAGCGCTGCCTGCATCAAGCAGAGCATATTGGTTTGCTGCATAGGCGAAAGCATGAAAACTCAGTTTCGTGATATCCAATTCACCTCTCAACGCTTTTTGGTTAAGGGTTTCCACATCATCAAAATAAACTTCAAACTCTAAACCTTCGGTATCTATTTTGTGGTGAATTAAGGCATCGAAAATAAATGTATCGTTAGGGCAGGGCGAAAAACCAAGTGTAAGCTTCATGCTTCAAAATTAAGCTATGCAAAAAATTAGTTCGTCATAATCAATTCATATCTGATAGAAATGCAATTGCCCAATCGTTTAAATTTTTGATAGCCAAGCCAATTTTCCACTTATCCTTATTTCGAGATTCAACATAGTTTGAGATACTTCTTATCTGCAAACAATCTATATTTTCGCGGCTACAAGCAAATAATACCGCTGCACCTTCCATGCTTTCTGTTTTAGGATTTAACCTTTCGGTTAAGTTTTTAATATTTCTATCATTTCCACTTACACGATTAACAGTAACACCCGAAACTACTGGGAGGTTAACCTTCAAATGGCTTTTGGATTTATATGTGTTTTCGCCGAAACCAAGATCAGTAATTGTAAGAAAATTTTCGCCGTCTTCAGCGCCAAGTTCGGCGAAGGTATCTTCGGTAATATTAATTAAGCTTCCAAGCTCAAAAGCCCTTTCAAAACTCCCTGCAATGCCAAGATTAAGCACCAGATTATATTTGGGCGATAAGTGCCTCCCCAACGCAAATGCGGTAGCAACCATTCCAACCCCCGTAATTAATACATCGAAATTCTTCGCTTCTATAAAATCTCCTTCCTGCAGGCTAAAATGCTGATAAAGAAAAGTAAGCTCCGCTTTGGTAGCTGCAACAACTAATGTTTTCATAGTTTAAAGTTAGCTAAACATCGTTACATTTGGGTGTTGTTGGTTTCGTTCATCATCCGATTTACATCTTCCATAATTATCATTGGCCTTTGATGGTAATCCGTATATTTGCGTTCTATTTTTACAATAATGATTTATATAACACGAAAAGCATCATTTAATGCAGCGCACAAGCTGGCCCGAACCGATTGGGATGATGATAAAAATACAGCAGTTTACGGTAAATGTGCCAACCCCAATTGGCATGGACATAACTATTGGCTTTACGTTACGGTAAAGGGAGAAGTTAACCCTGAAACAGGTTTTTTGGTCGATTTGAAATGGCTTAAAGATGTAATGAATATTTATGTTGTGGATAAAGTAGACCATAAAAACTTAAACCTTGATGTAGATTTTATGCAAGGTAAGCTGGCATCTACAGAGAATTTAGCAATTGCAGTTTGGGATCAGTTACTTGCGCCCATAGCCGAAAGCGGAGCTGTTTTACATTGTGTTAAAATCTACGAAACAGAAAACAATTTTGTTGAATATTTTGGTTAAAACGTAATGGGAAAAGACTTTTTAAAAGGCGAATCGAGAGATGGCTACGTAAAGATAGACCGCTACAACGAATCGAAAATCGATGCTGTTGCCACGCATTACAAAGATATTTTAAGTCAGTTAGGTGAAGATCCTGAGCGTGAAGGTTTGCTTAAAACACCTGAACGCGTTGCAAAAGCGCTTCAGTATTTAACACACGGATACGATTTAAAACCCGATGAAATATTAAAATCGGCAATGTTTGAAGAAGATTACAGCCAAATGGTTGTGGTTAAAGACATCGAAGTTTATTCAATGTGCGAACACCATATGTTACCATTTTTCGGCAAAGCGCACATTGCTTATATCCCGAACGGGCATATTGTTGGCTTAAGTAAGATACCGCGTGTGGTAGATGCTTTCGCTCGCCGTTTACAGGTTCAGGAACGTTTAACGAATGAAATTAGAGACTGTATTCAAAATACATTGAGCCCGATGGGTGTTGCGGTAGTTATGGAATGCAGGCATTTATGCATGGCGATGCGTGGCGTTCAAAAGCAAAATTCGGTTACAACCACATCAGCATTTACAGGAACATTTTTAAGTAATGACAAAACAAGAGCTGAATTTTTAAGGTTAATAACTGCGAGTTTGGACTAATACCTTCCTGCTCCTGAAGGGTGGCAAAAGGGACAAAATAATTAACAATTTACAAGATATTTATTTCTCCTTTTGGGGATTAAAGAGTATGAAAGCATATATTTTTCCCGGTCAGGGAGCACAATTTTCAGGCATGGGTAAAGATCTTTATGAGAACCCCAAAGCCGCAGAATTATTTGAAAAGGCGAATGAAATTATCGGATTTCGTATAAGCGACATTATGTTTGGCGGAACCGATGAGGAACTAAAGCAAACGAACGTAACGCAGCCTGCCATATTTTTACATTCTGTAATTACAGCGAAAGTTTTAGGTGATGATTTTAAACCAGACATGGTTGCAGGACATTCATTAGGCGAGTTTTCCGCTTTAGTTTCTGCAGATGCCTTGTCTTTTGAAGATGGTTTCAAGCTGGTTATTGCCCGTGCGAATGCCATGCAAAAAGCTTGTGAAGCGCAACCATCAACCATGGCTGCAATTTTGGGTTTAGCAGATGATGTAGTGGAGCAAATTTGCGCCGAAATCGATGCAGTGGTTGTTCCTGCAAACTACAACTGCCCGGGGCAGTTGGTAATTTCGGGTAGCATTGAGGGAATTGACCTGGCTTGTGCTAAATTAACTGAGGCAGGCGCTAAAAGAGCGTTAAAATTAAATGTTGGCGGTGCTTTCCATTCACCGCTGATGGAGCCTGCTAAAATTGAGCTGCAAGCAGCAATTGAGGCTGTAAACATTGCTACACCAATTTGCCCGGTTTACCAAAATATCGACGCCAAACCGTATACCGATCCGGCTCAAATTAAAGAAAACTTAATAAAACAATTAACCGGTGCTGTACGTTGGACACAAACTGTTGAGAACATGCTAAATGACGGCGCAACCGAATTTATTGAAGTTGGCCCAGGAAATGTTTTGCAGGGTTTGGTGAAAAAGGTTAGTCGCGAAGTACAGACAAGCAGTGCCTCGGTAGCTTAATTTTTTTTAAATTAATTAATTGCGACGCCATAAACAACCAGTTTATGGCGTTGTTTTTTATCAATATTTAATATCTTTATCAAAATCGATGAAATTGAGCTTTGGTGTAAAAATAAGATTTCTGCTACTTGTTTTAGGATGTTCCCTTATCGCAACTTCTATCTCGTTAAACAGATTTACCACCAAAGAAGAACTCTTGGAACGCGACGCAAAAAAGGTACAGGAGAACCTTTTGGCTAAGGAAGAAATAGTTGATGATTTTCTTTCAAACAAATACAAAGTTGCAGAAGCCAAACGTTACCATATCGATACTGAAGAGGCACTGAATTTCCTTGATTTATATCGTAAAAACGGAATCAACCTCCAAACCTTCCAAAACAACAAGCTTAAATATTGGAGTACCATCAAGGTATCCGATATTAATCCGTCGACAATTAAAGAAGGTAAATCGGTAATATATATTGCCAATGGGGATTATGAAGTAATTAAAAAAACCAGTGGTGATTTTACATTAATATTTCTGATATCGATACAATCCCGCTATTCCGTTCCTGAAAACAGGTATTTTAAGAATGATATGGACGCTCTATTGTCCGATTCCAAGATTATCACGCTTTCTTCATACAACGATAAAGAGGTCTATTCTATTCGTAGCAGGGATAACACTTTCCTTTTCGGACTTAAAATTAAACCGGGCTATACCGACGATTACTATTCTGTTACTCAGCTCTGGCTTTTCGTGGCAGGAATCCTGTGCATTTGTATGTTCTTTAACTCTTTGTGTTCTTTAATTGCAAGGCGAGGTTATTTGGTTTCTGCTAGCTTGCTTTTTCTGGCATTTTTTGTAATCGGTAGGCTTACGGATATAAATTACGGATGGTTTAACCATCATTTCCCATTGGAATTGTTCGATCCGAAAATCTACGCCAATAGTGATTTGATGCCATCATTAGGCGATTTTTTAATGAATGTGCTCGCGGGTACATGGTGGCTTTTATTTGTCTATAACCATAAAGAACAATACAAATTTCCTGATTGGATTAATCGAAATAAATTGCTCGGATTAATTATTCACATCATATTACTCGTTCATATTTCTGTAATTGCTTTTTTTATTGATGATCTGTTTTTCGGGTTGATTAACAATTCAAAAATAAATTTCGACATCATAAACATTTTAAAATTAAGCGGAAACAGCTGGGTTAGTATTGTTATTTTATGCTTGGTTTGGTTTCAGATTTATTTAATTACAGTTGTTTCGATTGAGGTTACAAAAAAACTGAATGTAACAAATAAAGAAAGACTTATCCTTTTTATTGTGGGTTTCGCGGGTATGTTTCTTTATAAACTAATTACCGATTTTACCGCATTTTTTATCGTTTATGCTTTGGTTCTGTTTATCGTAGGCAGAATTTCTTACATGAAAGAACAGTTATTTTCGGTTGGCTTGTTATCAATTCTATTTTTCTGCCTGGCATTTAATACTTCGATCAAGTACATTAAGTATAAGGACATAAAGGAGCGAAGCGAGCGTGAACTTTTGGCCAGGAAGGTCCAGTCTTCTGAAGATCCGAACGCAATTATTGCATTGGGGAAATTAGAACGCCAATTGCTTGAGGATGAATTTTTGGTAAAATACTTTACGAACGATAGGAAGGCTAATTTTTCAGTGCTTAAAAATCACCTGAAAGATTATTTAGATGGCTATTTAAATCGCTACGATTATAACATATACGATTACAACAAGTTCGAAACCGTATTAAATAATGCCGAGGCCCAACCAATAGAAAAATATAAAAGGTTGGTAGAATCAGGTTCTGTAAAAATCGAAGCATCGAACTTTTTTTACCAGGTTAATAATACGTTCGGGTATCAGGATTATTTCGGCATTATTCCCGTTGTAAAAAACAACAACTTGTTGGGTACACTGATAATCGAATTGCGTTCTAAACCATATAACTACAATAATCGCCTGCCTGATCTCTTAGCAGAGCAAAAATACAGTAAGGATGAGGAATTTAAAGGCTATTCAATCGCACTGTATAATAATGATAAATTACTTAACCAATCAGGGGCGTATACATACCCGCTAAACGGAAGTTTTTTTAAAGGCAGGCTTAACGATTTTGTAAATATTAACGATGATGTTTTACGCTATAGTCATATAATATTTAAGCCGAGTGCCAACAAAATGGTTATCATAAGTAAAGAAAAGGTTGGCTGGGTAGAACGCCTTGCTGCACTCTCTTTTTTCTTTTTGGTATTTATTATATTTTGTATTATTCTTTATGGTTTGGTATGGCTTATAAAAAACTTAGATGATGATCGTGTTGGCTGGTTCAGCATCAACAGATCTTTGATGATTAATGCCAATAAAATTCTATATAAAACGAGGATACAGGTTTCTATCATTTTAACAGTAGTGGCTACATTAATTGTTGTCGGGTGGACAACCTATTTGTACATGAATAATGAATACAGAGGTCAACAGGATGTTTTAATTAAAGATAAAATTAGGAAGGTTCAACAAAACTTTGAAAAGCAGGTTTTCAGTAACGGAAAAATAAGCATCGATGAAAATG
>Ga0308164_10002118_pt1 | contig 20669 bp, 19 predicted proteins | sample PhyTR2_FD_201031 | JGI IMG/M metagenome (GOLD analysis project Ga0308164, IMG submission 201031) | Phyllosphere microbial communities from UC Gill Tract Community Farm, Albany, California, United States - DLSLT.R2 | ecosystem: Host-associated > Plants > Phyllosphere > Unclassified | place: USA... | reverse complement strand
GGAAGTTGCCGGAATGCCGTTGATCGAGTTCAGCGCGACCATGATGCCGCCGGCGCCAGCGTCTACACCGGCGCGATACGGCGGCAGGTAGTCGTTGTGCATGCGCGTCATGCTCATGTCCACGGTGTTGTAATCGCGTCCGCCTTCCACCGCGCCGTACAGGGCGAAGTGTTTGACGGCGGCCATGATGCTGTCGTTGGCGGCAACGTTCTTGCCCTGGAACGAGCGGACCATGACGTCGGAGATGCGCGAGACCAGATAGGTGTCTTCGCCGAAGCCTTCGGAGCTGCGTCCCCAGCGTGGATCACGGGAGATATCGACCATGGGCGCAAAGGTCATGTCCAGGCCGTCGGCGCTGGCTTCCTTCGCCGACACCCGGCCGGTCAGCGCAATGGCGTCCATGTCCCAGCTTGCAGCCATGCCGAGGCTGATCGGGAAAATCGTGCGATGGCCGTGAACCACGTCATACGCGAAAAACATCGGAATTTTCAGACGGCTCTTGGCGACTGCGGCTTCCTGCAAAGGACGGTTTTCCGACCGTGTAATAGAGTTGAACGTGCCGCCGATGCGTCCGGCAGCAATTTCCTTGAGAATCATTGGCTGCGGCATTTCACCGCTGATGCTGATGAGGCGCAGCTGACCGATCTTTTCATCCAGGGTCATTTGTTTCATCAGTTTGCTGATGAACGCATTCTTTGCCTGAAGTGTGGCCTTGTCCGAAACAGCAGAAGAGGCCGGAGCGTCAACAGCCGCCGCACTTTGAGCGATCATGGAGTGGCTGGCCAGACCGACCAGCAAACCTAATAAACACAGCTTATTCATCAATAAATTCTCAAGGCTTTTGTCGGCAACTCGCGTTTAATATCCGACAGCCAGTTTTTGGGTTATAGACCTTTGGCGTTATGGTTCGAGCAGGGCGCAAGAATAGTTGCTGTCCGCTTCGTTGCACGAGGGCTTTCCAGGGTGTGTACGAAAATCGTTGGTTTGATTGATTTTTGTACACATCCTCGCTCGGTCAACAGTCGTGCCGTGTTCGGCATCGGCGATGGATTATGCCGGGGAACTTGTGTTTTGGCTAAGGCGGTCGTTTCAATGGATTCAAAAAGCACCGGAGGTCAGGTTTGAAGTGTGTGTTACAGATGATGTTGTACGCGGTAATGGCGCTGGGCGTGGCATTTCGTGTCCAGGCTGAGCCGCCCGTGCTGGTTTTTCCGCCCATGACGGGCAGTGTCGTGGATGCGGCACAGATGCTCGACAGTCAGACGACCGTACGTCTTGCAAAGTTGCTGCGGGCCTACGAACAGACCACCGGTGAGCGAATTGTCGTCGTCACGCTGGCGGATTTGCAGGGCGCGACGATCGAAGAGTTCGGTGCCCAACTGGGCGACGCCTGGGATCTGGGGCGCGGAGGCAAGGCCAACAGCGCTCTGCTGGTGGTCGACCGTGAGAAGCGTAAGGTGCTCATGGAGGTCGGTTCCGGGCTTGAAGACCGGTTGAGCGAGGCTCAGGCCTCGCTCATCATCAATATGCTGGTCACGCCTGAATTCAATGACAGCCGGTTTGCCATCGGCATCGAGCGCGGTGCCCAGGCGATGATCGCCGCATTGGGTGGACAGGTTCCGGATTATCCGGAACCTGTCGCCGGACTTGCGGTTTATGAAGAGCCAATAAGCGATTTCAGGGTCTGGCTGACGGCCATTGTCCTGACCCTTGTGGTACTGCTGATCGTATTCGTCAGCATTCGGCGTTCAGCGGGGCGTCTGTGCCCCGGCGAGCAATCTGCAGGCCGTAGCGGCGGCCGATTCGATGGCGGTGGTGCCTCGGGCAATTGGTAATTGACCGGTTCGGGATATGAGAAAGTCATGGCTTTATTGAACAGAGAAGAACAGCGGCAGGTCGCAGAGGCCATTGATCGCGTCGAGCAGCGAACCGACGCCGAACTGGTGACGGTACTGGCCGCTCGCGCTGACGACTATGCCTACATGCCTTTGATCTGGGGTGGTTTGCTGGGTCTGCTGCTGCCAGGAACCGTCAATTACTGCCTGCAGTGGCTAAGTGCTGATGAGTTGATGCTGGCGCAGATGAGCACCTTTATCGTGGTTGCGCTGATCTGTCGTATTCCGCGAGTGACCGCGCATCTGGTGCCCGCTTCGGTGCGCCGCTGGCGGGCGGGCAATCTGGCGCGGCGTCAGTTTCTGGAGCAAAACCTGCACAAGACCCATGACGGGACCGGTATTCTGGTTTTCGTCAGCGAAGCCGAGCGTTACGTCGAGATTCTGGTTGATCACGGCATTGCCAGCCGCCTGCACGACGACACCTGGAAAGCGATGGTCGATGTCTTCACGCAGCAAGTCAGAAATGGCCAGACCCTGCAGGGTTTTCTCGGCTGTATTCATGCCTGCGGCGAGCTGTTGGCCGATCATGTTCCGGTGACCCATGGCCGTAATGAGCTGCCCAATCGGCTGGTGGTGTTGGGTTGAAAACAGGCAGGTAAGGATGAACACGTTTACCTGCCCGTAGGCGTTCAGCACGACTCAAGCGTTGCGGGTAACGCTGTAGATCGACTTCATGTAAGCGCTGAACTGCTCGATCTGCTGATTGACGAGCGTCGGGTCTTTGACTTTCGACAAGTCGTTTTCCAGAAAGCGGTAAAGGGAATCACTGAGCTTTCTGGACTGCTGAACCCAGATCGTCCGGTTATTGTCGAGACTGGCCAATGTCGCCAGTTCTTCCAGTTTCCGGGTAGCCGCCTTTGCCCCTTTTTGCGCAGTCTGGGATTCTGCCAGCAGGTTGTTATAGCGATCGCGCAGTTGGTCACGTTCGGCGATCAGGTCGGAATATTTCAATGCATCGCTGAGTTTGCCAAGCAGCGTCTGCAATCGACCAATGCCGAGTTGCAACGCCATGAGGTGCGGCGAGGGAATGGCGATTGCCGACAGTTCTTCCTTAGTCGGCAGCGCGTCCTTGAACACGTCTGCCAGATTGTGCTGTTCGTACGTCTTGACCGTTTCATCCAGTAGACGACGGTCTTCCGCTTCCGTATCCATCTTGGCTTTCTGTCCGGCTGCCTGTTGATTGAAGCCGTCGAGCTGCCTTTGCAGGGTCTCTGTCAGGTCGCTGTCAACGAGTTGCAACCTGATTTGCTGAAGATCGTCGGTGGTGCTCGCAATGGCATGTGCGGCTTTGGCCAAAACCTTGTTCAATTCCAATGCCTGCCGAACCCGCTGGGCATCCAGCAGCGTGAGGGCCTGGCTCTTCTGCTCATCGCTCAGGCTCTGGTCCGCATCTATTTGCTGTTGTTTCTGATCGATGGTCGCAGGGCTGGAGGTCTTCAACTGCGCAGTGATGGTGGCCAGGTTATCTGCAAATCGCGAATCAGCGGCGTTGAGTGTCGCTTTCAGGGGCAGTAACTTCTCTTTCATGGCGGGCAGGAAGTCGAGCGTCAACGATGCAATCTGCGTATGAATCTGTTGACGAGCCGCGTCCATGAGTGCTCTGTCGGGTGCTGCAAAGGCTTCAGCCTGAGAGGCGTCAGTGTTCATCATGTCCATATCCTTATGGTTATTTGCTTTGTTGGTTTGAAAATTCGTCCAGCGCTTGTTCGAAGGTCAAGAGAAGATGGGTGGTAATACCCTTTATCTCTTCCCATGGCGTAACGACACTTTTGAACTCCAATACAAAGTCCAATAGCGTTTGATCGTCGCTGATATCCGCCAGTCGCGTGGCAGCGTTATCGACATACTTGGCCAGTATGGTCCAGAGATCCTGCAGATTTACTGCGCTCTGATGAGCATCCAGCATGCGAATCTTCATGTCTTCGAACAGAATTTCCAGACTGCGTATGGCGGCAGCGAGTGGGCGCTTCTGCCCGAACGTTTCCAGCCTGGTCTTCTTTTCCGTCACCAGACGGTTTTTCTCCTTGCGGATCGCTTCCGCCTGGGCTCCGAAGATGCTGTCCGTCACAATAAGCCCTACAATTCCGCCCAGCAGTCCCAGCGTAATGTGAGTTTTAGTGGTCTTGTATTCCTGATGCTTTTGATCAATGTCGACGGTCAGGCGATCAATCTCCTTTTCGAGCGCAATCAGATCCTCGTCCAGAACCGATCGGCCGGCCAGCCGCACTTTGTCGTTGATGCCAGGCACAAGATCGACAGTCAGCGTATGAGCAAACTGCTTGATGTCCTCGGCCAGTTTCCTTGACGCTTTTCGATGCGCCTCCATCTGGACTGCCATTTTTTTCAGCGTTTCGGCCAATGACAGACACACTGTTTTATCTGTTTTCGTCAGCGGAGCAGGCTTGAGGCTTTTCACTGTTTCGATGGTCAGATCGGCAACGGTCAGTTGGAGTTGCCTGGCGAGTTCCATTTTGTCGACGTAATCCAGAATCTGCTTGCCCTGATTGGAAAACTCTCCGGCAAACAGATCAAGGTCGAACCCCTTGGCTTTTATATCAACCTCGATGGCTGACCAGCTTTTGGCGTGTTGGTTTATTGCGCTGTAGGTCAGCAACAGGTCCTGAGGCTCAAGACCGGAAATGCCACTGTGTGTAAAACCAAGTTGTTGTTGTACGCGCTCAAGGGTGTTGGGCAGGTTCAAACTGTGTCTTTCGTAACGCTTGATGCTGAGGATGTCTTCCTTGGTCAGAATAAGCGCAGTCGCCCGGCCATTGTTTTTTTCATCTTCCGCCAGGGTTCTCAGGAATTCTGTGGGCGTTATCGTGATCTTGGGTTTTTCAGGTTTTTCAGGTTCAGTAGTCGGGTCATGCATGGTGCACGTTCCTTGTGCAAGTTCAGTAAAGGCTCACTCGACAGTGTTGTGGCACTCCTTGATTGAGTGAGCGAGTTTCACTGTAACGGGGTTTTTCGGTTATTTAATATATTTGTATAGTGCCAGGCAATAAATTCGTTTTACGTGCATGGCTCAGCCGTCGATCCTTGGACGCTCATCGTCTGGGTGGAAAATAGTCATGCCTGGCAGGCGTCGGCACGCTTAAAATGCATGCCTGTTTTTTACCAGTCCCTGCGGGGACGCCTGAGGCACCTTTCGATGTCCGTGACACCCACCGCTTCACCCTCTGCCGCGCAGGACCATCGTGCGCAATTTCTTGGTCTGCTGGACACCAGCCTGTCCCAGAACTCGCTGATCAAACTGGTGCTGGCCAAATACGTCGGCAGCGAGGCCGAACTGCAGCGGGTCATCATCAAGCCGCTGACGGTCCGCGAGCAGCCGTGCCTGTCTTTCGTGTACCGCTACAAAACCCGTGACATCACCAAGAACTTCCCGCTGGCCGAAGCCGTGAACGTCATTGCGGGCCTGATTCCCGAGTCGTTCAAGAATGCGCATCTGCTGTCGCTGACCGATGAGGTGCAGCTGGAATTCAGCAAGAAAGGCAAAAGCACGCTGTTCAAGAGCAAGGCGCAGCAGGAGCGCGAGGCACCCGCTGCCGGGCACGACCGCGAGAAGAAGCGCTACCTGGAACTGACGCGCCCATTCCTGACCGATCTTGGCGTGACCAACCGCCAGCATGAGCTGATCCCGGCCATGTCGCGCAAATGGAAGCAGATCAACAAGTTCATCGAGGTGTTTTCCCACGCCCTGACGTCTTCCCCGCTCAAGCTGGATCAACCGGTCAAGGTGGCGGATTTCGGTTCAGGCAAGGGGTACCTGACGTTCGCCATCCATGACTATCTGCGTAATACGCTGCAGGCGCAGGGAGAGGTGACGGGTGTCGAGTTGCGCGAAGACTTGGTGACGTTGTGCAACAACGCAGCGGCGCATCTCGAGCATCCGGGGCTGGCGTTCAAACACGGTGATGTGCGTACCGTTGCGCCGAGCGAGCTGGACGTGATGATCGCGCTGCACGCCTGCGACATCGCTACCGACTACGCCATTCACATGGGGATCCGCTCCGGCGCGTCGATCATCATGTGCTCTCCCTGCTGCCACAAACAGATTCGTCTGCAGATCCAGAGCCCGACCCTGCTCAAGCCAATGCTGCAATACGGCCTGCACATGGGCCAGCAGGCCGAGATGGTCACCGACAGCCTGCGTGCCTTGCTGCTGGAAGCCTGCGGTTACGAAACCAAAGTGTTCGAGTTCATTTCGCTGGAGCACACCAACAAGAACAAGATGATCCTGGCGGTCAAACGCGCCGAGCCGGTCGATCCGGCTCACTTGCTGGCGCGTATCCAGGAACTCAAAACGTTCTACGGCATTACCGAGCAGTGCCTGGAAACCCTGCTTCGGGCGGATGGTTTTCTCGGCTGACAGCTCAACAGGTGGTCACGGCGGGTTTGGGCGCAACGACAACGGTCTTGCGTCCGAGCATGACGGTCGCAATGACGGCGGCTGCAAACACCCATGTCATGGGCTCGATATGTTCGCCAAAAAACAGTGCAGACAAGGCCATGGTGAAAAAAATCTGCAGCAGTTGAACCTGACTGACCCGCGAGATCCTGCCCATTGCCAAGCCTGAATACCAGGCGAAGAAGCCTATGAATTGCGAGAAGAACGCAACGTAGCCGAATGCCCACCAAGTGCCCGTGGAAATTGGGCCTTGATGCTGGGCAGCCATGTACAGGAAAGGCCCGAGCAGTAGGGGGCTCGACAGTACCAGCGCCCAGCAGATGACCTGCCAGCCGCCCATTTCCTTTGCCAGTCTGCCGCCTTCGGCATAACCCAGCCCGCCTACGGCAATGGCGCCCAGCATCCACAAATCGCCTACCTGAATGCTGCCCGCCCCGTTCATCAAAGCGTAGCCAAGCACCAGCGCACTCCCCAGTGCGGCGCAGGCCCAGAAGGCTTTTGAAGGTCGTTCATGGGACAGCCATGCGGCATAGATCGCCACGAACAGGGGCTGTATGCCGTTGACCAGTGCGCCATGCGAGGCGGGCAGCGTTTGCATGGCCCACGCAGAAAGAATCGGGAAGCCGATGATCACCCCGGCAATCACCAGCATCAGCCCTTTGAGTTGTTGTCGGGCCGGCCATTTCTCGCGGCGCCAATACAGCAGTGCGGCAGCGGGAATCGCTGCGAGCAAAGCGCGCCCCATACCATTGAGCAAAGGGTGCATCTCCTGAACCACGACGCGAGTCATCGGGAGTGTCAGGCTGAAAATGATCACGCCCAGCAGGCCTAGGGCCATGCCCATGTTTTCGCGAGTTGCCATGATTCGATCCGGTCGTCGTTCAGTCTTCGAGGACCGGCATTGAGCCATAGAACAGCCTCGCTTTTCCTTTACAGCTACGGTCGGATTCGGCCGTACAGTTGGGAAGACATCAGGGGCCACACGTTGGTGCAGCAAGAGGTTTTGCGCAGAGCACTTGTCTCGTATGCATCCCGTTGGTTAGCTTGCGTATGACATCGAACATTAAGGCCTGCACATGGACACGCTTCGCCCTTACCTCCCTGCAGACAGGGATACCTGTCTGGACATTTTCGACTCCAACACGCCTCGCTTTTTCGACCCGTCCGAGCGCGACAAATTTGCCCGCTTTCTGCTCGACCCGGTGGGTTCCTATTTCGTTGTGGAGCGCGAGGGTGAAGTCCTCGCTTGCGGCGGGTATCTGGTGCTCGCCGATCGGTCGATGGCTGAACTCACCTGGGGCATGGTGTCCGGAAATCAGCATGGCAATGGCCTGGGCCGGTTCCTCGTTTTGTCCCGGCTGGACCTGATGAGGGAGCTCCCGCACGTAAGCCACGCTTACATCAACACCAGCCAGCTGGTTCAAGGTTTTTACGCTGGCTTGGGTTTTTCGCTGACCCGCTTGAAACGTGACGGTCACGGGGTGGGTATCGACAGCGTCGAGATGACGTTGAAGTTGTAACAAAAGAAAACTTATTTATTGAGCAAGTGCTCTAAAACTCAATGTTTGCTTGGTCAGAAGTTGGACTGAAACGTTACAGCTTTCAATGGTTTGTACAAGAATAGAGAGGGCATTAAGTAACGGATGTTCTGATAAATATTTATGTGGAACGCCTGCGGACACCCACTCTCTGAATACCGTCCATTACACATTATATGAAGCAGGCAATCATGAACGCATACAGACTTTCAACGCTTGAAATCAAGCACATGGTCGAACAGGCGCTGTTACCTCATCGTTGCACTTGGGAAGCTGCCGAGGGTGAATCCCTGACATTGACTCTGACCAATCCCGAGAATCCGGATCACGCCATTTGTGTGACGGGAATCAAACTTGATCGAATGGTATCGAGCCGTGCACTGTCGGAGCTGGTCGGCGAAGCGCGCATGCTGATGTCCATGAACGAGACACCGGTCGCCGGGCTGGGTTACCGACAGGCGGCTGCCAAGCGCTGGTAACAGCACCGGTCATGGTGAGTGTGAAAGCTGGTTGTTCCTGATCCATCAGCGTACGGAATAAAAGCGCACTACCTGGCAAGAGACGCCTTTTGAAGTTGCAAGTGTGGATGATCGAGTTATCCACACTTGAAGGGGTGGGCAGTGTTGCGTTGGTCTTCAAATGTCGTATTTCAAACGCTGGATCCTCATCGAACGTGCCAGCTTCGCGGACAAGTCCGCTCCTACGGGCAACACAGCGCCCGCTCCAGATACTCATCTCGAACAGCGACGCGGCTCAACCTCCAGGTTGTCCCTGCTTCCTGTGAGGGTTATCATCCGGGCCGGTCAATCTATGATCTGACGAAGGAAAACACCTTGCTCCGTTCCAACTGGCTGCCTACGCCGCCTTAGCGCTACGCCCCCCTCGCAACACCCTGATCGCCTTCTAGCTGCGGTCGCTTTCTGCTGCGCCTGATTGTCGGCGCGCAGCGCATCTTCAATACCACTGAAAACAGACGCACCTGCATCGCCCAGCGCTCGCCGCTGCGTGTCATGCCGTGCCTGCATGGGTGACTCAATGCTTGAAAATATCAAGGCTGCCTGGCTGTCGAATGTCCGGGCAGACGTACTGGCGGGCCTCGTTGTCGCGATGGCCCTCATTCCCGAAGCCATCGCTTTTTCCATCATTGCCGGGGTCGATCCCCGCGTCGGGCTTTACGCCTCTTTCTGTATCTGTACGGTGATTGCGTTTGTCGGCGGTCGCCCTGCGATGATCTCCGCTGCCACCGGTGCGATGGCGCTGCTGATGGTGAATCTGGTCAAGGATCACGGGCTGCAATACCTGCTGGCGGCCACGCTGGTTTGCGGGGTTTTGCAGATCGTGGCGGGTTATCTGCGGTTGGGTGAACTGATGCGCTTCGTGTCGCGTTCGGTCGTCACCGGCTTCGTCAATGCACTGGCCATCCTGATCTTTCTGGCGCAACTGCCGGAGCTCACCCACGTCACCTGGGTGGTGTATGCCATGACCGCTGGCGGTCTGGCGATCATCTATCTGCTGCCACGGAGTCCGGTTGTCGGCACGCTGCTGCCTTCGCCTTTGGTGTGCATTCTGGTGCTCACCGCGATATCGGTGTTCATGGGGCTGAAGATTCACACGGTCGGCGACATGGGATCGCTGCCCGACAGCCTGCCGGTCTTCCTGTGGCCGGATGTGCCACTGACCTTCGAGACGCTGTTGATCGTACTGCCGTACTCGGCGGCGTTGGCGGTTGTGGGTTTGCTGGAATCGATGATGACGGCCACCATCGTCGATGACCTGACTGACACGTCCAGCGACAAGAACCGCGAGTGCAAAGGGCAGGGCGTCGCCAACATTGCCAGCGGACTGATCGGCGGCATGGCCGGTTGCGCAATGATCGGTCAGTCGATGATCAACGTGAAGTCAGGCGGCAGGACGCGGCTGTCGACGCTGAGCGCCGGTGTTTCGCTGCTGGCGATGATGATCTTCCTCGGTGACTGGCTGGCTCGCATTCCCATGGCCGCGCTGGTCGCAGTGATGATCATGGTGTCCATCAGCACCTTCAGCTGGAGCTCGATTCGCAACCTGCGTCAGTACCCGCTCTCCACCAATCTGGTGATGATCGTCACTGTGGTCGTGGTCGTTGCCACGCACAACCTGGCGTATGGCGTGGTGGCCGGGACGCTGTTGGCGGCGATGTTCTTTGCCAACAAGATCGCTTATTACCTTGATGTCAGTTCGACGAAGGATCCCGAATACAGCCACCGCACCTATTACGTCACCGGCCAGGTGTTCTTCGGTTCCGCAGACCGGTTCGCCCGTTCGTTCGACCTGAAAGAATCGCTCGAAACCCTGACCATCGACCTGAGGGACGCGCACTTCTGGGACATCACCGCTGTGGCTGCGCTGGACAAGGTGGTGTTGAAACTGAGGAGCGCCGGGATCGCAGTGGATGTGATCGGCATGAACAGCGCGACCGCGACACTGGTGGACAGATTCGGCGTGCATGACAAGCCTGGAGGCATCGACGCGTTGATGAAGCACTGACGTATTTTGGGCCTGAAACCCACAAACGGGCAGGCCCTTTTTATTGCCCCAGCGTTGGGCGCAGGCAGGAAATACAGCGTTTTTTCGCACCCCTGCGGTGCTGTTACAAATTTAAAGTCCATAAATACAACAAAAACAACATTTGCCACTTGACGGTTTTTGCCACCTGATCAGTAATGCGCTGGCCTGGGCGATACGCCCATGACTTGCCGGAGCATCCCCATTGATTGAGTCAAAGCGCTTCTCCATGCCCACCGTGATTCAGGCCCGCGAGCAACTGGACGCCGGCACGATCACGTCTGTGGCGCTGGTCGAGGCGAGCCTTGAATCGGTCAAAACCCACAATCACACATTGAATGCCTTCGGCGATGTTTATGCAGACGCCGCGCTTGAACAGGCGCGTCGTCAGGATGACGAAGCAGGCGAGGGCCGCATTCAAGGACCGTTGCACGGTATCCCGTTCGGCATCAAGGACCTGTTTTCCACGGCAGGTCTGCGGACCACCAAAGGGTCGTTGACCAGTCTGGACAGTGTTCCGCTCAAGGACGCGCCCATCATTCAGCGCCTGAAAAACGCTGGCGCCATAATTCTCGGCAAGACCGCAACCACTGAGTTTGGCTGGACAGGGGCGAGTACCTCGCGGCTTTTCGGCAACGGGCGCACACCATGGAATCCGACCCTGACCAGCGGCGGTTCCAGCTCAGGCTCTGCAATCTCGGTTGCGGCGCGCATGGTTCCAGCGTCTCTGGGATCGGACGGCGGCGGGTCGGTGAGAATTCCGGGTTCGTTCTGCGGGATATTCGCGCTCAAGGGTTCACTGGGACGAATTCCCACATGGCCATGGTCCGCGACCGAAATGCTCAGCCATGCAGGCCCGATGACCCGCACCGTGCGCGATTCGGCGCTGTTGTTCGATATTCTTTCAGGGCCGCATCCGCTGGACCACCAGGCGCTTCCTGCGCCCACGGAATCTTATCTGGCGCGCTGCGACCAGCCGCTTGGTCCGCTGCGCATCGCTTATGTCCCGACGTTGTTCAACACGCCTGTCGATCCGCTTATCGCAGCCGCAGTCGAAGCTGCTGTCGAAAGGATCGCTGCAAACCTCCCGGTAGAGGTGAGCACCCTTGCGCTCGATTGGCCGGACCCATTGGCCACCTTTGAAACGCTTTGGGTGGCCGGACGTGGCATCGTCTACGGACGCGCGCTGGCCGACAGACTGGACGAGCTTGATCCCGGTTTCGCCCGCCTGATCGAGCAGTCTGCCCGCTACGATCTTGCCGGTTATCTTCAGGCCGTCGAACAGCGTGCCGCTTTCGCCAATCGGGTGCATGCGCTGTTCGACGATTACGATCTGCTGATCATGCCGACACTTCCTGTGCTGCCATTCGATGCCAATGAGGTCGCACCGGACGGCTTTGCCGATCAGGATGGCGCCGTGCCGTGGGCACGCTGGACGCCCTTCACCTATCCCTTCAACGTGTCGGGTAACCCGGCAGCAACCATTCCCTGCGGCTTTGCCCCGAACGGGTTGCCCATCGGTCTGCAGGTGGTCGGTCCTCGTTTCGCGGACGGTGATGTCCTGCAATTCTGCGCGGCCTTCGAGGCGATTTCGCCGTGGGATCAACAGTTGCCACCGATGCTTGCGCAATGAGCACGCCCGACATGAGCAGCCATCAGCCGCCGAAGACAGATGGGTACACTGAACGCCTTTCTTCACAACGGAATGTCAGCCCCATGCTCAATCAGCCTCGTCTGGACGAAATCATGCGCCTGTTGGCTCAGCAACAGCGCGTCAAGGCGTCCGAGCTCGCACAGTCGCTTTATGTGTCGGAAGAGACCATTCGCCGCGACTTCAAGTACCTGGAAGAGATGGGCAAGCTGCGGCGCATTCATGGCGGGGCGATTCTGCCGCAGTTGAATGACGAGCCGCCGTTGCAGGTCCGCAGTCGCATGAAGCCGCAAGCCAAGGCGAGCATCGCCAGCAAGGCGGCAGGCTTGATCAGCGACGGCATGGTGCTGTTTCTCGACACCGGCACCTCGACCCTCGCACTGGCGCAGATGCTGTCCCGGTTCAGCCGGTTGAGGATCATCACCAACTCGCTGGACATCGCTCAGGTGGTGACCCATCAAAGCGACAACCAGGTGCTGGTCGCCCCCGGAGACGTACGCCGCAACGACAACGCGTTGATCGGCCCGCACACCCTGGCGTTCGCCAGCCAGTTCAATTACGACATCGCGTTCATGGGCATCGGCGCCATCGACCTCGAACAAGGCCTGATGGATTACCACGAACCGGAAGCCATGTTGCGGCGCACGCTGGTCAAGCATTCCAGGCAGCGCGTGATTCTGGCCGACGACGGCAAGTTCGGTCACCGGATTTTTGTTAACACCCTGCCATTCAGTGCAATCACGACCCTGGTCACGAACCGTCCGCTATCGGCTGAGTTTACGGCTCGCCTGGAGAGAGATGATGTCGACATCCTGTACGCATGAATTGCTGACGCCAGACGCCGCCGACCATGTCCGGTTCGAGGCGCTGTTCGCCGAAAGCTCGGCCATCGGTGCGACACCGGCGGGTGGTCTGCACCGGCTCGCGGCATCGGCTGAAGACGGTCAGGTTCGCGACCTGTTTTGCGACTGGCTCAAAGCGCATGACTTTGAGGTGCGCATCGATGCGGTGGGCAATATTTTCGGCCTGATGACCTTCGACCCGCAGGCCCCGTATGTGGTGTGTGGTTCGCACCTGGACAGCCAGCCAAGTGCCGGTCGGTTCGACGGGGTGTATGGCGTGCTCGCCGGGGCCGTGGCGGTTTCCAGCCTGGGGCGCCAGATGCGCGAGCGCGGAGAAAAGCCGGCCTGCAATCTTGCCGTCGTGAACTGGACCAATGAAGAGGGCGCACGCTTTCAGCCGAGCCTGATCGGCAGCGGCGTGTTCACCGGCTCGCTGAGTCTTGAACAAGCCTGGAACAGTTGTGATGGCGACGGCATCAGCCTCAGGCAGGCCTTGCAGGATATCGGTTACCTGGGCGACGGCCCGGTCAGCCTCGACATCGCGGGCTACGTGGAAATTCATGTCGAGCAGAGCACCGCGCTGGAGAGCCGCAAGCTGTCGATTGGCGTTGTCAGGGAAACCTGGGCTGCGCTGAAACAACGCATTCGTTTCGACGGCGAACAGAACCACACCGGGCCAACGCCGATGGCCGCGCGCCGCGATGCAATGCTCGCTGCCGCGCATGCCATCGTTGCGGTGCGTGCGGAAGCCGACCTGCACGGGTTGCAGATGCACAGCTCGGTGGGCCGCGTGGAGATCTGGCCGAACTCGCCCAACGTGGTGCCGTCCCGCGTGTCGCTGCTGGCGGAACATCGCTCGCGGGACACTGAACTGCTGCGCGCAGCCGCCGAACGTCTGAACGCTACATTGCATGAGATCGCCGATCGGACCCAGACCCGTTTCGACATCGAGAGCAGCGTGCTGCGCGCCCCCGGTGTACTTCCCGACGGCTTCGCCGAACTGGCGCATGCAGTGGCGACCGAATTGGGTCTGCCCATCACCGACAGCGCAACGGTGGCCGGTCACGATGCGATCAGCATGAACAGCAAATACCCGGTCTGCCTGTTGTTCATCCCCAGTCGTAACGGCCTTTCGCACAACGAAGCCGAGTACACCAGCGACGAGGACATGCACAACGGTTTGAAAATGCTGACTGCCTTGCTTCATCGCGCCTGCACGGCGCCGGATTCCTTTCGCTGAGGGCAGACCATGTTCAAAGACACATCACCGCTGGATCGTCTTCACATTGCATTATCGAAAGCTGGGTTGGGCGACAACCTGGACGTGCAGGACGGGCCGTCGGGCATTGCCTCGCCGTCCAGGCTGGCCGCCGAGTGGCTGGGTTATCACGTCACTGACGGCCAGACCGCCTGGTACGCAAAGGTGTTGCAGGCGGACATGGCGCCCCTGATCGATGTCGAGCGCAGTGCGCAGGCCAGCGAATGCGCGGGCCTGAGCGACGTAGCTCCTCGGTTGCTCAATGCGGACAGCGCCAGCGGCGTACTGATTTTTGAAGCGCTGAACCCGGCAGAGTGGCGCTGCGCACGGCTGGACGAACTCATCGCGCCGGGGCGGCTGGAGCAGGTGTGGGATCTGAAACGCGCTGTTCATAACGGAGCAGTGCCAGATTTCATCCGCTCGCCGATGGATGATCTGCAACGCCTGCGGGTGTTGTGCACGCGGGATCGGGTTGTATTGCCGCCGGAACATGCGTGGATCGACCGATGCGTCAATATGGCTTGGGACGCACTGCAAAACCGGTCCTTTCACGCGGTGCCGATCCATGGCGATGGCGTCACCAGCAACGTGATGGTGTCGCGGGACGGGAATCTGAAGCTGGTCGACTTCGATTACGGCGGCTGCATGGATGCCTGGTATGACGTCGCAATTACCTTGAACGAGCTGTTTTCGTTTGAGGCGCAGTGGCGCGAAGGCATCGAATCATGGGCAGGCAAATGCCTTGAGGTGGATTACGCCGTCTGCCGTCTGTATGCGCTGATCAACGACTGGTACTGGACGCTGTGGGGGTTCTGGGCGGGCACGGTGTCTGCCCGGTCACTCGAGTTTTCCAAGCTCGGGCAATGGACCTTTTTGCGCTGCCTGCAGAGCACCCGGGATCCGCGCCTGGAAAGCTGGCTGCGTCAGGTTGAGGAGGCGCGCGCATGAACATTTTGGGAGAAGCCATGAGTATTCATGAACAACAACTCGAGGCGGCGGTGTCCAGCATCAGCCAGTGGCGCGGCAAGCGGATCACCTACAGGCCGGTCAGCGGCGGGATTTCCAACACCAACTGGCGCGTCGAGGTCGAGGGCGCAGATACCGCGTATTTCTTCAAGATTCCGGGTGCGGGCACCGAGATGTTCATCGACCGTCGCACGGCTCATGACGCCAGTGTCGCCGCAGCGGCAACCGGATACGGCGCGCCGGTGTTTGCGTTTCTTGAAGAGTTCGGCGTCGAAGTGTTCGAGTTCATGGAAGGCTGGCGGGCGTCATCGAACCTCGATTTTCTGCAGCGCGACGTGCGCCACAACGCACTGCTCGGGCTCAAGGCGTTCAATGATCAGGCGCTGCTGTGTCAGACCAAGACCGTGTTCGACATGATTGCCGAACACCAGACCCAGGTGGCTGAGCTCAACGCCTTGAAACCTCAGGATGGTGCATGGTTGTCGCTGCAATACGACAGAGCGAAAGCCGCGCTGCAAGCCTCAGGCATCGATCTGGCGCCGTGCATGAATGACACGCTGGCCGGTAACTTCATGCTCAATGATCGACAGCAAGTCAGGCTGGTCGATTTCGAATACGCATCCAACAACGATCGGCACTACGAGCTGGCGCTCTGGTTTGGCGAAATGTTCTTCACCGACGAGGTGGAACTCGAATTGGTCGAAGACTATTTCGGTCGCGTCGACACCCGGACGCTGGCCCGGATCAAGGTCAATAAAGCGCTGGCGGATATCAAATGGTCCACGTGGGCGATGGTGCAGCATGCCGTGTCGCAACTGGACTTCGACTTCTACAAATACGGTGCATGGAAGCAAATGAGGGCGCGCAACGCCATCAACGATCCGCGCTGGGAAACCTGGCTCAGACAGGTCTGAATCTGCGTAAAACAAGACCCGGCAACCACAAGATCGGGCTATTGGCGGCAACTCTTTTACTGCTTGAGTTTTACTTGATCGATTAATCGCAAGATCCAAAATTCAAGGAGTCTTCCATGGGTACTGTTTCGATTGCGCGGCCCGGGCGTGTGAAAACGCTCGTGTTCGGTGTGTACTTTTTTGCGTTGTTAATGATGGCACTGTTCCCGCCGTTTTATCTTCAGGTCAGTGGCAGTACGGTCATCGTGCTGGGTATTCCGCTGCCGATCTTTTACTGGATTCTGAACGCTGCGCTGATGGGCCTCGGCCTTTGGGTGCTTTACAGGGTCGAGTCCGCCAGCGGCGAGATTCCTGAAGACGGGGACGCACAATGATCAGCACACTCGTCAATTCGGATCTGTACATAACCTTCGGTCTCATCGGTCTGTTTCTGGCCGGGATGATCGGCGTGCTGTACGCCACCAATCGCAAGAGTGACTCGTTTTCCGACTACGCGGTGGGCGGCCGTTCCTACGGGCCTTGGTACATCGCGATGTGCTACACCAACTCATGGTGGCCGGGCGCGACGTTCACAGCGTTCTTTGCACTGTCGGTCGGCGGTGCGCTGGGCTTTTACGGCATGGTCTACGCGACGCTCGGGGTCACTGCCATGTACCTGATGGCCAATCGCGCCTGGACCTGGGGCAAGCGCTTCAACCTCACCACACAACCCGACCTGCTGGGCATGCGCTTCGACAGCCCAGCGGTAAAACGCATCGCCTCGATCATCGGCATCATCTCGGTGTTTCCGTGGGTGGTGATGGGGATTCAGGCCCTGGCCACGTTGTTTCAATTCGCCAGCTTCGGGCGTTGGGGCGTGACCACCTGCCTGACGGTGGGCGTTGTGGTCATTCTGATTCGGCAGTACTGGACCGTGAGCATGGGCATGCGCGGGCTGATCATGACCGACATGTATCAGGGGCTGATTGCCTACGTGCTCTGTGCCGCGCTTTGCGTGCTGCTGTTGTTCGGTGATCAGGCGTCGTTTTCCAACCTGGCGCAATTGCCCGCCAGCATGCTGGTGATTCCGGGCGGCGCAGGCAGCACTTACGGCCCGCTGTACATGTTCAGCCTGATTTTCACCGGCGTGATCGGTTCGATGTGCTGGCCGATGAGCTTCCAGCGTATCTACACCGCCAGCGGCGTGCGCTCGGTGAAGAAGGGCACGCTGGTCACCATTCTGCTCGTCGCAGGCTTCTACGGGATTCTGATGCTGTTCGCCGCCGCGATCAGTCAGGACCCGAACGTCGCTGCGCATCCACAGCATGGCTGGTTCCTGTCGCTGTTCGACATCGGCGGGCCGTGGCTGCTGGCCGTCGCCATCGTGATCGTGCTGGCGGCCAGCATCGGCCACGTGGACGGCTGTGTACAAGTCTGCGGCACGCAGTTCGCCAACGACCTGGCGACCTGGAACGCGCCGCGCACCGACCGGCAGAAGACCATCCTCGCCAAGGTGGGCATGGTGGTGTTCATCAGTGCTGCGTCGGTACTGGCCTACCTGACCTTCGACTATGCCCGGCTACAGTTGCTGGCGCAGATTTCCTATCAGGGCATCATCCAGTTGGCCGTGCCGTTATTCTTCGGCATCTTCTCCCGCCGAGGCAATAAACAGGGCGCGATTGCCGGCATGCTCGTGGGCATCTTCGTGGCCATCGTGCTGACGACGATCTACCCGGACGACATCCCTCAGCTGGGTTCCCTGACCAGCGGGATCATCGGGCTTATCTTCAATGCGGTGATCTTCGTCGCGTGTGCATTCGCCATCAAGCCCAGTGCTGCGGAGGTGAAGCGGGTCGATGATCTGTTCGCGATTGCTGCGCCAGCTCCCAGGGTCGGCAGCGCCGTTCCCGCCATGTGATACAGGCGCGCGCCCCTTTCGGGCGCGCTCGTTCAGCGCAGTTCGACTGTTGAGAGGACCCGATGGCTTTAGCGATATTTGATCTGGATGACACCTTGATTCATGGCGACAGCGCCAGCCTCTGGAGCCGGGAAATGATGCGGCTGGGCTGGGTGGAAGACGAAGACTTTCTGAGCCTCGATCAGGAGCTGATGAACGCCTACAGCCAGGGCAAACTGGCCATGGAGGATTACATGGCGTTCAGCCTCACACCGATGGTCGGCCGTACTGTGGGGAGCGTGGCCGAGGCCGTCGCGCATTTCATCAAGGCCGTCATCGATCCGCTCGTGTACCACGAGGCCCGTCAGACCATCGCCAGGCACAAGGCGGCCGGTGACCGGCTGCTGGTGATTTCGGCGACAGGCGTCCATATCGTCTCGCCTGTTGCCGCGCATCTGGGCATAGACGAAGTGTTGGCCATCGATCTGGAAGTGCAGGACGGTCAGTTCACCGGTCTCACCGAGGGAATCCTGACCTACCGCGAAGGCAAGGTGCTGCGGCTGAGCGAGTGGCTCAGGGAGCAGGACGAAATGCTGGAAGGTGCGTTCTTCTACTCGGATTCCCGGAACGACCTGCCGCTGCTGAAGCTGGTCGACAACCCCATTACCGTGAACCCGGACCCGACGCTGCGGGCGTACGCGCAGGAGCATGGCTGGCCGGTGCTGGATTGGGCGTGAGTGGTGTGTTGTCCATGCAGCACTTGGGACGTGGTGGTGCCTTCCCCAGGTATCGCATCTTTTCAGTGAGTCATCTCTTATCAAACAACACGTAATCTGCTGGATGAACACGTTTTTTGTGGGAGGCGGCTTGCCGGCGATGAACGATGACGCGGTATATCAGGAAAATCGCGCCATCGTTCATCGCGGGCAAGCCCCCTCCCACAGTTAGGTGTTTGCTGCGCGACAGCGCTACGTCGAAGACGTGGTGACGCCTCCCAATCAACGCTCAAGCCCCGCCCAGAACTTCTCTGCAAAATCCCCCAGCGGAATCATTGCCCTGAATATCCGGATTTCGGTCTGGATGTCTGGCAGCGCTATCGAACTGTGCGTCAGACGCCCCGACGCCAACTCCGGTGCCGCCAGGCTCTGCGGCAGCCAGGCGATACCCTTGGCCTGCAGCGCCATCGACAGCAGCACCGCCGCCAGGTGCGAGCTGAAAACAGTTTCCAGGGCAGGATGATCAGGGTGGTTCTGCAGGTACGAGGCGATGATTCGACCCAGGCCCGACTCTGCCGTGTAGGACAGAAAAGGCACGGGCTCGCCTGGCTTCAGCTCGGGAGATTGCAAAGCGAGCAGGGCGTCGGTGCCGATGACCTTGCTGTCGAATTGCTTGCTGTCAAACCGGGGCAGCACGTTGGGATACTGATGGCAGATCAGGAACTGCACTTCGCCGTTAAGCAGCAACTGCTCACACGCCGCCATGTTGTCGGAGTGAAGCCTGATGCCTTCAATCGGCGCGCCGTCTTCCACCTGTCTGATCCAGGCCGGGAAGAAGGTGAATGACAGCGAGTGCGTGGCGGCAAAGTGCAGCGTTCGGGTGGCCTTGCCTGCGACTTCCTTCACTTCGGCGCGCATCTGGTAGAGCCTTCGCGTCAGTTCGCGGGCATTGTCCAGCATGCTCTGGCCCGCTTCGGTCAGCGTCGCGCCCTGGGCGGTGCGCTCGAACAACTCGACGCCCACCCAGCTTTCCAGCGCCCTGATCCGTCGGCTGAACGCAGGCTGGGTGACATGCCGCGCGTCGGCGGCACGTGAGAAATTTCCGCTCTCGGCGAGGGCATTAAAGTCCTCCAGCCACACGAGTTCCATGGGTGATGCCTTGTACACATAGGGTGCTGCATTAATAGCATTGGCTCCGATTTCGCGTCCAGCCCTACAGTCTGTGCGTACCAACCCGGGGTTCCGGGGATAACAATCAGAGAGGACGCTCCCCCATGCGCATCGTCGAAATTCGTGAAAAAACGGTTTCCATCGCATCACCTATTGCCAATGCCTACATCGACTTTTCCAAGATGACGTGCTCGGTTGTCGCCGTCATCACTGACGTGATTCGTGATGGCAAACCGGTGATCGGTTATGGCTTCAACTCCAACGGTCGCTATGGGCAGGGTGCGTTGATGCGCGACCGTTTCCTGGCACGCATCAGCGAAGCGGATCCCGAGACGCTGGTCGACAAGGAGCGCGACAATCTCGACCCTTTCGCCATCTGGAAAACCCTGATGACGAATGAAAAGCCGGGCGGGCACGGCGAGCGTTCCGTGGCCGTGGGCACCATCGATATGGCGGTCTGGGACGCCGTTGCCAAGATCGAAGGCAAGCCGCTGTATCGTCTGCTGGCTGACCGCTATCGCGATGGAGTGGCTGACGACAAGGTCTGGGTCTACGCGGCAGGCGGTTATTACTATCCGGGCAAGGACCAGACCAAACTCAAGGCCGAGATGCAGAGCTACCTGGATCGCGGCTACGACGTCGTAAAAATGAAGATCGGTGCCGTGCCGCTGGATGAGGACATTCGTCGCATCGAGGCGGTGCTGGAAGTGGTGGGCGACGGTCGTCGACTGGCCGTCGATGCCAACGGTCGCTTCGACATCAAGACGGCCATCGCGTACGCCGAAGCCATCAAGAAGTACAACCTGTTCTGGTACGAAGAAGTCGGTGACCCGCTGGATTACGCGCTGCAGGCCGAGCTGGCCAATCACTATGAGCTGCCGATGGCGACCG
>Ga0308164_10002116_pt1 | contig 20685 bp, 19 predicted proteins | sample PhyTR2_FD_201031 | JGI IMG/M metagenome (GOLD analysis project Ga0308164, IMG submission 201031) | Phyllosphere microbial communities from UC Gill Tract Community Farm, Albany, California, United States - DLSLT.R2 | ecosystem: Host-associated > Plants > Phyllosphere > Unclassified | place: USA... | reverse complement strand
TATGGCGATACTTCGCTAAAATTGGCCCTGTGGGGAGTCATGAAATCCTCTTTGAAGTCTCAATCTTCAACGACCCATATTGGCTGAAATCGGCCGGTCGCTGTCAGGCTGGTACCGACCCAAAGCAGACAGTCATCTTGGGCTCGTATGATCTCCACGCCACAGTTTGTAAGAAATATCCTACAAGGCATGTTTGCGCGCTAGACTTGTGAAATATGGTGCTATGCAGAAGACCATTGCTATCAGCTACCGCTGATCAGTCAACGTTCCTAGGTGGCACTGATGGACACTATCTTTTGCATGTCTTGGGCGACGCCTGAGATGTTAGCGGCCGTCTTCATCGAAATGCGTGATGATGTGCTGTTTAAATGGGCTGCACGAGTTTTTAGTGAAATTTCCGTAAGCGCCGGCCTAGACAGTGCTGTCTTGATGGGCACGCTTCCAACTCTTTATGACGATATAGCTGAGGCAGTATCTCCCGGAGTGGAAAAGCCCCTTGCTACCTCTAAAAGTACTCTGGCGCGAATGCACGGTCAAGAGCGGGCGCGAATGACCAACTACAGTCCAGGAGAAGTGGTACATGAGCTACAGCTATTTCGAGATGTAATTTTTTCTGAACTAAAAGCACGAAATGTCAACTTGGGAGTTCATGAGTGCGAAATAGTCGGGATATCGATCGATATCGCAATGCGGGAAACAATCACCGGCTACTGCATGTTGAATGCGAAGATTAACGAAACGTTCATAGCAAGTTTGTCGCACGACCTACGCAACCCACTACACGTAGCAAATGCAACCGCACAACTCATGCAGATGAAATGGCCTGACCCAGACCTTATTAGCATGGCAAAGCGGGTTTGCAATAAGCTGCGTGAAGTAGATGAAATGATACAAACTCTGCTCGACGCTTCGCTGTTAAAAACAAACATGAAGCTAAAACTTCATATCGAAGAGTTCGACATGATGACTCTTGCTGAGGATATGTGCGGCGAAATCTTATTACAAGGCGGTCGAATCAGCGTGGTCGGAAAGTCTATAAAGGGGTACTGGTGTCGAACATCAATGAAACGAGTGCTCCAAAACTTGTTGTCCAATGCACAAAAATACGGTGATTTAGAAGGCGCAATCACGGTGGAAGTCAGTCCCTTTGATGAAAGAATGATGCTTTCTGTTCACAATGAGGGGCTACCTATTCCAGACCAGGAGCTTTGGCGGCTCTTTCAACCATTCGAGCGAATGAAAAACGTTAGCGTTAAAGGCTGGGGGTTAGGCCTACCGTTCGTCCAGAGTGTTGCAGAAAGTCATGGCGGTACTGTGTTTGCTGATAGTGCAAAAGAACGAGGAACCACCTTTACCCTAAGTCTTCCAGTCGATGCTCGCCCGTATGCACGCAAGGACTGACTGAACTGCATGCATCGAGGTAGCAACCTGTCGATAATTAGCGGTCATTTAGCTATTGGATCAATACGTTACGTGAGCGGCGTTCCATGCGAAGACGGTGCAGGCTTAACCGAAGTAGCGCTGCGCCGTGGCTTACCCTCGATCAAGATCCGCTGGACAACTTGTGGAGGGATGCCCAGCTCATGTGACGCATCCACCGCGGCTGTTAAGCCGAATGCGAAAGAAACGTTCACGGCCAAGTCCACGTGAACTGCAGTAAGTCGATCGATTCGATTTTCCATATACCAATGGTAGAGCGTCGGCATAACACGTGGCGCGCGCGAAAACGGCCCAGCCCTGTTCCAAATGAAGGCCCGGCGAGTGGCGGCGCTTGCGTTGTTGCCGTGCTGCTCACTCGCTAAGTAATAAGCTCCGACGACATGTCCCTGGATGTCTGGTTTTGACCGAACTAAGCCGTTTGAGGCAGCTTGGCAGGTGGCCGGGCTGGAAAAGTCGCTGGCTGTCTCGACCGGCAGCTGTCGCTCTACGCCTCCGCCTAAATTGATCAGTCAACCGGGATTCGCGAGGTGACGAGTGCAAGGCGAATGAACCGCCGGAACTGGCTGCGCGGCTCTTCCTCAGAACATTAGCAGCACGGTCACCGTATCGCGGTAGTCTCCCGGCGTTGGGGCACGTTGGCTGGGCACGATACCGTACATCATGACATTTTGCGCACCGCCCGTGCCGACGCCGCTATAAACAATTGTACCGGCCGTGCCGTCGCCCCAGGTCGGGCCGTCTGGCGTGGCCGAGATCCGATAGCCGAGCGTTTCCCCGGTGACACTATTCTTCATCGTACGTGCGCCCGGATTACCGGAGATGCCCCCGTTTAGAGCGATCTGGTACGAACTGTTGGCAGTGCACGCCACGGTCAGTGGGGCGTTGATTCTTTGGTCGGCAATCGGGCTGCCGCTGGCGAAGGTCAGGTTGTTAGTGCTGATTAAGCAATTATTGATCGCCGTGGCGCGCGCTTGAAAAGAGAAAGCTGAGCTGGCACCGGCCGTGCACGGCACGCTACCAAAGCCGTACTGCACGGTGCCATGACCGGCAAAACTGGCAGCATAGACCGTGTCGGCATTGCCAACTGTGGGAACGCCTATCAGGCTCGATGCCTGAATCCTGCCGTACACGGTAGTGCTTGCGGCAACTCCGCCCAACCCAGTAAGCCGAGGAGTGTCGCGGTAATGGGCCTGGCACCGATGGTACTACCAGTGCTGCCCCAAATCTTGGCCCCCGTGTACGAACTGTCAGTATAGAGATTGTAGGGCAGACGGTTGCTGCTATTAAGCAGGTAGCGCGGGGAGCCAGTGCTGCCACCTGGGCCCACGCCCAAGTTGACGCATACGTTGGCTGCGGGTAACAGTAGTGGATTGGTCCCAAGCGTCCAATAACACGTTACGGTCAGCGTACCGCTGGCAGTAACATCGCTGCCCGCAATCGGGCTGACTACGCCAAAATCAACGTCGGTCATCGTGGCCACGCAGTTATCGGCGCGCGCTGCAGAAGAAGCAAGCAACCAGAGGGTGACGGTCGTTGGGATCAGGCAACACAGGCGTCGCACGATCGATTGGCGAACTGCAATCATTTAGTTACTTTCCTCGCACAAGCTGGCTAATCAGCGGTCAGATCGCAGGCAGTTGTTTGTCACCAAGTTTGCTCCAAACTCGCTTTGCGCCCCTCGTTGCCGCTACTGACGAGCACTCGATTCTGAGCACCTAAGCTTTCGACGACAGAACGCCATTTTAAACGACCGCATGATGAAAGACCGCTAATGGCCGAACCCGGCTGTTCAGCTGAGCGTATCAGGTCACCAAGGCGGAAAATTCGCGGACTATCACGAAGGGCAGGAACCGACCCAGAGCAGACTGCGTGGCCATCAAATGAAAAAAATTCTGTTCCTTTTTGCCAACGTGGCTAACTATTTTATTGTTACGTCACTCTTTCATCGGCTATCATAAGTTTCCTGTAGGCATCTCTATGTTGGTCATTTAACAACCCAGTTTATTATTACTATGAAATCGAACATTGCTCTCGTTTTTGCTGCTGCAGTTTTGTCAGCGTGTGCATCGGCCCCTATATTTGACTATGTTAAAGAAGGTGCTTCGCAGCATCAGAAAAAAAATGCGCTGTCAGAATGTCAGTATCAGGTGAAGCTCAACAAGACTCCGGTAGCTGAACAGAAAGAACTTATCAAATTGTGCATGCAAGGAAAAGGTTTCCGACTGAAACGTGTTAATTAGTCGAATTAACAAGGTTGTCAATTTTATGATGCTATTGAACCGACGTATCTTCAGGTTGCGTCGGATCCGATATCAATCCGTTGCAGTCCCTAGCCTGTACGGCAGCACTTGGCCGAACCCGGCCGTTTAGGCCAGCTTAGCAGGTTGCCAAGTTGAAAATCCGACGGTGGCCGCGACAGGCCGGAACCGACCCGAAGCAGACCTTAACAGTCGTAAGTGAATCTGCTCAGACCCCGGATTAGGACTCGTGCCGAGCTCAGAGATAGCGCGATTATTTGCGCCCGGTGGCTGCACTAGTGATAGTCAAGATCAAACCAGTAAGCAAGATTGGAACAAGAGCGCTACTGTCCCCACTTGTGCCCTCCCAAAAAAGTGAAAAAATTGCGCCCGCAGCTGTGACAGCTATTGGCCGCAACCAATGCTTATCTCGGAAGCGTAAAATGAGGCAAAGAGCCACGATACCGATTAGGGCTAAGGGGGCGACCCAGTGCCAACGTACCTCAGTCATGTTGAGCGAATGAAAAGTTGATGAAGCAGAGAGCATACCCTCCCATCCGAAGGGCAGGTTCACACAATTTCACACTAAGCACTTAGATTGTGCTGAGCGTCTGCTTTTGGCCGAACTCGGCCGTTTGCGTCAGCTTAGCAGGTTGCCAGGCTTGAAAAAGCACTGACTGTCACGACAGCGCGCTACCGATCCAAAGCGGACACCTCATCCGTCACCTTTTGTCTTGTGGTGGATACCACGGCTGTGTTCGCGAACGTTCGAACGTCGAGCGGCCCAGCTGGCGAAGGACCCACGCGAGCGCGAAGAAAGGCAACACCATCATCAGAGTAAGAAGTACTGCAGGAACTACAGGGGCATGCATCCAAATAACGGCTCCGAAGAGATAAATGACGGCGGCAAGCACTGTCATGACGCTCAGCAGAATGCCAGCCAACCACGACAAAGTCTTTAGGATTTTTTTCATGGTGTTACTTTCATGCTGGTATGCGGAAGGACGGTCAAAGCCACACCTTATAGGTCCGCTTTTGGCCGAACCCGGCCGTTCACGTCAGCTTAGCAGGTTGCCTGGCTTGAAAACGCACTGACTGTCACAACAGGCCGCTTCCGACCCATACCGGACGGCCGCTCAACAAATTTGTACAGCTTGCACGCGCTTCCAAATCGGGTCAGGCATTGCAGACTGCCACACGCCGCCAAGTATGCTGGCGAAACGCGCATTCGACCGTGCACATTGCTCGATCCGTTCGATGAAGGCCGGACCGTGTAGGTCTAACAAATCTTCGAGGGGCCCCGCAGCCAAGGTGCCTAAATACGGTGCCATTCTTGGCTGATCAATGGCCTCGATAATTGCCTTCCAAGCCAATTCAGGGTCATCTTCAACGACCCAGTTGAACTCAAACCAACCAGTAAGGTCATCGCTCTTCGTTTCATCTCGGTTCTCAGAGGAGATCCATTCGGCCCACCGATACCATTCGTCAAGCAGTTCTTTCAATGGCAGTGGGCTACTCATCGCAAGCCTTTCAAAAACCAGTTAGACAATACGCACCGGCTCGACTGACCGCTCCTGGCCGGACTCGGCCGTTCGCGTCAGCTAAGCAGGTTGCCGGGCTGGAAAAGTCACCGACTGTCTCGACAGGCAGCTGTCGACCCGTAGCAGACAATCGCTTTAGGTGTCACTTGTATTCAAGCATCTTTTCGGCACGAAGACTGCCTAGGGCGGCTGCGGCCCTCAGCCAAACCAGTTCCAGTTCGGTACCTCGTATACCATCTTGCTCTGCAAGTTCGGTCATCGCTTGCGTACTTCCTAGGGCTGCTGCCTTAGCCAGTTTTTCAGTCCACTCGGCACTTCCTTTCTGAGTTGTCCTCGTCAGTTCACAGATTTCGTAAAGCGCTAATCCATTTCCCAATAAAGCAGCCCTCTCAAAAAACTCCCTGGCGTCTTCGACCTTGGCCTCGAACCAGAGCGCGTATGCAACGCAAACATTGCCGGCATCATAAAGGTCATCCGCACTGACCAAAGTTGGGTGTAGTGCCTTTGCTCGATTGGCCCAAGCTTGTGCAACCCCAAGGTTTTGCTCACTCGTCGGCCCGGTGCTGTGCAAATACATCAGATTAAGCATGGCTGGATAACATTCATTCTCAGCCAATTCAGTTAGCAGTTGAAGGCCCAGATTTGCTACTTTAGGGTCGTCATCCAATGCGAGCGAGTAGGCAGTATTTGCTGCGGTGCGATAGCTCATCGTTTCATTAACGCGTAAGTAGATCTTGTTCGTCCCGAATTTTAACGTCCGCTTGTGGCCGAACCCGGCCGTTCGGCCGAGCATAGCAGGTCGCCAGGTTGAAACTCCAACAATGGCCGCGACAGGCTGCTGTCGCCCCAAAGCGGACCTTGCCTCTAGATCATTTATATCGTTGCAGATGCCTCACGAAGAACTGAACCCGACACGAAGGAGACACCCAGGAGCTCGCCGTGTCACCTGGTGCGTGCCTCACTACTGGCACCGAGATGCCCTAGGCGCTGCCGCGCGTTTTTGTTGTCTGGATTGAGTTCAAGGGAGCGACGATAATGCTTAATTGCTGCAGTCTTATTTCCAACGTGCTCATAGCTCTCAGCGAGACTGTCGAAAGAATTAGCACTGTCCGGATAAACAAGCGTAACCAGACGGAAGATTTCCACAGCTTGTCGCTGTTGGCCAGCGAGCAACAGACTGTAGCCCCATGCGTTGAGCTCAGGTTCAGGCAGCATGAAAGTCTTGTCACGTGCACGCAGTACTTGATATGCAGCATGCGCGTGCTCGAAACCGCGGCGCGAGAGCTCAGCAGCAAGCTCGGTCCGGCTTGGCGGCATCGGCGCAGCTGGCCGCACGTCAAGCGTGACTGCGTAAGCAGGCATCCCATGGCTGGCTGGCGTACTGGCAAGCCATGTTTTGGCGGCGCCGTCTTCTTTCAGGTAAGCATCGAGAAAATGCCGCACGTACTCGGCGACTCAGCCATAGGCACGGTTTACTTCGGCACGCGGGTACCGATCGAACATCGTGTCAGGAGCGAAGCGGAGGTATGTTGACGAGAAAGCGAAGTGCTGCATTGGGTACATTGTCAGCTTGTACAGGTCAGTGTATTTGACATCGTTGAGGAAGCCTGACACCGGTTTTCCCCGTTGAGCGAGCTGTTCAATCGATGCTGGACTTCCGCCCACAAACAGCATTGGCATATTGAGATTGGCGGGGGAAACATATTTGGCCGCGGCTACTAGCTCCGGGTAAGCACGCACCGAACCGTCTAGGTCGATCAGAGCCTTGATGCGCCGATCCTTCGCGGCGGCCAGCACGTTTGCCAGTCCACCCCAGCTATAGCCAGCTAGGGCTATGCGTTTGGGATCGGCATGAGGGAGGGAATGCGCGTAGCGGATTAGGAAGGCAATATCAGCGGCCTGCGTTTCGGCGCCTTCCAGATCACTCGCCATCTCGCGGCTGCGCGTGCCCACGCTTGGACTGGCGATGACGATATAGCCATAGCTGGCCAGATATTCGCACAGGTCAGCGTTTTCGCCGGCAGGTGCGCTGATGCTGGGAGCGTAGATTACGACCGGATAGCTTCCTTGTGCGGGGCCCGCATCGCTTTGCGCACGCATGGGGCCGCGCAGCGCCGCCTCCCCCTGTTCCAGACCCGATACGGAGAAATAGCCGGTGCGAACAACTCGGTCTGCAAAAGCGCTGGCCTCGACCTCGGTCCGGTTGAAGTCGTCCTCACTCCCGGTCATCCGCAGGTAGTCCCCGTAGACCAAAGATTTGCCAGGAGCGCTGGATGGGTACCATACCAGCGTCTGCATCGGCCGCGCCGGCTCAACGTCGTATCGCTTGCCAGTCACGGCATCGATCTCGGCACGGTATGCACGCGCATGGTCATATTGGTGCACCGCCTTAAATCCGACTGCGAACGGGCCGGGCGGGAGCGGGAACACAAAATGAGACGCCGCCTGACTGGTGCTTGCAGAAACGACGAAGAGGGACGTAATAATACACAATGCAAAAAGACGCATGCTGAGTTCCGCAGTTACTGATTCCCTCATTCTAGACCAGCTTGTCTAATCATGCGGATCTTTGTTTAGTGGCATAACTCGAAGGTCTGCTTCTGGGCGAACCCAGCCGTCCAGCTGAGCATATCAGGTTCAAGAGCGTAGATGTCCAGTTGTGGCTGAACCTGACCGTTCAGCTGAGCATATCAGGTTACCAAGGCAGAAAAATTCGCGGACTGTCAGGAAGGGCAGGAACCGGCCCAAAGCGGACCCGTAGCAGTCACCTGAAAGCCTGAGCTACTGCTTTAGAAAAGGGAGCTTCCCACCCAATAGAACGCGTTCTATCGAATATCACGAGATTCAACAGTTAGAGAGCGAAATGCTCTCCTACACGGAAAGCCAGGAACCGCGCAAAACAATAAGCAGCAATTGTTCAAAGGGGGCGTCGAGTGGGCGCTTTTTAATGTAACGACTTTTCCGATCGGGCTGTACGCGCGGGGCAGCCGTTGAACGCACTGCTTTATGCGGAACTGCAGGCCCCGTGTACAGTGCAGTCATCCCGGGTGACGCCTCTCTGAAGCGCGGCGATGCCAAGTAATTACCAAACGCACCCATAGAATCACGGTGATGAACGCCATCCCGAGGAAAATCAACCATTGGGTGCGTCGCTCCAGCGTGAAGAACGAATGCATAAATCCCATTGCCATCAAGCACAATGCAACCGTAAGCAATAATGCCACCACTGCAAAAATCAGTCTTTTCATCGCGAACTCGCATAAAAATTGTCCGCCACCATGCATGGTAGCGGACAAGAAACACATCAGAAGGAGCCAAGCACGCGGCTCCCTCTTTCGATTACATGGCCGAGAAGTAACCCGCCATGCCTGCCACACCAGCCATTACTGCACCGGTGGCGATCAATGCGCCGCCAGCGAAAGGCACCGACCACGTACCTGGGAAACCCGCAGCAGAAAACGCGGCGGTCGAAATTGTACCGGCGCCCAGTGCAACACCTACCCAGCTACCACCAGATGCCTGATCGATTTCTTGAGTGTTCAGAACTTGCATTTTATTACCTTAAGTTTATGAGACAAGTAATCTCGCTCGCCAAAAATGTCTCTAATTCTTGGCGTCGATATTCCCCTTGAGGGAAATTCATTTAGCAATGCAAATTGCTATTCCAAAACTATAACATAAACAAAATATTATTAACAACAAATTTCATCGAACATTTCATCGCTTCTATAATTTATTCCGCGAGTATAACCGTCAGCCTGACCATCTAAAACCCGACGATATATCTCGCGTAACTGGCGAGCAGCCTTTGTCCACGTCAAGCCTAGAATTTCTCTCCTCGCGTCAATTTTCATCATCTGCATTCGGGATATGTCATCGTGCAAACACACGATTTTACTGGCGAGTGTGTCGACGTCCCAATACTCAAAGGTCACGAGGTTCGTTACCACCTCTGCCACGCCCGATTGACATGAGGCAATGACTACAGCGCCTTCTTGAATGGCTTCCAGTGCCGAAATGCCAAACGGCTCTGAAACCGAAGGCATGACGTAAATCTCTGAATTTCTAAGCAAATGACGCGCTTCATCACCCTTCAGAAAGCCGGGGAAATAGAGGTACTCAGCTATACCTCGATCAATTGCTAATTTCTTCATCTGACATAGCAGATCGCCATCCCCCCCCATGACGAACCGTAGACCAGGTCGCATGCGCAGTGCGATACTCGCAGCCTCGATAAAATAGCCAGGACCTTTTTGATAGGTTATTCGCCCAAGAAATGCAACATTCACAAGCCTGTCCATGGAAGAATCCCGAGATAAAGGTTCTGAGACCTCGTCGATGGCGTTATAAATGACAGCGACTTTTTGAGGGTTTTGTCTGTAGCGATCTACCAGAATGTCTCTCGTATAATTACTGACCGCGACGATAGAATCAGCAGCATCCAAACCTTGTTGTTCGATATCAATAATAACTGCACTCGCGTTCGGCCCCGATCGGTCATATTCAGTTGAATGAATATGCAAAACGAGAGGTTTTCCTGTAATACGTTTGAGCTCGAGCGCTGCTGGCACGGTCAACCAGTCGTGTGCATGGATGACATCCCATTGGCCGTCCTTGCGCGCAAATTCTGACATTTTGTCCGCATAATCATCCACCTGTGAGAACAGATTATTTCCGTAAGAACTTGAGTTGGGGACGGCTGTCGTTTCCACTTTCGAAAGCCCCAGTGCGTTAAGCTGAACAAAGCGGTCATCCTCACATGTAGCTGCGTGCGGAATCAGGAATGTGACCTCAACCTCGCCTAATTCATAAAGTCCTTTGGTCATTCCATAACAAGCCACACCCAGACCGCCACTAATCTTGGGAGGCAACTCCCATCCCACCATCAACACTCTCACGCTCCACTCCCATTGCCAACCGTGTCGCGAGCAACAGGTTCGATCAACATTACGTTCGTCGAGGAAACGCAGATCTTACCGTCCACCACGCGATATATACCAGAATCGATCGCATCGACAAGCGTCGTTCCGTTATCGAATACGCCTGTAACATCGATGATATTCTTGTCTGCTTTCCCGATCACTACTAATACTCTGTCACCAGTTACATCGTCGGTGCGGGAAAATGCGTATGGGACTTCAAGATGACGTCGATGGTGTCCTCGTGCGATTGCAACATGACGTGCACGAAAAGCGCCAACTTGGCACCAGTGTGCTAACGCCGTAGAGTCCGCAGTGTCCCAATTCATATCACTACACCATGCCACACTATCATTGCCTTCTATTGCCGGCCTACCAGTTTCATCGCCATAAAGAATCTGAATGCCTCCAGGCACCAACAGAAGTGCTGTTCCAGCTTCGCAAGCAAATGCGCGGTTAAACAAGCCGGTATCATGTGAGGAAACATAAGACAAGAGATTGCAAGCGACATCATTACTGACCCTCGTGGCGTATCGTTGGTACAACTGATCAAGGCGGTGCATTGCTAAAGCATGCGCGTACGTATGAGAGGATTTCCAAAGGCCAATAATCTCAAGGAGTTCACCTTGAAAACAGAAATTAAGTAGACTGTCGAATCCGTAGTCATAATAGTCACTGCGCTCAATCCCATGGCCATATACCTCTCCCACCATCCAGAATGGCGACGCATCCAATACCTTCTCCGGATAGACTCTTTTCCAGTTCGAGAAGGCCTCTTGGGCTGAATCCTTCAGTTGAAGCCAAGTGTCAAAATCGACATGCTTGGCCGAATCACATCGAAACCCATCAATTCCAAGTTCGCGCACCCATTCCACCAACCACTCGATCAAATAGCTCCTAACTGAGCTGTTAGGACGCAGTCTGACTTTTGAATCTGCCTTACTAAGAAGAAACTCAGGAGGGGTGACCATCTGTTCGCTGTCGAGCATGAATCGCGGCAAGCCATGCAATAAACCCGTATGAGGTCCAGCGCCCAATTGCCGATAGCCGGGGATATCCGCGCGCACCCAATCAGCACCCCACCACTGGGCAAAATTTCGGTGGTTATAGTCAAAGTATTGACTGTACGTATTCGGAGTCGCATCTTCCCACCCCGGCCTTACAATGTCTGGCAGATAATTGTGTAAGGTTTGCAAGTCCGGATAGCCAGGGTGACTCAAGCCAACGTCTAAGACTACTCGAATTCCCGCAGCATGGGCCACTTCAACCAATTCGCGAAGATCATCTGCTGTGCCAAAACTAGGTTCAACAACCGTGTAATCCAAGGGCCAATAGCCATGAAATGGATGATGCCGGTACTCTCCATCTCCACCTGGCACCCAACCATGGATCTGTTCATACGGAGCACTCAGCCAAAGACAATTGACTCCAAGTTGATTGAACCAACCAGCACGAATCTTAGCAGTTATCCCCAGGAAATCTCCACCATGAAAGCCACCTCTTTCACTCACATCGAGGTCGCGCTGGTACATGGAAATACGATTTCGATTGCCGCGATAAAATCGGTCGGTAACCACGTGATAGACAATCGCGTTATTAAACCAGAAATTTTCTGACGATCTTGAATTTTTTGGCTCTATCACACGTCCCCCAGCGGCCTGAGAAATCTCCATAATCATTTTATTTGATTTACAAACACTGATCCGATAAATTTAGGCTCGATGTTTTCAACAAACGATATATGATGGATGTCGAAGCCAGACACCCACAGGCGCACTTCCTCCATTCCACCAATAGCACCAGCTTGCCATTCTCTAATGGCAAAATAACACTTTCTTTCAAGGCAGAAGAACAATGAAAAAGCGCCATCCGCATTTTGTGCAAATCCGATAGGCAATGCATTATCCGGCTCAGTCTCGCAATCGCGCCGATGCCGGACGATATATTCATCGATCATACTGGCGACAAGCGTCGGAACCAAGTCAGCGCCTTTACGGGCCCCATCAAGCGCCTCGTATACGACCTCCTTGGCCGCTTCTCGGTACAAGCCTTCTCGATTGAGACTGCGCAGGCGGCATCGGCCAACCAGCACCTGCTCAGCTGTCGTTGTCAGCGGTCCCATGGCCTTCAAAAGAAGATCACGCAAGGATTGCAGATGTTGCGGGGCAGACTGCAGCCATATCGATGTGACATCCCACTTTACGTGCGGCTCCGGGGTGCCGTCGAAAATAGTAAATTGCTCTCGTTGAAAGTGCCCAAGCAGACGGGCCAATAGTCGTCTTACATCGGAACCAAAATCACTAGACAGTATTTCCTTACTTTGCGACCGCGATAGGCCGAGCACGCGTAAGGCTTCAACATATGTCTGTTCCTGATAGGTGTCTCCCATCGAACGCCACAATGATGACGTGTTCTCCGATAGGGCCAGCTCGGGTGTCAAGTAGCGTCCCCAAAACTGACACTGCGTCTGCAATGCCAGCATCACGAAGTGCATGTCCATTCCTACCGGAGCTCCCCCGGTCATTGTGCTGATTCGAGCCCAGGAGGGCATCGCAGCCATTGCACCGAAGTCAACGAGCCGTCCATCCAGCGCAATATTTGACGATGTGTGACCGCCGTGCGCCATCCTGTGTACAAAGCCATAGGCGAGCTGAAGTGCCCAGCGGTGCCAGAATTGAGGATAGGCAGCGAGCAGTTGCTCTCGTCCGCACGTGGTCAACGCCGCTGCCCAGGTTTTCCTGACACGAGCTGCGTCCTTCGCTCCTTCCTTCGGGTCAGCACTGATGAAGCCCGGCGCACGTTCGAAATGTGCGGGACGCACGAAGCCCGGGCGCACGAGTAAACACCGCCTTTCGGTCTTAGGACCTTGATCGGTATCCCAAGTCTGAAACTCTCCAGTTTCGATGATTGCCAAGACCGGCACTGCACCAGCAGGAAATTCGATCGCAACGATCTCAGCGCATATTGCCTCACGGACGCACTCTTCCAGATATGCCCCGCCAGTCCCGTGCAGATCATCCGTCAATACACTTACCAACGGAGTACGGCCGATTCCCTTGACATGGTATCCACCTATATACGCTGCGCGACCGCTGCCACCATTGTGAGCAATTCCAGCGCCACCGTAGCGGTCGCAAATGCCGGAAACCAAATCGAGCGTGTCATCGTTCGTTGGCTGAATGGCATAGGCACAACAATCAATTAGCCATTGTCCGTACGCTTCCGGCGTCGCGCCACACTCAGCATAGGCACGATCTTCATGCATGACGCGGTGATTCAGCCACAATAAACGCGCTTTTGGCAGACGCATTAACTGTACTTCAATATGCCCGGTTTCGGAGCTGAAGAGCGCGGTCAGATCATCTCTGTTAAAATTTTCTTGGAAGCCCATATCAACCCTCTCCTCTGGTCAACGTCATAGCAAGATTTATTGGTGGTTTAATTACGCCCAATTCGGATGCTAACAAACTCCGCTCAGCGACGCTCCACATTTTATTTTTGCCGGAAATCGAATTTTCAGATCGACCATAAACCGCCACGGCCTCGCCGTGGAACCAGGAACATGCAAGATCGTTTTGCATTTCAGCTACAGCGTCTGGCAGCGCTACAGCGTCCATCAGACAAAGCGACTCTCCTTCATTCCATTCGAACGGTTGCAAAGCGTGAATCGGTTTTGGCGTTACAGTGTCGTTTTCCAACCAAGCCCACGTAATAAATCCAGCAGGTTTGCCATCAGTCCCGAAATACAGTTTTCTTTGTCGGAGGTTTAGCGGTGCGCGAAGACGTGCTACTACCATCGCTATAGGCAACTGCGACATCTCAGGCGTCTCGCCCATAAGCTCAAAAAACTGGCCCGCTTCAATCGCCGATTCAACTACCTCCCGACAACTGTGCAATAAGCCGCTACCGTCCTGACGCGCCAGAATGTCAGAGAATTCTTCCGTGTGCGGAGCGCGAAAGAATGAAGAAATACTATTGCGCGAGAGCCGCTTCGCAAGGCGCCGACCATTCTTGACGCGAAGGTAAGTCACCGCAGGCGCATCCGCCAGCCAATCGTCACGCAGTACACTGAGCAGATTATTCAATTTCCCCCCATGAGAGCCCATATCGAGTATCCAGATGTTGTCGCCATCTGAAAAATGGTTGCCTTCGATGGCTTCCGACCCATGCTTAAGTAGCACGCTTTCCATATCGGGTGCTACAGAAGTCCACAGGACGTGACCGCAGAACCGTCCGAATTGGTCAAAACAAAGGCGTAGCTGATCCAGAGCGATCGCGGCCAGAATGCGATCCTTATGCCAACGAAGATTACCAAACGCGAGTGCCGGCCGCTCGGAAAACAGAGGGATCAAAAAACCTAGAGTGGCAAAACGCAACGTTTCCTTATCAACCTGATGACCAGTAATTTTCAATAAATTCTGTAGCGTGTACATATTATTATTTCGCCTTGCGGAGCTCTGCAGCAGTATATATTTTTTCGAGAGAGCAGGATTATATTTGCAAATTCACATCAGGGCAACAGCCAAGGAGTTCAAATTAACGGAAAATGGTGCACTTTATGATCTGAGCATAGACTCACAGCGGTTCCTGCGAAATAAATAATCAGTATCAGCAGCGACCTTAAAATAGAAATTAACTTCAAATATGACAGGCGCGAGTCATCCTCACCTTTCCCTGGCTTGATAATTACAATATTTCGAAAAACTCACTCAATAGTGGCGATTTATGTGACGACATGATAACGAAGCGCGCGTTCCCACCCATCCACCAAGGTATTAATCAGAATCCGAGATGGGGAAGACTTTGTCATAGAAACTAGATTACGCTGTATCCACCGAAATAATTTTCAGCATCGAAGCAAGTAAGAACAACGGCAAGAAGATACTCACGCCACTTGTGCTTCATGATGAGTGACATCTTCAACGATTCTGCCATTCTGCAAAACAATGAGACGCTCGGCCATTTGAATAGTCTCCGGACGATGCGCTACGATAATGCGTGTGAGAGGGATTTTCTTTACTGCCAGATTAACGGCCTGCTCGTTCCATATATCCAGGTGACTGGTCGCCTCGTCCAACACAAGGATTTTCGGATTCTTATAAAGTGCTCGCGCGAGTAAAATACGTTGTTTCTGTCCGCCGGAAAGTCCGGTTCCGATATCACCTATTAATGTGTTATATGCCATTGGCATGGCATTAATCTCAGCAGCGATCGAGGCAAGATCAGCACAATCGACGACACGCTGCATATTAAAAATCGGATCAAAAAAACTTATGTTGTCTTTGATTGAGCCGGCAAACAAGGTATCATCCTGCATCACTGTGCCCAGTATTTCACGGTAGTTTGTCAAACCGAGTGTCTTGACAGCCAATCCACCGACGCGGATCTCTCCGCCAGTCGGTGTAAGTAGTCCGAGAAGGAGTTTTATCAATGTTGTCTTTCCACAGCCGGAGGGACCTGTGAAAGCGACGCACTGCCCAGCCGGAATATTCAGATTCAGGTCACGAATAACTTCCGGCTCGCCATCAGAATAGCGAAAGCTCAAGTTGACTATTTCGATAGCGGGGGATAGACGAGAAATATCTGTTTCAAAGGTATTGTTATCACTTTCGGACTCTGTCAAAACGATATCTGCCACACGTTCGCCGTGCAAGCGCATCATCCTCAACTCGAATAGTTTATCAATCAGACTTGTCGTGCGTTGACTGAACTGGTCTTTATAGCTAATAAAAGCGAACATCATCCCAATCGAGAACTCGTTTCGGAGTACTGCAATTGCTGCAAGCCAGATAACTAGCACTCTTTCACCGCCAAACAGCAAGGCTTGCAAGGTCTGGTACGCTATAGACAACTTTGCAATACGTAGTTGTGCGTTGAATTCGTCTGTCAACGAATTCATCCATCCCGAACGACGCTCTTCACTACGTCCGAATAATCGAACGCTTTGCATGCCGCGAACCGTTTCCATGAAATTGCTTTGTTGCTTCGCCGTATGAATGATTTGCTCGGAGCTTGCATCACGCAAAGGACGAAACATTGCCCAACGGAGCAAACCATACAAAATCGCTGTAACAAAACAAATCGCAGCCAGCGTAGGACTATAAAGCAGCATCATGGCAAGCGTGCCTAATACCAAAATGCCGTCGATGATCCCTTCGACAAACTGCGTCGTTAGGCTCGTCTGAATTTGATGAATCGAATTGAAACGGGAAACGATGTCTCCGGTATGTCGCTTTTCGAAGTAAGGCAAAGGCAGTCGCAGAAGATGTGCAAAGGCATTCCCTAACCATTGCAGGTTCAAACTTGTTGATAACGCCGTAGTGATCCATGAACGGACGCTTCCGATTGCGGTTTGAAGTAACACCAGTAATAAAAATCCACATCCTAGTACGGTGATCAGATCACGGTCCGATGACAGCAAGGCTTCATCGACGATCCACTGCATGTAGAAAGGAGCGATCAATGCGCAAACTTGTAACCCAAGGCCAAGCGCCAGGACCTGGAGCATGCCTCGGCGTAGACCCACGACATTCCCCATCAGCGAGAAGAGTGAAAATTTTTGTCGCTCTTCTTTTGGCTCAAAACATGACATGGGAGTCAGTTCAAGTGCAACCCCGGTGAAATGCCGACTGAAATCTGCGAGCGCCATATTCCTCTCGCCGACCGCAGGATCGTGCACCACAACGTGTCCTGCCGAGACTTTTTTTAGAACAACAAAGTGGCTTAAATCCCAATGGAGAATACAGGGCAATTTTAGTTCTGGTAGGTGCTCAAGGTCAAGCTTGAGCGGCCGGGATTGCAGCGAAAGTGCTGACGCCAGAACCATCATCCCTTTCAGATTCACCCCTTTTATCGATACCGAGAACCGTCGGCGCATACTTGGCACGTCAGTTACATAACCCCAGTAGCTGGCGACCATGGCCATACACGCCAGTCCACATTCAGCAGATTCGGTTTGCAAGAGAACGGGGAGCCTACGAGTAGACCAAAAAGCCAATTGAGAGAGAACGGGGAATTGCATATAATCGTTGCCACTGAATTTTCAATTCAAAATACTGCCTGCCAGTATCTATTTGAAATATTATAAATCGATAAATTTCGCAGGCTACATTCGACCCGAAATACTGAGAAGCGGCTCGAATACCCATTCATATAGTCTGCGCTTCTCCAACATAACGCTAGCGTCTACCAGCATGCCTGATCGAAGCGGCATCGGGACACCGTACGCTTGCACGGTTTGGTGGTTTAGTTTGAGTCGGATACGGTACACCGGTTCGGACTGTGCAATTCCCGGAATTCCTCCAGCGGAAATAGGAAGTTCTTCCGGGCGAACCGAGGTAATCGCAATTTCACGAATATGAGCAGGATGTTGGCCGAATTTTTGATATGGAAATGCCTGGAAGCGAAGCATTGCCGTTATTCCAGGCTTCATGAAGCCAACGGCACGTGACGGCACGTACATCTCTGCTTCCAGTTGGTTTCCCTCGGGCAGGATCGACGCAAGGGAAACAGCGTTCCCTACAGTTTGGCCTATACTCGCAGCAATAGCAGTAACCGTGCCATTCTGATGCGCGAGAATTGGAATTTCGCGGCGCGCTTCATTCTCTGTCAAGTCCTGCTCGAGTACCGAGGCATTACGACGCAATGCATTTTCGTCGCGTAGGGCCTGCACAGAGATATCTTGTGCATCGGCCATAGCACTAGCAAACTCGCGCAACATGGACGAGCGATTACGCTCAATCTCGACCAGACGTTGCTGTTGATCGATAAGCTCGGCCTCGCGCTCTTGCAACTGAGCCGCTGAAATATAGTTCGTAGTCTTCAACTCGGCAAATCTTGACACAGTCTTTTCGGATAGTGCTATGCGCTGCTTCTGCATCAGCGCTTGTCCGTCTAGCCTCTTGATATCTACCTTCAGGTCCTCCGCGCGCCTCAACAATACAGTACGGCGGTGAACTGCCTGCGTCTTGGCATGTCCAAGTTCTGCCTGAAAACTGTCACGGCGCTGCACCAGCAATGCAGAGATCATCGCTTCAGTAGAGCGACTGTCCGCATTACCACGTTCCCCGGTCAGGACAAACAACACATCTCCGCTCTTCACGAACTGCCCTTCTTTGATCCGAATCTCTTTGATTACACCGACTTGGTTAGGGAAAACACGAATCACGCCGGAGGCAGGCACGAGCATCCCCTGAATCGAAGCCTTGCGAGTAGTTTCAAAAAAAACGAAGAACCCAATCAACAAGAGAATCAATGTCGTAAACGTTGCGACGAGAATCGTATGATGTATAGGGCGAGTAAGTATGACTGTTCCATAGCTGCGAAATGTCGCATGCTCGACTGCTTCAGCCCTGAATAATTTTTTCGATGCCTCGTTCGCTTGCGTAGGCAGAGCTAAATTGTCCTTGGTAGAAAGTTGCTTGTTCTCATCTAAAGGTCCCGCAGTAATCTTCAATTTGGCACCTTCAGATGTAGCATCTTATTCTGTTGCATGCATGTTCGATCAGCATTTTACTCACTCACACCTTAATTCCGCCGCATCGCGAACGCCCGATACAGCTTTACCACCAATTCGTCATGGTAAATACATCCCGTTTCATGCGAATTTCTTTCAAGAAGGCAGGCATCATATCGACTTAAAGTCTCCAGATTCTATCCAATAGTCACATTGGCCCACCCGGGATCATATTTTTCTTACAAGACGCAATCGTAAATATGGAAGATTTTTGGTTCTGTCGCGTTGCTGATCAAATGGCGAGATTTCGCCGGAACGGCACTCCATCGTTCAAACTGGACGGACCATTCCTGCCAGCGCAGAAAATTGGTGGGCGAACGACATGGTCTCGACGCCGCCAATCGCGAACTGGCCTTTGCGGATCATATGGACCAGTTCGATGCCGGCGAGCACGGAACCGGCGGACCGGAACTATTTGAAGTTGAGCATCGGCCTGGTCACCCGCTTGATGTCGCCGTGATCCTGGTCAACAATGTTGTTGAGGTATTTAACCTGGCGCACAAGGATCGGCACGTCTCGTCCGGCGTTGAGCCCATCCATGGCCGCCTTGTTGGCGCCGCTCTTATCCATCGCGACTTTAATTGGATCGCCGTTCTCTCCCTTAGCCTTGTCAAAGAAGCGCTTCGCGGCAGCCATGTCGCGCTTCGCCGTCAGCAGGAAGTCGACGGTCTTGCCATGCTTGTCGACTGCGCGGTAAAGGTATTTCCATATGCCCTTGACCTTGATGTAGGTCTCATCCATTCGCCAGCTGCCCCCGACCGGGCGCTTGTGTTTTCGGGCCATCTTCTCGATGAGCGGCAGGAAACGAATCGTCCACCGGTTGATCGACGAATGGTCGACCGACACGCCGCGCTCTTGCATGATCTCCTCGATGTGCCGGTAGCTCAGCGGGTAGGCTGCATACCAACGGAGATTCTGTCGCATTAGCGAATGCCTCGGGCAGGTCGAGTAAACTCCTGTGCCCGAATCCAGAACGAATCGACATGGTCAACTTCAAAGGTATGCGTTTTCCGATCGACGTGATTCTGGTCTGCATCCGTTGGTATGCGGCCTGCCCGCTGAGTTACCGTCACTTGGAGGAGATGATGCAAGAGCGCGGCGTGTCGGTCGACCACTCATCGATCAACCGGTGGGCGATTCGTTTCCTGCCGCTCATCGAGAAGATGGCCCGGAAACACAAGCGCCCGGTCGGCGCCAGCTGGCGGATGGACGAGACGTACATCAAGGTCAAGGGCGTCTGGAAATACCTCTACCGCGCCGTCGACAAGCAGGATAAGACGGTTGACTTCCTGCTGGCGGCGAAGCGCAACATGGCCGCGGCGAAGCGCTTTTTCGACAAGGCTATGGGAGCGAACGGCGTTCCGGAAAAGATTGCGATGGACAAGAGCGGCGCCAACAAGGCGGCGGTCGATGCCATCAACGCAAGGCGCTCCCTGCCGATCCTGGTGCGCCAAGTCAAATATCTCAACAACATCGTTGAACAGGATCACCGCGCCATCAAGCGGGTGACCAGGCCGATGCTCAACTTCAAATCATTCCACGCCGCCGGTTCCGTTCTTGCCGGCATTGAGCTAGTCCATATGATCCGCAAAGGCCAGTTCGCGATTGACGGCACGGATGCAATGTCGTTCGCCGACCAATTTTCTACGCTGGCAGGAATAGTCCGTTCAGTTTAAGCGGTGCAGGCCGGGTCGGGGGAAATTTGGCTGTCGATCGACAACGCGACAGAACCTTTCTGCGTCTGTTTGGACGATGGGGCAGATGTCCGGTCTTGGCCGCACTCGGCCATTTACGTCAGCTTCGCAGGTTGCCTGCGTTGAAAAAGCACTGACTGTCACGACAGGCTGCTACCGACCCAAAGCAGCCGCTGGAATGCAAAAGCGAGAGCTATGCCCGGTACTCGAATCTGCGCTGCGGTTGCTCGCATGAATATAGATAGTGCCAAATGGTGTTCAAGGCGAGACCTTGTGTAGCTCTTTCATTCCGAAGTAAGTCTGTGCCATCACCCATCCACCGTTAACGCCAACGGCGAA